>Ga0335083_10004443_pt1 | contig 17856 bp, 14 predicted proteins | sample Lox_Sample_42_FD_206716 | JGI IMG/M metagenome (GOLD analysis project Ga0335083, IMG submission 206716) | Soil microbial communities from Loxahatchee National Wildlife Refuge, Florida, United States - Lox_Sample_4.2 | ecosystem: Environmental > Terrestrial > Soil > Wetlands | place: USA...
CAGTTGGTGGTTGACCATAAAAGGATCGCTCCCGTCGACCTGTCGGTGCACAGCCTCGAAGCCGTGCGGGCGATCACGCAGGGCCAGCCGGTCGTCGACATCAAGGAAAGCCGGCAGCCGGATTTTCCCGCCGTGTTCGCCGAAGCCTTTGTGCCGGCAATAGTCAACGGTCAGCCCGTTGCCGCCGTTGGCGCCTATGTCGACCAGACTGAAGCGCGGCAGATCATTTCCTCGACCGGCTGGTTTGCCGCCCTGTCGCTCTGCCTGCTGACCGCGATCGCCTTCACCATCCCGGCGATCGCCTGGTACCGCCGCACGCGCGAGAAACAGCGGGCCGACCGCCGCATTCACTTTCTCGCCCACCATGATGCGCTGACCGGCCTCGCCAATCGCGCCCGCCTGATCGAGCGGCTCGACAGCGCGCTTGCCCTGGTGCCGACGGTCGGCGGCCGGTTCGCGGTGCATTTCATCGACATCGACCGCTTCAAGGACGTCAACGACACGTTCGGCCATGACGGCGGCGACTTTCTGCTGGGCACCGTGGGCGAGCGTCTCAAGGCCATGACGCGGATTGAGGATTTCGTCGCCCGCCTCGGCGGCGATGAATTCGTCGTCGTGCAGACGGACATCGAGAACAAGGCCCGTGCCGACGCCTTCGCGCAACGCATTGCCGCCGTTCTCGGCGAGCCCATGTTCTTCCGCGAACAGCAGATCAAGGCCACGGTCACCATCGGCGTTGCGCTGGCGCCGGGCGACGGCAATACCTCGGAGCGCCTGCTCAAGAGCGCCGACCTTGCCCTCTATTCCGGCAAGGCGGCCGGCCGCTGCTGCATCCGTTTCTTCGCGCCGGAAATGGACGAAGCGCTGCAGGCCCGCCTGCGCATGGAGCGGCTGATCCGCGACGCCATCGCCGGCAACGGCTTCGTCCTGCACTATCAACCTGTGTTCGAAATGCACGCCAAACGCCTGCTTGGCTTCGAGGCCCTGGTGCGGCTGCCGGCGCCGGACGGCGCGCTGATCCAGCCCGGCGATTTCCTCCCCATCGCCGAAGAGATGCGGGTCATCGACAAAATCGGGGCCTGGGTCCTGCGCGAGGCGTGCCGGACCGCGAAAACCTGGCCGGACGACCTGACCGTCGCCGTCAATCTGTCGCCGGCGGAGTTCGCATGCGGTGATATTGTCGACGTCGTCGTCACCGCGCTCAACGATTCCGGCTTGGAGGCGCACCGGCTCGAGCTCGAAATCACCGAATACCTGCTGCTCGGCAACGACGAACGCACCATGACGCAATTGCGCGAACTCAAGGAGCTTGGCGTCTCCATCGTCATGGACGACTTCGGCACCGGCTATTCGAGCTTGAGCTACCTGTGGAAGTTCCCCTTCGACAAGATCAAGATCGACCGCAGTTTCATGGAGGGATTTAGCGGCACCGGACGTGACGTCGAAACCGTGGTCAAGACCATCATCGCGCTCGGACGCGAACTTAATATGCGCGTCACCGTCGAGGGCGTCGAGACGATCAACCAGGCTTCGTTCCTGCGCGGCGCCGATGCCGACCAGGTCCAGAGCTTCTACTTCGGCCGTCCGGTGCCCGCCTCGGAGCTCGGCGCCAGCATGCTCAAGGAATTGCGCAAATCGGTCGCCGACGCCACCGTACAAGCGGACAGGTCCGCGGCACGGATGAAATCAAGGGTGCGGCCGTGAGCGCCGCCGGCACGACGCGTCAGAGCATCTCCGGCCGGAACAGGCGCCGCAGATTGAGCGAACGGCCGGCGACCGTGAACATGCCGTCGCCACGGTAGTGGATGGTCCTGGGATATTTCGGCGCTACTGGCGCATGCGCTTTGACCACCTCGAAGATGAAGAAATTGTACTTGTCGCGCAGCGAGCCGTCGGCCAGCTTGCATTCGAGGTTGGCGTAGCATTCCGCGATCAGCGGCGCCTTGACCTCTTCGGCCGGGGCCGCGGTCAGCTTGAACCTCTTGAACTTGTCGACTTGCGCGCCGGAGCAATTGCCGATGCCGACGACTTTGGTGGCGAGATCGACGGTCGGCACGTTGATGACGCATTCGCCGCTGCCGCTCACCAGTTCGTAGCTGTGATTGCTGCTGGAAATCAGGCAGCCGACCAGCGCAGGCGAGAATTCCATCACCGTGTGCCAGCCCATGGTCATGATGTCGGTCTCGCCCTTGAACGCCGAGCTGACCAGCACCACCGGGCCCGGTTCGAGGAAGCGCCGGATCTCGGAGACGGGGAAATCGCGCTTTTGCTTGATGCCCGTACTCACGCCGGAAGCCGCTCCATCTCTTCGCCGACGTCCACCGGATGGGCCATCGCGCTGCGCAGCTTGTCGGCGTCGAGTTCGCCTTCCCAGCGGCTGATCACGACGGTGGCGACGCCGTTGCCGATGAGGTTGGTCAACGCCCGGCACTCACTCATGAATTTGTCGATGCCGACCAGCAGCGCCAGCGACTGAATCGGAATGTCGGGCACGATCGCCAAGGTCGCGGCGAGCGTAACGAAACCCGCTCCGGTCACGCCCGAGGCGCCCTTCGACGTGATCATCGCAATGACCAGAATGCCGAGCTCCTGCATCAGCGTGAGGTGCGTATTGGTCGCCTGCGCCAGAAAGAGCGTCGACAGCGTCATATAGATGTTGGTGCCGTCGAGGTTGAAGCTATAGCCCGTGGGAACGACGAGACCGACGACGCCGCGCGAGGCGCCCAGCCGCACCATTTTCTGGATCATCTGCGGCAGCACCGTTTCCGACGAACTCGTGCCCAGCACGATCAGCAGTTCGTCCTTGATGTAGGCGATGAAGCGGAAGATCGAGAAGCCGGAAAGCCGGGCGATGCTGCCGAGGACAAGGACGACGAACAGAACGCTGGTGAGATAGAAGGTTCCGATCAGCGCCACGAGGTTAAGCAGCGAGCCGAGACCGAAGGCGCCGACGGTGAAGGCCATCGCGCCGAAGGCGCCGATCGGCGCCGCGCGCACGATGATGCGGATCACCCCGAAAAACACCCGCGCCGCGGCGTCGATGACGCCGGAAATTTTCTCGCCGAGAGGCCCGAGATGGGCGATCGCGAATCCGGAGAGGATCGCAACCAGCAGCACTTGCAAAAGGTCGCCGCGCGCCAGCGCTCCGAAATACGAATCCGGAATGATCGCCATCAAATGGGGGACGATGCCGTCTTCCTTGGCCCGGGTGACGTAGCTCGAAACCGCCTTGGCATCGAGCGCCGCCGGATCGATATTGAAGCCGCTGCCGGGGTGAACGACTTCGCCGATTATCAGTCCGATCAGCAGCGCAAGCGTCGAGACCGCCTCGAAGTAGAAAACCGTCTTGAGGCCGACGCGGCCGACGCGGCCCAGATCGCCCATCGAGGAAATGCCGTGGACGACGGTGCAGAAGATGACCGGCGCGATCATCATCCTGATGAGCGCAATGAAGCCATCGCCGAGCGGCTTGAGCGCCTTGCCGGTGTTGGGGAAATAATGGCCGATGAACACGCCGACGGCGATGGCGATCAGCACCTGGATATAGAGGACTTTGTACCACCGCTGATGCGAGGTACTTCCGGCGCCGGCCGGAGCTGCTGCAGTGGTCATGGATTATCCGATGGGTGAGTAAACGAAGAAAGCGAGGGTCAAAGCGCTACGCGCTTATCATGATCTGTCAATTCGACACTCGCTGCAACGACGGGAAAATGCTGCGCCGCACCACATTGGCCGGCGAATTACAGCAATGCACTTTCGTATAGTTCCGGCTTGAAACCGACGAGCAATTTGCCGCCGGGCAACTCCAGCACCGGGCGCTTGATCATCGAGGGCTGCGCCAGCATCAGCTTGATGGCTTTCGCTTCGGTGAGGCCGTCCTTGTCCTTGTCGGGCAGCTTCTTGAAGGTCGTGCCGGCGCGGTTGAGCAGCGTCTCCCAGCCGACCTTCTTCGTCCAGGCTTCCAGCTTGGCGCGCTCAATGCCGACACTTTTATAATCGTGGAAGGCGTAGGCGACCTTGTACTTGTCGAGGAAGGCGCGCGCCTTCCTCATGGTGTCGCAGTTCTTGATGCCGTAGATGGTCGCGGCCACCGCATCACTCCCACTCGATCATTCTGAGCCATACTAATCAATTGAACTAACGAGGGAAACTTTTCCCGCGCATCGTAAAGAACCGCATCCCAGATACGTCAAAAATTCGCGTTCTTGAATTCAACGGAGAATTTCGACAATCCACAATTTGCTCGGTTTCAGCGCCTATCTATATCGATCGGAATCCTCGGCGCGGGCCGCGTATCCAGGTTACCCAAAAAAAGACCGTCAGCGATAGCGAAGCGCGCATCCGTCCGTAGCGAAGCCGATCCCGCGAGGAAAGATGGGGCGTCCTGAGGAACTTGCGGCGGCGCGCTGTTTCTTGCTTCAGACGATTCGAGCTTCGTGAATGGCGCGGAGTTGTATGTCGGCGGCGGCTTCTCGGCCATTTGAAATCGCGTTGCGCCGAGAGAGAGGCTGTTTTCGCAGCCTCTCCCGCTTTCAATCCCCGCGGGCATCCATGCCTGCACCCGTGATCGTGGCGCCGCCATAGGAATGGTCGACACTGGTCGTCTGGCCGACGTTGGGTGACAGCCGCGGCCCGGTCGATGTCGTCAAGACCTGATGAACGAGAGCAGGTCGGGGTTGAGGACATCCGCATGTGTGGTCAGCATGCCATGAGGATAGCCAGGATAGGTCTTCAGCGACCCTTTCTTGAGCAGGTTGACCGCACGCGGCACGGTACTTGCGAAGGGGACGACTTGATCGGCCTCACCATGCATCACCAGCACCGGCACGGTGATCTTCTTGAGGTCTTCGGTATAATCTTCCAGCCAAGAGTCGACAGTCGCGTAGTGAGCCAGGGCACCACCGGCCATGCCCTGGCGCCACCAGTTCGCGATGATCGCCTGCGAAGGCTCGGCCCCGTCGAGGTTGTAACCGTAGAACGGGTTCTCAGGGACGAACCGGAAGAACTGCGACCGGTTGCCCAGAACGCCCGCGCGGATCGCTTCGAACCACTCCGGCGGCTGACCGGACGGGTTGTCTTCGCTCCGGTACATGTTCGGCGTCAGGGAAGCGACCAGTACCGCCTTCGCAACGCGCTCCGGGTGGCGGGTGACATAGCGAGCTACCTCACCGCAACCTGTGGAGTGGCCGATGTGGATCGCGTCGCGCAGGTTGAGGTGCTCGGTCAGGGCCGCGAGGTCGGTAGCCCAGTGGTCCATGTCGTTGCCGGTGCCGGGCTGGTCGGACCGGCCATGGCCGCGCCGGTCGTGGGCGATCACCCGGTAGCCGTGGCGAAGGAAGAAGGTCATCTGGGCGTCCCAGTCGTCTGCCGAAAGCGGCCAGCCGTGGCTGAAAACGATCGGCCGGCCCGAGCCCCAGTCCTTATAGAAGATGTTCACGCCATCCTTAGTAGTAATGGTAGGCATCAGGTTGCTCCATTTGCGCTGTTAAACATCACGCTAGGAACTATGCTGCGAGGCACAGCAACCCCGTTAGGACGTTGATCCCGTGGATTCGGCCATTGCGCGACACGTCGTTTTTTTCATTTATCCGGGCTTCTTGCTGCTCGATCTGAGCGGCCCGCTGGAAGCCTTCACCCTCGCAGAGGTGCTCGCCCCCAATTCCTACCGATTCAGCGTGGTCTCGCTGGAAGGAGGGCCGATCGTAAGTTCGACCTGCGTTCAAGTCTCTTCGACGGATGCGAGCGCTATAGGCGCGATCGATACGTTAGTCGTTGTTGGCGATTTCGCGCTCGCGCATCGGAAATCGGAAAGTGACATCGCAGGAAATCGATTTTATTCGTGCCGCTTCGTCACGCGCGCGCCGCACGGCGAGCGTTTGCATGGGTGCGTTCCTGCTGGCTGCGAGCGGTATCTTGGATGGACGGCGTGCAACCACCCATTGGCGCTATGCGCCGAAGCTGCAGACGATGTATCCCGGTGTTCGGGTCGATGGCGATCGCATCTTCCTGGAGCAGGCCGGTATATGGACATCGGCGGGGATGACCGCCGGCATCGACATGGCCATGGCGCTGATCGAGCATGATCTTGGGCGCGAATTGTGCCGCACGATCGCGCGAAACTTCGTCATCTACTATCGACGTCCCGGCGGGCAGCTACAGCACTCATCACTGCTGGACCTTGATCCGGATTCGGATCGCATCCGCCAAACGCTCGCTTTCGCGCGCGAACATCTGAGCAGCAACCTGACAGTGGAACGTCTGGCAGATACCGCCCGTTTGAGCGTGCGCCAGTTCTCGCGAGCCTTTGTCGAGGCCACGGGCATGACGCCGGCCAAGGCGATCGAGCGCTTGCGCGTGGAGGCCGCACGTCCTCGGGTCGAGGACAGCCGCGAAACGCTGGACGCGATTGCCCATACGGTAGGATTCGACGATCCCGACCGCATGCGGCAGAGTTTTGTCCGTGTACTCGGGCAATCCCCGCTTGCAGTGCGGCGTGATGCGCGGAGGAGGGTAAGTCCGACTTGATATGGCAAAGACGCCGGATTGAGGTTCGGGAAATCCTCAAGGCGCGTGTCGTACGCAACGCTATTCGATCCTGCTCCACAGTACTCTTCCTCACTCCCACTCGATCGTCCCCGGCGGCTTGCTCGTCACGTCGTACACCACGCGGTTGACGCCCTTGACCTCGTTGATGATGCGCGTCGCGACATGGCCAATGAACTTCATGTCGAAGGAATAGAAGTCGGCCGTCATGCCGTCGGTCGAGGTCACTGCGCGCAAGCCGACCACGTAATCGTAGGTGCGGCCGTCGCCCATGACGCCGACGGTCTTCACCGGCAGCAGCACGGCGAAGGCCTGCCAGATGTCGTCGTAGAGCCCGCAACGACGGATTTCCTCGATGTAGATTTCATCCGCCAGCCGCAGGATGTCGAGTTTCTCACGAGTGATGGCGCCGGGCACGCGGATCGCCAGTCCCGGCCCGGGAAACGGATGGCGGCCGACGAAGCCTTCGGGCAGGCCGAGCTCGCGGCCGAGCGCCCTCACCTCGTCCTTGAATAGTTCGCGCAAGGGCTCGACCAGTTTCATGTGCATGCGCTCGGGCAGGCCGCCGACATTGTGATGCGACTTGATAGTGACCGACGGGCCGCCGGTGAAGGAAACGCTCTCGATCACATCGGCATAGAGAGTGCCTTGCGCCAGGAATTGCGCGCCACCGATCTTCTTGGCCTCGCGCTCGAACACGTCGATGAACAGCTTGCCGATGGTCTTGCGCTTCTGCTCGGGGTCCTCGATGCCGTCGAGCGCCTTGAGGAACATGTCGGAGGCGTCGACGTGCACGAGCGGAATGTTGTAGCTGTCGCGGAACAGCGCCACGACCTTCTGCCCCTCGGCGAGCCGCAACAGCCCATGATCGACGAAGACGCAGGTGAGCTGGTCGCCGATCGCCTCGTGGATCAACACCGCGGCAACCGCTGAATCGACGCCGCCGGACAGGCCGCAGATCACCTTGCCCTGGCCCACCTGCGCGCGGATCTTGGCGATCGCCTCATCCTTGAAGGCGCGCATGGTCCAGTCACCGGTAAGCCCGGCGATTCTGCGCACGAAATTGCGCAAGAGCGCCGCACCATGCGGTGTGTGCACGACTTCGAGATGGAATTGCGTGGCGTAGAATTTGCGCGCGTCGTCGCTGATGATGGAGATCGGCGAACCGGGCGCCGTGCCGAGAACCTTGAAACCCGGCGGCAGCTCGGTGACGCGGTCGCCGTGGCTCATCCACACCGGATATTTTTCGCCCTTCACCCACACGCCCTCGAACAGCGGACTATCGGCGGTTACTTCCACCTCGGCGCGGCCGAACTCGCGGTGATGGCCGCCCTCGACCTTGCCGCCGAGATTTTTCGCCATGTCCTGCTCGCCGTAGCAGATGCCGAGCACCGGCACGCCGGCCTCGAAGATCGCCTTGGGCGTCGTCGGCGCGTCTTTGTCGAGCGTTGACGCCGGGCCACCGGAGAGGATCACCGCCTTGGGCCGCATGGCGAGGAAGGCTTCTTCCGCCTTCTGGTAGGGCACGATCTCGCAATAGACGCCCTCTTCGCGCACGCGCCGGGCGATGAGTTGGGTGACCTGCGAGCCGAAGTCGACGATCAGCACCTTGTCGTGCGAATTCCTGTCCAATTTGGCCGCCAATGGGTCGGGATTCGGCTGCATTTGGCCTGCGTTTTTGCGATTGAGCGCAGTCTGGGTCAAGGCGGCATCAGCCTCCGGTTAACTACGCAAGATTTCGAGCTAATCAGATAACCCTCCATTAGCCCGCGCGTGAGAGGAAAGGACGAAATTTTCGCCATTTCCCACACGTTTGGGGCCGTCTTGAACGTTCACGCCAATCAATTGACGTTTTCCGCGCCGGTTTCGGCCACGGCCGAGCGCCGCACCGCGCTGTTTCGTGAAAGCGCACTGGAAATGGCGGAACGCTGGGCGCTGGGCCTTGCCTGGGCGCTCACGCCCAAGCGGATTTCGGGTGTACCCAATCTCGTGCACATGTGTTTCGACGAATTCCTGGCGCCCAACTACGCCCTGCCAGACCCGGAATTGGCGCAGAACAAGCCCGAAGGCCTCGCCGGGATCGTCCACGAATTCACTCCGGCCAACGTCCTTGCCGCCTACCGCCGCGGGCTTTATCCCCACGCGCATATCGCGCCGCTGAAGTGGTGGTCGCCACAGCAGCGCTCGCTCTTGTTCTTCGGCGAGACGCATCTGGCCAAGCGCCTGCGCCGGCAGATGCGGCAGGGCCACTACAGCGTCACTTTCGATCGCGATTTCGAGGGCGTCATCACCGCCTGCGCCGGCCGCCGCTTCGGGCGCTGGCACCTGACCTGGATCACGCCGAAGGTCATGCGCACTTACGCCGCGCTGTTCGACGCCGGCCATGTGCATTCGTTCGAAGTCTGGAACGACAAAGGCAACCTCGTCGGCGGCGGCTATGGCGTATCCACCGGCGGCGCGTTTTCGACCGAGTCGCAATTCTCACACGAGCCGAACACCTCGAAGATCGGCTTTGCCGTGCTCAACTGGCATCTGGCGCGGTGGGATTACGCCTTCAACGACGGCAAGCTGATGACGCCGACCTGCCACGACATGGGTTTCCGCGAGGTCCCGCGCGCCGAGTACCTCACGCGGCTGGCGCAGGCCGAGCGACGGCCGGGCAAGAGCGGGCGCTGGCAGGTCGAAGCGGACGTCGCGACGGTCGCCGACTGGCAGCCGGGCTAGCGCTCACTTCGGCTCGATCAATTTCCCCACAAGCGGAATCTGCCCGATGAAGGCGCCGAGCCGCGACGGCTCGTGCTGCGCGGCGACGACGTCGTTTTGAATTGGCGCCGGTTGCTCGGGAATGGATGCCGGCGGCACCGGATGCTCCGCATCCTGCCTTGGCGCGGGAGCGGTCGTGGTGGTCGCAGGCGGTGGCAGGGCCGGAGCGGCCTGCGGCGGCGCCACGATTGCCGGCTCGGGCGACGGCAAAGTGGCGCGGAGCTCGGCCTTTGGCCGTGCCCCCGACACGACCGTCCGCGTCTCGGGTGGGGCAATGGGCGCCGGATTGGCGACCGCCGTATCGATCCTGGCTGGCGGCGTCGGCACGGCATCGTTCACGGTCAAAGCCCCGCGCACCGCGGAAAGCCAGGCCGCGTCGGACACGGCAGCGTCGCGCTGCGGAGCTTTCGGCTCGGCAACCGCCTGACGCGGAGCGGCTTCCTGCTGCGGTTCGACCTTGCGGGCTGCTTCTTTCGGTTTTTCCCCAACCGATTTTGTGTCGAGCGGCCTCTCGCTCATCGGCTTGGCCTCGACGCGACGCGCGCCTGTCGCAGCCGTCTGCTCCGAGGCCAGAATCGACTTGAACGCCGCCGTGGCGTCCGGATCGACGCCGCCGCAGCTCTGCTCGAACGCCACGACGTCGTGGCGCACGAGAATATGGCGCGTGTGGGCGTCGACGTTCTTGTCCAGCATTGAAACAATGCTAGCTCGCAGCGACTGACAGGTGGCTTCGGGGGAAAAATTAGCGCGGTACATTGTATAGCCGCTGCCGATGCCGAGCGGGATCGCCAGCAGCGTGCCGAACATCTGCAAGGCACTCATGGCGCGGGCCAGCCGCGGCGCGCGCGCCGGCCGTGGGCCGATATCGATGTCTGAATGGGAGTTATCCTGCGCGCCGGGGTGAAACGGATCGCGCCTAGCCACCAGCATGTCGGGAAACCTCAGCCTGAAGACGTCAGGCTTTCAGTCCGAAATCATCGCGGACAATTTTGGCCGGGATTGAGGCAAAAAGGGGAATTCTTGAATATACAAGGCGTTAACGGGCCCCGCTCTCAGCTGCGCCGCAGCACCGAGACAAAAAATCCGTCGGTGTCGGTGCGGCGCGGCGTCATCAACAGACCTTCGTTGGAGAGCCGCGCGGCCTTGCCGAACATGAAGGCGCGCTCGCCAAGCGCGCCGGCGGTCTCCGCTGGCGGTTGCACGGAAAACCCGGGGTGCCGGGCGAGAAACGCGCGCACCTGGGCGCCGTTTTCCTCGTCCAGCACCGAGCAGGTGATGTAGGCGATGCGGCCGCCGGCCTTGAGCAGCGGCACGGCGCGGTCGAGGATTTCGGCCTGCTCCTTGACCCGCTGCTCCAGGGCGCCGGGCCGCATCCGCCATTTGGCGTCGGGGTTGCGCCGCCAGGCGCCGGTGCCGGTGCAGGGCGCGTCGATCAGCACGAGGTCCATGCGGCCCGCAAGATCGGCAATCGCATCGCCGACCGACTTCGGCGTGCGCACCTGCACGTTGCGCGCGCCGGACCGCGCCAGGCGGTCGTAGATTGGTGCGAGCCGCCGCTTTTCGTCATCGGTGGCGTAGATCTGCCCTTTGTTTTCCATCATGGCCGCGACGGCGAGCGTCTTGCCGCCCGCGCCAGCGCAGAGATCGACCACCTGCTCGCCGGCCTTGGCCACCGAGAATAGCGCTGCTAGCTGCGAACCCTCATCCTGCACCTCGATCATGCCTTTGAGAAACGCCGGTTCGGCGTGGATGGCAGGGCTCTTGGCGTCGGCGGCAAGACGGACGCGCAGGCCCCAAGGCGACCAGCGCGTAGGCTCGGGCTTAAGGTCCGCCAACATGCCGGCCACCTTGTCGCGGTCGGCCTGCAAGGCGTTGGTGCGCAGATCAAGCGGCGCGCGCGAAGCCAGCGCAGCGCCCTCTTCGGCGCGGTCGCCGCCGAACGAGCGCTCGAAATACGGATCGAGCCACTCGGGATAGTCGCCGGCGACGTGCGGCGGCGCGGCGTCGAGGCTGCCCGTGTCGAGACGCCGGCGCTCGTCGTCGGTGAGCGGCGGCGGCGCATGGCCAACGCCGTTGGCGAGATTGCCGATCGCGTCCGTATCCATCCCGCGCTCGCGCTTGAGCATGCCGATAAGCACCGCGCGCGGGGTGTCGGCGCCCATGAGGAAAGCACTCGATGCTCGCCGCCGCAGCGCGTCGTAAACGAGGCCAGCAATGCCAGCGCGGTCGCCCGATCCGGCAAAGCGATGCGTCAGGCCCCAGGCCTTGAGCGCGTCGGCGGCGGGGCGCCGCTCCGTTTCGATTGAGCCGAGGACTTCGATGGCCGCAGCAAGACGCGCGCCCGGCGTCATGGAAGAACGAGGAGGATGCGGACGATGAAAATAATCCAGGCAATTGCCAGCGCCGTTGCGCCAAAGCCATACCAGGCACCGCGCACGCGCACTTTGTTGCTGGTGGTATAGACCATGGCGTGCATGATGCGGGTGAGCACGAAGACCCACGCGAGGATCAGGAAGACCAGATCGGCGTGGCGGGTGACGATCTCCAAAATCGTCAGCACGTAGAAAAGCACCGGCAGTTCGAACTGGTTGCTGAAGCAGTAGCTGACCTGGAGCGTCTTCTTCGACCAGTTCGGCTCGCGCAGCGCAACATTGTCGTGGCGCGCGACGCCCTTGGTGAAATCGGACTGACGCAGCGGAATCATCCAGATCAAAAGGCCGAGGGTGAGCAGAACCTCGACAAAGAGCGGCAATAAAATGGAGGGAAGCTGCATGGTTGTGCCCCGGTGCGTTGCAGGGCGCAGATAGTCACATTTCCGTAAGCCCCGCCAGACCCGCCGCAAGTCGTACTGGTTCCGCCTGCACATTCTGCTAGCGTCCGCCGCCTCACCTTCGGAAGGCCAAGACAAATGAACGGTATTTTGCGTGGCGCGGCCGTTGCGGCAGCGATTTTAGCGGCGGTAAGCCTGTCGCTCCCGGCTGCCGCCCGCGTCGAGAAATTTCCGCGCGGGTTCCACATCCAGCGCATCAAGTCGGATGGCACCACGCTCTACGTCCGCGTCGGCGGCAAGGGGCCGGCGGTGGTCATGCTGCACGGCTTTGCCGACACCGGCGACATGTGGGCGCCGCTCGCCAAGGCGCTGTACAAGACCCATACCGTCATCGTTCCCGACCTGCGCGGCATGGGATATTCGACGCAGGCCAAAGGCGGCTACGACAAGAAGACGGAAGCGGTCGATATCGCCACGGTCATGGACAAGCTCAAAGTCCAGAAAGCCGACCTCGTCACCCACGACATCGGCAACATGGTCGGCTACGCCCTCGCCGCGCAATATCCCGAGCGCATCACAAAATGGGTCGTGATCGACGCGCCGCTCCCGGGCATCGGGCCGTGGGATGAGATCCTGAAAAGCCCGCTGCTCTGGCACTTCAATTTCCGCGGGCCGGACGTCGACCGGCTGGTGAAGGGGCGAGAGCGCATTTATCTCGACCGCTTCTACAACGAGCTGTCGGCCAATCCGAAGGCGATCGACGAGGAGACGCGCGAGCACTACGCCGCGCTCTACGCGCGGCCGGGCAACATGCACTACGCCTTCGAGCAGTTCGCGGCTTTTGCGCAGGACGCCAAGGACAACAAGGTTTTTGCGCAGACGAAGCTAACCATGCCGATCCTCGCGCTCGGCGCGGAGAAGTCATTCGGCGATCAGCAGGCCGCGATCATGCGCGAGGTCGGGACGAATGTCGAAGGCGGCATCATCACCGGCTCCGGCCACTGGATCATGGAAGAGCAGCCGGCGCAGACCGTGAAGAAGATTACGACGTTTCTCGACAAGAAGTGAGACCTATACCCGGCTCGGGTAATTCGGGCTCTCGCGGGTGATGACCACGTCATGCACGTGGCTCTCGCGCAGGCCGGAACCGGTGATGCGGACGAATTGCGCCTTCTTGTGCAGCTCGCCGATCGTCTTGGCTCCGACATAGCCCATGGCGGCGCGCAGACCGCCCGCGAGCTGGTGCAGCACGGTCGCGGCGGAGCCCTTATAGGGCACCTGACCCTCGACGCCTTCCGGCACCAGCTTGAGCGAATCCTTGATGTCCTGCTGGAAGTAGCGGTCGGCCGAGCCACGCGACATCGCGCCAACCGAGCCCATGCCGCGGTAGGTCTTGTAGGAGCGGCCCTGATAGATGAACACCTCGCCCGGTGTCTCGTCGGTACCGGCGAGCAGCGAGCCGACCATGGCGCAGTCGGCGCCCGCGGCGATCGCCTTGGCAAGGTCGCCGGAATATTTGATGCCGCCGTCGGCGATCACCGGCGTGTCGGACGCTTTCGCCGCCTCGACCGCGTCCATGATCGCGGTCAGCTGCGGCACGCCGACGCCGGCGACCACGCGCGTGGTGCAGATCGAGCCCGGACCGATGCCCACTTTGATCGCGTCGGCGCCGGAGTCGATGAGCGCCTTGGCGCCCTCGGATGTGGCAACGTTGCCGGCCACCACCTGCACCTTGTTCGACAACCGTTTGATGCGATTGACGGCGTCGAGCACATGCCTGGAATGACCATGCGCGGTGTCGACGACGACGAGATCGACGCCGGCGGCCATCAACGCCTCGGTGCGGGCAAAGCCCTTGTCGCCGACCGTGGTGGCGGCGGCGACGCGCAGGCGGCCCTGCTCGTCCTTGCAGGCATTCGGGTTGGCGACCGCCTTCTCGATGTCCTTCACCGTGATCAGGCCGATGCAGCGGTATTTGTCGTCGACCACCAGCAGCTTTTCGATGCGGCGCTGGTGCAGCAGGCGCTTGGCCTCGTCCTGGCTGACGCCCTCGCGCACGGTGACCAGCCGGTCCTTGGTCATCAGCTCGGCGACGGTCTGATTGGGATCGGTGGCAAAGCGCACGTCGCGGTTGGTGAGAATGCCGACCAGCTTGCCGGGGCCGCCATTGGCAGTGCGCTCGACCACGGGAATTCCGGAAATGCGGTTCTCGCTCATGAGATCGAGGGCCTGCTGGAGCGTGGCGTCCGGCGCGATAGTGACCGGGTTGACGATCATGCCGGACTCGAATTTCTTCACCTGCCGCACCTGCGCCGCCTGCTGCTCCGGCTCGAAATTGCGGTGGATGACGCCGATGCCGCCGGCCTGCGCCATGGCGATGGCCATTTCCGCCTCGGTGACGGTGTCCATGGCGGAGGCGATGATCGGGATGTTGACGGCAATCGAGCGGGTGACCCGCGAGCGGATATCGGCTTCGGCGGGCATCACCTCGGACAGGCCGGGCTTGATCAGCACGTCGTCGAACGTGAGCGCTTCGCGCAAGGAGCCGTTGTTTTTGTCCGCCATCGCCAACTCCATCTCACCCGAAACCGGCTGCCGAAGGGGTGAAAACACCCGTTGCGAGGGGCTTCCTCGCCGGTCGTCACGGCCCGCTTTTGGGTTGGCGTGGGTCGATAGCACGGGAAAGCGGTGATTCCTAGGCCAATTCCGGATGTCTGTTATGAAGCTGGGAAAAGCCCGCCAAGCCGTTAGATGAGCATGACGCCGTCCCGCCCCCGGTTCCCGTTTTCCAATGCGCGCTGACCGTATCGTCCCGCTGATCGTCGCCGTCGCGCTGTTCATGGAGAACATGGATTCGACGGTGATCGCGACCTCGTTGCCGGCGATCGCCGCCGATATCGGCACCAATCCGCTGGCGCTCAAGCTCGCGGTCACCTCCTATTTACTATCGCTGGCGATCTTCATCCCGGCGAGCGGCTGGACCGCCGACCGTTTCGGCGCGCGCACGGTGTTCCGCGCCGCCATCGCCGTCTTCGTGCTCGGCTCGATCGGCTGCGCGCTGTCAAACTCGCTCACCGATTTCGTCGTCGCCCGCATCGTCCAGGGCATGGGTGGCGCCATGATGACGCCGGTCGGCCGCATGGTGCTGGTACGCACCATCAGCAAACGCGAACTGGTCGGCGCCATGGCCTGGGTGACGACGCCGGCGCTGATCGGTCCGGTGCTCGGGCCACCGGTCGGCGGCTTCATCACCACCTACGCCACCTGGCACTGGATTTTCATCATCAATGTGCCGATCGGCCTGCTCGGCATTGCGCTGGCGACGCGCTACATCCCGGATGTGCGCGCCGAGCAGCACACGCCGTTCGACCTCAAGGGCATGGTGCTCGCCGGGCTCGGCATCGCCGGCGTCGCTTTCGGGCTGTCGATCCTGGGGCTGAACTTCCTGCCCTGGACGGTGGTGGTGGCGCTGGTCGTGGGTGGCGCCATTTTCATTGCCGCCTATCTGGTGCACGCCCGACACACCAAGGACCCGGCGCTCGATTTGACACTGTTCCGCATCCCGACCTTCCGCGCCAGCGTGCTCGGCGGCTTCACCTTTCGCCTCGGCATCGGCGCGCTGCCGTTCCTCTTGCCGCTGATGCTGCAGGTCGGCTTTGGCAAGTCGCCGTTCCAATCCGGTCTGATCACCTTCGCTTCGGCGATGGGTGCGATGGGCATGAAGATGGCTGCAGTCACGTTCCTGCGCCGCTTCGGATTCAAGACCATACTGGTAACCAATGCCATCATCAGCGCCGCCTTCCTCGCCACCTGCGCGGCCTTCACCGAAGCGACGCCGGCGGCGGTGATGCTCGGCCTGCTGCTGGTCGGCGGATTTTTCCGGTCGCTGCAGTTCACCAGCATCAACACCATCGCCTACGCGGAGATCGAGCCGGCGCGGGTGAGCCGCGCCACCTCGTTGGTGAGCGTCGGCCAGCAATTGTCGCTGTCAGCCGGCGTCGCCGTCGGGGCCCTGGCGGTCGAACTGACCGTGCGGTTTCATGGCGGCGGCGCGCTGGCGGCAAATGATTTCCCGCCGGCGTTTCTTGTTGTGGCGGCAATTTCGGCCTTGTCTGCCTTGATCTTCGCGCAGCTCGCGCCCGATGCCGGGGCCGAGCTTGCTAACCGCATGCCGGCGCCGACGGAAACCTCCGACCAGCGCGCCGGCTAAGCAATCGGCGGTGCGCGCCCGATCTACGGCGCTCGTCCGCCGCGAAAGCCCGTCGCCAGAAGATAAAGTTCGGCAGAGTCAGCGCGGCTGGCCGCCGGCTTCATATGCTTCACCGACGCGAAATCTCGCTTGAGCGACACCAGTAGCGCGCCTTCCGTGCCGCCCTGCAACACCTTGGCGAGGAACGCGCCGCCCGGCGCCAGCACCTCGCGGGCGAAATCCGCGGCCGCCTCGACCAGCGCGACGATCTTGAGATGATCGGTCTTGCGATGACCGGTCGCGTTGGCCGCCATGTCGGACAGCACGACATCGGCCGGCCCGCCAAGCATGGCCTTGAGTATTTCCGGCGCCGCCGGGTCGAGAAAATCGAGCTGGGCGAAATCGACGCCGGGCACCGCGTCCATCGCCAGGAGATCGATTGCTACCACGCGGCCCTCGCCGGGCGCGCCGACACGCTTGGCCGCTACCTGACTCCAGCCCCCCGGCGCGGCGCCGAGGTCGACCACCCGTGCGCCTTTTTTCAGAAACCGCGTCTTGTCATCGATCTCGGCCAGCTTATAGGCGGCGCGCGAGCGGAAACCTTCACGCTTGGCGCGCGCCACGTAAGGGTCGTTAAGCTGCCGCTCCAGCCACGATCGCGAAGACTGCGAGCGGCTCTTGCCGCTTCTGACCCTGACTTTCAATCCGCGCGGGCCTGCGCGCTTGCCGCGCTCGCTCACGAAAAGGCGGCCTCCCCGCCCCAGACGTCGTCCTCGCGCATCATCTGCACCAGCATGCCCTCGCGCAGGCCGCGGTCGGCGACGCGCAGGCGCGGCGAGGGAAAGGCACGGCGGATGGCATCGAGGATGGCGCAGCCGGCCAGCACCAGGTCTGCGCGCTCAACGCCGATGCACGGGCTGGCGGCACGCTCCTCATAGCTCATGGCCAGCAGCCGCTCGGTGACGTCATCGATTTCATCTGCTTTCATCCAGCAGCCGTCGACACGGCTGCGGTCGTAGCGCTTCAAATTGAGGTGCACGCCGGCGATGGTGGTCACGGTGCCGGAGGTGCCGAGCAGATGGATGTCGTCCAGGCCTTCGCCATGCTCGCGGGCAAAAGGCGCAATCATAACCGCCACTTCGTCGGCCATGGCTTCGTAGGTTTCTCGGCTGACGATGTGCCCGCCATGCCGCTCCGCGAGCGTCACGACGCCGTGCGGTAATGAGATCCAGCCGCGGATCTGCGGCAGTGGCGGCCCGCCTTTGACGTCCCGCGACCGGTCGAGCCGCACCAGCTCGGAGGAGCCGCCGCCGATATCGAACAGCACGACGCCGCCGGCCTGCGGATCCATCAGCGGCGTGCAGCCGGTGGCGGCGAGCGTCGCCTCGGTTTCGCGGTCGATCACATCAAGCTCAAGTCCCAGCGCTTCGGCGACGCGGTCGCGGAACGCCTCGCCGTTGGCGGCGGCGCGGCAAGCCTCGGTCGCGATCAGACGGGCACGGGTCACCCCTCTATTCTTCATCTTGTCGCGGCAAATGGTGAGTGCGGCGAGAGCGCGGCCGATCGCCGGCTCGCTCAAGCGGCCGGAGGC
>Ga0335083_10004444_pt1 | contig 17854 bp, 21 predicted proteins | sample Lox_Sample_42_FD_206716 | JGI IMG/M metagenome (GOLD analysis project Ga0335083, IMG submission 206716) | Soil microbial communities from Loxahatchee National Wildlife Refuge, Florida, United States - Lox_Sample_4.2 | ecosystem: Environmental > Terrestrial > Soil > Wetlands | place: USA...
ACTGCTGCAGGATCTCGCTGTAGCGATGCTCTTCGGCCACTGCGATCCGTCCCGTCTGCCAGAGCTCCCCCACCCGCGTGGTGAGCGGCGCCGCGATCTCCGTGACGAAACTCTGTACACCAAGCTGCAGCAGCGAGCTCGTCAGCCGGGACTGCAACAGCGACATCTGCCGGCGCTCGAGGAGCGCTGCGAGGTCGCGAACCGGGCCCGACTCGGTCAGGTCGGTTCCGGCTGAGCCCGGCACCTGGCGCAGCAGCGCCGCGAGCTCGCTGTCGGTCGCACGCAGCACATGCCCCGGCCTCAGGCCCGAATCGATCAGCCTCCGGATCGAGCGCAGGCGGACTAGCTGATCCAGCGGGTATGTGCGTTCCCCGTTGGCATCACGCAGAGGTTTCGGGAAGCCATACCGGCGCTCCCATACACGCAGGGTGTCCTTGGAGATTCCGGTCTCGCGCTCGAGGGCGCTGATGTCGATCGACACTGCCAATGCTTAGCCTATTGCATTTGTCTAGGACAAATAATACTATTTCGCGACATAATTAGCATATAGATCCAATTTGTCCAGGACATAAACAAAAGTACGTTATGCCGGAGGTCACTGAGCCATGAACTCGAGATTCCGTTTCCTCGCAGGAATTGCGTCGGCAGGCGCCATCAGCCTAGCAGCGCCGGCAATCACCGTCGCCGCTCCCACGGATGCCACCGATCACGTCATCACCTCCGTCGCCCTCGCACCAAGCTCCCTCTCAGCGCTCGAGAGCCTCGGAGTGAATCCCGGCCGGGCCTCCCTCGATGACGGTGACGAGGATTGAAGTGAGTGACCTCATGCCAACCCCTTCGGCGCGCCCAGGGGGCGCCGACGCTCTACCTGCGAGCGCCGGACAGGTGAGGCACGTGCGGCGCGCGTCGGGCAGGGATGCCCGGCGCGCGGCCGGCACGGCTGCGCTGTTGCGTCTCGCCGAGCGGGGCCTGCTGCCCGATGGCGTCATCCGCATCGGTATCCGCAGGCTCTTGCGCCAGCGCCTGCACACGCTCGAGGTGCATGACCCCGAGCGGGCCGTGGAGCAGGTCGAACGCCTCGTGCGCGAGATGTCTGCGTCGCCGATGGCGGTGCTGCCGCACAAAGCCAACGAGCAGCACTACGAACTGCCTGTGGAGTTCTACCGGCTGGTGCTCGGTCGCCGCCTGAAATACAGCTGCGGCTACTGGCCATCCACAGCGAGGGAACCGCTGTCCCTCGATGAGGCCGAAGCCGCGGCGCTCCAGCTCACCTGCGAGCGCGCCCGGCTGGCCGATCATCAGCAGGTTCTCGAGCTCGGATGCGGCTGGGGGTCGCTGACGCTGTGGATCGCCGAGCACTACCCCGGGTCGCGGATCACGGCAGTGTCGAATTCGCAATCACAGCGCCAATTCATCCTCGAGGAGGCTGCGCGGCGCGGCCTCAGCAACATCATCGTCATTGCGCGCGACATCAACGAATTCGCCCCCCGCGGTGCGCGCTTCGACCGCGTGGTGTCGGTGGAGATGTTCGAGCACCTGCGCAACTGGCCGGAAGCCTTCCGCCGCGTGCATCGCTGGCTGACTCCTACGGGGCTCTTCTTCCTGCACGTGTTCGCGCATAAGAATATGCCTTACCTCTTCGAGGTCGCCGACCGCTCGGATTGGATGGCCGAGCACTTCTTTTCCGGCGGCATGATGCCGAGCAATGAGCTCGCGCTGCGCGTCTGCGGGCCGCTACAGGCGGTATGCCGCTGGCGCTGGGCCGGGACTCATTACCGGCGCACCGCGGAAGCCTGGCTCGCCAATCTGGATGCACGCCGCGATGCAGCGCTCACCGTGCTGCGGCCGCTGTACGGCACCGATGCGCCGCAATGGCTGCAGCGCTGGCGCATGTTCTTCATGGCGTGCGCCGAGCTCTTCGGCCACGCAGGCGGCGAGGAGTGGGGGGTGAGCCATTACCTCTTCGCGCGGGCGGGTGAGGGCTGATGTCGCCGCTCGCCAACTTCGTCCTTTTTCAGATCGGCTGGTTCGGTTGTGTACTTAATGCGGCGGCACGACCGTTGACCGGCGCCGCCATAGCATTGCTCGTGGTCGCGGTCGCTCTCTGGCGCAGCCGCGACCGTGGTGGCGAGCTCGTGCTGCTCGCGCTCGCAGCTGTCATCGGTACGCTGTGCGACGGTCTCTTCGTGCTGAGCTCGCGTCTGCACTATGCGGGCGCGCTCTTGCCGCCATTGCCGCCGCTCTGGGACATCGCCCTGTGGCCGCTGTTCGCCACGACGCTCAATGGCGCTCTCGGCTGGCTCAAGGAGCGACTGAGGCTCGCGGCGCTGCTCGGTGCCGTGGGAGGCCCGCTCGCCTACCTCGCGGCCGCACGCCTCGGCGCGGTCCAGCTCGGCGCGCCGTCCTCTACGCTTCTGTTGCTGGCCGGTGCCTGGGGCGTGCTCACGCCGCTGCTGCTGGTCCTGGCGCGCGGCCTGAGTCGCCGCGTCCCGCACGGCGCTGAAATCGCGAGCACCGACCATGCTTGATGTGCGCGCCACCGCCAGCGCATTCGCGGCCATTTTCGTGCTCGCGGCCGCCGCTTGGGTAGTGAGCCTGCCGCGCCGCGACGTCAGCGTCATCGACCCCCTGTGGAGCCTGTTCTTCCTGCTCGCGGTGCTCGTATACCGCGAGCTCGTGCCGCCGGGCCTCCGCGGCGATCTTCTGCTCGGGCTCGTCGCGCTGTGGGCGCTGCGTCTCGCCGGCTATCTGCTGTGGCGCAACTGGGGCGAGCCGGAGGACCGGCGCTACCGCAAGATACGCGCGCGTAACGAGCCGGGCTTCTGGTGGCGGAGTCTGTATCTCGTTTTTGGCCTGCAGGCTGCGCTCGCTTCGGTGCTGTCGCTGCCACTCCTGTGGGCAGCGGCTAGCCCGGGGAAGCTCGGTGCACTCGATGCGCTCGGTACCCTGCTGTGGCTGGCCGGGTTCCTCTTTGAGACCGTCGCGGATCTGCAGCTGGCACGCTTCAGGCGTGCAGGTGCGGCGACCGCGGTGCTCGATACGGGGCTCTGGCGCTACACCCGACATCCCAACTACTTCGGCGAGGCATTGCTGTGGTGGGGCTATTTCCTGCTCGCCGCCGCAGTGGGCGGCTGGTGGACCGTGTTTGCGCCCGTGCTCATGACCTTCCTGCTGCTGCGGGTGTCCGGTGTCAGCTTGCTCGAGGCCGATATTCGCGAACGCCGTCCGGACTATCGCCGCTACGTGGAGCGCACCAGTGCATTTCTACCCTGGCCGCCACGGCGCACACCCGCATGAAGCTCGCACGCATCTTCGCCTGGCTCGATGCCGGAGCTCTGAGTCCCTCGGGCCATCCGCAGCAGATCGACTGGCTGCGGGTCACCCCCTTCGTGGTGCTGCACCTTGCGTGCCTGGGCGTGTTCTGGGTCGGCATGAGCGGCATCGCGGTGGTTACCGCGCTCTCTCTCTATCTGGTGCGCATGTTCGCTATCACCGCCTTCTATCACCGCTACTTCTCGCACGGGAGCTTTCGCACCTCGCGCGCACTGCAGTTCACCTTCGCGCTCCTCGGCGCCGCCGCCGTGCAGCGCGGACCGCTCTGGTGGGCGTCTCATCATCGCTACCACCACGCCCATTCGGATCGGGTGGCCGATCCGCATTCGCCGTTGCAGCACGGCTTCCTCTGGTCGCACTGCGGCTGGTTCCTGGCGAACGAAAGCTACGCCACGCGGCGCGAGCTGGTGCGCGACCTCGCGCGCTATCCGGAGCTGCTGTTTCTCGACCGTTACGACGCTTTGGTACCCGTCGCTCTCGCGGTGCTGCTTTACCTCGTGGGCGCGCGCCTCGCGGCAGTACGCCCGGAGCTTGGGACCAGCGGCGCACAGCTGCTCGTGTGGGGGTTCTGCGTGTCGACCGTTGCGCTCTATCACGGCACGTTCACCATCAACTCCCTGGCCCACGTGTTTGGCTGGCGTCGCTTCCCGACTCCTGACCGTTCGCGCAACAACCCGCTGCTCGCGCTTCTTACCCTCGGTGAGGGCTGGCACAACAACCATCATTATTTTCCAGGCTCGGTACGCCACGGCTTCGCCTGGTGGGAGGTCGACCTAACCTACTGGGCGTTGCGAGCGCTGTCGGCATTGGGCCTGGTATGGGACTTGCGCACGGTGCCCACTGCAGGGCGCGCAGTGGCGGGCGCGCCATGAAGATTGCCGTCATCGGCGGTGGCGTCGCGGGTTGCCTTGCCGCCCATCGGCTCGCACCGCAGCACGAGGTGACGCTGTTCGAGGCGCAAGGACGGGCCGGAGGTCATGTGCATACCCACGACCTCGAGCGTGATGGACGCGGCTATCGCATCGACAGCGGCTTCATCGTATTCAACGAGCGCACCTACCCACGCTTTTGCGCGCTGCTCGCCGAGCTCGGCGTCGCCTCGCAGCCGAGCTCCATGAGTTTCTCGGTGCGCGATATCCGCAGCGGGCTCGAATACAACGGCAGCAGCATGAACGCACTGTTCGCCCAGTGGCGCAATCTGCTGCGGCCGGGCTTCTGGCGGATGCTGCGCGACATCATGCGCTTCAATCGCGGGGCACCAGCGCTTTTGAGCGCCGATGCCGCGCAGCCGACGCTCGGGGAGTACCTGCGCGAGCAGGGCTATTCACGCCAATTCGTCGAGCACTATCTGGTTCCCATGGGAGCGGCGATCTGGTCGTCGGATCCGCACCACGTGCTGCAGCTTCCGGCACGCTTCTTGGTGCGTTTTTTTCACCAGCACGGAATGCTGACCGTAAACCATCGGCCGCAGTGGCGCGTGATCTGCGGCGGGTCGGATACTTATCTCAAACGGCTGACTGCGGGCCTGGGCGGGCGGCTCCGCCTCAACTGCCCGGTGCGCGAGGTGACGCGCCGCGCCGGTCGGGTGTGGGTGAGAGTGGCCGCGCAACCCGCCGAGCGCTTCGATGCCGTATTCCTCGCTTGCCACAGCGATGAGGCGCTCGCGCTGCTCGGTGACAGCGACGACGCCGAACGTGCGGTGCTCGGTGCGCTGCCGTACCAGGTGAACGAGGCCGTGCTGCACACCGACACGCGGCTGCTGCCGCAGAATGCCAGGACCTGGGCGGCCTGGAACTATCAGATTCCGCAGGCGCCGGGGGCGGGCGTGCGCATGACCTATCACATGGGCATCCTGCAATCGCTCGCCGTCACTCCGCCGTTCCTCGTCACGCTGAATGCGGAGGATGCGATCGAGCCGGAGAAGATTCTTGCGCGCATGCGCTATGCCCATCCGCTTTTCACTCCCGCGGGTATCGCCGCGCAAGCACAGCATCGCGCCATCAACGGCGTGCGCAGCACTTACTTTTGCGGCGCGTATTGGGGCTTCGGCTTTCACGAGGACGCGGTCGTAAGCGCCGAACGGGCGCTGGAGCACTTTGCCGCCGACCGCGCCGGCGCGAATGCCCCGCGGCGCGTGCCGGCGTAAGCCCCGCCATGCACTCCTGCCTGTATCTCGGCAATCTTGCGCACCGGCGCTTCGCGCCGCGAGCGCACGCGTTTCGCTATCGGCTGCTGATGCTGTACCTGGATCTCGCCGAGCTCGACTCCGTGTTCCGGGGTCGCTGGCTCTGGTCCATCGGTCGACCCAATCTCGCCTGGCTCCGTCGCGCAGACTATCTCGGCGAGCCCGGGGTGCCGCTCGATGAGGCGGTGCGGCGCCGTGTCGCCGCGGCGACCGGACATCGCCCGACCGGGGCCATCCGCATGCTCACCCACCTGCGGCTCTTCGGCCATTGCTTCAATCCACTCACGGTCTACTACTGCTTCGACGCCGCTGACCGGAGGCCCGAAGCGCTTGTGGCCGAGATCACCAACACTCCCTGGAACGAGCGCCATAGTTACGTCCTGACGGCCTCGGCGCCGGAGCGGACCGCGCCGTCACCCCGGAGCCCGGCTCCGGGGGAATTGCGCGGACGCTTCGCCAAGGCGTTTCACGTATCACCGTTCATGGACATGGACATGGAGTACGTGTGGCGCTTCAGCGCCCCGGGGGATGAGCTCGAGATCTACATGAGCAACCGCAAGTGCGGCCGGACCCTCTTCGATGCGCACCTCGAGCTGCGTCGCCGCGAGGTCGGCGGCGCGGCGCTCGCGCGCGCGCTGCTGCACTGGCCGCCCATGACGCTCAAGGTGCACGCGGGCATCTACTGGCAGGCGCTGCGACTGTGGCTGAAGCGCGTGCCCGTATACGCGCATCCGCGCGAGCACGCTGCAGCGAGCCACCCCCACTCCTCGAGGAACTCATGAGCTCCAGCCTCGTCTCCGGCTCCTTCGCCTCCCGCGGCCGCGCGGGGTATCTGCAGCGCCTCGCGGCCCGCCTCGTGCGCGCGCGCCTCGCGGCGCTGCGCGAGGGTCGATTGACCGTGACCGAGCTTGGCAGGGCCGCATCGTTCGGGCTCGTAGCGGACCGCCCCGGGCTGAGTGGGACCGTGCGCGTGCACGACCCGCGCTTCTGGACGGCGGTGGCTTTCGGCGGCAGCGCGGGCGCGGGCGCTGCCTATATGAAGGGCTATTGGAGCGCAGACGACCTGACAACGGTGCTGCGGGTGCTTGTCAGAAACCGTCCGGTGCTCGAGCAGATCGACGCCGGTCTCGCCCGGCTGCTCGCGCCCTTCAACCGCCTGGGGCACTGGCTGCGGCGTAACTCCGTAACGGGTGCACGGCGCAACATCGAGGCGCACTACGACCTCGGAAATGATTTCTTTGCGCTCATGCTCGATCCGACGCTCATGTACTCGTGTGCGCTGTTTGAGCGATCCGACATGACGCTCGAGGAGGCGCAGTACGCTCACTTGCAGCGCATCTGCGCCAAGCTGCGGCTCGGTCCCGACGATCACCTGCTCGAGATCGGCACCGGCTGGGGTAGCTTCGCGATCTACGCCGCGCAGCACTACGGCTGTCGGGTAACGACCACCACCATCTCCGAGCAGCAATACGCCTGCGCGCAGAAGCGCATCCAGGCCGCAGGCCTCCGCGATCGCATCACGCTGCTGCAGAAGGATTATCGAGATCTCGGCGGGCAATTCGACAAGCTGGTTTCGATCGAGATGATCGAGGCGGTCGGCGCTGAGTTCTACGACGAGTACTTTGCCCGGTGCGCGCGCCTGCTGAAGGATGGTGGGGTAATGCTTCTGCAGGCGATTACCATCGCCGATCAGCGTTATGAGGAGGCGCGCCGCTCGGTAGATTTCATACAGAGATTCATTTTTCCGGGCAGCACCATCCCCTCGGTGACCGCCATGCTGGAGTCAGTGACGCGCGCCAGCGACCTGCGCCTGACTCACCTCGAGGACACCGGGGTGCACTACGTAAAGACGCTCGCGCACTGGCGAAGGAATTTGCTGCTCCATCTGCCCGAGGTGATGGCGCTCGGGTACTCCGCGTCCTTCGTGCGCCTGTGGGAGTTCTACCTGTGCTATTGCGAGGCGGGGTTTGCTGAGCGGGTGCTCGGGGACGTGCAGATGCTGCTCGCCAGGCCAGGCAACCGGGAGGAGCCCGTGCTGGGCCGATTAGCTGATGCGAAATGAAGCGTCGCAGTCCTTCGCCGCAACATTCCTGCGCGCGAGTGCTCTGGGGCTGATGGCGATGTTCGCGTGCGCCTGCCAGGGCAGCGACCTGCCACCGCTGCAGACAGTGCCGGCGGTGGATATTCCGCGCTTCATGGGCGACTGGTATGTGATCGCCTGCATTCCCACACGGATCGAGCGTCATGCGTATCGCGCGGTGGAGTCCTACCGGCTGCTCCCCGATGGCCGCATCGATACGGTATTCACCTACCATGAAGGCGCCTTCGATGGGCCCCTCAAGCGCTACAACCCGACGGGGTTTGTGAAGCAGGGCAGTGCGGGCGCGGTGTGGGGCATGCAGTTCATCTGGCCGATCAAGGCCGATTACCGGGTACTTTATCTCGACGCCGACTACACACAGACCGTGATCGGGCGGCAAGAGCGTGACTTCGCCTGGATCATGTCGCGCTCGCCGACGCTCGCGCCGGGTGACTATGCGCGACTGGTCGAGCTGCTCAAGGCGCAGGGCTATCGGATAGATGGACTGCGCCGCGTGCCGCAGCAGCCGGAACCGGATACGTCCACGTCGCGGTGAGCGTGCGCGCCGCCGTGACGACCGTGAGGTGGTTTCGACAGGACCTACGCCTGAGCGACAACCCGGCACTCCGCGGCAAACGTGAGCGGTGCATCATTGCGTCGAGCTGAGCTCGGCTCCAGAGCCCATTTACGCGCTCGCCTCCAGCGCCATTGTCGTCCCGTAAAGGGGTTTCCCCCCTCTGGCAATTTCCAAAAGAAGAACCCGCGCAAGGGCCGGCGCCGCCATCCGGACCAGTTGCCTGGTCTTCGAGTGGATTCCGTACGAAACAATGAGCATCTCACCGTCCAGCGCATAGAGGCCCTGCACCTCTCGCCCTTCATGCTCGGCTGTGACGGTGATCCACTGCGGGGATTTCTCGTTCATCGGGCCAGCCTCCCCGGCATCTTCAGCAGCTTCCGCAGATCCGAGGCCGCGACGGGCTTCAGTAGATAGCGCTCGAAGCTAGCTACGCGAGCCAGTTCGCGATGTTCGTGCCCGTTCGCGCAACGTTTGCGCCAGCGCGTAGCCATTGACATCCAACAGGTCCACTTCCAGCAGAATGACCGAGGGCTCAAAAACGGCCGCGATAGCCAGCGCGGCGCCGCCGGAATGAGCCACGCGGGTTTCAGAGTGGCCCGCTGCGTGCAACATGAGCTCAAGCGAACGTGCCGAATTCACGTCGTGGTCGATGATAAGAATCGGCACGGGTGCGGAGACAGCCGGCATCTGACCGTCCTCATCCTGCACCGCAAGGTTGGGGGAGAACGTGCTGCGCAAGCTCTCTCTGCGATAGGCCTTCTCACTCTGTTCCGCCTCCTCGAACTTGCGCTCGTCCGCAAGCGTAGGTACGCCATTGTCAATCCCGACACTGACATCGACAGCCGGCAGGTCAGCACGAACGAGGTATTCGCCATCGGTCTCGCGTACCAGGCTCATAGAACTCCTCCTTCATAAAGACCGCAGCGGGCGGCTCGCTGAGGAAATCAGCGTACAGCGGATCGTCGTGCCACCTTGCGCGGATTCGCGGAAACAAGCAACGGCGATAAAGGTGCCGGCGAGATCGCAGATAACGCAGATAAGCAAGCAGCGGCGGAGGAAAGCGAGTACTCTGGCCTCGGCTCGTAATCTTCCGACTTGTGTGTCTTGCCCGCGCTGCGCCTGATTGCGCTTCCGTCACGGCAGTCTTTCACCCTCGCAAGTTTTGACGAACCAGGCGGCAGGTATTACCTGCTCATTCATTCTTCTGCTCGTGAGTACCCTGACAGTGACCAAGTTATACGTAGGAAATTTGCCCTTTACTGCGACCGATGAAGCGGTGAACGCTCTGTTCTCCAAGCACGGCACCGTCGAAAAGGTGTCTTTAATCAACGATCGCGATACCGGTCGCCCGCGCGGCTTCGGTTTCGTTGAGATGTCGAACGCCGACGCGTCGCGTGCGATGCAGGCTCTGAACGGTACCGACTTCGACGGCCGAGCCCTCAAGGTCAGCGAAGCGCAGGAACGCGAGCGCTCGGGCGGCGGCTCGCGTCGCTACTGAAGCGCGAGTGATGCGGCCGGCCACTAAGTGACCGATGGGTTGGCGCAGGTCAGGGCTGTTTCACCCGGCCGAGGAAATCCTCGTCGTGACGTGCGACGTGTGCGAACGCGACATCGGCTACGAAGACGGACGCCGGCCACATGAGCACTTTCGCATCACCCGGCACCCGAATCCGGGTGCCATCGACCAGCAGGAGCCTCCGGTCGCCATCTGTTCGCGCGAGTGCCTGCGGGCGTTTGCGGCTAACACTCCGGGTCCGGACCGCGTGGCTTCCATGGAAAAGCGCGGGCGGCCGCGCGCCAAGCGCGTGCCGTAGCGACCGGACGACTGGCGGCGCGGGACCGAGGCCATAGGAGCTTGCGCACATGCCTGACACAAGACCGTTAGATCCGACCCGCGCGAGTCGGCCAAGCCTCAGATTGCACGGTGAATGGAGTGCAGATGCGGAAGAACTATAGCCAGGTACGCAGACAAAAGGAGCTCGCCAAAAAGGTGCGCCAGCAGGAGAGGCAGCAACGGCGTACCGCGCGCCTGACGACTGCTGCCGCGGCGGGGAATCCTGTAGCGCCGGAGGCTGAACCGGCCACGGCGGCCGAGCCAATCGTGCGCGACGCATCATGAAGTTAGCCCTGGTCAGCCCCGCCCTCGCGCGTCAGCAGGCGCGTGAACGCTTACGGCGCGATCGCGCCGCGGCGCTCGCGTTACGCGAGGTATACCCCGGCGTGCGGCAGCTGCGGCTCGACTTTATGTTTCAGGGCTCGACCTCGAATAACCCCGCTCCGCAATCGCACACGCTGCACGCGCCCGCGCGGGCTTTCTTCGAGTTCCCCTGTCCCTACGCGGACTGTGACGGGCATTTCGATCTCGCCGCCGCCGTTAAGACGGTCATTTGCGATTCCACGCGCCGTGCGGCCGGGGAGCTGCGCTGTTCCGGTATGCGTGCAGTGCACGTCGGCGGCAAAAAGCCCTGTCAGCTACTCCTCGGTTACACCGTAACGGCGACTTTCGACGCTAATGCATGAGACGAGCGCAGATCCGGCACACCTACACCTAGTGGAGGCTGTACGATGAGCCAGTACGAGTTCACTGCTTCGCTGCGTATGCGTCATCCGCACATCGATCCGGCCGCGATCACGCAGGCGCTCGGCATCACGCCGCAGCATACCTGGCAGGCAGGCACGCCCCGCATCGGTGCGCGTGGGGAATCCCTGGAAGGCCTCTATCGCGAAAGCTATTGGATGGGCCGGCTGATGGAGACCCCGCGGCTTTCAGGCCAGGTCTCGGTTGAAGGCATGCTGGGGGATACCCTCGCAAACCTCCGACGCTCTCAGGCTTTCCTCGAGCGGATACAGGACGAAGGCGGCGTTACGGAGTTCCACGTCAGCCTGTTCGCCCGCGCAAGCTTCGGCCTGGAGTTGCCGGCATCGACTCTAGCGCTGCTTGGTCGGCTCGGCGTGGGAGTCGCGTTGGAAATTCATACCCAATCTGCGCAAACAGCCAAACCAGAACAACAGGCAGTCTGATCATGTGGACAGCTACGCCGCGGCATCGCTTATGACGGAAAGACCCTCGGTTTCCCGCCCTGTGGGTGACATCATCCGCACTCACGCTGAACGACTGGCCGAAGCCGCGGATGAGCGGCTGCGCGAGCGGCAGCGGGAACTCGCCGAGCAGAGTTCGACCGCTAATCCCCCCGGCGTTCGAATTCGCGCTTGGGAAAAAGTTCACGCACTGCGCATGCCTGGTGACGCAGCACATCCGGTGCTGGAAGTAATTGCACACGGTACAGGCCTGGCACTTGAACAGATACACGAAGAGCAACGCGCACGCCTCGCGCTGCGCACCAAACGCCACGCGGGCCAGCACTCGAGTGGGCTCGCCGAGAGCAAGACCTCCACTTCGGAGGGTGATACGCAGATCCCGTAGGTACTGCTCGCCGGGGATGCACTGCGGCGTTGGTCAGAGCCGCCTGTCACATATCTGCTGCAGATGCCGATGTTGATGCCGACGCAGGGCGAGCCCTTGGCCGCCCGCGTCCGCAGCCAGCTCGATATCGAGGAATTGTGAAGCTGGTCGATGTTGCAGCAGCAACCTACCGAAGCACCGTCGTCATCGATGATGAGCGAGACATGTGCCCTACGCGCTCGGGGACGGACTGGCCGCACAGTCACGATTGAGGCGTCGGCGATCGAGGGGTGCGGCGTAGTGGCTGCTTCAAAGTCATTTCGATGCGACGGAGTTTGCGCTTCCGCCAAGCCACAGCCGGATAGGGGCGGGGCTCTTTATTTTCACCGCAGACGGCACGCGCTCGACATTGCGCGCATACTCCGCGCACTCAGCAGCAAGCAAGTTGAGTGGGCCGGCGAATTACCGCGGGCCATATTTGGAGTATCAGTTTATGGATCCAGCAAAGCACACTCCGGTTGGCGAGGCCGCCGCGAGCACGAATGCGCCACCCACGAAGAACATCGTCGAGATGGCAGCTGCCGCGGATTACCTCACCACATTCGCTGCCGCCGTCAAGATAGCGGGGTTGACAGAGGTGTTGTCCGGCAAGGGTCCGTACACGGTGTTTGCACCGACGGACGAGGCGTTCAAGAAGCTGCCCGCAGGTTCGTACGAAGCGCTGCTCAAGGACCCGGGTAAGCTCAAGGCCGTTCTGCAGTATCACGTCATCTCGGGCCATTTCATCGCTCGAGACCTGAAACCCGGCGAAGTCATGACATTGCAGGGTACTCCGCTCTCGGTGGTGACATCCTCCTCGGACACCAGGGTCAACGGTGCGCCTGTCAGCAAGGTCGATAGCATCGCGACGAACGGCGTCGTTTACGGTATCGATGCGGTAATTCTGCCCAAGAAATGGCAGTTGCTCGCCGCCGCAGCTTGAGATTGTTCACTGCTCGCTAAGCAGCTTCGTGCTGGAAGGCCCCTCTCGCGGGGCCTTTGCCTTTTATTGTGGTTGGGGCCTCCTGTGCCGGCGCCAGGCGCCTGCACCTCCTTTTACCCGCGGTCTCCAACCTTCAATCCGGGTCGCGTCGCGAGCGCAAACGCGACGGCTGACGGCCGGGCCGACGTCCGATGACCGCCGCCGCGGAGAGCCGCAGAGTTTGCGTAACCGATCCGGTGCTCGTTCGATGTGTACGTTGCCGCGCAGACTGATCGCTCGCAGCGGCATGGAGATTGAAATAGAGCGTCCCATTGCTCCGCCCAAGAGTATGGTTGGAAACCAGGTCAGGGCGGGCGCTGCGGCGGGATCGCAGGCGCAGCCACACGGGAGGCGACTCACTATGCAAGATCTCATCGAGACTGGGAGGCGCGAATCGGACCGCGGCCTCGGAGTATCGCGGTGACGGCCAGTCTGGCCGCAGCCTTCGAGAAATTGGGCGCAAAGCCCAGCGGCCGGGTGCGCAGTGCATCGGCGATCGCGCTCGATGGCGCCTTGGTGCTCAACTGCGCACACACGCATTTCGGTCGCCCGTCACGCGGGGTGTTGCGTTACGAGGACAAACTCTCCCGCGGCAGCACCAGTGCGCGCGAGGCGGAGCAGTTGCGTAAGCACCTCACTCTTGCCCGAGATGGCGAGCTGACGGTGCGCATGGTGATCACCACCGCGCTCACAGGTGTCAAGGGCGAGCGCTCGTCGCGCACCTTTCACGCGCGTCCGGATCTAGTCGGCAAGGTAGTACAGTTCGACGGAGATCACTTCATCGTCGACTTCAGGCGCAGCGAGCCGGCATCGCAGAGCGCACACGGGCGGCGCGCGCCGCGCTAGGACTGATTAGCACGGCCCGTCAGGCGCCACGGACAGTGGCTACGCAGGGTTACGTGGCGCAGGCGCGTAGCTCTTGAGCACCAGCGCAGGTGACCACCTGGCTTGTCGCTGGGTGCGCCGCGACAACACACCCGCTAAGCGCTGCCGACATCACCCGCGATCCCGGCCGCCCGGCAGTGGCGTCCGTACTAGGTTGCGCCACCTCGCGGCGTTACGTGTGCGGGTGAGTCACGGCGGCCCGGTGTCGCAACTGCTCTTCATACTCCGACAGCGTGATGATGCGCTGCCTGCGGGTGTCCCACAGAATGCACTTAAGTGCTTTGCGGAATTCCGATAGCTTGATACGGGTGACGTCGGCGAACAGGTGCTCGTACTCGTTGTGACAGGCGGCGAGGCGGTAGTTCGGTATTTTCGCGGAGAGATGGTGGATGTGGTGGTAGCCGATGTCGGCCGTGAACCAGTTCAGCCAGCGCGGCAGAAGCAGGAAGCTGGTACCGCGAATCGCGCCGGTGGCGTAGTCCCAGTGCTCGCTGTCGCTTGCGTAAGCGTGTTCGAAATTGTGCTGCACGGTGAACAGAATGACGCCCGCGGCACCGGCTATCGATAGGCTGAGAAGATAAATCACAAAAAAGTGGCGCGTGCCAACCGCCGCGCACATGAGTACCCACAGAGCGAGCAGGACCACATTGTTGAAGAACATGTGCCAGTATTCGCGGGGGGACTTCCAGTAACGCGTCTGATAGGTCGTGGCGTGCTGATTCAAAGCGATGCCCGGCTGCCTGAGCTTTTTCCGGATGATGTGAAGCAGGAGGCCCACACTGCCTTTGGCCCAGGTATAGCGCGGGTTGAAAATCAGGTACACGAACCCGACCAGCGGCGCAGCTGGGATGCTGCATTTGAATTGGTACATCCGCTGCTGTGCGGCACTCATGGCGGCGTACTCATCCGTCGAGCGCGTGGCGTACGGGCCTCGGTACATCTCCCAATTGCCGTTGTGCGCGTGGTGGTACGCATGGTGCTGCGACCACACGTACTGCGGCATGCCCGAGACGACTCCGAGCACGAATCCGCTCGCACGATTCAGCCATGGGGTGCGAAAGAGGCTGCCGTGGCCGCACTCGTGCATGAGCGCAAAGACGCGCAGCGTAAACAGGACTAGCAGCGACGTGGCCGCCGCGCAGATCCAGCCGAAGTTGCTCAGAGCGGCAATCCACCAGAGGAGCGCGAAGGATCCCAAGGCCGTCAGGACCTGTATCGATCCTTTGATGTCATTGGATTCGTTGTGCCGCTCAACGATGGCCCGCGTCTGCTGCCTGAGGCAGCCAATCGACGACAGTGCCTCAGGCTCCAAGCGGACCCTCATCGTGCCTTTTCCATTTCGGCCACAGTCGTCGCAGGCGCTCGAGGAAGCGCTGCCATCCGGTTTCGACATTCCCGTCAATCACGATCGCACCTCACTGCTTGGCAAGCGCGGCATCGTCGCGCTTGGATCCGTTCGGATACGCTCAAAGGCACAGAACGCCAACGCGAGTCGCGCACCGCTTCGAGCGGCTTCCAGGCGGATCGCTCGCGCGCACACCCAGCTCGCGCCGGTCCGCTGACTGGCCCTTTGCCCGCGTCGGGACACAGAAGCCGGGAGGATGTGCGTGGTTACCGGCGCAGTCTTTCTGCGGCGGTCTCGCCGCGCACCGCTGGCGCTTATTGGGCACGCCGCAGCCGACGCTTCAGCATGGCAACCTCGGCGCGCAGGCGCTGATTGGCTGCGCGCTCGCCGAGCCAGCGGTGGCCCAGGTATCCGGCCGCGGCGAGCGAGACAAGCACGAGCGCTGCAATCACAGAAGACTCGCCGCGCGATTCCCAGAATCGGCTTGCGGCGGTGCCTCAGCCGCCGCCGCGCAAGCCTCGTGTACGCTCAGCAAATGCCCAGTCGCTACTTTGCGCAGAGTGCCTGACGCCACTGAGCGCCCGGAATCAGACATCGGAGCTCTCGGGGGGCGTGGCGGCTGGCGCGCCCTCGGACGGCCGCCGCATCATCGATACAACGCAGCCGCGGTCGGAGCTCGCCGCATCGCGCTCGGTCACTCCCAATCGCTGCAGCAGACGCTCCGGACGTACGACATGGCACGTCAGCGGCGGGGTGAGATCTGGCTCGACGCGCTCGCGCAACAATTCCTCGAATGTCTCGTCGGCGGCAAGCCAATATGTGCAACCCGCGCGTTCCGCCGACCACAGATGGAAGAGATTTGCCAGGTGGTCACCCTGAACCCGTGCGGCCATACGACGGAAGCGCTCGACGCCATGGATGTCGTCGTCGGCAGGCCCGAGCGCCCCGTTTGTCGCAGGCATCCAATCCTCGTGCTTCAATCGGGCGCACAGACGCACGAGCGAGCCAGGCTGGTCGCAGTTGGCGAATACATCCTCGCCGAGACGCGCGCGCGAGATCGCTGGCTCGATCGTCGTCACCTGCACGTCACCCAGTAGGTCACGCCACGTGTTATGGCCGCCATGAGGTTTCGCGGCGCGGTGAAATTCATGGTAGGTGCAAAGCTCGATGCGTCCCTCGCGCACGAGCCGCCCGAGCGTGGGTAGCGCCGCGCGATCGATGTTGGCCGCATCTGCGGCGAGGGGCCACTGCGGCGCGGGTTCGCCATGCTGCGATCTGCTCGCGTCGCGCAGCTGAACGCGCCGCACCGGATGCGAGTAAATCGGCACTCGCTCGAGGCCGGTGAGATCTACCAGAACGCGGGGGGGTACACTCAAGTAACTTGCGCTTCCGGACGAGCTGTCGGGCCTCGCGGCGCGCGCCACATACTCGGCAAACGGCTGAACCCATTGCGGAGCGGCAGGAATGCCGGCCGCACTACCAGCCGCCGCGTCAGAGCCATAGAGACTACTCCGGTGCGCGCAGCAGGGCGCTGAACATGTCCGAGAGCGACAACCCCTCGGAAACTGCGCAGCAGTTATACACTCTTTGTGCTGCTCGTGTGCGTGTTTCGCGGCTGCCTCACCAGGCGGGCGCCCCGCTACACAAGTACGCTTCTTAGAGGCCGCTTCACGCCGCAACGCGGAGGATTGAGATCCTATCCGGAGAAGGGAAGCGACGGAGGCTCTGGAGCCGGCAAATACCCAAGATGCGCAATACGTGCTTGGGCGCTCTGGATGAATTCATCGCGAAGTGGTTGTACGTGTCACCGTGGTGGAAGGACGTATCGCTGCGTCTCCTGGGTCACTGCGCTCCGGCACGAGAACTCGCGCATGTCGAAGCTGCAGCACCAGCATCATTCCGGCCAGCGGTACAAGCGCAAGCGCCAGAAGCCCGGTGCGAAAACCGCCGGTGGCGCCGGTGAGGATGCCTACTGCATACGGCCCGACGAAGCCGCTGAGATTGGCCAGCGAGTTGATCAGGGCGATCCCTCCGGCAGCCGCGGCGCCAGTCAGGAACTTCGATGGCAGCGGCCAGAACGGTCCGTGCGCGCTGAGCAAGCCGGCCAGCGCAAGCGACAGGAACACGATGGCCACGGCTGCTGAAGTGGCGAATGCCGCTCCGGCAAGGCCGACGGCGGCAGCAAAAGAAGCCGCGGCGATGTGCCAAAAGCGCTCACCCACTCGATCCGAATTGACTCCCACGAAGAGCATTGCCACCACCGCAACTGCATTTGGGATGGCGACCAGAAGCCCGACTTCGAAATTGCTGAGGCCGGCAAAGCCTCGGATGATCTGAGGCAGCCATAGGGTGAGCGCGTACTGCCCGAGAGAAATGCTGAGGAAGCCGAGCGCTCCCAGCTGCCAAACAACCGGGCTCAGTAACGTCTTGCGAACACTGTGGCCGTGCACCGCCAAGCAATGGTCGCGTTCGGCCGCAAGGCGGGCGGTGAGCCAGTCGCGCTGCTGCGGTTCGAGCCAGCTGGCATCACCGGGGCCATTGGGCAGATAACGCAGGACCGTGACACCCAAGGCCACCGCCGGAAGTCCCTCGAGGAGAAACAGCCATTGCCAGCCGGCGAGACCAAGGCGACCTCCGAGTCCCAGTAAAGCACCCGAGAGCGGTCCACCTATGACTGCCGACACCGGGATCGCAATCACAAACCGCGCGACCATGCGGGCACGCACGGCCGCGGGAAACCACAGGCTCAGGTAGTAGATGATCCCGGGGAAAAAGCCCGCCTCCGCTACGCCCAGCAGGAAGCGCATGAGGTAAAAGCTGAGCGGGCCGCGGACGAACATCATGCCGGCAGCGATGAGTCCCCAGGTGATCATGATGCGTGCGATCCACACCCGGGCACCCTGTTCGAGCAAGAATCAGGTTGCTCGGCACCTCGAACAGCGCGTAACCGATGAAGAATATGCCGGCGCCGAAACCGTACACCGCCGGCCCGAAGCCGAGATCGCGATTCATCTCCAGGGCTGCG
>Ga0335083_10004445_pt1 | contig 17852 bp, 16 predicted proteins | sample Lox_Sample_42_FD_206716 | JGI IMG/M metagenome (GOLD analysis project Ga0335083, IMG submission 206716) | Soil microbial communities from Loxahatchee National Wildlife Refuge, Florida, United States - Lox_Sample_4.2 | ecosystem: Environmental > Terrestrial > Soil > Wetlands | place: USA...
CACCTGCGAGGGCTGGCGCCGGTGATGTTCCGGCCGTTCACCGTGACGGTGCCGCTCGCCGGGCGGTGAATGCCGAACAGCGCCTCGGCGAACCCCGTGCGCCCGCTGCCGACGAGCCCGGCCAGGCCGACGACCTCCCCCGCCCGGACGCGCACGGACATCACGCTGACCTCCGGCGGCGCGACAAGCTCGGCAACGTCGAGCATGACCGGGCCCGGCTTAGCGGTGCGCCCGGAGCGGCGGGTGATGGTCAGACTGCGGCCGATCATCGCGGTGACCAGGTTTTCCCTGGTGTAGGTGCCGCGCTCCGCGCGCGACGACACGGCCGTCGCGAAGCACCGTGATCCGGTCGCTGACCGACTCGATCTCATCGAGGCGGTGGCTGATGAACCCGAGCGTCAGTCCCTGATCGCGCATCTGCCACACGAGTTCGAACAGCCGCTCCGCATCGCGGGCGGTCAGCGGGGAGGTCGGCTCGTCGAAGAAGATGGTCCCGCAGCCGTGTGACAGCGCCCGCGCGCACTCAAGCAGCTGCTGCTGCGCCAGGGACAGCCGCCCGGCAGGCAGCCGCGGGTCGGCGCGCAGGCCCACGCTGGTGATGAGTTCTTCGGTGGTGCCGATCATCCGCCGCCAGGCCACAGCTAGTTCCCGCGATATGCGATGCTCAATGCGTGCAGCCATCCTCCGGGGGGAGCGCCGTCCCTGGCCCCCCAGGCGCGTTCGTCGCAAGGGCGAGTTACCGGACATGACGGTGACCGAACCCAGCGGCGACCAGGCCTGGCCTCGCCTGCGGCCGTCGAGCATCCGCGATGTCGCGCGCCTGGCCGGCGTCTCGCATCAGACGGTCTCGCGCGTGCTGAACGGGCACCCCAGCATCCGCGACGTGACGAAGTCCCGGGTGCTCGCGCCATGGACGAGCTTCAGTTCCGGCCAAGCCGGGCGGCCAGGATACTGTCGCGGCAGCGGTCGCAGACGATCGGGACACTCGCCGCCGCGGTCGGTGCGCACTACGGTCCCGCGAGGTGCGTGAACGCGATCGAGGACGCCGCGCGCGAGCGAGGCTACTGGGCGAGCACCGCCCGCATCGCGTCGTCGCGCCGCACGCGATCTCGGCGGCGATCGAGTGCAGCTCTGCCAGCAGGGACAGCACGGTTGTGCGCGGCGCGACGATGACGATTCCCTCGACGTTCTGGCTTAGCAGGTCAGCGATGAACGTGCCGATTGTGGCCGCCCAGGGCGACCCGCGCAGTGCCAGCGGCATCCCCGTCGCCTCCGTTAACCAGGAGGCGGGCGCCCGGATGGTGCTCGAGCACCTGATCAGGCGGGGGCACCGGCGAATCCTGCACGTAGCGGGCCCGCCGGACTGGAACGACGCGCAGCTGCGGCTGCGCGCGTACCAGGCGCAGCTCAAGGAGGCGGAGCTTCCTTCGTCGCCGCCGTTGTTCGGTGACTGGACCGCCGACTCGGGCTTCGAGATCGGCCGCGCTCTGACTCGCGGCACGGCAAGTTGTTCCCGGACGGAGCTGCCGTTCACCGCGGTGTTCTCCGCGAACGACCAGATGGCACTCGGGCTCATTCATGCCCTCCGCGTGGCAGGCCTCGACGTGCCGCGCGACATCAGCGTTGAGGGGTTCGACGACATCCCTGAATCGGCGCACTTCTGGCCGCCGCTGACCACAGTGCGCCAGGACTTCGGGAGCCTCGGCGCGCGATGCGTCGCCATGCTACTCGACGCCATCGGCAGGGAAGAGGTACTTGCTGCGCCGGAGGCGAGCATCTCACCGGTAGTGGAACCGCAGCTCAGCATCAGGGACTCGGTGGCCTCCGTCTGATGGTAGCGCGCTGCTGAATTCAGGCCTTGCGGCCGAGTCCGCCGACGTACAGCAGTTCGCTGATGCCGGGAACAGCCGGCACTTGCCCGTCGGGATGCCAGTCCGGCAGGTAGCCTACGCCCGGCTCGACAACCTCGAGGCCGTCGAAGAACCGGCTGATCTCGTCCCGGGTGCGCAGCTGGCCGCGGCCGAGCGTGCGCAGCAGCACGCCCTCCAGGGCCCGGGCCTCCGGGCTAGAGCTGGAGAAGTGCGTGAGCAGCAGGTAGCTGCCCGGCGCGAGCAATGCAACGTAGCGGGCTACGACCCGGTAGGGGTCTTCTTCGTCAAGCACATGGTGAACGACTGCGTTGAGGATCAGCCCAACCGGCTGGGACAGGTCAAGGAACCCGGTGATCTCCGGCATCGACCAGATCGCGTCGGGCTCCCGCAGGTCGGCGGTGACCACGATCGTTGAGGCGTTGTCGGCGAGCAGAGCGCGGCCATGCGCCAGCACCATCGGGTCGTTGTCCACGTATACCACCCGGGCTCCGGGATCAACGCCCTGGGCGATCTGATGCGTGTTCTGCGCGGTTGGCAGGCCCGACCCAAGGTCAAGAAACTGACGGACGCCCTGGCCCGCCATGTAGCGCACCGCGCGGCCGAGCATCTCCCTGTTGATGTGCGCCGCCCTGCCGCCATCCGGGAACGCGCGATGAGCCATCTCGGCGACCGCCCGGTCCGCCTCGAAATTGTCCTTGCCGCCGAGGATCGCGTCATAAACCCTGGCCACACTCGGCTGCGTGACGTCGATCTCCGGCGGGAAATGGCGGTGGTCTGCGCGCGCCCAGCTCATGCTCTGCCCAGCATCCTCGACTGTCATTGTCTCCTCATGACGGGAACTAGTCGCGATACTCAGAATGTCCGGACTTATCCTAGCCCGAGGCGGGCACGGCCGACTTTAGTATGACCGCGGCAAAGGACAAGAGAACCGCGACTACCCGAGCACCGCCCGGCAAACGCTTACAGGCGGGCGCGGAGCCAGTCGCACCAGGCGTCGATGCCCTCGCCGGTGCGCGCGCTCACCAGCAAGACCTCGGCGGCGGGGTTGACCTTCCGCAGGTTGTCGATGAAACCGTTCATGTCGAAGCCCAGGTAGGGCAGCAGGTCAATCTTGTTGACCACGACAAGGCCGCAGGACCGGAACATCACCGGGTACTTGAGCGGCTTCTCCTCGCCCTCGGTGATCGCGTAGACCATCGCCCTGGCGTCCTCGCCGACGTCGAACTCCGCCGGCAGACCAGGTTGCCGACGTTCTCGATGAGGCGGCTGAACACCAGGTCGAAGCTGGCCGGGCCGCCCACGGCGGCCAGGGCGACCGTGTTGATATCGCCGGCCACGAGGGTGACCTCAGCCGCGCCGAGCCGCGACAGGACCGAACGCGCCGCCGATAGCGACGCGGTGCTGGCGTCGATGCCCACGACCTGGCCGCCTTCACCCACCATGTCGCGCAGCACGGCGAGCGCGCCCAGCGGGCCGCAGCCGGCGTCGAGTGCGCGGCCGCCGGCGGGCAGTCCGGCGCGCTGGGCAGGCTGCGCGGACCTCGGGCGCGAGGACCTCCGCAACGCCGGCGAGCCGGTCCAGGTCGACCGGGAGGTCGTCGAGCAGGTACGTGGCAGTGGCAGTCATGGTCCCCTCCGAGAAGTTCGATGAGTGAATCGGGCGTGCGGAGGCAACGCCGAGCCGTACCAGCAGGACCGGCCCGCGAGCGCCCCCACGGCTAGGCTGGATCAAGAGGGCCAGGCCACCACGCTGCCGGCCGCCGTCAGTCACCGCTGCCCGTGCTGCATCGTGCGCTCGGCTGCCTCCGCGGTCTCCCGCGGGTTGTCGATGCGGACGACCCCGTCACGTGGCGGCTCGCTGTGGTGCGTGGTGGTGTAGAAGCGGATTTCGTGACCGTCAGGGTCATGCAGTTCCGGCAGGATCCAGCCGATCGTCGCCACGTGCACGCCGGCGTGCTGCTCGCCGGCCGCGGTGAGCCGGTCAGCCAGGTCCTCGATCGCTTCCCGCGACGGGACGCCGATGGCGAAGTAGTCAAAACCGGCCGCCGCCGCGGCCCGCGCCGGGTCGAGGCGCAGGGCGAGCTCGGGGCCGCCGTTGGGGTGGCGCATGACGATCCCCATCAGCTTGCCCTGCTCGGAGAACTCGATCGCGGCCAGGTAACCGAGCCGGGACTCGTACCACGCGCGCGACCGGGCGAGATCGCGGACTGGCAGCTTTACGTGGTGGATGCCGTCCAGCCGTGGTGCCGTCATGGGACCCCCCAAAATAATGATGCAGTGGCACTGCAAGATTGCAGTTATACTGCATCGTATGACTGAGGCCGTCAAGTCCGCTGGCTTGCGGGCCGCGCGCGTCCTGGAGAACGAGGAGCGCATCCTGCGGGCGGCGCACGCACTGTTTGCCAGAAACGGCTACCACGCCACCACGCTTACCGCGGTCGCCGATGCGGCCGGGGTCGGGCACCGGACCGTGTACGTTCGGTTCGGCACCAAGGCGGCACTGCTGAAGCGGGTGATCGACCTGGCGGTCGCCGGCGACCTGGCACCCATCGACGTGGTGAGCCGCGAGTGGTACCGCACTGCGACAACGGCGCCGACACTCCAGGAGCGCATCGCGGAGTTCGCCAAGGGCAGCGCTCGGCTGGTCACGTCCATGGCCGACCTCATACCCGTGGCCCGCCAGGCCGAGCCGACCGAACCGTTGCTGGCCGCCGCGGCGCGTGCCGGGCGGGCCGCGACACGCGACGCCGTACGCACGTTCTGGGAGCGTGCCCGCGATGACGGACTGCTGGCCGCCGGGTGCGACGTAACCTGGCTGGCCGATACAACCAGCGCGCTCGCGCACGCCGAGACCTACCTGCTCATGCGCGAGACACTGCGGATGAGTCCGGAGCGATACGAGAACTGGCTGGCCACCACCTGGCACCGCTTGGCGTCCGCCGCAACCCAGAACTGACCATTCGGTCGCGCTTCAACGGCATTCCGCCACCGGTTCCGGCAGCAGCGGGCCGAGGCCGGGTGCTGTCCCCACCTGGCGCTGACACCCCCCGGAACCCGCTCCCGCACCGACGATCAAGATCTGCGCGGGTAACCCGGGCCAGGCCTCACGCGCCTGGGCCGACGTGCAGAAGATCAGGCGGGTACCCGAGCGCCCCAAGCCACGTCGGCAGGCACGCTATGTGATCAGGTTGGCCGCGATCCTCGCAGAGCTGTGCAGAATCGTCTGCAGATAATCCAGCCGCTGGATGTTCAACCAGCGTGAGCGGTACCACCGTGCTCGCGTGCTGGTAGCCCGTGGCGCTCGCGTTATCTCCGGTGGCCACGTGAAGGGGCAGGCCGAGTTGCCGCAGTGCGAGGATGGTCGGGCGGCTTGCCGGCCGCCGGACCGGCGCGGGGCGGGAAACCGTTCGCGGCGAGGCTGGCCTGGGTTCCTGATCTGCCGGGGCCGCGCCGGACGGCCTGGCGGGTCACGGCGTTTGCGATCTTGATGACGACTTCGTCTGCGGGGAAGGCGAGGCGGCTGGCCAGTCTGACTGCCTCGCTGGCGGTGTCAGAGGGGAAGGCTTGCGCGACCAGGGGCAGTTGCGGGGACACGACGGGCCTTGCTCATCATCGACCGCGGTGAGTTCGGTGCCTGCGGTCGCCTGACGCACTTGATCGGCCGCGGCGGCCGGCAGCAGGCCGGCAAGCACGGAGGCGGCGCTGCGCAGGGCGAGGAGCGGCCCCTCCGTTTCGCTCATCCTGTGCTCCCAGCGACCGAGATCGGCATCGACGATGACGCTCAGCAGCGGCACGGCCTCGGCGGTCAGCACAGCGCGCAGCCCGCGCGGTCCTTCAAGCCTCACCGTGACGACGGTGGCGTCGGGGATTGCCTGGTGGAGGTGGCGGGTGATCCGTACGGCGGCCGCGACGGCTCGTTCCCCGGCGGCGAGGATCGTGGCGGCGGGCTCCGCCCGGGGGTCGCTGCCGGCCCATTCTGCGGGAGGGTCGAGGTAGCGGGGCACCGCGATGCCGAACGGGCGCAGGTGATGAAGGCGATGGAGTCGGCCTCGGCCTTACGGATCCCGGTGCACGCCACGCCGGACGTCGTTGCGCCAGGCGCATAAGGCAGCGCGCCGTGGGCCAGCACATGGCCGACCTAGCAGAACGTACTGGGCTGCGGATGCAGCTCGGTCTCTTCCGACGGTCATCGCCTATCCCCCGCCGACGTTGCACGCGGCTGCCGGCGCATCGCCGCCGCGCTGCTCCCCCGCGGATCTGTGCAACGCTCCACCGCGGTACCTCCTGACCGGTGGGATCGCCGCCGCAAGTCTTGCCTGCAGTTGATCTAAATGACCGATTCCATCAACTTACATTTACGCCAGCCGGACGTGCAGCATCAACTTGAATACAGAACACCACATGCTGCCGTTGATATGAGATGATGAGCTTGTGGGTGACTCTCGGAAGGACGGGGCGGGAGCGGGCGCAGCGCCGGCGGCGGACGTTCAGGCGCCGCTGACGCTGGCGGGCAAGCTGAACTCGCTGATCGACAGCGCGCAGCCGGCCGGCCGCGGCCCGTACAGCAACGTGGAGATCGCCGCCCTGATCGAGCGGACCACAGGCGAGCAGGTCTCTGGCACGCAGATCTGGAAGCTGCGCAACGGGCAGGCGCAGAACCCGCAGAAGCGCCTGATCGAGGCCCTGGCAAAGACGTTCGGCGTGCCGCCGGGCTACTTCTTCGACGACTACGATCCGCGGGCCGCCGGGCTGGTCCAGGAACAGGTGGAGCTGCTGGCCCTCGTTCGCGACTCCGGGATCACCGCCGTCCAGCTGCGAGCCATCGCCGGGCTGCCGGACGAGGTGCGCGAGGCCGTCGTCCGCCTCATCGAGGCCACCGCGCGCGCCGAGTCTGGCAGGCGCAGCGATCAGGGCGAGTCCGGCTGAACCTGCCTGAGCCTGGATTCGTATCTCTAAGTGACGGACCGATTGCTCGCTGGTATGGCGGCAGCTGCCTCCGCCGGGCCATGCGCATCGACCGATACGCTGAGGTGAACGATGCCGGGCAAGGGCAAGACAGCGCGGTACACCGCCATTGCACGAGAACTTGACATCCCGGTGCCATTCGACCTCGTGGAGTTCACCGCGCGGCTGGAGCGCCGGCGGAGCCGGCCGATCCTGCTGCGCCCGTTCACGGCTGCGGCTGGCATGCCGAGCGGGCTGTGGATCGGCACTGACACGGCGGACTACATCTACTACGAGCAGGGGACGACGCCGTTTCACCGCGCGCTCATCGTGCTGCATGAGATGGCGCACATGCTGCTCAACCACCGCGGGATGGGGGGATGGGAAGGGTTCGCCTCCCAGCTCGCACCTGACGTGCATCCTTCACTGGTACGGCTGATCCTCGGCCGCTTCGGCTACGCCGAGCCAGAGGAGCGCCGCGGACCGGGCACCCAGCACAGAGCAGGCAAGTGCGGCCGCCACCGAGCTAGCGGGGACCTTGACCTGCGCGGACTGGCTGGCGGCGACCGGGCGTCGTTCGGGTCGTTCTTGTAGCGGAGAGGCCGGAACTTCCCGTCGGCCGGCCGCGCTTACGTCCGCAGCCGGTGCGGGACTGACGGCTCGCGTCCTCGCCGCTGGTCCCGCGTCAGTTCCGCCTGCGGGCGGTCAGCAGCAGGTACTCCCAGTCCATGATGGTCGAGGTGGTCCCGCGGTCGTTGCGGCGGGCCAGGCCGGCGAGAGCGTGGTCCAGGGCGGCGACGCGCTCTGGGTCCTCCGCGATGGGCGATAGGCGGAAACGGTGGGCCCGTAGCAGGTTTGAAGCGGTCACGGAATTCCTCCGGGGTGGCGAAGCAGTCCACCTGGACTGTCTGCCGGGGTCAGTGTGCGACATGCTGTTCCTCCAGGAAGACGCGGAGGAGCCGGGCAGCTTGCGGCTGCCGTATCCCGGCCCGGGGCGGCCGGGATAGTTACTCGGTGGCTGCGCGTGCACGGTCGAGGACACCGGCGGTGGAGCCGACGTACATGTCGAGGGTGATCCGGTAGTTGCTGTGACCGGCCATGCGTGACACGTCAGTGGCATCGAGCTTCCACGTGAACAGGGTGGCCGCACCCCCGGTCCCGCTGGCGAGCACTTTGCCGACAGCAGGGCGCTGCAATGCGCGCCGAGCTAATTTAGTTGTGGGGATTTTGTGGGGATCTTGAAGTCCGCGGGCGGAGCCTGTGTCATGGGACTGTCTCTCTTCCTGCGTTGTCGCAGGTGAGAGAGCTGACTGCAAGGCTTTCCTGAGTGAGCTCCCGCGATAGGACTCGAACCTATAACCTGCCGGTTAACAGCCGGCTGCTCTGCCAATTGAGCTACGCGGGACCGTCAGCACAGCGACGGGGAAAACAGAGCCTGTCGACTGCACCGGGCATAAGCGTAGCGTACGTTCAGGGGTGCCTGCTCACGCCCGCGGCGTCACACGGCAGCCGGTACAAGGGAAACCGGAGGCCGCGGGATGTCTACCCGCCTGGATCGGGGAAAGCTAACCTGGAACGGCCCGCGCAGCGGAGCGCTGGCCAGCCGGAACGTACGACGCCGTGCGTGCATGGGGACGAATGTCACGTCCCTGCCGCCGCGCACTGGGAAAAGGGGACCAGATGCGGTACAAGGCAATGTTCGTCGCGGGGTTCGCAGTCGGCTTCGTGGCCGGCGCGCGGTCCGGCCGCGAAACTTACGACAAGATGGTGGCGTACGCGCAGCAGGTCGCCGAGCACCCCAAAGTGCAGCAGGCGAGAAGCGCCGCCCAGGCGAAGGCCACAGAATTCGCGAAGACCGCCAAGGAAAAGGGGCCGGACTACGCGAAGAACGCGGCGAGCAGCGCGGCCAGCATGGCGCAGACCCAGGCTGGCCAGATGCCGAAGTACCTCGCCAACGTCAAGCAGGCGGCGTCCAGCCGGATGCCGGCCCGCTTCGCCGGCAGCGCCGACACCGATGATGTGGCGCCGGACGGCAACCTGGTCTACCCCGCCGACGGCTCAGCGGAAACAAGCGCCCACTACACCCCGGACATGCCCTAACAGGCCCTGACCCAGGGCGCCGCCGATACGGCGGCGTCGTTGCCACCGCACCGGGGCGCGGTCCCGTGCCGCCCGGGGGGCGCCAGATCCGTCCCCCCGGGCGATGCCCCGTCTAGTCGAGATATTCGCGCAGCAGCAGCGCCCGCGACGGGTGGCGCAGCTTGACCAGGGTCTTGGACTCGATCTGCCTGATCCGCTCCCTGGTCACGCCGAACTCCCGGCCGACCTCCTCGAGCGTCCGCGGATGCCCGTCGGACAGCCCGAATCGCAGCTGGATGATCCGCTGCTCCCGCTCCGACAGCTCGCACAGCACGCGGTCGAGCTGGTCCTGGAGCATGATGAACGCCGCCGCCTCGATCGGCACCACGGCGTCCGCGTCCTCGATGAAGTCGCCGAGGTCCGACTCCTCCTCGCCGATCGGCGACTGGAGGGAGACCGGCTCCTGGGCGATCCGCTGGATCTCCGCGACCCGGTCCGGCTCGATGCCCATCTCGGCGGCCAGCTCCTCGACGGTCGCCTCACGGCCGAGCTCCTGATGGAGCTGCCGCTGCACCCTGGCGAGCTTGTTGATCGTCTCCACCATGTGCACAGGCACCCGGATGGTGCGCGCCTGGTCGGCGATCGCGCGGGTGATGGCCTGCCTGATCCACCAGGTCGCATAGGTGGAGAACTTGTAGCCGCGGGTGTAGTCGAACTTCTCGACCGCCCTGATCAGCCCGAGGTTGCCCTCCTGGATCAGGTCGAGGAAGACCAGGCCCCTGCCGATGTACCGCTTGGCGATCGACACCACGAGCCGGAGGTTCGCCTCGATGAGCCGCTGCTTGCCCCGCACGCCGTCGGCTGCCAGCCATTCCAGGTCGGCCCTGTCGCCGGTGGACAGCGTGAACCCGCTGTTCAGCTTCTCCTCGGCGTACAGGCCGGCCTCGATCGACTTGGCCAGCTCGACCTCGTCCTCGGCCGTCAGCAGCGGCACCCGGCCGATCTCCCGCAGGTAGATCCGCACCAGGTCGCTTGTCCCTGCCCGGCGCGCGGTCTCCGCGTCGATGTCGGGCAGCTTGGTATCGGCTTCCTCTTCGACCAGCGCATCAACCACCTCGATGCCCTCATCGGCGAGCACCCGCACTACCCCGTCTAGTGCGTCCCCTGTTAGCTCGGCCCGGTCGACTGCCGTGGTGACGTCCCCCATCGTCACGAACCCCCGTGAGCGCCCGAGCGCCACGAGGTCCGTCATTTGCTGCGTTAGCGATGGTCCGCTCGTTACTACGGTGAGGCTCACCCGACCAGTGTGCCCCTCGTCACCCCAATTGCGGGGGGCCCAATTTTATTACTCTGACCTGAGGTTTAACCTGCTCGCAATGTGTGTAAGAACACCCGGTAATGTCTCGCGTGCCGACCGTCAGGCCCCGCCGTAGCCGTGCCGTCAGGCCCCGGCGGCGCGGCCGAGCAGCCCCCGATGGCGCTGCTCGAGAGCGATGAGATCACCGAACATACGGCCGTAGGCGGCTTGGTCCTCCTCGGGATTCATCCGCTGCAGCTTCGCCTTGATCGCGGCAATCTCCCGCCCGACAGAAAACTCCCCGACCCGGGCCAGGATCTTGTCGGCGTACTTCTCGTCCAGTTCGCCAGCCACCCGCAGCGGCTCCGCCGCCAACTCGGTCACGAACGCCCGCGCCCGGTCGTCGGGCGCCGCCCCCAGCAGCGCCGCCGCCCAGTCCCGGGCCCGACCAGCGGTTCCTACCCCGCCGCAGGCGGCGATCAGCCCGAATACGGCGGCGTGTACCGGCACGCTGAACGCCGCCACACCGAGTGCGTCGAACTCCGGTCCGGTCAGCGCCGGCCACTGCACGGCGAGCTTCAGCGCCTCCCGCTCAACCCACACCACCCGGTCGGAAAGGTCGTAAGCCTGTTCTCCCCGCTGCTGGACAGCCTGCCCCTGGCTCCGGTTTGCGCGCCGCTGGCCGCTAGCGTCCGGTGCCGACGACTTGACCTCTGAACGAGTGGTGGTGCCTTTGGTCATTTTCGCCGACCCGGCGGCGCGGCGGACCCGGTCCAGGATGTACCGCTCGTCACTGAACCCGATCCAGCGGTCGAGGTCGACGGCGTACCGCTTCCACTTCGACTGATCCTTGATCCGGACAATGATCGGCGCGGCCTCGTCGATCGCGGCGAACTGCCCCTCGCGCGTGTTCAGGTCGTGCTGGGCGAGCACCGACCTGATCGCGAACTCGAACAACGGGACGCGGCGGGCCACCAGGTCGCGGACCGCGGGCTCGCCGTGCTTGAGCCGCAGGTCACATGGGTCAAGGCCGTCGGGCTGGACGGCGACGAACGTCTGGGTAACGAACCTCTCCTCAAGGCTGAACGCGCGCAGCGCCGCCTTCTGGCCGGCCGCGTCGCCGTCGAAGGTGAAGATCACCTCGCCCGCGGACCAGTCGGTGTCCATGATCAGCCTGCGCAGGACCTTGACGTGCTCCTCGCCGAACGACGTGCCGCAGGTCGCCACCGCGGTCGGCACCCCGGACAGGTGGCAGGCCATCACGTCGGTGTACCCCTCGACGATCACCGCCTGCCGTCGCTTGGCGATCTCCCGCTTGGCCAGGTCCGCGCCGTACAGCACGTGGCTCTTCTTGAATATCTGCGTTTCCGGCGTGTTCAGGTATTTGGGGCCGTCGTCGCTGCCGTCGAGCTTGCGCGCGCCGAACGCGATCGTCTCCCCCGTCAGGTCCCTGATCGGCCACATCAGCCGGCCGCGGAACATGTCGATCAGGCCGCCGCGGCTTGTCTTGCGCGACAGCCCGGACTTGAGCAGCTCGTCCTCGGTGAAGCCGCGGGCGCGCAGGTGCTTGGTCAGCTCGTCCCAGGCGGCCGGCGAGTAGCCGACGCCGAACTGATCCGCATCGGCAAGCGTGAACCCCCGCTCGGCCAGAAAGGCGCGTGCGGGGGTGGCTGAGTCATGCCGCAACCGTTCTGAATAGAAGTCTTGGGCTAGGCGGTGCGCGTCGATCAGCCGACGGCGGATGCTCGTCTCCTGACCGGGGACGTAGCCGCCCTGCTCGTAGCGGAGCTCGATGCCCGCGCGGGCGGCGAGCCGCTCGATCGCCTCGCCGAACTGGAGGCTCTCGACCTTCATCAGGAACTTGATGACGTCGCCGCCCTCGCTACAGGAGAAGCAGTGGTACAGCTCCTTGCCCGGCGTCACGTTGAACGACGGCGTGCGCTCCTCGTGGAACGGGCACAGGCCCTTGAGGTTGCCGCCGCCTGCCGGCCTGAGCTGCAGGTACTCGCCGACGACGTCCGCGATGGGTGACCGTTCACGGACGGCGGCGATGTCTTCCTGGCGAATGCGACCCGGCATGGCGTCGAGTCTATTTCGTGTCCTGCCGGTTCTCGCGCCGCTTGCCGCGCGGCGCGCTGGGGCGTTCTTGCGCCGCTTCGTCGCATCCGTCAGCTAGCGGTCCTGCTCTCCCGGCTAGTGCCGATCCGGCGTGCATCGGGCGCGGGGCGGCGTTTGGGTGGCTTAGCAGAATCCAGGAATGGGTAATCACGAATATGGTTGCTCGTTAGCACCGGATAGCATCCCGGCTGCTCTACGGGTTTATCCACTATTATGTTCTACACTGTGCGCAAATAGGGCGCATAGGATCAGGGGGCTCTCAAATGGACGACGTCCTGGTTCTCTGGGACATCGATGGGACGCTGCTCAATGCTGGCGGGGTGGGACGCGATCTGTACGGCACGGTCTTCGTGCAACTATTCGGCCGGTCTCTGTCGGCCTACGCTCCGATGGCGGGGCGGACGGACCGGGCAATCATTCTGGAGACGCTCACGCTCGCGGGGGTAGACGAGCCGCGTCGCCACGTCGACCCGTTCATCGCGGGCCTTAGCTCGCAGGCGATAGCCATGCGCACCGCCGTGGCGGCTCAGGGGCAGGCACTGCCCGGAGCGGCCGAGGCCCTGGCCGCGCTGTCATCTGCCTGGTCTCTTCACCCGCTCGGCTTCCTCGACCCCGCACAGGCCGCGGCGGACGGCGGGCACGTCGGCCCCGGCGGGGGCGAACTCGGCCCTGGGGACGCGGGCGTACCGGCCATTCCTGGCGGCTCAGGCCCGGGCGGTTCCGGGTCTGGCGGTCCAGGGTCGGCCGGCGTCGCGCTCGCCGAGCGGCTAACGCCCGACATGGCGATGGCGACCACCGCCACCATGATCGCCAAGGAGATGCCCGACGGCATCGTTACGGAGATGCCTGGCTCGATGCCCGGCGGGCTGCCGCCCGCCGGGCTGTCCAGGCGGGTGCACCAGTCGGTACTCACCGGCAACGTCCGCCAGCTCGCCGAGGTGAAGCTCGACGCGCTCGGCCTGCGCGAGGGGCTCGACCTGTGCATCGGCGCCTACGGGGAGGACCACGAGGACCGGGCCCAGCTCGTGCACGTGGCACGGCGGCGAGCCGCCGGCGTGCACGGGCGGTCCGCGGACGCCTTCGAGGGGACGGCGACGGTGGTCATCGGCGACACGCCGCTGGATATCTTGGCGGCGCTCGACGCCGGGGCGCGGGCCGTGGGCGTGGCGACCGGCTCGTTCGCGGCCGCCGACCTCATGGCCGCCGGGGCGCACGCGGTGCTCCCCGACCTGACCGACACGAAGCTCGTCCTCCAGGCGCTGCTGTCGTTAGCTACGGGCGCTTAGCCTCACCAGCCGGCTGTCGCGGGAGTCTCGCGGCGGCCGGCTTGACTTCCCGGGCCGGACGGCCTTCGTCCCACTGAAGCGAGGTGCAGGCGGCGGAGCAGGGCTTCAGCGCTCCTCGGTAGCCGCGTGCCCGCAGCGCCGCGTAGAGCTGTGCCGCTGTCTCGCACGGAGTGCGGGTGACGTCGTCCCAGCCGTAGCGGAGCGTCGCCCCGGTGGTTACGGCGGCGTCGTTGTCGCGGCGCCTGTCGCGTTCGCGGGCACTGCCGTCCTCATGAAACCGCTTGCCGTCAAGCTCGATGACCAGGCCGAACTGGTCGTAGCAGCGGTCGCGGTAGCCTCTGGTGCCGTCCTGCTTTACATACGGCAGCTGTCTGCGGGCTGGCGGCAAACCGTGGGCGCGCTCGACATCCCGGTCGTAGCGGTACTCGAGCGGCGAGTGAGTGCCCGCGGCGGCCATGGGGATGATCTCGTCGAGCCGGTCGCGCCAACGGAGCTTCTTCCGCGCGGCCATTACCTGCCTGAGGCGCGCCTCGGCGACGAGATTCCGCTGGAACCCTGCGGTAACCCAGCCCACCGCGTCGTCGAAATTCGCGGCCGCGTCGACGAGATCGGCGATCGTTTCCTCCGTCCAGGTGTGCGGCGGAACGCCCCGTGCGAAGCGCCAGCCAGCCTCGAGATAAGACGAACGGTGAATGACGACGTCCCGTACCGGTCGAACCCGCCGCTCGGCGGGAATCGTCACGTGAATGACCGCGGAGCGCTGGTCGGTCAGCCGCAGAATCTCGGCGGCCGTCTCATGGCTGAGTTGCGCACCCTTTCCCGCATAGAGCAGCACCGCCCACAGGGACGCGTCGCGCGTCGTGGGGCCAGTGAAGGTGGCATACACCCGGGGGAGAATGTGGCGCCAGCGCCCGGTTGCGACCTTAGAGCGGATACTGCTCCCGGCCATGCCGGCCAGAGTCGCTTGCTGTCGGCTGATGATGCCAGCCTGGGCGCGGGCCAACTCAAGCAGGCGCGGGGGGATGTCGTTGCGCATGCCGCCGAGTATGCGCGGTAACACCGACAGTCGAGCGTTTTGCCGGATAAGTCATGATAAATCGGGCGATGCGGCGTTGAGCCCCCGCTCCGCGGTCTTCCATGATCACGGAAACTCCGAGTTCAACGGAATCTTTGTGCGCGGGCAACGCCTTTTGTTTCCGCCATGCCAGAAGGTTCCGTGATCATGCTTGGCTCTAGTCGGAAATATCCGAAATGTCGGGCAAATGGGGTGGGCCATCTGGGCCTTCAGGGCCGTCGGGTGGCTGTGGGTCGCCGCTGGGGTGGCTGTGGGTCGCCGCTGGGGTGGCCGCGGGTCACGGCCCGCGTCACCCGGCGGGTGGGCGCGGAGTCGCCGTGGTGCGGGCGGAGGGCTGGCGGGTTAGATTTCGGCTAGGGGGATGGCGGGGTTGGAGAGGCGGGCGGGGTCTAGTTGGCGGCCGGAGAGGATGAGGGACTGGATCTCGCTTGTGACGTCCCAGACGTTGACGTTCATGCCCGCGGCTAGGCGGCGGTCGTTGAGCCAGAAGGCGATGAACTCGAGGGTGTCGCTGTCCCCCCGGTAGACGACCTGGTCGTAGGTGCCGGGCAGCGGCAGGCCGGAGCATTCCATGCCTAGGTCGTACTGGTCGCTGTAGAAGTAGGGCACTCGGTTGTACTCGACCTGCTGGCCGAGCATCGACTTGGCGGCCGCCTTGCCGCCGTTCAGGGCGTTGGACCAGTGGTCCATGCGCAGGTGGCGGCCGAGCATCGGGTGGAAGGAGCTTGCCACGTCGCCTGCGGCGAAGATGTCCGGATCGGAGGTGCGCAGCGCGGCGTCGGTGACCACGCCGTTGCTGACCTCGAGGCCCGCCGCCCTGGCGAGTTCGTCGTTGGGCACCGCGCCGATGCCGACGACCACGACGTCGGCGGGCAACTCCGTGCCGCCCGTGGTGGCGACGGAACCGACACGGCCCGAGCCGGAGGCGGCGGGCCGGAACTCGGCGGCCGACTCCTCGAAGCGGAACTGCACGCCGTGCGCCCGGTGCAGGCCGGCGAACGTGCCGCCGAGCTCCGGCCCGAGCACGCTGTGCAGCGCACCGGGCTGCGGCTCCACGATCGTCACGGCGGCGCCCGCGGTGCGCGCCGCGGCGGCCGCCTCAAGACCGATCCAGCCGGCGCCGACGATCACCACCCTGGCGTCAGGGGCGAACGCGGCCTTAAGCGCGTCGGACTCCTGAAGCGTCCGCAGGTAGAACACGCCGTCGAGGCCGGCACCAGGGATGCCGATGCGCCGGGCCGAGGCGCCAGTCGTCAGCAGCAGCTTGTCGTAGGACAGCGTCCCGCCGTCGAACGCCACCGTGTGCCCCGCCGGGTCGATGGCGGTGACGGCCACCCCGGTGCGCAGGTCGACGTTGTGCTCGGAGTACCAGCCGGCCGCGTGGACAAAGACCGAGTCGCGGGCGTCCTTGCCGAGCAGGTACCCCTTGGCCAGCGGCGGCCGCTCGTACGGGTTTTCCTGTTCGCTGCCGAACAGCACGACATCGCCGTCGAAGCCCTCGGCGCGCAGTCTCTCGGCTGCCTTCGCCCCGGCCAGCCCGCCACCCACGATCACGAACGTCGTCATTACCGCCTCCCAGATCGCCCGCGCGTATTCCGCTCGCTGCCTAACGTAACGGAAACGCCGGGCGGAGAGGTTCAACGGCCGCGCGACAAGTGGCAGGAGGGCATGCGGCAGTCGGAAAGCAGGTGATGACTGGGTGAATCGCGGGGCGGGGCCGGGGCGGGGCGGAGGCGGGGCGGGGGCGGGGGCGGGGCGGAGGCGGGGGCGGGGGCGGGGCGGGGCCGCGGCGGGGGCGGGGTGAGGGTGGGACCGGCCGGGTGGGCTAGGGGCGGGTCAGGCGGTCGTGCCAGGCGATGGCGGAGGTGTCGGTGAGGGATGCGAGCTGGTCGATGATGACGCGGTGCCGGTCGGTGTCGCTGTCCGCGCCGTCCCAGGCCGGCACCAGGACCGGGTCCAGGGTGGCGGGCAAGCCGCGCTGGATGGCGAGCGCCAGCTCGGTGATCACTTCACGCTCGCGCGCCTGCTGCGCGGCCGCACCGCCGCGGCCCATCACGTAGTGCGCGGCTACCGCCTTGAGCAGGGCGCACTCGAGCAGCTGACGACGCGGCACCACGAGGTCGGCGGCGTAGCGGCCGAGCGGCCCGTCACCCGCGGCGGCCCGCGTCGCCCGCCAGGCGGCCTGGCAGAAGCGGCCGACAAGTTCGCTTGTCAGGTTCTTCGCGGCGGCCAGCGACGCGGGGCCGCCGTCGAAGCTGAACTGCCAGCAGTCGAGGCCCATGAACTCGGCGAAGACCGTCTCGAGCTCGGCCGCGGTGACCGCCCACGACGGATCGCAGTACTGGGTGGCGGCGATGGCGGAGACAACGACCCGTTCGGGATCATCGGTGAGGTTTTTCATTGAGATGAGACCGGCGTGCAGTCCGTCCTCCAGGTCGTGGACGGAGTAGGCCACGTCGTCTGCCCAGTCCATGACCTGGGCCTCCAGGCAGCGGCGGCGGTCCGGCGCGCCGTCGCGGATCCAGCGGAAGGCGGGCAGGTCGGAGTCGTAGGCGCCGTACTTGGCAGTCGGGACCGGGGCGGCGTCCGCCGGGTCGCAGCCCGCGACGGCGTTGAGCCACGGGTACTTGAGCGCGGCGTCCAGGGTGGCGCGGGTCAGGTTGAGCCCGGCGCCGGGGACCTTCGGCTCGAGGCGGGTGAGCAGGCGCAGCGACTGGGCGTTGCCCTCGAAGCCGCCGCAGGCAAGCGGGCCGCCAGGATCCGCGAGCGCGGCGAGCGCCGACTCGCCGTTATGGCCGAACGGCGGGTGGCCGAGGTCGTGCGCCAGGCAGGCCGCGTCGACCAGGTCGGGATCGCAGCCAAGCGAGGCGCCGAGCTCACGGCCGACCTGGGCGCATTCGAGCGAGTGGGTCAGCCGGGTGCGCGGGAAATCACCAGAACCTGCCCTGACCACCTGCGTCTTCGCGGCGAGCCTGCGCAGCGCGGCGCTGTGCAGCACCCGCGCGCGGTCGCGCTGGAACTCGGTGCGGCCGGGCCGCTTCGGCGGCTCGGCCGCCCAGCGCTCGGTGTCACGCGAACTGTACGTCACACCTCCAGTGTGCCGACCGTGTCCGACATCCCGGGCCTGGTCGGCCAGACGTTCACCGCAGTCAGCGAGGAAAGCGGCGTGCGGCCGCGGTGGGG
>Ga0335083_10004447_pt1 | contig 17845 bp, 12 predicted proteins | sample Lox_Sample_42_FD_206716 | JGI IMG/M metagenome (GOLD analysis project Ga0335083, IMG submission 206716) | Soil microbial communities from Loxahatchee National Wildlife Refuge, Florida, United States - Lox_Sample_4.2 | ecosystem: Environmental > Terrestrial > Soil > Wetlands | place: USA...
AGCCGCAAAGCAACCTGCCGGCAGCGGGGCGCACGCGAACTCCCCCACAACCGCTGGCACCTGCTGGCGGCGCCACGCCATCACCGCCGCCTCGCGCGAGAAATCCAGGCCCACCACGCGAAAGCCGTGCTCCCGCATCATGCCGAGGAATAGCCCGCCGCCGCAGCCCACATCCAGCAGCGGCCCCTGCACACCGCAATCGCGCAGCGCCCGCGCCACAAACCGAACATGATCGCGCAGCACCAGGCGCCGCCAGGCCTCTTCCATACGCCCGGCCGCGCTCTCGTCGGGTGCGAACCAGTAGTTCTCCGGATAGTAGCGCCGCAGGTCTTCCGGCGATGGCTGCGGATCCAGCCGCAGCATCCCGCAGGCGCCGCAGCGGACCACGTCGAACTGCCGCGTGGTGGTGTGATACAGCCGGTCGGACCCCTGCAAGACGGGCGTGCTCGCCTCGCTGCCGCAGACCAGGCAAGCGTTCATGCCACCTCCCGCAGCTTCAGCCGATTCGACAATATGAGCCGCCTCACCTCACGCGGCGCGAGCTTCCGAATGCGCGCCACCTCCGCGCGCTTGCCCAGCATTCGGGGGAGCATGCGCAGCGCCTGCCAATCTCCCGCGGCCAGGGCGCGACCGATCCGCAGCTTCCCCGCGATCCCCGGAAAATGCGCCGTATCCCCCTCGCCGGATGCCGCCATGGCTGCTCCCGCCAGCAGCCGGGCGGCGAAATAAAGCGGATTCAGCCAAAGAACGCTCCAAGGAAACAGCTTGACGGCCAGCAGCACCCGATTGCGCTCGATCAGTTCCAATCGCCGGGTCGAATCCTTTCCCAGCGTTGCGCCGCGATGGTGCCGCACCACCGCTTTGGGTGCGTATACACAACTCCAGCCCGCGATACGCGCGCGCAGCCCGAGCTCCGCATCGTCGCCGTACGCGAAGAAATCCTCGTCGAAGCCGCCGATCTCGTCCAGCATCCGCTTGCGGTACATGGCCGCGCACCCGTCCGGCCACAGCACTTCTTCTTCGCGGTCGAACTGGCCCTCGTCCAGCGCTCCCGCGCCGCGGCCGCGATTCTGGCCGTCAGGAAACATCAGATGTCCCACCTTGTCGATCCGCCGCGGATCCTCCCACACCAGCACCTTGCTCGCCGCCATGCCCACATCCGGCCGCGAGTTGCACGCCCGCGCCAGCTCCGCCAGCCACTGGGGCCCGGCTTCCGCGTCGTTGTTCAGCAGTGCGATAAACTCCCCGCGCGCGGCGGCGATTCCCTGGTTATTGGCCGCGCAAAAACCCCGGTTCTCCGGGTTGCGAATCACGCGCGCGCCGAACTCCTTCTCCGCGAGATCCGGCGAGCCATCGCTGGACCCGTTGTCTACTACAATCGTCTCGAAGCTCACGTCCCGTTGTGCCGCTAGAGAACTCAGGCACGCGCGCAGCAATTCCTTCCGGTTCCAGTTGACCACCACTACGCTGATCAATCGACCATGCTACCAGCAAGCGTGTGCTTCTCCGCATGTCCGGCATCGTCCTTCGGCTTTGCCTGATGTATCATGGCCTTAGAGACGGGGGTCACCCTGATGATGACGGTTGGCGAGACTCTCCGCCGCGAACGCCTCAAACGCAATCTCGAACTCGACCAGGTTTCCCGCGAGCTGAAGATCTCTGTGCGTTTCCTCGAGGCCATCGAGGACGAGGAATTCGAAAAGCTGCCCGGCGGAGTGTTTGCGAAGGCATTCGTCCGCCAGTATGGCCGCCTGCTGGGTCTCAACGACGACGAACTTACCGCCCAATTGCAGCAGACCCTGGAGCCGCCCCAGATGGAGCCGGAGCCGCACCGGCCTGCACGAACCGGCCTGCCTCCCATCCAGGTGCCCCGCATGGAAGAGTGGCAGACCGTTGGCGACCGCGGCTTCCACTGGTCCGGATCGCTTTCCGCGGCCATCGTGGTAGTCCTGGTGATGCTGGTCTGCTCCGGCGTGTACACATGGCTGCAGCGGCCGCACACTCCCGTGTCGGCGCGTACTCCCGCGACGGCGGCAGCGCAGTTGCCGGCCGCTCCATTGACGCAACCTTCGACGGTGGCCCAGTCAACGCCTGTGCCGCCGCCCGGCGAGCAGGCGCCAAATCCCACCTCCCCGCCGGCAACGCCCGAGACGCAGGCCACGGCCGCGGTTCCATCGCCGCCCGAAACGTCCGCAGCACCCCAGCCCGTCGCGGCAGCGGCCACGAAGCCGGAACCGGCATCGCCGGCTCCGAACCCCGCAGCCACGGTTCACGTGGTGGTAACCGCGGATGAAGCAGTCTGGGTTTTGGCCCGGGTGGACGGCAAGTTTGCTTTTACGGGAACCATGGAACCGCAGCAGACCCGCTCGCTGGATGGCGTCGAGAACGTGGTTCTGCGCCTCGGCAATGCCGGGGGCGTGAGCATCACTTTGAATGGAAAGCCGGTCGGGCCGGTTGGCCCGAAGGGCCAGATCCGCACGATTCAGTTCACTTCCGGCGGCTTCCAGATCGTGCCCGCGCCCAAGCCGCCTTCCGACGGCGCTCCGCCGGTGGCGCGCCTCTGACGCGCCAGGGCCCTCTGCCGCCTGCGTTCCAGTGCAATCAATTCCCGGCGCCGGCGGTTCTTGATACTCTCGTCCACGCGGTGCCAGAATTTGGCGAAGTAGCTGACCGCCGAGGCAATCGCGAAGAACACCACCGCCCACATCAGAAACAGCCCGGGACGCGCCAGCGCGGGATGCCGTACGCTCAGCATCACGCACGAGATTGCCACCACTTGCGAGAACATCTTGGTCTTGCCGAGATCGCTGGCCTTGATGGTGTACCCTTCCGCGGCGGCGATGCTGCGCAGCCCCGAAACCGCGAATTCGCGGCCGATGATGAGAATGGCCATCCACGCCGGCAAAACAGTGATTTGAACCAGCGAAATCAAGGCGGCGGAAATCAGCAGTTTGTCCGCGATCGGGTCCAGCAGAGTGCCGATCGTCGTGACCTGTTTCCAGCGCCGCGCCAGGTACCCGTCCAACAGATCCGTCCCGGCGGCGGAAAGAAAAATCGCCAGCGAAAGCCACTCGTTGGTGATCGTCCAGCCCGCCATCTGAAACGCGACGTTCTCCTGGACCAGCGCCGCCACCAGCAGCGGCACAAAGAAGATCCGGAGAATGGTCAGCGCGTTCGGCAGATTCATTCCGTCAACCCAAATATATCAGGTGCGCCGTTCCTCTGCCCCAAACGGTGCGGCAGGAAGGCCCCTTGCATACAAACCTGATGTAGTATCGAAGTAACGGGTGCCGCCCCCTCGTGTTCCGCGCCGTGGACCGGAAGGGCCTGCGGGCAACCGACTGAAGGGAGTTCGTCTCATGAGCCTGAAGATCAATATTCGCGAGACAGCAGACGCAGTCATTCTGGATTTGAGCGGGCGCTTAACGCTGGGTGAACCCCTCACTGAACTGCGCGATTCGATTCGGGAAGCCCTTGCGGGCGATCGAAAGAATCTCGTCCTGAACCTCGCCGACGTAAGCTACATCGACAGTTCAGGGCTGGGCCAGCTCATCAGCAGCTATGCGACGGTCACCAGCAGAGGCGGCCAGATGAGACTGCTGAACCTGCAAAACCGTGTCAACGATCTCATGCAGGTAACCAAGCTGCTCACCGTCTTCGAGGCCCATACGAACGAGGAAGCGGCGCTCCGCAGCTTTGCTGCCAAAACGTAAAACGCACCCCGATCGCGGCGTTCGCCGGCGGCCCGCGCCGCCACTGTGAGATTTGTCTGCGGTACTGCTCGTCGGTGACGTGCTCCATCACTCGGCGGGTCCCTTGGAGGAAGCCTGCGAGCCACCTCGTTTGATTTCCATATGAGCACTCCTCTTGGTGTCCGCTCGACTTACAGGCGCAGCAGCGTTTTGAGCGCGCGGCGCTCGTCCATCGCGCGGTAGCCCGCCGCCACCTGATCGAGCGGAAGAGTCAGGTACACCTTTCCCGGATTGATTTTGCCCTTCGAAACCAGGTCGATCAGCTCAGGCAGGGTATCGGCAGAAATCGAGCAACCGTCTCGCTACCGGAGGCCCTGGCTTCAAGGCTGGAACTCACACCGGCGCCGCAGGGCCACTAGTAGCCTGTCGCCCGGCGCTTGTGCCCTCTTGGGAGTTCGCCTGGGCGCATTTGACATCACCGTATCACCGTATCAGACTAAGGCCATGCGGACTACGGTCACACTCGATAAGGACGTGTATGAAGCTGCACTTCACCTCTCGCGCTCTTCCGGAGAGCGCCTTGGTAAGGTTCTGTCCTCCCTGGCGCGCCGTGGTATGACTGCTTCAGCGCCCCACAGGCGCGATTCCAGACGCTTTCCCACTTTTAAGGTCGCCGCGGATGCTCCCATCATCCCGGCGTCTCGCATCCAAAGAGTTCTCGATGAAGAAGGAATCGTCTAGCCTGTATCTGCTCGACGCCAACGTCCTGCTCGCCCTTGCCTGGCCCAATCACCAGTTCCACGCAGCCGCAACTCGTGCGATGGGGCGGAGCCGCGGCCGTTGGGCCACCTGCGCGCTGACCCAACTCGGTTTCATCCGCCTGTCCTCGAACCCGGCCGCCATCCCCGGTGCAAAGAGCCCCGCTGAGTGCGCTGCCCTGCTTGAGGTGATGGTCGCTGACCCGTTGCACGTATACCTGAATCGGCTTCCACGAGCGGCGGGTGACCCCACCTTCAGCCGCCTCCTCGGGCACAACCAGGTGACCGACTCGTATCTCCTGCTCCTGGCCCGCCGGCACAACGCTGTCTTCGTCACATTTGACGGCCGCCTCCGTACCCTGGCGGCCGAGGGCCAGCAGGTTCAAGTGCTGCCCTGATCCCTCACTTCACCCCCTGCTCCAACTCCCGCGCTCGCTCTGCCTCCCGCGCCGCTCGCACCGGATCCCCCGCCTGAAACAGATCCTGCGCCAACTGCGCGTGCACCTGCGAATACGCTTGCGCCAATTCGCGATCGCGCGCCGCGCCTTCCGGCTGGAACCTCAGCGATTCCTCCAGAATTCCCGCCGCGCGGCGCCACTGCCCGCTCTGTGTGGCCGCGGTGTGCTCCGGAATCCAGTAGAAGTAATACGGCGCCAGGTAGTCCGTCGTGCGGATCTCCGGCCGGCCCGCCGGCAGCGGCCGCGACGTCCAGAAGAACGCCGCGATTACCACTCCCGCCGTAACCGCCACGCGCCCATACTCTCGCACACGCCACCCCTCCGCGCTCCTCACTACCGCGAATGCCGCAAACGGGATCGCCGCCTCCAGGTACCCCGCGCGATATCGCGCCACCGGCTGTCCAACGATGCCCATCGCCATCCCGGTTGCCGCCACGCAATAGAGCAGCGCGCACCGTTCGATCTTCGGCAGCGCCATCGCGAGCCCCGCCAGCATCAGCGGTGCCAGCAGGTACGCCGTAAGCGACCAGCGAAGCACGCGCGAGTACAGCCGGAAGTAGTAAAAGTTTTGGTTGTCGGGCTCCTCATACCATTGCCAATACTTCGCGAACTTACGCCAGAGCAGGCCGGCGAAATCCCCCACGCTGGCGTGGCTCGCCACCGCCATCCGCAGCGCCGGCAGAAGCTTCGCGTTCGATTCCTCCATCACCCGCTCCACGCGTCCGAAGTTGAAACCGCCGCCGCCCATCTCCGGCGTGGCCGAGGCATCGAAGCTTCCGATCACGGTCATCTGGCCGCTGCCGGCCAGAGCGAACGGCGGCACTCCGACTGCCGCATTCCGCGCCACCGCCGGCGAGAGCCCGATCAGGATTCCTGCGATCATCGCCGCCGCAAACCGCGCGCCGATCGCTACGCTCTTCCGGTACCGCCACGCGATGACCACGAGACATCCCGCCCCAAACGCGGCCAGCGTGGTCTGCCCCAGCATGCCGAGCCCGCACACCACACCCGTACCCGTCCACGCCGCCGCCGACTTCCGTTCCATCGCGCGTTCGGCGCATAGCAGCATCGCCACCACCAGAAACGTGAGCAGCGTGGTGCGCACCAGCGTCAGTTCCAGGTAGTACGCCGGCGCGAAGAACACGATCATCAGGCCGGCCAGGGCCGCCGCCGTGTCCCCGAAATACCGGCGCGACAGATCCCACAGCATGAGCGTGGTGAGCACGCCCAGCGCCATCTGCCATGCGAAGACCCACCGTACGTCCGGCCCGAAGACAAAATACGTGACCGCGATCGAATACGCATACAGCGGCTCCTGGTGGAACGTTTTGCCGTTGAACCACCGGTTCCACAGCCATGTGGCTGCCGCGGTCTCGTCGCCGAACCTCGCCGCCTGATCCGGGTGTTTCGCGAAGTACATTTTCGCGATCGCGTAATTCCAGCTCACCATCGGGTGCAGTTCCTGGTTGGTCAGCCAATCGCCGCCCGCGATCTCCCTGGCCCAGCGATCGAAGAATGCGTTGTCGCTCTCGCTCCAACGGTGCGCCCACAGACACGGCCCGGGGCTCAGCTCCACGTAGTACACGGCGCGCACCGCCAGCGACAGCGCCAGCAGAGTCCACATCACCTGCCTGCGGTGCGCGCGCAGCCAGTCTTCGATGGGCATCGCCGATACGATAACAGAAAGTGCGATAATCGAACTTCCCCATGAAAGCCCGCGTATTCGTCTCGCTGAAGTCCACGGTGCTCGATCCGCAGGGACAGACCGTCCGTTCCGCGCTGAACGGCCTCGGCTACTCCGCCATCTCCGACGTTCGACAGGGCAAGTTCTTCGACATCGCGCTCGCGGCGGGCATCAGCCGCGAGCAGGCGCAGAAGGACATCGAAACGGCCGCGCACGAAGTGCTTGCCAACCCGGTGATCGAAGAATACCGCGTCGAAATTCTGGACTGACGGGCGCGCCACCTATAATAAAGGGATCATGTGTGGCATCGTCGGGTACATAGGCACTCACCGTGCCGTGCCCATCATTCTAGACGGCCTGAAGCGCCTCGAGTACCGCGGTTACGATTCGGCCGGTTTGGCCGTCTACTGCGATGACGACTCGCTGGCCGTGCGCCGCGCCCAAGGCAAACTTCGCAACCTGGAAGACGCCATCCGGCTCAATCCCATCGATGGCTCCTTCGGCATCGGCCACACGCGCTGGGCCACGCACGGCCGCCCGACCGAGGAGAACGCCCATCCGCATCGCGATTGCAACGGCGACCTCGTCGTGGTGCACAACGGCATCGTCGAAAACTACCTGGCGCTCAAGCACCATCTCCAGGCCGAAGGCCACATCTTCAAGACCGAAACCGACACCGAGATCATCGCCCACCTGATCGAAAAGCATTTCGACGGCAACCTCGAAGAGGCTGTGCGCACCGCCGTCAAGGAGCTCACGGGCGTCTTTGCGCTGGCCGCCATCTCGCGAGCCGATCCCAACAAAATCGTCGCCGCGCGCTTTGGCCCGCCGGTCGTCATCGGCATCGGCGACAACGAGTACTTCGTAGCCAGCGACGTGCCGGCCATCCTCTCCCACACCCAGGACATGTTTTTCCTCGCCGACGGAGACCTGGCGATCCTTACCCTCGAAGGCGTACGCCTGACCGACTTCGACGGACACACCGTCAAGCGGCAGTTGGCCCATATCCTCTGGAACCCGATCGAGGCCGAAAAGGGCGGCTACCAGCACTTCATGCTCAAGGAAATCTACGAGCAGCCGCGCGCCGTCCGCGACACCACGCTGGGCCGCGTGGGCCAGGAGACCGGGCGCATCTTCCTCGATGAGATGGAAATCACTCCGGCCGAGTTTGCCGCCTTCCGGCAGGTACGCATCATCGCCTGCGGCACGAGCTGGCACGCCGCGCTCGCCGGTAAGTTCATGATCGAGAAGCTGGCCCGCCTGCCGGTCGAAGTGGACTATGGCAGCGAGTTCCGCTACCGCGACCCCATCGTCACCCCCGACACGCTCACCGTGGTCATCTCTCAATCCGGCGAAACCGCGGACACCCTCGCCGCGCAGCGCGAGGCCAAGCAGAAGGGGTCGCGCACTCTCGCCATCTGCAACGTGGTTGGCTCCATGATCACGCGGGAAGCCGCCGGCACCATCTACACCCACGCCGGCCCGGAAATTGGCGTGGCCTCCACCAAGGCCTTCACCTGTCAGTTGACTGCCCTTTTCATCCTCGCCATGTATCTCGGGCAGCAGAATGGCGTGCTCGACGAACCTGCTTCTCAGTACCTGGTGCAGGAGCTCGTGCACATTCCAGGCAAGCTCGAAACCGTTCTGTCGCACGATCCGGTCTACGAAGCCCTCGGCAAGGAGCTCCACCGCACCACGGACTTTCTGTTTCTCGGCCGCGGCATCCACTTTCCGATTGCACTCGAAGGCGCCCTCAAGCTCAAAGAGATTTCCTATATTCACGCAGAAGGCTACCCCGCCGGCGAGATGAAGCACGGCCCCAACGCGCTGATCGACGAAAAGCTGCCGGTGGTGGTGCTCGCCACGCACGATCCCGAGAGCCGCGAAAGTGTCCTGCTTTACGACAAGACGCTTTCCAACATCCAGGAAGTCAAGGCGCGCGACGGAATCGTGATCGCGGTCGTCACACAGGGCGATGACAAGATCCGCAAGATTGCCGACCACGTCATCGAAATCCCTCCGTCATCCGAGCTTCTCACGCCCATCCTGTCGATCGTGCCCCTGCAGCTTCTCGCCTACCATATCGCCGTCCGCCGCGGCTGCGACGTCGATCAGCCTCGCAACCTCGCCAAGAGCGTCACGGTGGAATAGTGAAGCAGGCATCCTGTACTGCCTGCCGCGTACTAAGCTTGTTAGTTAATGGACACGAATCTCCTCGTAATGGGGCTGGTCTGGTACGTGGTTTTCCTCCTCTCCACCACGTGTCACGAAGCCGCGCACGCTCTCGCCGCTAAAATCGGCGGCGACCTCACCGCATACCACGGCGGCCAGGTTTCGCTCGATCCCACGCCGCACATCCGCCGCGAGCCCTTCGGCATGGTGGTCCTCCCGATCCTCTCCTACGTTGTCGGGGGCTGGATGATGGGTTGGGCCAGCGCTCCTTACGATCCCTACTGGGCCGAGCGCCATCCCAAAGCCGCGGCATGGAAATCGCTGGCCGGACCCGCCGCCAACTTTTCGCTGGCCATTCTGGCCGGCATTCTCATCCACCTCGGCCTCCTGGCCGGCGTTTTCGTCTACCCCGATTCCCTTGGATTCACTCATATCGTGCGCGCCGCCTCCGAGGGCGTGGCCGCCGGCGCAGCGACTTTTGTGAGCATCCTCTTCTCGCTCAACCTGTTGCTCGGCACCTTCAATCTCATTCCCATCCCTCCCCTCGACGGCTTCAGCGGCGTCGGAGTGCTCCTTCCCGAAGAGCTCGCCGGACGCCTCCAGTCCCTGCGCCACTCGATCGGCAACTTCACCTTCATCGGACTGCTCATTGCCTGGAAGGTGTTCGACCCCATCTTCGCACCCGTGTTCGGCGTCTTCATCCGCATCCTCTATCCCAGCCAGAGCTACTCTTTGTGATTGCTACCCGGCTTCACCGCATCCAGGTCGCGACGCGCGGCAAGGGGCTCTACGAAATCACCGAGGAGATCGCTCGATGGCTGGCAGGCACGGGAATTTCCTCCGGCCTGCTCACCGTCTTCGTGCAGCACACGTCCGCCTCGCTCACCATCCAGGAGAATGCCGACCCGGACGTAGTCCACGACCTGAACGCCTTCTTCAACCGCCTGGTCGCCGAGGACAATCGTCTCTACCGTCACACGGTCGAGGGCCCGGACGATATGCCAGCGCACATCCGCGCCGCGCTCACCCTCACGCAGTTGTCCATCCCCGTTGAAAACCACCGGATGCTCCTGGGTACATGGCAGGGCGTGTATCTGTTCGAGCACCGCGCCGCGCACCACCGCCGCAGCGTTGTGCTTCAGGTGATCGGCGAACCCTGACGGGCTATTTAGCCCATAAGAACTATCCGCTTCGTGCGATAAATGACTTGGCTGGTAGGTTGCTTCTCCTTATCCTGGTAGTTAGGGCGGCACGTACGGGGAACCTGCCGAAACTTAACTAAATGGAGTCATTTATTGCCGCGCGCGAAACAATTTGCAAAAGTGGGCGTCATGAAACTTAGACGGGCGTTCTGATGCTGACTCTCGTCGGCGCCTTTCCAAATTGAACATCGCACTCAAGGGTGAAAGTGTCTGTCGATCCGTCCACTAACGATCCGGCACCCGCGCCTGACTCGAAAGAGCCGGTAGCGCCCGCTCCTGCCTCGAATGCCCGTCCCCGGCGTCATCGAATCTGGATGGCGGCTGTTCTCGTCGCCCTCGCCGGCGCGTTTCTAATCTGGCAGCGAGGCGGCGTTCGCGCCGACGTCGGAGGCCAGCCTCAGAAAGACCAGTCCTCGGGTGGACGCGGCGGAAAGAATTCCGCTGCAGGCACTGCGCCCGTGGTCGCCGCGCGCGCCCACAAGGGCAACATCGGAGTCTTCGACCCGGGCCTCGGCGCCGTCACACCTATTTATACCGTCACCCTCAAAAGCCGAGTCGATGGCGAACTGATGAAGGTCAATTACCGTGAAGGTGACCTCGTCCAGGCCGGTCAGCCCCTCATCGAGATCGACCCTCGCCCGTACGACGTGCAGCTCGAACAGGCCGAGGGCCAGCTCGCCCGCGACCAGGCGACCCTTGCCAATGCGCGCGTAGATCTCGATCGCTACCAGAAGCTGCTCAAGCAGAACGCCGTCCAGGAGCAGGTCTATGCTACCCAGCAGGCCACCGTCCGGCAGCTCGAGGGCACCGTGAAATCCGACCAGGGCGCCGTCGATGCCGCCAAGTTGAACCTGGTCTACTGCAAAATCACCTCGCCCATCACGGGGCGTGTCGGCCTCCGCCTGGTCGACCCCGGCAACATCGTCCATGCGGCCGACACCAACGGCCTGCTGGTGATCACCCAGATCGAGCCCATCAGCGTCCTGTTTACCATCGCCGAAGATCAGCTCCCCCGAGTGCAGCGCCGCCTTGCCGCCCACGAACGCCTCCGCGCGTTCGCCTACGACCGCGAGGATCAAACTCGCCTGGCCGATGGAGTGCTCACCACGATCGACAACCAGATCGACCCGTCTACGGGAACTCTCCGCCTGCGCGCGGTATTCGATAATCACGACCAGCGCCTGTTTCCGAACCAGTTCGTGAATGTCCGCCTGCTGGTACAGGAAAAGACCGGAGTCATTCTCATCCCCACGGCCGCCATTCAGAGAACCACCACCAGGGAGTTTGTCTATCTGGTAAAGCCCGATTCCACCGTCACCGTGCGCCCCATTACCGAAGGCGTGACCCAGGATGAGGAAACGGAGATCACTTCGGGACTATCCGCCGGCGATGTGGTAGTGCTCACCGGCGCCGATCGCCTTCAGGAAGGCAGCAAGGTGCGGGCCCAGATCGCGAATGACCAGAGCTCCGCCGCGCGCGGAGGAAAGCGCAAGTGAGCCCGTCGCGGACATTCATCCTGCGCCCCGTCGCCACCTCCCTGCTGATGGTCGGAATCCTGCTCGCCGGCGCCGTCGCCTATAAGGAGCTGCCGGTATCCGCCCTGCCCGAGGTTGACTACCCCACGATCCAGATCACCACCTTCTATCCCGGCGCCAGCCCGGACGTGATGGCGTCCTCCGTCACCGCGCCGCTCGAACGCCAGTTCGGCCAGGTACCCGGGCTGCAACAGATGACTTCCACCAGCTCCGACGGCGCCTCGGTGATCACGCTCCAGTTCAACCTCAGCTTGAATATCGACGTCGCCGAGCAGGAAGTGCAGCAGTCCATCAACGCCTCCGGCACCTTCCTTCCGGCGGACCTTCCTATCCCGCCCATCTATAACAAGATCAACCCGGCCGACGCGCCCATTCTCACGCTCGCCCTGACCTCCCAAACCATGCCGCTCTCCAAGGTCGAGGATCTGGCGGACACCCGACTCGCGCCGAAGATCTCCCAGTTGCCCGGAGTCGGCCTGGTGAGTATCAGCGGCGGCCAGAAGCCCGCCGTGCGCATCCGCGCCAATCCCACCGCGCTGGCTTCCTACGGCCTGAACCTGGAAGACGTGCGCACCGCACTGGTCGCCGCCAATACCAACCAGGCCAAGGGCAGCTTCGATGGCCCGCGCCAGTCCTACCAGATCGGCGCCAACGACCAGTTGCTCGCTTCTTCCGATTACTCCAAGCTCATCATCGCATTTCGCAACAATGCGCCCATCAAGCTGACCGACGTGGCCCAAGTCGCCGATGACGCCGAAAACGTCCGCCAGGCGGCCTGGATGAACCAGGTCCCCGCGGTGATCCTGAACATCCAGCGCCAGCCGGGCGCCAACATCATCTCGGTGGTGGACCACATCAAAGCGCTGCTCCCGCAGCTTACGGCCACGATGCCTTCCGCCGTCCACGTGGGCATCCTCACCGACCGCACCAACACCATCCGCGCCTCCATCAAAGACGTCCAGTTCGAGCTCATGCTGACCGTAGCCCTGGTCGTGCTCGTCATCTTCCTCTTTCTCCGAAATCTCTCCGCCACCATCATTCCCAGCGTCGCCGTGCCGCTGTCCCTGGTTGGCACCTTCGGCGTGATGTACCTGCTGGGCTACAGTCTCAACAACCTCACCCTGATGGCACTGACCATCTCCACCGGGTTCGTGGTCGACGACGCCATCGTGATGATCGAAAACATCGTGCGCTTCATCGAAGAGGGTGAGCAGCCCCTGCGTGCCGCGCTGCGCGGCGCCGAGCAGATCGGCTTCACCATCATTTCGCTCACCATCTCGCTCATTGCTGTGCTCATCCCGCTGCTCTTTATGGGCGATATCGTGGGCCGCCTCTTCCGCGAGTTCGCGGTCACACTCAGCGTCACCATCCTGGTCTCCGCCCTGGTTTCCCTGACCCTCACGCCGATGATGTCCGCGCGCCTGCTGAAGCACACTCCCGAGCAGAGCCAGGGCCGCTTCTACCGCGCCTCCGAGCATGCATTCGAGCGCATCATCGCCGCTTACGACTGGACCCTCAAGATCGTCCTGCGATGGCAGACGGTCACTCTCCTCGTGGCAGCCGGCACGTTCGTCCTCACCCTCTTTCTCTTCTGGCGTATACCGAAAGGCTTTTTCCCCATCCAGGACACCGGCGTCATCCAGGGCATCTCCGAAGCCGCCCAGACCGTCTCGTTCCAGGAGATGTCGAAGCTCCAGCAGTCTCTGGCCCAGGTCATCCTCAAGGATCCCGCCGTCGAGAGCCTGTCTTCCTTCATCGGCATCGACGGCACCAACACCACCTTGAACAGCGGCCGCATTCTGATCAACCTGAAGCCTCTCGATGAACGCAACATCAGCGCCAGTGACGTGATCCGGCGCATCCAGCCGAATCTCGACGGTATCGCCGGCATCACCCTCTACATGCAGCCGGTGCAGGATCTCACGGTGGAAGATCGCGTCAGCCGCACCCAGTTTCAGTACACGATTGAAGACCCAAGCGCCGACGAGCTCAATACCTACGCGCCGCAGATGCTCGCCCGTTTGCGCGCTCTGCCGCAATTGGCCGATGCCGCCAGCGACCAGCAGGTGGAGGGACTCCGCACGCGCCTCGTTTACGACCGCGATACCGCCGCCCGCCTCGGCATCACCACTTCCTCCATCGACCAGACGCTCTACGACGCCTACGGCCAGCGTCAGGTCTCGACCATGTTCACGCAGTTGAACCAATACCACGTGGTTCTGGAAGTGAAGCCGGACTTTCAGCGGCGTCCGCAGGACCTTGGCAAGCTCTACATCCGCACCGGCACAGGGTCCGCGGGCACCGCGCTCGGCGTGGTCGCGGGCGGGTCCACCACCAGCGCACGCTCTGCTACCGGCGCCGCCTCTGCCACCGGCGCCACCCCTACGAGCTCCGCGCCCGCATTGTCGACGGTGTCGCCGACATCCGGCTCCACCGCCACCAGCGCCGCGTTCGGCACGACCACGATCCAATCCGCGATGGCCTTTGCGCCGGCCGTCCAGGTTCCTCTGGGCACGTTCAGCCGGACCCAACTCATCGCCTCTCCTATCACCGTCAATCACCAGGGACAATTTCCGGTGATCACGTTCTCCTTCAACCTCGCGCCCAACGCCTCCCTCGGCGACGCCGTCGACGCGGTCAATAAGCTCAAAGACGAGCTGCACCTGCCGGCCAGTATCCAGGGAGCGTTCCAGGGCTCCGCCGCCGCCTTTCAGGCGTCTCTCGCCAACGAGCCCGTGCTGATTCTGGCGGCACTGGTCACCGTCTATATCGTTCTCGGAGTTCTCTACGAAAGCTACATCCACCCGCTGACCATCCTCTCCACCCTGCCCTCCGCCGGCGTCGGCGCGCTGCTCGCCCTCCAGTTGTTCGGCCAGGATTTCAGCGTGATCGCGCTCATCGGCATCGTCCTGTTGATCGGCATCGTCAAGAAGAACGCCATCATGATGATCGACTTTGCTCTCGAAGCGGAGCGTGTCGAAGGCCACCCGCCGCTCGAAGCCATCCACCAGGCCTGCCTGCTGCGCTTCCGCCCCATTATGATGACGACCATGGCCGCCCTGCTCGGCGCCGTGCCGCTCGCCCTCGGCACCGGCACGGGATCGGAGCTGCGCCGTCCCCTCGGCATCAGCATCATCGGCGGATTGTTGATCAGCCAGTTGCTTACTCTCTACACCACGCCGGTCATCTACCTTTGGTTCGACCGTATGGCGCGCCGCTTCGGCCACCGCCCGTCCGCCGGCCCCGTGGCCGACCCGCGTCACTCGGAGTGAACCATGAGCCTCTCCTCACCGTTCATTCACAAGCCGGTCGCCACCACGCTGCTCACCGCCGCCATCGCGCTCTCCGGCGTCGTCGCCTTCCGCATCTTGCCCGTCTCGCCCCTTCCTCAGGTCGATTTCCCCACCATTTCCGTCTCGGCCTCTCTCCCCGGCGCAGCCCCCGAGATCATGGCCTCCTCCGTCGCCACGCCGCTCGAGCGCCAGTTCGGGCGCATCGCCGGCGTCACTGAAATGACATCCGCCAGCACGCTGGGCGCTTCCAGCATCACCCTCCAGTTCGATCTCAGCCGCAATATCGACGCCGCGGCGCGCGACGTCCAGGCCGCCATCGCGGCCGCCCGCGGCTACCTGCCCGCCAACCTGCCGATGAATCCCAACTACCGCAAGGTTAACCCCGCGGATTCGCCCATTTTCATGATCGCCCTCACCTCGTCCGTGATCAGCAAGGGCGCCATGTACGACGCCGCCTCCACCATCCTCGCCCAGAAGCTTTCGCAGGTGCAGGGCGTCGGCCAGGTCGTCGTCGGGGGCAGCTCACTCCCTGGAGTCCGCATCGAGCTCAATCCCACCGCGCTGAACCACTACGGCATCGGCCTCGAACAGGTGCGCACCGCCCTCGCCGCCGCCAACGCCAATACCCCCAAAGGCCAGATGGACGGGCCGCAGCGCATCTGGCAGGTCGGCGCCAACGACCAGTTGTTCCAGGCCGTCGAATATGCCCCGCTCCTGATCGCCTATCAAAACGGCCAGGCGGTGCGGATCTCCGACGTGGGCCGCGCCATCGATTCCGTCGAAGACGTTCGCGCCTCCGGATATGTCAACGGCGATCCCTCCGTTCTGATCATCATCTTTCGGCAGCCCGCCGCCAACATCATCGATACCGTCGACCGCTTGCGCGCCGTCCTCCCTCAGCTCGAAGCCGCCATCCCGCATTCCATTCACCTCCGCGTGGCCATGGACCAGACCGTGACCATTCGTGCCTCCGTCCACGACGTTGAAGTCTCCATGATGATCGCCATCAGCCTGGTAATCCTCGTCGTTTTCGTCTTCCTTCGCAACCCCTGGTCTACTTTCATTCCGAGCATCGCGGTTCCCGTTTCCCTCCTCGGCACCTTTGGAGTCATGTACCTCCTCGGCTACAGCGTCGACAACCTGTCTCTGATGGCCCTCACCATCTCCACCGGCTTCGTTGTCGACGATGCCATCGTGGTGATCGAGAACATCACGCGATACCTGGAAGGCGGGATGACTCCCATGGCCGCCGCGCTGCGGGGCGCGCAGGAGATCGGTGCCACCGTTCTCACCATCAGCATCTCGCTGGTAGCCGTTTTCATTCCGCTGCTGCTCATGGGCGGCATTGTCGGCCGCCTGTTCCGCGAATTCGCGGTCACTCTGTCCGTCGCGATCGGCGTCTCAATGGTTATTTCTCTCACCGCCACGCCGATGATGTGCGCGCACCTGCTCCGAAAGCACGAGACTCACGGCCGCCTCTATCTCGCCACCGAAAAAGGCTTCAATTGGGTCGTTCGCCAGTACGGCAAAACTTTGTCCGTAGTCCTGCGCCATCCGGCGGTTACCCTGCTGGTCCTGATCGCGATGATCGCTCTCAACGTCAGCCTCTTCGTCCGCGTGCCTAAAGGATTTTTTCCGCAGCAGGATAACGGCCGCATCATGGGCTCGATCCAGGCCGACCAGGACACCTCCTTTCAGGCCATGAACGATCTCCTGCTCGGCATGGACAAGATCGTGGCCGCCGATCCCGCCGTCGACAACGCGCTCGGCTTCACCGGCGGAGGCGGCAGTGCCAGCACCACCAATGCCGCCCGCATGTTCATCGCGCTCAAGCCCCTCGATCAGCGCCGCATCAACGCGGATGAGATCATCAATCGCCTCCGGCCGCAACTGGCCCGCGTACCCGGCGCAACTCTTTACCTGCAAGCCGCGCAGGACCTCCGCGTCGGCGGGCGCCAGTCCAATGCCCAATATCAGTTCACCATGCGCGGCGACAATCTCGAGGACCTAACCGTCTTCGCGCCGAGGATGCTCGACCAACTGCGCGGCATCCATCTGATCACCGACGTCAGCTCCGACCAGTTGAACCACGGCCTCCAATCCGCCGTCAACTACGATCGCGCCACCGCCGCCCGCTTCGGCATCGCGCCGCAACTGATCGACGATACGCTCTACGATGCCTTCGGCCAGCGCCAGGTCTCCACCATGTACCGCGCGATGAACCAGTACCACGTCGTGATGGAGGTGGTGCCGCAGTATACGCAAAACCCCGTGTCCCTGCGCGACATCTATGTCCGGGCGCCCAGCGGCCAGCAGGTGCCTCTCAGCGCCTTCGCGAAGTACGGCCCCGCGGTGGCGCCGCTTGCCGTAAACCACCAGGGCCTGTTTCCCGCCGCCACCATTTCGTTCAATCTCGGTCCCGGAGTTGCGCTCGGCCAGGCCGTCGATGCCATCTCCGCAGCCGCCCAGCGAATCGGGCTTCCCCCGACCATCCACACCACCTTCGCCGGCACCGCCCAAGCCTACCAGGAATCCCTGGCCAACGAGCCGGTCCTGATCGCCGCCGCACTCATCACCGTGTACCTGGTGCTCGGAATCCTCTACGAAAGCATCGTTCACCCCATCACGATCCTCTCCACGCTCCCCTCGGCCGGCGTGGGAGCGCTCCTCGCCCTGATGCTCACCGGCACGGACCTCAGCGTGATCGCCATGATCGGCATCATTCTGCTGATCGGCCTGGTGAAGAAAAACGGAATCCTGATGGTCGATTTCGCCATCGCCGCCGAGCGCCTGGAGCACAAGCAGCCGCGCGATGCCATCTTCGAAGCCTGCCTCCTTCGCTTCCGCCCGATCCTGATGACCACCATGGCCGCGATGCTCGGGGCCCTGCCGCTTGCCCTGGGCGCCGGAACCGGCAGCGAGCTTCGCCGCCCGCTCGGAATCACCATCATCGGAGGCCTGATCGTCAGCCAGGTGCTGACGCTCTACACCACTCCGGTCGTCTATCTCTACTTCGACCGTATCCAGCACTGGTGGTACCGCATCCGCGGG
>Ga0335083_10004448_pt1 | contig 17844 bp, 13 predicted proteins | sample Lox_Sample_42_FD_206716 | JGI IMG/M metagenome (GOLD analysis project Ga0335083, IMG submission 206716) | Soil microbial communities from Loxahatchee National Wildlife Refuge, Florida, United States - Lox_Sample_4.2 | ecosystem: Environmental > Terrestrial > Soil > Wetlands | place: USA...
CAAGACCAAAGCCACGGCCGACGCCGTCCGCGTCATGGGCGACAATCCCTTCACCGCCGCCGACATGTCTACCGAAGAGCACCCCGGATTCCCCACCGACTGCCAGGCGCAATTCATGGCGCTGGCCACGCAGGCCGAAGGGACATCCGTCATTACTGAGAATATTTTTGAGAACCGCTTCATGCATGCGCAGGAACTGGTGCGCATGGGCGCGAACATAAAGATTGAAGGACGACGGGCTGTGGTGCGCGGCAAGACTCCGCTAAGCGCCGCTGCCGTTCTGGCCAGTGACCTCCGCGCCTCCGCTTCGTTAGTGCTCGCGGCCCTGGTCGCCGATGGCGAAACCATCATCGATCGCGTCTACCACATTGACCGCGGATACGAGCACATCGAGGAAAAGCTTAAGGGAGTAGGGGCGCAGATCCGGCGCATCGGAGAGTTATTCCCCAAGAAAGCCGCCGCCGTAAAGTAGTCGGCATCCAGGTACACTTGCAGGCGACACAACCCTTGACAGCGATTTTGAAACGTTTAAAATCGCCCGTTAATCCCCTGTCCCCAGGAGCCTGCTTGTGAAAGTCACCACCGCGCCCTTGGTCTTCCTGTTTTTCGTTCTCGCTCTCCATCAGGTTTGTGCGCAGGATGCCAGCGACACCGCCACTTCCCAATACGACGCTCTAAAACACTCCATACTCGTGCTGAAGTTCGGCCTCTCGCCCGATGGCCAGCTGATTCCTTCGCCGGATTGCTTCAGCCGAGGCCCCTGGGATCGGCGATCCTGGTTCGGCGGAATGGATCCCTGCACTCAGGCTGAGCACGACGCATGGCTCTCCGATCTGCGCCGCTGGCGCGACGAGCGCCGCATTCGCGTCGGCTATGATGGCTCCCGTTACGATCTCCCCGCCCTCCACTGGACTCAATCCAGCTTTTTCCAGCCACAGATGATGGTCGAGGACCGGTACTTTTATGATGCGGCCGCCCACCGCTACACGGTCGACCGTTATCTGGATGACCTGGACAAGCGGTACGGGGGCATCGATGCCGTGCTCGTATGGCCCACGTATCCGAACATGGGCATCGACGATCGCAACCAGCTCGACCTGATCCGCTCGATGCCCGGAGGAATCAACGGTGTGAAGCAGATGGTCGCCGATTTTCATCGTCGCGGCGTCCGCGTGCTTTTCCCTATGATGATGTGGGATCAAGGAACTCGCGATCCCGGCAAGCCGTGGCCCGATGCGATTGCAAGTTTGATGGCGGAAATCGGCGCCGACGGGATCAATGGCGACACCCAGGACGGAGTTCCAGCCTCTTTTTCTATCGCTTCCGACAAAATCAGCCATCCCCTCGTTTTTGAGCCGGAGAGCAATCCCGCAGACAGCGAACTCGGCTGGGACTTACTGACTTGGGGGCAATATGACTATTCTTTTGTGCCCAAGGTCGACAAGTACAAGTGGCTCGAGACCCGTCACCAGGTGAACATTTCTGACCGCTGGAAGCATGACAAGACCGATAATCTGCAGTTTGCTTTCGTGAATGGTGTGGGCTGGGAGAGTTGGGAAAACGTTTGGGGCATCTGGAACGGAATTACTCCGCGAGACGCCGAAGCGACCCGCCGCATCGCTACCATGGAACGCGCGATCGCTCCCTTTCTGGTCAGCCCTGACTGGGAGCCGCTTGTCCTCATGTCGCACTATGGCGTGTTTGCCAGCCGTTGGCCCTTGGGACAGCAGACTGTCTGGACGATCGTGAATCGCAATAACTACGACGTGGACGGCCCGCAGATCGAACTGCCTTCCGAAAATAGCCTGCGGTATTTCGATCTCTATCACGGAGTCGAACTCCAGCCCGCGAAGAATGCGGCGGGCAAGCTCGAACTCACCTTTCCCATCGAAGCCCACGGCTACGGAGCTCTGCTGGCCACCCCCGCGGCAGCCGACGCTGGTATTCAGACTCTGATGTGGAAGATGAAGCAGTTGAGCGCGATCCCACTCTCATCGTATTCCCACGATTGGAAGACCTTGCCTCAGCAGATCGTTCCGATCGCCGCGACCAAGCCACCCTCCGCGGCGCCTGCCGACATGATCAAGATTCCCGGGGCCGACTACCACTTCCGCGTGACGGGCATTGAGCTGGAAGGATTCGACGACATCGGCGTGGACGCCCAATATCCCTGGGAGGATTCGCCACGACGCTTTCACGATCGCCCCATGCACCTGAAGGCCTTCTGGATCGACAAATATCCTGTGACCAACGCGCAGTTCAAGAAATTTGTCGATGCCTCTCACTATCATCCGCAGGATGATTTGAACTTCCTACGCGACTGGAAAGACGGAAGCTATCCTTCAGGCTGGGGAAACAAACCGGTTACATGGGTCTCGCTCGAAGATGCCCGCGCTTACGCGGCCTGGGCAGGTAAGCGTCTGCCGCACGAGTGGGAGTGGCAATACGCTGCTCAGGGCGCCGACGGCCGCTCATACCCATGGGGGAATGATTGGAAGGACGACGCCGTGCCTGCTCCCGACCAGGGACGGACCATGCGCGGTCCCGATGCAGTCGATGCCCACCCGCAAGGCGCCAGTCCATTTGGAGTCATGGATCTGGTTGGCAACGTTTGGCAGTGGACCGAAGAGTTTCAGGATGAACACACTCGCGGCGCGATCCTTCGAGGAGGCAGTTATTATCAGCCCCAGGATTCGATCTTCTATTTTCCTCAGGCATACAAGCTGGGCGAACACGGAAAGCTGCTGATGATGGCTCCGAGCATGGACCGTTCCGGAGGGCTCGGGTTCCGTTGTGTCCAGGACGCGCAATAGCCGACCAGAGATTTGAGAGTGTCAGGGGGAGATGAGCGCTGCGGCTGCCGAACGTTGACGCATTGAAATCGTTTGGTGGTCGAATCGTGCGATGTGAATGCGCTCGAGTTGAATCGCAAGGGTTGAATCGTTTCAAGGCGACGCGCGCCCTCGCATTTGCACCGTCGCATTCAAAACTTCTCGCACCTAACGCGTCCACCGCTCGATTACTTCGCGGTGCTGCGCGTATCTGGCCATCAACTCTGCCCTCTTCCCCATCTCAAAATCTTCGAAATCGAACCCCGGCGCTACCGTGCATCCCAGCACGGCGAAGGATTCCCCATCCTCTACATGTGAAGCAAACCAGCATCCTGCCGGTACCACTGCCTGCGGAACCTGTCCAGCCTCCAAATCGTTTCCTAACAGAAGCGAAGAGTGCTCCCCCGATGGCGCAATCACGTCCACCACGAGCGGTTCTCCAACATAAAAGTGCCACACTTCATCGGACCGCAGCCGATGAAACGCCGAGAAGTTTTTCCCTTCCAGCAGAAAGTAGATCGCGGTCGAGGCCGCCCTCGCTCCCGTAAATCCCACCGGCAGAGCTTCCCGAGCAATCATCACATCCGATCGATACGTCTGCCGAAAATGCCCGCCCTCCGGATGCCCTTCGAGTTTCAACTTCTCGATCCAGTACCTGGCGCTCTTTTCCAATTTTCCTCCGCTGTGAGAAACGTTTTCGCCCCCTCCTGCACTATCCCGATTAGGAGGACTCCTCTGATGTATATCAGCGAAATGGATCTGCGATACAGGCCGCGTCTGGCGAGGTCCACGGGCGGTCGCGGATCACGCATTCCTCCACGGAACTTCAACTTGTTGGAGAAACTTTCTGCACGGAACGGCTCGCCTTTAGCCGCTTGCTAACCGCCGCCTGAAACGCAAGTGGCATCCCACCTGCCAGGTTTACCTCCCTCGTCGCGGGAAGCCCCGCTCTTGCATCCTCTGCAAGGGCGGGGGGAATTTATTCAGTGCCGTCCGCGGAACTTCTGACAACGTAAGCGGAGCCGCCCCGAGCGTCCGGGATCCCACAATAATCTGAGATCCACTTTAATCAAGAACGAAAAGCGCCCTAAAACCAGAAGGCACCGAAGATCACGGAGCGGTTTGCCCGGTGTCCTCGGTGCCTGTTCTAGTCAAGTCAACAACGAAACTTACTTCACCTGGATTTTCGTGCCGCTGTCATCCAGTTTGCCTTGCACGCGCACGCGCTTGCCTTCGAATTTCTTCACGTCGTCCTGGTGGTCGATGTCATAGGTCTTGCCGGAGTCGGTCTTCAGCACATACTTGTCGCCCGACTTCTCGACCGTTCCCGAGAAAACCTGGCTGTCGGCAGTGCTGGGTGCGGCTGCGGTCGGAGTGCTGTCCTTCGGAGCCGACGGCTGCGACGAATCGGGAGTCTGCGCGTTCGGAGTCTGCGACGATCCCGGAGTCTGCGCAGGTGGCGTCTGCTGCGCATCAGGAGTCTGCGCAGTTGGCATCTGCTGCGAAGCAGGCGGCATGTCAGGCGACGGCGTGGGCTGCGTTTCCGGCTTCTGCTGGGTTGGCGGAGTATCCGGCGTCGGCGCAGGCTGTGTCGTCGGTTGGTCTGACGGGGTCGATGGAGTCGTTTGCGCGTGCAGCGCGCTGCCCCAGGAGATCATGCCGAGGATGATTGCCAGTGTGGCGAGAAACGAGAGAGATTGAATCTTGGTTTTCACTAAAATCCTCCAGGAGCCAAGCGGCTCTGCAGGATTCATTGCAAGCACTCTGCCATCGCAGAACAGATTTCTGCACACATTCGCACGCTCGTTGTATCTGCACGGCTTAGCAACGACTCTCAGGAAACCTCGACCATGGAAGTCAGGAATGTTTCTTTGACTGTTACAGGAGACACTGTAGCCAAAAGAAGATGATTCTCAGTCGCACAACCCGATTCACTGAGAATAGTTTTCGTCAGCCGAGCAAGAAATTCACGCGAGGCTCCTGACTAGCGACGCTCGGCTCATCGACCGCCACTCGCCCGAAACAATTGGGCGTCCGGTCTGACAAACCACGAAAGCCGCAATTCAGGCACACTGAAGTCTGGGGAACATCCGCACACCAGGATGGTCGATGTTGGCGTGGCCGCTGAAATGGAGGAGCACTTCAGCGCGAAGGTCTGCCCAACCTCTAGACTGGCATACCGCACAGATCATAATCATAGAGTCCCTCGGGCAACGAGGTTCTCCAAAACAATCCGACGGCACGAGTAAGGAGACCGAAGACTTCCTGACACCTAGCCGCCGGTCAGATGACCCTTCGGTTACGGCTGCTTCGCAGCTGGTTTCGGAAACTTAAATGTCCAGGAACCGCCGAACACGATCGTGCGTCCCTGTACACGGGCCTTGGCCGAATATTCGTCGTAGTACTTGAAAAAGAGAACGAAATCTTTCGCCGGGAGAATGTAATTGGCTTGAAAACCGATTCCGTGAACTGAGTAATAAGGAACCCTGCTAGCCGAGACCGGGATTCCGGCCACCAGATAATTGCCGCCATTACCTGTGACCTGCCATTGGTCGTACCCAACCAGTCCGAGTTGGGCCAGTTGGCTCATATTTTTCTTCAGGGGAAGCACCTGGCCGATTCCCCATTCGTCGGTGAACGTTTGGCCTGGCGTGATCTTGCTAAGTTGCCCCGTCACCGCGCTGGCAACGGTTTTCTGTCCGTGGATTTCCCAGTCGGTTGCCAGGTTTGCCGTGGTCCCTTGGTTCTTCGTGATGTAGAGCGTCGTGCCCGAGGTTATGTCGTTACCCCAATATCCCGAACCAACGTTGTTGCTCGCTCCCGCAGTGTAGCGGCCGGTTGGAGCTACGAAAGAGTAACCCGCGTTGAAGTCAACGCGCTTGGCAAAGTGCCAACCGATATTGATGGGCTGGACGTAAAGATCGGCAAAACCTGATCCGCCCCCGCTGAGGCTGTACCCGCTTCCAACTCCGGGCAAGAGCGGAGCTAGATCGGCCACCAGTGAGCCATTGGCGACGTTGATCGAAATATAAGGCATGAAATAGCCGCCAAGAATCTTGCGTTTCGGGACGTAGTAAAGGATGTTTTCATCGGCCCAGAACGAATAAGTCCCTGTAACGTTCTGAAGAAACTTGTTTCCGTTGGAATCATTCAACTGGCTGGCAGAATAATTTACCGCCAGGTTCGCATAAGTAATTCCGGGGTCGGGGATCACGCCAGCGTTGAGACCAAACTGCCCAGGAACCCATTGGCCCTTTTGCTGTGCCAGCGAGGGCAAGGCACAAATGAGAACAAAGGATAAAGACAGAATTGCGGTTTTGATTTTCATGACTTACTCTCTCCACTCGGAATGCCAGCCCCCTTTTTTTGTCGTTTTGGAAAGACCTGGCAGAGCGCGGTGCACTCCGCCAGAACAAGTCCCATCCTCACGATCAGGCCGTCTTCGAAAGCGCCGGCTTATAGCCAGTGAACTCCTCACCCGGCTTGATGTTTGGGTACTGGGCAAAGCTCTTCACGTACTGGAAGACTGGAGGCAGAACGATTCCCATTTCCCAGCCGATGTCCATCTTGTCGTTGAAGAGGTTATTTCTCTCTGCGGGGTCGCTGCCGAGATCAAAGACCAATGGGAACTGGGGTTTTAGGATCGGCTTGTCGAAGCCTTCGCTGTAACGAAGCCATACTTTGATGTTGTGTGCCTTGACTGACATCATCGATCCGTCCGGTCCGAAGAACACGATGCTGTCCCGGCCGGTGTTTTCACTCTCCCCAAGCAAGAATTTGGAGGCGTCGATACCGTCCATCGGGCGGTCGGTGGGCACCTTGTCCGAGGCCCCTGCAAGTGCCGCAAACGTTTTGTACCAGTCGTGGGAGGAGAGCATCTGCTCGGTGATCACTCCGGCTGGTACTTTGCCCGGCCAGCGAGCCATCGCCGCGGTCCGCATTGAACCCTCCGCGGGCGGAGTGGAGAAGTCTCCACGCCACGGTCCATTCGAGCCGCCGAATCCGAACGCCGGCACATAGCAGGTTGCGTTGTCGCTGGAGAACACGATCAGCGTATTGTCGGAAATCCCGGCTTGCTCGACGCAGTCTACGATCTGCCCGACCCGATGATCCATCTCAGCTAGTAGGTCCGCATACAACCCCAAGCGCGTGGGATCAGTCTGGTCGAAGTCGGGGTGCGCTTTCTCTGGTGGGTGCACATGGGAGAGAGCGATATAGGTGAAGAAAGGCCGGTCGCCTGTAGCGGATCGCTGGATGAAGTCGGTCGCCTTATCGACGATCAACTCATCGAGCAGGGGCCGCACCTCCATGTTCAGTTCGCGGTCCGCAGTGGACTTCTGACCCTTCTTGCCAGCCCAGAGCTTGGGTGTCTCAAGCCCCTTAGCCTTGGCAATCGCCCGATACGTCGCATACGACGTATAGCCGCATTCATCGGCTGAATTCCGGTAGCCCCACCACTCGTCAAAGCCCTGATCGCTCGGAAGCCGGCCCTCGACCTCGCCCAGATGCCACTTGCCGTAAAGCGACGTCGCGTAACCCGCGTCCGAGAGCAGTTCGGCGATGGTGTACTCCCAGGGTGCCAGGCCGCTCGGTCCCGCGCCGGGCATGGGCACCGTGTACGTCCCCGATCGCACGGATTGCCGGCCGGTCATAATCGAGGAGCGCGTCGGCGTGCACTGTGATTCGACGGTGTAGTTGTTGAAGCGAATCCCCTCGCTGGCGAACTTATCGATGCGAGGGGTCGGAGTAGTTCCTCCGTAGCAGGAGAAGTCTCCCCAGCCAACGTTGTCGCAGAGGATGAAAACTATGTTCGGTCGAGTTGTGCCTTGTTGTGCGGCCATTTGTCGCTCCTTTGCCAATCTCTGGTGCGCTCCCCAACCTCTGTACATGTCCTTAACGCGGACAGAATTACCGCACAGCCTTGAGCAAGTCCTTAAACACAATCACGAACGGGATCTCGGTGAGTACCGCGGGCAGCAAAGGCAGCACCACCGCGAACCCCAAGATGTAGAGAGAGCCCTTGTCTGCCGGAAAGGACTTTAACTTTCCGATCTTTTCGTAGATTTGGCCATAGGAAGACAGCCTGCTACTCTCGGGCGCCTGGAGGAATTCGGCTTCGTGTCCGGCACGATGTGCAATCCATTTTTCGTGGAACTCAGCGCTGTTTATGTAACCAAGAGCTCCGTATTCGCGGATTCCTCTGCGGCGGAGACGGAACAACCGGGGAACAAAGAAGAGCAGCGGCCCGAGCGCCGTCAGCGCGATCATCGCCGCCAGAACGATCGCGGGCACTTTGTAGGTCATCACATGGGTTCCGTGATGCAGGATATTTTGCCGCCAGGTTCCTCCAATTACGCAGGCCACGACGAAAGCGATGGGGGCGAAAGCCTCTCCCATAAGGCCGAGGAAACCGATGCCTCCATGGCCGTCAGGATGGGTAGCGACGACCTTCAAATTCCGTTTGGAAAGCTTGAAAGCGAAGAATGTCCACAAGAACCAGTGCCAGAGTCCCAGGACGAGAAGGTAATTCCAAAGGAGTCCGCCTACCAAAACGCCGTACCAGCCCGCTGTGGTTAAGTGGATGTTAGAGCCCTCTCCCTGCCCAAGCCACGGCGTAGCATCGACCAGCTCACGGTACGAAGTGAGGATAAAAACCATAATAGCCGCCAGGATCAGAAACTCGGGAACGAGCGAATCGCGTAGCCGCACAATCCTGGCCATTACGTCCTCCATGTGTGCAGTGTCCGTGTCTTCGAGCAGTTTTGACTCGCTGATGGACTTCAAGAACGCTCGAAATCGAGAGTCCAGGAGAATCTCTCCGCTCAATAACACAGGAATTGCGATAAACAGTCGCGCGTACACGCGATAGTCCGCCAGGAGGGAACGGAGAGCTGTCGGGTTGAGCAGTGCAGTGATGGCCAGCAAGGGCAGCCAGCCAATGGCAATCAGGACCGCGCTGCGGCGACCGAGGCTCCACTGATTCGGGCGGATGAGCCCCACCGCTTGCTGTAATCGATAGAACAGGCCGCCACGCACAAGTGAAATATCGGCAGGAGCGGCCGTTGATGGTGGATCGATAACCGCGTGCATCCATCCTCCTTAGCTATGCAAACAGGCTGCTGCGCACATCTCTCATCGCGAAGAGCGCATTGGATCAGCCCGGACCGCAGTCGAAATGCAAGACGCGAAGGTCTTCTCCATCAGACTCGCGTCGATGCTGCCCGCCGCACCGATGGCTACGATCTGCGTTCGCGGTGCGCGCTCGCCCCAGTCTTCCTGAAACGAGATGTCCACTCGCCTGCCGACCACCTGCAGCACCGCCCTCCGTTGCGGCGCGTCAGTGTTGTAGACGACGCCTTTCGCCCGGTAAACCGTACCCGGCAGCTTGCGCAGCATTTCCCGAAGTACTTCCAGCGCCAACGGTTGATCTGTTTCGTAGCTCCAAGTGCTGAACACCTTCGAGTGGTTCTGGCCGATGTGGCCGTGATCATGGTTATGGTGGCCGTCATGACAGGCCGGGTCTGTGCAAGGCTCCTCAGTGCCTTGCGTGTTGAGCGCGGCGCGGACTGCATCGAAACGCCCCACGCCCAGGAGGATTTCGAAAGGCACCTCGCAGTAATTGGTCTCCACGATGCGCAGACGGTTGAAGTGGTCGTCGAGCCAGGCTTTCACCTTGCCGATTTGCTCGGGACCAGCGAGGTCCACCTTGTTGAGAATCAGCATGTCCGCAAACCCGACCTGCCGCAGCTTAAGGTCCAACAGAGGCGGGTATTCCGGGTGCGCGAAAACCTGGTCTGCATCGACTACACAGATGACGCTGTCGAGCCGGATGCGATCCCGCAGACTGGAATCACTGAAGGTCGCGAAGATCCCGCCAGGATCAGCGACACCGCTGGCTTCGAGCAGGATGTATTCGATGGTCTCCGGGCGCGCCAGCAAGGCGACAACCGACTCGATCAAGTCGTCCCGAATCTCGCAGCACACGCAGCCGTTGGCCAGGCTGATCATGTTATTGTCCACGCCGACGACGAGTTCGGCATCGATGTTGATAGAGCCAAAGTCGTTGACCAGGACGCCAACGCGCAGACCGTGATTCCCGGTCAGGAGGCGATTCAGCAGCGTCGTCTTTCCTGCGCCAAGAAAGCCAGTCAGAATTGTGATTGGAACGGTCTTGCCGTTGTCGTCGATGATTTCCATGGCTTAAGTTTTCCTTTCAGAATGCCCGCACAAAAAGAACCCGATCATGCAAGACATCAGTCCTGGCGCCCCGCCGCGACATCCGCGGCGGGACCCAGAACCACCCCGCTAAGCCACTTTCGGTTTGTTCGGATCAGGCTTGGGCATGTTTTTCATCATCTGACTCAGATCAAGTCCCATCGCCTTCGCCATATCCAGCAGATTGACCAGTTGCGGATTCGGAAGCTTGGTAAGCGGCTCCCGGTAAAGCTCGGGCGGATAGTACTTTTTGGGATCAATTTCAAGATCCCGCGTTAATTGCTCCTGCTGTTGCTCGCGCGGCAGCCTCGGCTGGGGCACGACACCCATGCCGGTGTCGAGCGGCAGCGGGTCTCCGAACAGTACGGTGGGATTCGGCAAGGACTGACCTGCGAATCCGGGCAGCACGGCATCCCGATGCCAGATCGCGTCCTTCGTTACGTTGAGGGTCACCACATCCGGTGCGCCGTAGAGGAACAGCCCTTTCCAGTGGGTGCGAACATCTGCAGTTTGCTCGTTAAGCGTATCGTTATCGAACGCAAGGTGCGTGGCCAAACCGACCCGAGGGTTGACCTGGTTGATGAGGTAACCGGTGGCGTATGCCAATGTGTGGTGGATGTCGACAGTGTAGTTAAAGAGGAATTCGGGCAACCCATATTTGAGCAGATTGATGTGGGCCAGATCGGGTTGGAGCTCGGTGACAAAAACGTCGACGCCCTTGGCATACTTGGCTGTGAGATCGTCAGGCCGACCGTCGCCGGTCCACACGAACGAAAGGCCGTTCCAGTCGAGACGGTAGGCGGAGGCACCGTCCTTGACGTGCGAGCGCCGCCAATGGCGGATCGTGACGCCGTTCTTCTCGTAGCAGATGCCGTTCTCGTCCTTCCAGTCAAACTCGTTGACCTCGACCTCGTATCCCTCTCCGATCGGGCAGGCATCGAAGGCGTCCAGGTGCCATTTGAGCATCTGCTTCATGCCGGCAACCATGCCCTTCGTGCCCATTTCCGGTGTGCGGCCGGAGGGCCCGGTCACGCGTAGCGGTTCTTTCCACCGCCCAGCCCACGCCGAGAATGGGAGGAGATAGGACAAGTCGTGGTAGTGGTCGACGTGCAAGTGAGTAATGAAGATGTCGTTAATGCTCGGGACCGGGACTCCCATGGCGAGGATGTTCTTGACACAGCCGGGACCGAAGTCGAAGAAGAAGCGGTCGCCGTTGCCCAGTTCGACCATGATGCAGGTGCCAGCTTGGTTGCGCCGGGGCGGAAAGGGACAACTGCCAACGAACGAGATACGCATCTCGTCCTTTCCGATGGGCTCACTGCCGGGGAAGTAGTTCATCCGGCTGCGGACGGACGGAGTCGGCTTGTAGTAGGGCGGGAACTGCAGGCCGCTGCTTCCTCCGCCGTAGGGGTTGACGTCTTGGTTCTCCGCCGGTGTCTTTGCCTCTTTGTTTTCGCTGCTCATATTTGCTCCTTTTTGAGATCGTGCTGTATCAACTGTGGTTTTGTGGAATGCAACTCGAATGAGAGATGAGCACTGTCGAACGGATTGCCTTGGATTTCAAAGCTTCAACACTTCGCCTTATTGAGACAGTGGAACCTCATTCACCTCCATTCGCAAGAACTACGCGGCTACGATATGGTTCCTCACGGCGTACTTGACTAGTTCGGAGCTGTTTGTGGCGCCCAGTACTTCCATCATTCGGTACTTGTGATACGCGACCGTTCTGGTGGACATGCGGAGGATCGCCCCAACTTCCTTCATGGCTCTGCCTTCGGCCAGCAATTGCAGGACTTCCCGCTGCCGCGCTGTCAGAGGGTCGCTTTCGTCGATCTTCTTGTTCGCTCTTGTGCGCAAGAAATTGACGGTGTCAACAGAAAGGGCGGGCGACAGGTAGGTGCGGCATCGCAGGACGTCGCGAACTGCACGTACCAGATCAGCCGCGGCACACGTCTTGAGCAAATACCCCGAGGCGCCGCGCCGAAAGGCTTCTGCGGCTAACGCTATGTCAGTATTCATGGTGAGATAGACGAGCTTGACGGCCGGTAACAGTTCTTTCAGCTGCCGTCCAGCATCCAAGCCATTGAGGATGGGCATCGCGATATCGAGCACCACCACGTCCGGCTTCAGTTCGCGGGCAACACGCACCAGGGCGCGACCGTCGTTGACTACGCCGATTACATCGAATTGGGGTTCGAGCAATCGCTTGCATAGTTCCGCCATGAGGTTGTGGTCGTCGGCAATCAGAATGCGTGAGCGATTAGTCATCGTCCTGCCCTCAGAATTACTTCTGGTAACTGCCTGAAACCGTGGAACTCAGATTCTTCTCAGCGAATCTCGTTTGAGCTTTTCCAGCGCGTCAATCAACCGCTGATATGCCGAGGCGTTTTGTACAACCACTTCAGCCTTCCCATTCACCGTGAGTAATTCAGGGCGACCAGTCCGCTTCAGTCTTTTCAGGTGAGCCTGCGTGTTACGCTGAAACTCTGTAAGGGATCCAATGTCCTGGGGCCTGATCATGGCGGCACTCTCCATCCATCGATCACCAGTGATTTAACTGCGGATCACAAGCGAATTGCTTGCGAAACTATAGGTAGGGAGTGGTGGGTGTCTATCCAGTTTCGGCAAAATTGAGGAAATACGTCCGTACCCTCGACCTGCTGCGTAAAACTTACTTGTCTTCGATTGAATTCTCGCTTGTCAGCAGCGGCCATCGCAGCCAATCAATGGAGGTTGCGCAGAGTCTCAGAGGGGAGTTCGCCGAAGAGGAAGTGGTAATCCTTGGCCAGGCGGCCAAAGTGCCAAACACCAAACTGGGTGGCAATCTCGCTGACCGTCGCGCGGGACGGATCCGCCGTTTTCAGTGCTCTCCGAATCTGGTGAAGAGTTCTCATGTTCAGATACTGCACTGGTGCCACTCCGAAGTAGTGCTGAAACGCATCCCGCAGCGTGCGCTCAGACACACCTGCCGCACAAGCGAGCTGTTCCACGGATAGGCAATCGAGGTCATGCTGTTCAACAAACTCCATAGCCATGCGAATGATCTGTCTTCGCGGCACCACATGGCGGCCACGTGCGGATTCGACAGCGTGCGGTGTTGCAAGCAACTCGCGGACCTCTCGCAGCAGTTTCTGGCCCGCTGCTCTTTGCCCGGCGGCTGATTCGAATATGGCAGGCGCTTCCTGAACTGCGCCTTCGAGTTGCCCGACGATCGACCGAAACCTGGTGATCCGTTCACGTGACACTTGAAAAAAACCACGCTTGGAACCGACACCGGTCGGCACACCTCCGTTTGCACCCGCCAGCACTTGATTCGGAATATAGAGACCACACCAAGCTCTTGGTGCGTTGGCGGTGGATAAGCAGAAATCCGCGCCCGGCACATCGACCATCAGCGAAAGGTCGTCAAAATGACGCCCATTCCACCACCACGCCGTTGGCGTCCGGGTCGGAACGAAGATCGAGACCCCGTCCGCCCTCGGGGCCCCCTCTACGACCGCTTTGGCTTCTGCCTGTCCCCATTGAATGCTTAAATTGTTCAGAACCAGGCTGGTGAGCACCCATTTTTCACCCGCGGGCCCGAGAACCATCGGACGCATATTCGCAAACCGGAATGCGTCAAAGAACGCGTCGAAGGATGAAAACTTTTGCACGGGCATCGTTCTCCTCCGGTTGAGCGCACTGGAGCGAGTCGCTAACGAATGTTCCTTTGACCCACAGACCGAAGGAACCTTCAGCCTGCATCACAGAGCTGTATCCGGGCAGTGTTCACGGCCCAGACGCGGTCGTGTGAATAGTGTGAATCTATGGCAGATAAGCGCTCAGCAGCTACTGGCAGAATGAACAGTACCCTGCGGGTCCTGCGACCGGTTCATCGGTCAGGAATTTCAGACTGAGTTTCTTCGTTCCCCGGACGATTTCTGATCGTGAGGTCGAGGCGGTCGCCGCGATGCGAGCCGCCCCTCCAAAGCAAAAAGGCTGCGATGTTCTGCAGCCCCTTCTTAGGTTATACGTCCGAATGTGTGAAGATGCCTGCTAGGGATGCACAAGTCAACGAACGGAGCGTCAGGAGTGGGCCAGGCGTAGGCCACGGAACGCTCGAAGTCAAACCGACCCACGACCCGCTTCAACGCCCCCCTACTTCGCCGCCCCAATCGTATCGACGATCTGTTTCGCAACCGCCTCGCCCCCTGGATCCTTGAACCCCACCTGCGCTGCACAAATGCCGGTGGGAACCGCCACCGCCACATACCAGTTCGTTCCCGGAAGATCGCCGCCGTTCGACAGATGCTTATACGAATACCAATACCGTTTCCCGTTGTCTTCGATCGTCTTATCCGGCGGCATCATCTGCTGGACCAACGGCTTGATGTTCGCCAGTGATTGCTCATTGCCTTTAACCACCACATTGCTTTTCTTGTCCGCGGAAGTCGCCGTGCCGACCAGCAGTGTGTCCGTCGTCCAGTCCGCCGGAACCGCAAATTGACACGTTTTCTTCCGATCCGTCAGCACCTTCCATCCCGAAGGCGCCGCCGCAAGCACCATGCTTGACATCGCCAGCAAGACCGCAATGCCGATCTTCCTCATTCCATCGTCTCCCAAGCCTGATTTTCACCCCGGCAAAAATCTGCCGCAGAACTTATATCACGCCGCTCCCGGCAAACAAAAAGGACCGCAATGTGTGCGGTCCTTTCGCTATTCAGGTTTCTATCCGTGGGATCCGCGAAGATCCGTGGCCAGGAAGTTCTAGTGCCGTCCCCCGCCACCGCCGCCGTGACCGCCGTGGCGTCCACCGCCACCGCCACCTCCCGGACGTCCGCCGCGACCGCGACCGCGTCCACCGCCACCCGGACGACCACCACGACCGCGATCTCCTCCACGATCGCCGCCCCGCGGTCGATCTCCGCCGCCTCCCGCACTCACGTGAGGCGGTCCGTCGCGGTTAAAGTTCGGCTCGGCATCCGGCTCATCCGGAAAATCTCCGCCGCCTTCGATCACGAGCGAGCCCGTCAGCTCAGGCTGCCCTTCTGCCGTGGGCGCCATGGCAGCATCCGGAGGAGGCGCTTCCCCGCCGCCCATCTTCGCGCGCTGCTCTTTCAGAATCGCCTTGCGCGAAAGCCGTATGCGGTTGCCTTCCACCGCCAGCACCTTCACCAGCACCTGGTCGCCTTCCTTCAGTTCGTCGCGTACATCCGCAATGCGATGTTCCGCCACTTCGCTGATGTGCAGTAGCCCGTCAGTGCCCGGCAGAATCTCGACGAACGCGCCGAAATCCGCCAGCCGTGTGACCTTGCCCAGGTAAGTCTTCCCTACCTCGGCCGTCGCCGTGATGTCGCCGATAATCTGCAGCGCCTTCGCCGCCGACGCCTGATCGCTCGAAGCCACCTTCACCAGTCCGGAATCTTCCACGTCGATCTTCACTCCGGTCTGCTCGACGATCGAGCGAATCATCTTCCCGCCCGGCCCGATCAGATCGCGAATCTTGTCGACCGGGATCTGCACCGTGTAGAAGCGCGGCGCGTAATCGGAAATCTTCTCGCGCCCGCTGGTGATGACCTCTTCCATCTTGCCGAGGATGTGCATCCGTCCGCGCTGTGCCTGCGCCAGCGCTTCGCGCATAATCTGCGCCGTGATGCCGGCAACCTTAATATCCATCTGCAGCGCCGTAATGCCATCTTTCGTTCCGGCAACTTTGAAGTCCATGTCGCCGTAGTGATCTTCCGCGCCCGCGATGTCCGTCAGGATGGCGTAATCGTTGCCTTCCTTCACCAGCCCCATCGCCACTCCGGCCACCGGAGCCTTCAACGGAACGCCCGCATCCATCAGCGCAATCGACGCGCCGCAGATCGTCGCCATTGAAGATGACCCGTTCGATTCCAGAATGTCGGACACCACGCGCATCGCATAAGGCCACTTCTCTTCCGTCGGAAGCACGGCCGAAACCGCCCGCTCCGCGAGCGCTCCATGCCCAATCTCGCGCCTCCCCGCCCCACGCATAAAACCCACTTCTCCAACAGAAAACGGCGGAAAGTTATAGTGCAACATGAAGCGCTTTTTGGATTCGCCTTCGAATCCTTCGAGGCGCTGCATGTCGTCGCTTGTGCCTAAGGTCGCTGTCACCAGGGCTTGCGTTTCGCCTCTGGTAAAGATGGCGCTGCCATGAGTTCTGGGCAGGACGCCGGCTTCGATCCAGATTTCGCGGACTTCGTCGAAGGCGCGCGCATCGGGACGGCGCTTCTGATTGATCACCTGCTCGCGGAAGATGCGCTCGCGCAGCGTTTCGTAATACTGTGAGAGTTTCTTCTTGGCGAGTTCGTCGTCCTTCTCACTTCCCGTTGTCGGCAGCTCCGCTGCCAGGCGCTTCTTGATGTCCTTGACCAGCGTGTAGCTTTCCGCTTTGGGATGCTTCTTGGTGTCGAGCGCGTCTGCCACTTCGGCGCCGACGCGCTTCTGCAGGTCGTTGTAGTACGCGTCGTCGAACACAGGCGGCTCGACCTTGCGCTTGGGCTTGCCGACTTTATCGCGCAGCTCATTAATCGCCGCGCAGATCTTCTTGATCTCGGTGTGGCCGAACTCGATCGCGTCCACGACCGTCTCTTCTTTGACTTCCTTCGCGCCCGACTCGATCATCACGATGCCGTCGGCCGTTCCGACGACCATGATGTTGACCAGGCCCCCACGCATCTCGTCGTATGTGGGATTCACGATGAACTGGCCGTCGACCAGGCCGACGCGCACCGCGCCGATGGGACCGAGGAACGGAATATCGGAGAGCGTCAAAGCGCACGAGGCGCCATTGATGCCTAGAACATCGGGATCGTTATTACTATCCGCCGACAGTACGAACGCAATCACCTGGGTCTCGCACTTGAAGCCCTCGGCGAACATGGGACGCACGGGCCGGTCGATCTGGCGGCTGGTGAGCACTTCGCGCTCGCTCATGCGGCCTTCGCGCTTGATGAAGCCTCCGGGAAAACGTCCGCCGGCATAGGTGTATTCGCGATAATCCACGGTGAGGGGGAAGAAATCGATGCCTTCGCGCGGATCGGCGTTGGCGGTAGCGGTGGCGAGCACGACGTTTTCGCCGAGGCGGACAACTGCGGCGCCGCCGGCCTGCTTGGCCAGCTTTCCCGTTTCAAATGAGATTTGTTTGCCGCCGGATAGGTGGACTGTAACGCTAGTTGCTTCTGGTTTCATAATTCATTCCTTTGAGTTGTGACAGGCAGGCGTACCCATCCGCAGACGCGCGGAAGAGCCGGGGCACCGCATGGGTACCGGGTTGAGGCGAGGGATCAGCGCTTGAAAAACGCACGTGTGGAGATTTCCTCGATGCCGGGCCGTCTCTCCGGAGACGGTTCTGTAGAAAGGGCAAGTTTCCAAGGTTTCAGGGGGTTCAAAGTTTCAGGGTCTTTGCAACCTTGAAACATTGCCACGTTGAAACCTTGCTTTCGACCTACTTGCGGATGCCGAGTTTGGTAATGACGGTCTTGTAGCGCTCGGAATCGTATTTCTTCAGGTAATCGAGCAAGCTACGGCGCTTGCTGACCAGCATGAGAAGGCCGCGGCGCGAGCCGTGGTCTTTCTGGTGCGTCTTGAAGTGCTCCGTCAATTGGCCAATGCGTTCACTGAGCAACGCGATCTGGACTTCGGGACTGCCGGTATCGCTGGGATGCGTGCCGTATTGGTCGATGAGGGATTTCTTGTGCTCTCTGGCTAACACTTGCCTGGTGCACTCCTGTCTTTAATCGATTGTCTATGTGACAGTTATGAGGATATCACGGGGAGTTGCAGGCGGTAA
>Ga0335083_10004449_pt1 | contig 17843 bp, 20 predicted proteins | sample Lox_Sample_42_FD_206716 | JGI IMG/M metagenome (GOLD analysis project Ga0335083, IMG submission 206716) | Soil microbial communities from Loxahatchee National Wildlife Refuge, Florida, United States - Lox_Sample_4.2 | ecosystem: Environmental > Terrestrial > Soil > Wetlands | place: USA...
GCCGAAGCCGAACGAGTTGCTCATCACGTGGCGCAACGGCGCGCGGCGCGATTCCATGAGGAGGTTGGCGCCCAGCGCCGGATCGCGCTCGCGCGTGTTGAGGCTGCGCGGCAGGAAGCCGTTCTCGAGGCACAGCAGGGACAGGCCGGTCTCGACGATGCCGGCCGCGCCCAGCGTGTGGCCGGTCCAGCCCTTGGTGGAGCTGCAGGGCGTGCTGGTGCCGAGCACCGCGCACACGCCGCGGTCTTCCGCCGCGTCGTTGGCCCTGGTGCCCGTGCCGTGCAGGTTGACGTAGTCGATGTCGTCGGGACGCAGCGCCGCGCTCAGCAGCGCCGCGCGCATCGCGGCGGCCGCGCCCTCGCCCTCGGGATGGGGCGAGGACATGTGATGGGCGTCGCCGCTCTCGCCATACCCCAGCAACGACCAACCGGCCCGGCCGCTGGCGGCGGCCGTCTCGACGATCGCGAAGCCTGCGGCCTCGCCGATCGAAATGCCGCGGCGCTGCGCGTCGGCCGGACGGCACACGTCGTCGGAAATCAGCTGCAGCGAATTGAAGCCGTGCAGCGTCGTGAGGCACAGGCTGTCCACGCCGCCCACCACGGCCGCGTCACACAGGCCCAGCTGGATGCTGCGATACGCCGCGGGGAACACCTTGGCGCTCGAGGAGCACGCGGTGGAAATGGTGATCGCAGGCCCTGCGAGCTGCAGCGCCTGCGCGACGACGCCGGCCACCGAGAACAGGCTCTGCGTGTGCCGGTAACTGAAGCTGGCGGCCAGCGCGGTGTCGGGTGCCGCGCGAGCGCGATAGGCGAGTTCGGTGCTGTGGATGCCCGCGGTGCTGGTGCCCATGAACACGCCCACGCGGCCGGCGCCGTAGCGCTCGCGCAGCTGCCCGGCCGCGGCGACGAACCCGTCCTGCTGCAGGGCCAGCCACGCCAGGCGGTGGTTGCGGCACTCGTAGGCGATCAGGTCATCGGGCAGCGCCTGCTCGAGTCCCGGCACCTCGCCGAGGTGCGATTGCAGGATGCTGCCATCGAACCGCGCCGGCGCGAGGCCGGTGGTCGCGGACTCCAGCGCGCGCCAGTGCGCCGCGCGACCCCGGCCCAGCGCCGAGGTGAGCGTGAAGTGGGTGATGCCGAGCAGCTTCATCGCGCCGATTGTAGTACGGCCTGCAAGGCGTCCTGGGTGAGTTTCCCCACCTCGTTGCGCGGCAGCCGGTTCACGATCAGCAGCGGTCGCGGCAGGAACACCGGATCGATGTGCAGCACCAGGCTGTCGAGGATCTGCGCGGGAGTCAGCGTGCGCGTCACCACCAGCGCCGCGGTGCGGTCGGCGCCCGGCGGCAGGAACACCGCGCCGTCCTCGACGCCGTCGATGTCGAGCAGCGTCTGCGTCAGATCGCCCAGCGCGGCGCGCTTGCCCGCGATCTTGACCAGGTCGCTGGCGCGTCCGAGCAGGCGGAACTCGCGCCGGCCGTGCAGTTCGATGTGGTCGGTGAGCGGCAGCGGATCGGGCAGGTGCAGCGCGTGGAACACGCTGCCGTCGGCCTGGCGCTCGATGCTCGCCCCTGGCAGCAGCTGCCAGTAGTCGCTCTGCGTGGTGCGGCGCGTGGCCATGGTCCCGGCTTCGGTGGAGCCGTAGATCTCGAGCACTTCGGTGGCCCAGAACGATTCGGCGCGCGCCGCGAGCTCGCGCGGCATCGGCGCCGTGGCCGACAGCACGAACTGCACGGCGGGCAGGCGCACGCCGGTCGCGAGGCACACGCGCAGCTGCGCCGGCGTGCTGATCAGCGCGCGCGGCTCGGGCACTGATTCGAGCGCATGACGCACGTCCGCGGGAAAGAACGGCCGGCTGTCGTGGATGGCGCAGTGGCTGCGGAACGGCAGCAGCAACGTGGTCTGCAGGCCGAACATGTGCTGGCCCGGCACGGTGGCGACGAGATTCACCGGACGATCGTGCACGAAGCGCGCGGCGTCGAGATCGCCGGTCCGCGACAGCGCCTGCCAGGTCTTGGCGTGCGCCACGGGCGCGCCGGTGCTGCCGGAGGTGTAGAGCATGGCCATGACGCGCCGTGCATCGGGCTCGAGGTCGGCGCTGGCCGGCGTGTGCCAGTCGAGCTGGTGCAGGCAGTTGTCGTCGAGCGTGATGGCGTTGGAATGCGCGGCGGCGATCTTCGCCACCGCGCCCTCGGTCTGGTTCGGCGGCAGCAGCGTGACCTGCTCGGCCAGGGCGGCGGCCACCCAGCCCAGCATGAATGCCAGCCGCGAGTTGCAGAGGTTGATGCAGTAGCTGGCGCTGGGCAGGCGCCGCGCGAGTTGTTGCGCGGCATGCAGGAAGCCCGCGCGGCTCACCGCGCGCCCCTCGTGCCACACCAGCGTTTCGTCCAGCGGCGCGGTGAAGATCATCGCACGCCGCCCTTGAACAGCGCGCCCACCATGGTGGCGAAGCGCTCGTGCTCCAGGTGCCGGAAGCGCCAGCGTCGATAGCCGTATTCCAGCACGAACATCGCGCCCAGGATGAGGTACATGACGAGGTTGGTCATGAGCGACCACAGCTCGCGGCTGGCGAACAGCGCGAACAGCAGCGAACTCGTCGCCAGGCAGGCCAGCACCGCGGCCCACACCTGCGTCACGCGCCGCGTGTAGCGCTCGAGCTCCGGCGGCAGCGCTGTGCCGCGGATGCGCGCCGCGAGCTGGCTCACCAGCGGCGTGTGCCCGGCGCGCAGGCTGCCGGCGAACACCAGGCACACGGACAGCGGAATCAGGATCGGCGGCAGGTAGATCAGCTGCATCGCCAGGCCGCTGCGCGCCAGCAGCACCAGCGTCGTGGCCGAGGCCAGCAACACCAGCCACGCGGTGCGCCGGCCATGCAACAGCTGCGGCAGCAGCGGGATGGCGATGAACACCACGAGCGCGAGGCCGGCCAGGGCCTGGCTGTGCAGCAGCGCGGCCAGATGGGCCAGCAGCGGATACGCGAGGAACAACCAGGGCATGCGCGTCTACCTTTTCCCAGGCTGGCGGCTGCCGGACCGCGCCGCAGGATCAGTTCTTGCGACGTTGCTGTACGTAGTTCGTGAGGCTGCGCAGGGAGGTGAACGCGGCGCGCGCCTGCTGGTCTTCGGAGCGCAGCTCCACACCGTACTGCTGCTGCACCATGAGCGCGATTTCCAGCGCGTCGATGGAATCGAGCCCGAGGCCATCGGCGTGGCTGCCGAACAGCATGGCCTCCGGTGCGATCGAGCTGGCTTCGATGCCCTCCAGGCTCAGGGCCTGCACCAGATTCTGGGCCATGCTCAGCTCTTCCGGGGTCATCGTGGCGCTCGCGGACATGCTTGGAATCTCTGAAAAAGTGCCGCAATCTTACCGGCCGGCCCAGGGTTTGCCTACCTGCGGTTGCGTTATGCTTGGCGCCGGGCAGGAGGGAGAAAACGGTGCTGGATCGTGGATGGCGCTGGCTGGCCACCGGCTTCGTGGTGGCGATGTTCGGTATCGGCGCCGTCATCGTCAGCCTGACGGTGTTTCCCGTCCTGCGCCTGGGCTCGCGCAACGCCGAAGCGGCCCGGCTGCGCATCCAGCTCGGCATGCACCGCACGTTTCGCCTCTACGTCTGGGGCATGAAGTCGCTCGGCCTGCTGACCTACGAAGTGCACGACGTCGAGCGGCTGTGGCTGCCCGGCCAGCTCGTGATCGCGAACCACCCCAGCCTGCTGGACGTGGTGTTCCTGGTGTCGCTGATGCCACGGGTTGATTGCATTGTGAAACAAGGGCTGTGGCACAACCCGTTCCTGCGCTGGCCGGTGGCCTGGGCCTCGTACATCCCGAATCTCAGCGGCGAAACCCTGGTGCAGGAGTGCGCGGCAACCTTGCGCCGCGGCAACTCGCTGCTGGTCTTTCCGGAAGGAACGCGCAGTTATCCGGGTCGGCCGCTGCTCATGCAGCGGGGCGCCGCGCACGTGGCGCTGGAATCGGAGGCGCCGATCCTGCCGGTCACGATCCAGGTCTCGGAACCCACCCTGACCAAAGGCTACCCCTGGTACCGCGTACCGCGCCGGAGGCCTCATTTCTGCATTAAAGTCGGTGAGCCGTGGCCGCCGAGCGTTTACAATCCCGGGGGCCAAAAGGGGGCGTTGGCGGCCCGCCGGCTGACCGGCTTGTTTGGCGCCTATTACGCGGCCGCCGCGGGGCCGGGAACTGTCCACAGCGAAGGGGCGGGCGCATCGGGAAGAGCGATCAATGATGACGAAGACACGCGAAGAAGTAGCCGAGCACCTGCACGAGACGCTGGTGGACCTGTTCGAGATTGATGCCGCCAAGATCACTCCCGACGCCAACCTGTACGCCGATCTCGACATCGACAGCATCGACGCCGTCGACCTGGTGCTCAAGCTCAAGGAATTCACCGGCCGCAAGCTCCAGCCGCAGCAGTTCAAGCACGTGCGCACCGTCAACGATGTGGTCGAAGCCGTGCTGGGCATCCTGGCCAAAGATCCGCCGGGCTGAGGTCCGGTGACCGAACCCGAAATCCTCAAGGTCGAGCGGCTGGCGGGCGAGGTGCGCATCTGGCTGCGCATCCAGCCGGAGCTGGCCTGGTTCAAGGGCCACTTCCCGGGCACGCCGCTGTTGCCCGCCGTGGTGCAGACCAGCTGGGCCGTGGCGTTCGCGCGCCAGTACTTCCCGTTGCCAGCTGAATTCCGCTCGCTGAACAACATGAAGTTCATGCGTTTCATCATGCCGGGCTCGGAGGCGCAGCTGCGGCTGCGTTACCACCCGGCGAAGCAGGAACTGGAATTCGCCTACCGTGACGGCGAAGCCGTCAGCGCCAGCGGCAGGATGGGGTTTGGCGCCTGATGGGCCAGCCGCTCCCCGCGTGGTGCGTGGTGATTCCGTTCTTCAACCACGCCGGCAGCATCGGCACGGTGCTCGAGGGCGTGAAGACGCTCGGGCTGCGCTGCTACCTGGTGGACGATGGCTCGGATGCCGACAGCGAAGCGGTGCTCGCCGCGCTGGCCGATCGCGAGGGCGCGTGGTTGCGCCTGCTGCAGTACCGGCCCAACCAGGGCAAGGGCATGGCGGTGGTGACCGGCCTGCGCGCCGCCGCCGCCGATGGCTACACGCACGCGGTGCAGATCGACGCGGACGGCCAGCACGACAGCGCCGACGCGCGCCGTCTGCTCGAGCTGTCGCAGCGGGATCCTTCGGCCATGATCACGGGCTTTGCGGTGTTCGACGCCAGCGTGCCGCGTTCGCGCCTGTACGGCCGCTACGTCACGCACGTGTGGGTGTGGATCAACACGCTCTCGCTGCAGATCCGCGACACCATGTGCGGGCTGCGCGTCTATCCGCTGGCGGACACGCTGGCGGCGTGGCGCGGCGCCGGGCGCTTCTGGCTGCTGGGAATGGGCAAGCGCATGAGTTTCGACACGGAAATCCTGGTGCGGCTGTACTGGCGCGGCGTGCGCATCGTCAATGTGCCGGTTCCGGTCACCTATCCGCTCGATGGCGTGTCGCACTTCAGGCTGTGGCGTGACAACCTGCAGCTCAGCGGCGCGCACGCGCGCATGTTCGTGGGCATGCTGTGGCGCTCGCCGCTGCTGCTGTTGCGCCTGGCGCGGCGCCACCTGGCGGGAGCCGCGGCATGAGGAGCGCGCAGCTCGAACTGGAGATCCCGTTTTACGATCTCGACCCGGTCAACATCGTGTGGCACGGAAACTATGCCAAGTACTTCGAGCGGGCGCGCTGCCTGCTGCTGGAGCAGTTCGATTACAACTACGACCAGATGCGCGCCTCGGGCTACCTGTGGCCGGTGGTGGACCTGCACGTGCGCTATCTCAAGCCGCTGCGCTTCAGGCAGCGCGTGCTGGTCAAGGCCACGCTCAAGGAATGGGAATGCCGCCTGAAGATCGACTATCTGATCGTCGATGCGCAAAGCAACGAGCGGCTCACCAAGGGGTCGAGCATCCAGGTGGCCGTGGATCTCGCAACGCGTGAGCTGTGCCTGGTGTCGCCGCGCGTGCTGTTCGAGAAACTGGGGCTGGAGTATCCCTCATGAACGCGCGACACCGGACCTGTGCCGCGCTGCCGGCGATCGCCCTGCTGTGGAGCGGACTGCTGGGCAATCCTGCGGCGCGGGCCGATTCGGTGTTCGATCATCCGCAGACCGCGCAGCAGCTCCTGCAGGGACCGCTGGCCGAGCCCACCGCCACGCTGCGCGGTGCGCAGCTCATGCGCGGCACTTTCGTCTACCGCAAGTTCCTGGTGGAGATTCCGCAGCCGCTCCTGTCGCGGGGTGACTTCGTGTTCGCCAGGGACCTGGGCATCGATTGGCACACGCGCCAGCCGTTCGATTCCGATTTCGTGCTCACCGCCAAGGGCATGAGCCAGCGCGATGACGGCCGGACCACGCTGCAGCTCAGCGCCAGCGACCAGCCTGCCGTGAAGGTGGTGGCGCGGATCTTCCTCGCGCTGCTGTCGCTGGACGTGAATTCGCTGCAGAGCTCCTTCGAGCTGTCCGGGGTGCAGCAGGGCAGGCAGTGGCAGGTCGGGCTCAAGCCCACGGTCGCGGCCGTCGCCGGCGTGTTCAGGCAGGCCGTGCTGAGCGGTGGCGCGCAGGTGGAGAAGCTGGTGCTCACCGACGCCAATGGCGATCGTTCCGAGATCGAATTCAGCGACCTCAGGTACGCGGCGGCGATCGGCGCCGGGGACCGCGCGCTGTTCACTTCGTCCGCGCAGCAATGAGCGGCGCAGCGAGGCCCGCGCAGTCGCGCGTGATCGCGCTGCGCTTCAAGGCGTGGTTGCTGGCCATGGTGGCCATGCTGGCGGTGTTCGCGCTGTACGTGATGCCGCGGCTCAAGGTCGAGACCGACATCCTGGCGCTGCTGCCCGTGGCGGCCGACGATCGGGCCAGCAATTCCGCCATCGACCATTTTTCCCAGGCGCTGGCGGCGAAGATCGTACTGCTGGTGGGCGCCCCGGAACTGGAGCAGGCCCGGCGGGCGGCACAGCGCTTCGCCGCCACGCTCGCCGCTTCGCACGCGTTCGCCAGCGTGACGCTCGAGCAGGGCGCCTACACCCAGGAGACGTTGCGGCTGTACGCCGCCCATCGCGGTTACCTGCTCTCGGCGCATCAGCTGCGGCTGCTGCAGTCCGGGCAGCAGGCGCAACTGCAACAGGAGGCCGTGCGCGCGGCGTTCACGCCCACCGGCCTGATGCGGGCGGTCAGCTTCAGCGACGATCCCCTGGGCTTGGCCAATGACTACTTGCTGCAGCAGCTGCCCGGCACCGGCGCCGCGCAACTCGATGGCCGGATGCTCGTCATTCCGGGCGACACGCAGAGCTACGTGTTGATCACGGCGGATCTCGCGGGCAGTCCGTTCGCCACCCAGGTGGAAGACGACGCCGGCGCCGCGCTGGCGAAGGCCCAAGCGGCTGCCGCCGCCGCGATCGCGCCCGCGACGCTCGATGTCGTGATGTCGGGCACCGTGCAGCACGCGGCCGCCGCGCGCAATCGCGCCAACAACGAGCTTTCGGTGTTCGGCACGCTGGAAACCGCGTCCGTGGTGCTGCTGCTGGTCACGATCTTCAGCGGCGTGCGACCCCTGCTGCTGGGCGCGCTCACCACCGCGCTCGCGTTCACGGCCGGGTTGTGCGCGACTTTCTTCGTGTTCGGCACGGTGCACGTGCTGGCGCTGGTGTTCGGCTCCAGCCTGATCGGCGGCGTGATCGACTACTCCATCCATTTCTTCGCCGACCGCTTCCGCGGCGATCCCGACTGGACGCCGGCCAGCGCCGTGGAGCATGTCGGCGGCGCGGTGCTGCTCGGACTGGTGACGACGCTGCTGGGTTACGTGGTGCTGCTGCTGGTGCCGTTCCCCGGGCTGCGGCAGATCGCGTTGTTCTGCGTGGCGGGCCTGGCCGTGGGGTGCGCAACGGTGTTGTGCGCCTATCCCGTGCTGTATCGCGCGCCCAGGCGGCGCGCCGCGTGGGGTCCGCGACTCGGCGAGTGGCTGGCGCGCGTGTTCAGCGAGTGGCGCTGGAACGGACTGCGGGCGGGCGTGGCCGTGCTGTTGCTGCTGGCCGCGCTGGCGGGACTGCGCGCGCTGCTCGTGCAGGACGACGTGCGTGCGCTGCAGTCTTCGCCGCCGCAGCTGGTGGCGGCGGAGAAGCGCGTGGCGGCGCTGCTGCGCACGGGCACCGACTCGCGCTACTTCCTGGTCCAGGCCACGACACCCGAGGGCCTGCTCGAGACCGAGTCCACGCTGACTGGTCGGCTGGACACCCTCAAAGCCGTTGGCAAGCTGGGATCCTATACCGCCCTGTCGCGCGCGGTGCCGCCGCTGATCCAGCAGCAGCAGGCGCACGCCCTGCTCGAAAGCAAGGTGCTGGCGCCCGACGGCATTCTGCCCGCCGTGCTGCGCCAGCTCGGCTTTCCGCCGGCGGCTGTCGCGGAGCGCACCCGGGCCTTTGCGGCCGGGAGCACGCCGCTGCAGGTGGACGACTGGCTGGCCAGCGACGCGTCGCGGCCTTACCGGGAGCTGTGGCTGGGCCGGCTGGGCGGCCGCTACGCGAGCATCGTCACGCTCGCGAACGTCAGTGACGTGCCGGCGCTGGACGCCACCGCGGCCGCGGTGCCCGGCGTGCGCCTGATCGATCGCGTGCAAACCGTCACCGACGTGCTGTACAGCTACCGCCGGGCCATGTCGTGGTTGCTGGGCGTGGTTTATGTCATCGCCATGGCGCTGCTGTGCTTCAAATTCGGCTGGCGCGAGGCGCCGCTGCTGCTGCTGCCCTCGGCGCTGGCCAGCGCCGTGACGCTCGGCCTGTTCGGCTGGTTCGGGGTGCCGGTGAACCTGTTCACGCTGCTGGCGCTGTGGCTGGTGCTGGGGCTGGGCGTGGATTACGGCATATTCCTGCGCCATGGACGGACGGCCTTGCCAACGGCCGTGCTCAGTGTGAGTCTGTCGGCCATCACCACGCTGCTGGCATTCGGCATGCTGGCCGCAAGCAGCACGCCGTTCATCCGCAGCATCGGGTTGACGCTGCTGTTTGCCATCAGCCTGTCGTGGTTGTTTGCGATGCTGAGTTGCCTGACGCTGGAGCGAATACATGAATGATGTGCTGGTGATTGGCGCGGGCCCTGCGGGTGCCGTGGCGGCGGCGCTGCTGGCGCAGAAGGGCTACGAGGTGCTGGTGCTGGAGCGCCAGCTGTTCCCGCGCTTCTCCATCGGCGAGAGCCTGCTGGCCAACAGCATGCAGATGCTGCTGGAGGCGGGCATGGCCGAGGCCGTGCAGCGCCGCGGCTTCCAGTACAAGAACGGCGCCGCGTTCGTCTACGGCGCGGAAAAATCCGACTTCAACTTCGTCGACAAGGTGACCGAAGGCCTGCCCTACACCTTCCAGGTGCCGCGCGCCGAATTCGACCAGACGCTGATCAACGAGGCGGCGCGCTACGGCGCGCAGGTGCGCCACCAGGTCGAGATCATCGCCTGCGATGTCGGCGGCGAGCGCCCGGTGGTCACCAGCCGCGATGCGGACGGCAGGCTCGAGAGGCATACGCCGCGTTTCGTGCTCGACGCCAGCGGCTTCGGCCGCGTGCTGCCACGGTTGCTCGAGCTGGAGAAGCCCTCGGCACTGCCGCCGCGCGCCGCGCTGTTCTGCCACGTGAAGGACAATGTGGTCGCCGGCGCCTTCGATCGCCAGAAGATCCGCATCGGCATCAATCCCGTCGACCGCGACATCTGGTCGTGGCTGATCCCGTTTTCCAACGGCAACAGTTCGCTGGGCATCGTCGCCTCCCAGGAGCAGCACGCGCGCTACCCGGGCAGCCCGGAAGAGCGGCTGTGGAAAATGGTCGCCGCCGAGCCGGCGCTGCAGGAGCTGCTGGTCAATGCGCACGCGGTGCGGCCGGTGGGCGAAATCGTCGGCTACTCGGCCAACGTCAAGGCGCTGCACGGCCCCGGCTTCGCCTTGCTCGGCAACGCCGCCGAGTTCCTCGACCCGGTGTTCTCCTCGGGCGTGACCATCGCCATCAAGTCCGCCAGCATGGCCGCGAACCTGCTCGACCGCCAGTTCCGCGGCGAGACCGTCGACTGGCAGCACGATTTCGCGGAGGGCCTGATGTTCGGCGTCGAGACGTTCCGCGCCTTCGTCAACGGCTGGTACGATCTCTCGCTGCAGGACGTGATCTTCGCGCCCAACAAGGATCCGAAGATCCATCGCATGATCTGCTCGGTGCTGGCCGGCTACGTCTGGGATCCCGCCAATCCGTACAACGGCCCGCAGTCGGCGCGGCGGCTGCATGCGCTGGCGCAGATGTGCCGGAAACAGGTGGCCTGAGTGGGGCCGCGAGCCGTGGCCGGTGCGCGGGCGCTGGCCGGTTGGCTGCTGGGCGCCGTGGCCTGTGCGCTGGCCGGCTGCGTCACGCCGCCGCCGCGCGCCGGCCACGTGCCCGCCGCCACCGCCAACGCCACGAACGATGCGGGTGCCGCGCCCGCCACCCTGCCGCTGCTGGCGCCCGCCAGCCTCGGGCAGACGCGGCAGTTCACGCAGCTGCTGCGCGGCGATTACGGCGACACCAGCTTCAGTCTGCGCTGCGTGGTCAGCATCGACGACCGGCAGCTCAGCGTCATCGGCCTCACCGCGCTCGGACAACGTGCTTTCACGCTGAAATACGACGGTGCGCAGCTGGGCGAGGAACGGGCGCCCCAGTTGCCGCAGGCCATCGGCGGCGTGCAGCTGCTCAACGATCTGCAACTGGTGTACTGGCCTTTGCCCGCATTGCAAAAAGCGTGGCAGACTGCGGGCGGTGAGGTGAGCGAGCCGTATCCGGGCACGCGGCGCCTGAAGCGCGGCGGTCGCCTGGTCGCGGAAGTGCATTACGCGGCCGACGCCTGGAGCGGTCGCGTATGGCTGCGTCATTTCGATACCCCGTACAGTCTTTTCATCGAGACCGAATGAACACCGTCGAGTCTTTCACCGTCGCGCAGCTCCTGCCCCATGAGGGCCGCATGCTGCTGCTCGAAGAGGTGCTGGCGCGGACCGACGATTTCATCCGCACCGCGCTCACCATCCGCGCCGACAGCGTGCTGTGCGATGGCGTCGCGGGCGTGCCCGCCTGGGTGGGCATGGAGTACATGGCGCAGACCGCCTGTGCCTACTGCGGCGTCGAGGAAGCGCGCGCGGGCCGGCCGGCCAGCGTTTCACTGCTGCTCGGTTCGCGCAGCTACACGGCGCGCGTGCCGGTATTCCCGATCGGGACGCGGCTCATCATCAACGCCGACCTGCTGGTGCGCGGCGATGACAACCTGGTGGTGTTCCGCTGCAGCATCCGCGATGCCGCCGACGATGCCGAGCTCGCGTGCGGCGACATCAAGGCCATCCGCCCCACCAACCTGCCCGAGCTGATCGCGGAGCAGCTGCGTGGCTAAGCCGGTGCTGGTCACGGGTTCGAGCCGCGGCATCGGGCGCGCCATCGCGCTCGCGCTGGCGAAGGAGGGCCATGACATCGCGGTGCACTGCCACAGCCAACGCGACGCTGCCAATGCCGTGGCCGCCGAAATCGCGGCGCTCGGCGTGCAGGCGCGCGTGCTGCAGTTCGATGTGGCGGATCGCGCCGCCACCGCCGCGGCGCTGCTGGCCGACATCGCGGCGCACGGCGTGTACTACGGCGTGGTCTGCAACGCCGGCATCACGCGCGACGGTTCCTTCGCCGCGCTGGGCGAGCAGGACTGGGACCAGGTGCTGACCACCAACCTCGACAGCTTCTACAACGTGCTGAACCCGCTCATCATGCCCATGGTGCGTGCGCGCCAGCCGGGCCGCATCGTCACGCTGTCGTCGATTTCCGGCGTGACGGGCAATCGCGGCCAGGTGAACTACAGCGCGGCCAAGGCGGGTATCATCGGCGCCACCAAGGCGTTGGCGGTCGAACTGGCCAGCCGTAAAATCACCGTCAATTGCGTGGCGCCAGGAATGATCCGCACCGACATGACCGCCGAGCTGCCCATGGAAGAAATGCTGAACGCGATTCCGGCGCGGCGCGCCGGCGAACCGCAGGAGGTCGCAGCCGTGGTGAGCTTCCTGATGTCGGAAGGCGCGGCTTATGTCACGCGCCAGGTGATCGGCGTCAACGGCGGGATGGCGGGATGAGCGGCCCACGACGCGTGGTGGTCACGGGCATGGCGTCGATCACCGCCCTCGGCGATTCCTGGGAGCGCTTCGAGGCCAACCTGCGCCACGACGTCAGCGGCGTGGCCAGCATGCCGGAATGGGAGCGTTTCGAAGGCCTCAACACGCGGCTGGCCGCGCCCGTCCCGGACTTCAAGCTGCCTGCGCAGTACAACCGCAAGGCCACCCGCAGCATGGGCCGCGTCGCCATGCTCGCGACGCGCTGCGCCGAGATGGCGCTGGCCGACGCCGGGTTGCTGGAGGATCCCGAGATCAAGACGGGGGCGATGGGCGTGGCCTACGGCTCCTGCATGGGCAGCACCGACGCCACGCAGGAATTCAGCTCGATGGTCATGACCGGCGAAGTGGGCAGCATCAACGCCACCACCTACCTGCGCCTCATGCCGCACACCACCTGCGCCAACATCGGCGTGTTCTTCGGCCTCAAGGGCCGCGTGATCCCGGCCTGCAGCGCCTGCACCTCGGGCAGCCAGAGCATCGGCTACGCCTACGAGGCCATCAAGTACGGCCAGATCCCGATGATGATCGCCGGCGGGGCGGAGGAGCTCTGCCCCAGCGAGGCCGCGGTGTTCGACACGCTGTACGCGGCCAGCCTGCGCAACGAGGCGCCGACCACGACGCCGCGGCCGTTCGACCGCGATCGCGATGGCCTCGTGATCGGCGAGGGCGCGGGCACGCTGATCCTCGAAGAGTACGAACATGCCAAGGCGCGCGGCGCGCAGCTGCTGGCGGAGCTGGTTGGCTATGCCAGCAACTCCGACGGCGATCACCTGACGCATCCCAACACGGCCACCATGGAGGTGGCGATGCGTATGGCGCTCGACGACGCGCGGCTCGCAGCCGGGGCCATCGGCTACGTGAACGCGCACGCCACCGCCACCGAGCAGGGCGACATCGCCGAATCGCAGGCCACGTTCCGGCTGTTCGGCGGGCGCATGCCGGTGAGCACGCTGAAGGGCCATCTGGGTCATACGCTCGGCGCGTGCGGCGCGATCGAAAGCTGGGCCGCGATCCAGATGATGAACCGGGGCTGGTTCGCGCCCACGCTGAACCTGCAGAACCTCGACCCACGCTGCGGCGAACTCGACTATGTGGTGAACGGCGGCCGCGAGCTGCAGTGCGACTACGTCATGAACAACAATTTCGCGTTCGGCGGCGTGAACACGTCGCTGATCTTCAAGCGGCTCGGCTGAGCTCGCCGCAGCCCGCCGCGGCTAGCTGATCCGCTGGCCGATGCGGCCCAACAGCGGCCAGTGATCCGGCAGTTGCCAGTTGAACCAGATGCGCGTCGCGCGCCCCACCAGGTTCCGTTCCGGCACGAATCCCACGTCGGGGAAGCGGCTGTCTTCGCTGTCGTTGCGGTTGTCGCCCATGAAGTAGTACTCGCCTTCGGGCACCACGGCCTCGAAGTCGGTCGCCAGGCGATCCGGCGCGAACATCAGGACGTGCTCGGCGGCGCCGAAGCGCTCCAACGCGAGCCGGGCGCCGGAGAAGCCGTAGCCACCGGCGTAAGTGCCGTCCGGCCGCTGCGGCTGTTCGATGCCGTTGATGGACACGCGGTTGTCGCTCACCACGATATGATCGCCCGGCAACCCGACCAGACGCTTGATGAAGTACACCGAAGGGTCGCGCGGCAGGCGAAACACGATCACGTCGCCGCGCCGCGGCTCGCCGGTGCGCAGGATGCGCGTGTTGAGCACCGGCAACCGCAGGCCGTACGAATACTTGGCGACGAACACGAAATCGCCATCCACCAACCCCGGCATCATCGACGCCGAGGGAATGCGGAACGGCTCGAACACGAACGAGCGGATCAGCACCACGATCAGCAGTACCGGAAAGAACGAGCGCGACCACGACACCAGCAGCGGCTCCGCGCCGCTGCGCTGGCGGCGCCAGAGGAGAGCGTCGAGCAGCCACACGATGCCGGTGGCCAGCAGGGCGATGACCAGTGCGATTTCGATCATGGCCGGTGCGCCGGGAGGACGCGCGCCGGCTGCGCGGCGTGCGCCGGCCGGTCGTGCGGCGCATCGGTGGCGACTTTCAGCGCGCCCGCCCAGCTCAGGGTGCCTGCGCCGAGTGCCGCCGCGCCGGCCAGCGCCAGCAGGGCACGCGCCCAGCGCCGCTTGCGCGCGACGCACCACTGGCCGGCGCGCGCCAGCAGTCGCGCCAGCGCGCGGGAGCGGGCGAGGGCGATCGCGGCCAGCGTTTCCCGCCAGAACCAGCATGCGCCCCGGCCTTGCGCGTATTGTTCCAGCAGATCGCCCGCCAGCGATTCGCTGCGGTAACCGTTCCCCAGATGGCGCAGCAGCCGCGCGGCCAGGCGCAAAGTCCCTGCGCCGCTCACGCCGTGTGCTCCTGCAGCCCGGGCAGGCCGTCGCACAGCCGCAGCAGCGTGCCGTGCGCGTCGCGCGCCACCCTGAGGCCCGCCGCCGTCGGCTTGAAGTAGGTGCGCGCCCTGCCGCCGCGCTCCGCCGTCGGCTCGCCGAGCGTCGATTGCACCAGGCCCTTGTCCTCGAGCCGCTCCAGCGCCGCGTAGACGCTGGCGAGCGCCACGTCGCGGCCGCTCTTGTCGGAGATCTCACGCGAGATGGGCACGCCGTACGCTTCGCGCCCGACGCGCATCACCGCCAGCAGCACCATGAGCTCCAGTTGGCCGAGATAATCGCGCTTCCTCATATTTTCTACAATAATGAAGTAATTGACGGATTGCAACTGCGTGCGTGACACGCGCTTCGGCCACCCTTATTCTGCAGATCGAGAATATCCAATGGGGATTCGATCTTGTCAGCCTTGGATGGCATCCGCGTGCTCGATTTCGGCCACTACGCCGCCGGCCCGCTCACCGCGCTGCTGCTGGCGGAGAACGGCGCGGAGGTGATCCACGTCGATCGGCCGGGCCCGTTGTCGATGCCCGCCCACGACGATGCGTTCCTGAATCGCAGCAAGCAGCGGATCACGCTCGACCTCAAATCCCCCGCCGACCGGAGCACGGCGCGCTCGCTCGCCGCGTCCTGCGATGTGCTGATCGAGAATTTCCGGCCGGGCGTGATGCGGCGGCTGGGCCTGGACGCCGCGGCGCTGCGCGAACCCGCGCCGCAGCTCATCTACTGTTCGCTGCCGGGTTTCGCCGCGCGCGATCCGCGCGCCGCCGTGCAGGCCTGGGAGGGCATCGTGTCGGCCGCGGCCGGGCTCTACAACGAGCGGAGTCCGGCCGGGCAGCTCGCGCGGGGTGCGTCGCCGTACTGCGATCTGCCGCTGGCGTCCAACTTCGCGGCCTTCCAGGCGGCCACGGCCATCGTCATGGCCCTCATCGCGCGCCGCAAATCCGGCCAGGGCCAGCAGATCGAAGCGCCGCTGTTCGATGCCGCCATCGAGCTGCTGGGTCCGGCCGTGCCCGACACCTTTCCCAACTACACCATCATCTACGGCGGCGGAATCTACGCCTGCGCCGCCGGCCACATCTTCTTCAACGCCAACAACCCGCGCTTCCTGTTCTGGCTGCTCGACGCGCTGGGCGTGACGGCCGACTGGCGCGCCGCGGGCCTGCTCGATACCGAGAGCATCAATGGCAAGGACGCGGCGCGCAACGCGGTGCTGCGCCGCAGACTCGCCGACTGCTTCCTCACCCGCACGGCGGCGGAGTGGGAGGAGTTCGGCGCGCAGCATCAACTGCCGCTGGCGCGCATCGGCACCGCGCAGGAGTGGCAGCGCAGCGCGCAGGCGCGCGCCTCGGGCGCCGTTGCGACCGTGGAGGATCCCGAGCTGGGAACGCTGGCGCAGCCCGGGCGTCTCACGCATCTCTCGCGCGATGGCGAAGCCATCCGCCACCCGCGCCATCGCATCGACCAGGACCGCGCCGCCATCCTCTCGCACCTCCGGCCGGTTGCGCCGTCCCCCGGCGCAGTCAGTCAAACGCCGTCGCCCGCCGCGAGGCCGGCCGATTCCATCACCCCTGCATGCGCCGGGGCCCTCGCCGGCATCCGCGTGCTCGACCTCGCCAACATCCTGGCGGGTCCCTCGGTGGGTCGCTGGCTCGCGGACTTCGGCGCCGAAGTGATCAAGCTCAACGATCCGAATTCGCAATCGGTGGCGCTGCACGACTACCTCAATCGCGGCAAGAAGTCCGCGCTGGTGGACGTGACCGTGCCCGCCGGCCGCGATGTGGTGCTGCGGCTGGCGGCGGGCTGCGATGTGTTCCTGAGCAATTTTCCCAAGCCCACGGTGGCGCGCTACGGCTACGACGAGGCGGCGCTGCGCCAGCACAATCCGCAGATCATCCACGCATCGGTGAGCTGCTATGGCGCGACGGGCCCGTGGAGCGAGCGCCGCGGCTACGAACCGCAGGCGCAGAGCTGCGCGGGGCTGATGGCGCACTACGGTGGGACGGAGTCGCCTGTCATGCTGCCGTACCTCGTCAACGACTACGGAACCGGCATCCTCGGCGCTTTCGCAGTGGGTCTGGCGCTGTTCGCACGCGCCAGGTCGGGCATGGGGCAGCGCGCCGAGTGCTCACTGGCGCAGACGGCCACCTGGCATCTATGGGGCACATTGCCGCAGTCATTCAACCAGCGGCTCTACCGGGCCGCCGATGGCTGGTTGTACCTGGGCACGCGGGCCAACGACACGCTGGCGCTGCTGGATCTGTTCCACATCCAGGACACGCGCCATGCCAGCGATGCCTCGCTCGGCGAATTCATCGCGTCCGCCATCGCGCGCGAGCCGCGCGCGCACTGGCTTGCGGCCTGCGCGGCGCGCGGCATCGCGGCCATGGCGCTCGCGACGCAGCGCGAAGCCATGCAACACGAATACGCGCTGGCGCGTGGCGTGACCCACGCGGCGCGCCAGCGGCTGTCGGGCACGCTCGAGCATCCGGGCATCACCGTGCATCTGTCGGCCACGCCGAAGATCCACGGCGCCGTGCCGGAGGCGGTGGGGAGCGATCTGGACGAAGTGCTGGGCAAGGCGGGACTGGCTGCCGCCATGCCGGAGCTGCTCGCGGCAGGCGTGATCAGCCGCACGCTGGCCAAGCCGAAGATCGCGCCGCCGAAAGCGTAGTCCGCAGACGAGAACCCCCGCCGCCAGCGGTGCCGGGGGCGGGGGTCGATGCGCAGCGCCGTGCGTCTGGCGCCAGCTTACTTCTTCACGCCGATCGTGATGCCGAACAGGGCGCCCGGCGTCATCTGTTCGGCGGTGGGTCCCTTGCGGTTCGGGTCGTTCGCCTGTGCCGGCTGCATCAGGTTGCCATCGCCGCTGCCGGTGGTGAGCTGCTGGGCGATGTTGGCGTCCCGCGCGTACGGCACGATGAAGTCCTTCGACCAGTTCGCGAGGTCGCGATTCGCCGCCGGATTGAGGATCTCACCCAGCACATTGCGCTCGAGTTCCTCGTGCAGCTGGATCATGGTCAGCAGATAGGCGTGGTCGAATTCCGCGCCGGAATATTTCGCCAGGCCATCGAGCACCGCCTTGTTGCGCGCGCCCGGGCCGCCACCGCGTCCGCCGCCGCCGCCAGGCGCTGCGCCACCCGGACCCCCAGCTCCGCCCGGTGCTGCGCCACCCGGGCCACCGGCTCCGCCCGGCGGACCGCCCGCTGCAGCACCGCCCGGAGGCGCACCGCCCGGGGGACCGCCTGCTCCGCCCGCGCCGCCCGCTCCGGGAGGG
>Ga0335083_10004450_pt1 | contig 17842 bp, 11 predicted proteins | sample Lox_Sample_42_FD_206716 | JGI IMG/M metagenome (GOLD analysis project Ga0335083, IMG submission 206716) | Soil microbial communities from Loxahatchee National Wildlife Refuge, Florida, United States - Lox_Sample_4.2 | ecosystem: Environmental > Terrestrial > Soil > Wetlands | place: USA...
CGCACCACCGAGGCCCGCGACACCAGCCGCGGCATTCCGCAGGGTTCACCCATCTCACCGCTGCTGGCGAATATCTACATGCGCCGGTTTGTGCTGGGGTGGAAGAAGCTCGGTCTGGAGCAACGCCTGGGCAGTCGGCTCGTGATCTATGCCGACGACCTCGTGGTCCTGTGCCGGAAGGGCAACGCCGAGGCGGCGCTGCACTACCTGCGCGAGATCATGGGCAAGCTGAAGCTGACGGTGAACGAGGACAAGACACGGATCTGCCGGGTGCCGGACGGCGAGTTCGACTTCCTGGGGTTCACCTTCGGACGGAGGTATTCGCCGAGGACCGGCCAGGCTCGCCTGGCCCTATGGCCATCGAAGAAGAGCCTTCGGCACATGGTCGAAACGATCCATGAGCTGACCGTCCGTCGCGGGGCATGGCAGGACACCACACAGCTGGTGGACAAGTTGAACCGCGCGCTACGCGGCTGGGCCAACTACTTTGATATTGGCTCGGTCTCTCGGGCGTATCGCGCTCTCGACAACTACACCGCGGTGCGGTTGCGCCGGTGGCTGCGTTACAAGCACAAGGTCAGGAACCGGAGGGGCGGGGCCTACCCGCTCTCGCACCTGTATGGCCACTTTGGCCTGGTGCGCCTGACCGCGCGGGGACGCAGTGAGCCGTGGGCGAAGGCGTGAGGCCTTGTCCGAGAGCCGGATGCGGGAAATCTGCACGTCCGGTTCGATGAGCGGGATGTGGAAACGGAGCCATGGCTGTGCCAGTGAGGCACCGCCAGACGAAAGGGGCGGAAACAGATATGCCCAGCCTACCGCCACCGCGCCACATCTCGACTCTACCAACCTGAGACGCCCCCGTGAGCGGGCCGAAGGGCCGGAGTGGGATCCGAAAGCGGTCTACTTCGGCGGACGAATGCCGAGGGGGGACTTTTGAGGCGGGCACTTAGCCCCGTCGCGATAGCAATTTTACCTCACGCAATGGAAACTGGCGCGTGAATGCCATCCCAGGAGCATGCGATGGGCGTCCAGGCGATCGGACAGGCAGTGCTGCGCGAGGAAGACCCGCGGCTGCTCAAGGGTAAGGGCCGTTATGTCGACGATGTGCGGCTAACGAACGAAGCGCGCGGTTATGTCCTGCGTTCGCCGCATGCGCATGCGCGGATCATATCGATCGACACCGCGGCGGCGCGAGCTGCGCCGGGCGTACTCGCAGTGCTGACAGGCGACGATCTCGCCGAGCGTGGGCTCGGGACGCTGCGGCCACTGGTGCCGCGCAAACGGCGTGATGGAGCACGCGCGTTTGTCTGTCCACAACCGATCCTTGCGCAGGGCGAGGTGCGCTTTGTCGGCGACCCGGTTGCGTTTGTCGTCGCCGAGACGATGAACCAGGCCAAGGACGCGGCAGAGCTGATCGCGGTCAACTACGAAGAGCTGCCCGCGGTGATCGGCGCCGAGGCAGCGCTGGCGCCGGGCGCGCCGGCGGTCTGGGCGACCAACCCCGACAACGAAGCCTTCACGCACGAGGCCGGTAACCGGCAGGCGGTCGAGGCCGCCTTTGCCCGTGCCGCGCATGTCGTGCGCCACCGCACGGTCATTAACCGCATCACAGCCAACAGCATGGAACCGCGTGGCTGCCTCGCGCAGTACGATCCGGACGATGAGCGCTACACGATCCGCTGCACGATCCAGTCGACCTTCAACACCCGCGCTGCGCTTGCCGACCAGATCTTCCAGGTGCCGCACAGCCGCATCCGGGTGATTTGCGACAATATGGGCGGCGGATTTGGCATGAAGGGCGGCTGCTATCCGGAATACGCGCTGTCGCTGTGGGCCGCGGAGCTTACTGGGCGCCCGGTGCGGTGGATCAGCGAGCGCTCCGAGGGGCTGCTGAGCGACGAACAGAGCCGCGGCAGCATCATCGACAGCGAACTGGCGCTCGATGCCGACCTCAAGTTTCTTGCGCTACGGGCGACATGGGTGGCGTCGATTGGCGCCTATTATTCGACCGACCGGCCGACCATCCCGCTCACCGTCGCATTGGGCTGTCTGGTCAACACCTACGCGATCCCGGCGGTGCACGTCGAAGTCACTGCGGTGCTGACCAACACCATGGCGATCGCGCCCTATCGCGGCGGCGGCCGGCCCGAGCCGATCTACGTCACCGAGTCGACGATCGAGGCCGCGGCGCGGCAGCTCGAGATCGCACCAGCGGAGTTGCGCCGTTGCAACACGATCCCTGCTGATGCGATGCCTTACAAGACATCGATGCAGCAGGAATATGACAGCGGCGACTTTAAAAAGAACTTGGCCGATTGCCTGACGCTCGGTGACTTCGCGGACACCGACAAGCGTGCCGCCGAGGCAAAGACGCGCGGTAAATTATTCGGGGCGGGCGTCGCTACCGCAGTCGCTGCGACCGGCGGCCGGGACTACGAACATGCCGAAATCCGCTTCGACGCCGGCGGTGGCGTGGTGCTGCTGACCGGCAGCATGGATCACGGCCAGGGCCACGGCACGACCTTCAAGCAGGTGCTCTCCGAGAAATTAGGCATCGACGCCGACTTGATCCGCTACCGCTATGGCGACAGCGATCTCGTGACGATGGGGATCGGCACCTTCGGCTCGCGCTCGGCGCAGCTTGCCGGATCGGCGATTGCCCAGGCGGCCGATAAGCTCATCGACAAGGGCCGCAAGCTCGCGGCGCACATGATGGAGGCGGCATCGGACGATGTCGTGTTCGAGTCCGGCCGGTTCATCATCGCCGGCACCGACCGCGCGGTGGGTATCGCCGACGTGGCGAGACGCTCTTTCCATTCGGCGCTGCTGCCCAATGATATCGAGACGGGTTTCACCGATCGGGCGAATTTTGGTCCGCCGAACTCCGCGACGTTTCCTAGCGGGGCGCATCTCTGCGAGGTCGAGATCGACGCCGAAACCGGGCAGATCGCACTGACGCGATACACGGCAGTCGATGATTGCGGGACGATCCTCAACCCGCTGCTCTGCGAGGGCCAGATCCATGGCGGGATCGTCCAGGGGATCGGCCAGGTGCTCATGGAGAACATCGTCTATGATCCCGATAGCGGCCAACTTTTGAGCGGCTCGTTCCAGGATTACTGCATGCCGCGGGCCGACGATTTCTGTGCTTTCGACCTGGGCAAGAATGAGAGCCCGAGCCCCAACAATCCGCTTGGCGTGAAGGGGGTCGGCGAAGCCGGGACGCTGGGGGCGATCCCGGCTGTGATGAATGCAGTCAACGACGCGTTGGCGCGGGTCGGCGCCCCACCTGTCGAGATGCCGGCAACGGCCGAAAAGGTTTGGCGGGCGATCCGAATTGCGGCGAACGAATGATATTATGATGCTTTGAGCAATGCGATCGGAAGTGGCTAGATATTTTCGGAAGCGCCCCGGCCTGGGCTCGAATGCTCCGGCAGTCCGCGTCCTCGCCGCTTGACTGAGGAAACAGCATCCGATGAGTGATGATTTTTGGCGAATGTCCGCGGTCGAGGCGGTCGGCCGGCTGAAGAAGCGTGAGATATCGCCGCTCGATCTCGTCGAAGCCTCTGCTCGCCGTATCGCCGAGGTCGAGCCGGTGTGAATGCGCTGCCGACTTTGTGCCTCGATCGCGCGCGGGACCATGCCACACGCATTATGCAGGGTGGCGCGGCCTGCGAGGCCGATGGCGAGGCTGGTTGGCTCGCCGGCCTTCCGGTCTCGATCAAGGACCTCACCGATGTGGCCGGCGTCCGCACCACCTACTGTTCGCCGCTTTTCGCTGATCACGTGCCGACGCGCTCCCATCCGCTGGTCGAGCGTATCGAGCGCAAGGGCGGCATCGTTATGGGCAAGTCGAACACGCCAGAATTCGGCGCCGGCGGCAGCACCTTCAACGAAGTCTTTGGCCGGACGCGCAATCCGTGGAACATGGCGCTGACATCGGGCGGCTCGACCGGCGGCGGTGCGGTGTCGGTGGCGACCGGCGAGGTGTGGCTGGCGCAGGGGACCGACCATGGCGGCTCGCTGCGCGGTCCCGGCAGCCACTGCTCGGTGGTCGGTTTGCGACCATCGCCCGGACGCGTGACGCGCGGCACCGTCGGCAACCTTTGGAGCCAGCTGTCGGTGCAAGGGCCGATGGCGCGCAGCGTCGCGGATCTGGCTCTATTCCTCGACGCGATGGCGGGGTTCTGCCCGCTCGATCCTCTCACCTTCGATGCGCCCGCAGTCTCCTTCAGCGACGGTCTCGCCCGGCCCGCGGCGCCTAAGCGCATCGCGTTTACCGCCGACTACGGGGGCCGCACGCCGATCGACCACGAGGTGCGCGAGATCTGCACCAAGGCGGCGCTGCGCTTCGAGGAGCTGGGATGTGTCGTCGAGGAGGCTTCGCCCGACATCGGCGCGGCGGACGAGGCCTTCCATATCCTGCGCGGCCAGCACTTCGTGGTCGACCGCGAGCTGCAGCTCCGGGATCACCGCGATAAGCTGAAGCCAGACATCATCTGGAACACCGAGCGCGGCCTGGCCCAAACCCCGTCGGACATTGCCCGCGCCGAACGCGAACGCGCCGCCTTCTATCGGCGCATGGTCGAGTTCTTCGATCGCTATGACGTGCTGGTGACACCGGGCGCGGTGACGCCAGCCTTTGACGTCAATCTGCGCAACGCGCCGACAATCGGCGGAAAGAAGCTCGACAATTACATGGGTGGATCGACTGTAACGGCGGTGATCACCATCTCGGCCTGCCCGGCAATGGCCGTGCCCTGCGGTTTTGACCAATACGGCCGGCCGGTCGGCTTGCAGCTTGTCGGCAAGCCGCGCGGCGAGGCGGCGCTGCTGCAAGCCGCTGCCCTCTTTGAGCGGGTGTCTGGCCTTGACCGGCTGCTGCCGATCGACCCCAAGCCGGGCGCGGTTCCGCCGACAGCTGAAGGCTGACTATGCCTGCTGTGACAGATAATGCTGGACGATCTCCCAGCCGGTCGCCCGCCAAACACCCGCATGTGAGCAGATGTATTCGAGCGCGGCATCGAACGCCCCGATACGGTGGGGCTGACCGGTGACAAAGGGGTGGACTGCGATCGCCATGACGCGCGGCACCGTTTCGCCTTCTCGGTAGAGTGTATCGAACTGGCGTTTCAGCATCGCCTCGAACTCGGGCACCGATACCTTCATCTCGAAATAGGCCGGGACGTCGTTCGTCTGCACCGAATAGGGCAATGACACCAAAGGCGGCGTGCCGATCTCAAACCGGTAGGGCTGGTCGTCGTTGACCCAATCACAGACGTAGCGGATGCCGGCTTCCGCGAGATAGTCGAGGGTGTTCCAGGTTTCGGCGAGACCGGCGCCGAGCCAGCCGACCGGTCGGGTTCCGGAGGCCGCCTCAATGCGGTCGATCGTGGCTCGGATCGCGGCTCGTTCCTCCGCCGGGTCCATTTCGGTCAGCCGCAGAGCATTGGTCTGGTTGTGGCCGAGCCATTCCCAGCCGAGCCTGTTGCCCTCCTCGATGATTTCCGGGTGGTGGTCACAGACCTCACTGTTGAGCGCGGCGCTAGCGCGGATGCCGTAACGCGTCAGCACCTCCATCAGCCGCCAGATGCCAACGCGGTTGCCGTAATCGCGCACTGCCCAGTTCCGGACGTTCGGGATCTTGGCCTGATCACGCGGCACGCGATCGTTTAGGTTGCTCGGCATGACGTCGTCGAGTCCAAAGAACTCGACGTTTGGATTGACCCATTGCGCGACGCGGGCACCGTTCGGCCAGCGCAACGTCGGCCGGTGGTGGATCGGGACATAGGCAAGAGGGCCGTAGCGGCGCGGCGTCATTTCAGGGCTCCCGAAGATGGCGAGTGATTATTCGCGATCACTGCTTTCTCGCCTAATACCGGCCTGATTAGAGAGTGACACGTCGACGCTAAACCCGGCCTTTCTCCCAAAAACGAACCCGAGTCAGCATCAACTCAGGTCGGTATAACATCTTCGAAAGAGGATAGATGATCGTCGGGGAGGAGATCATGGCAGCCAACGACATTCGAAGCCGCCCTTCGCGTTGATCGGCACTGCCGACCGCGGCGAAAGCCCGGTACCGCTCGGCCAGTTTGCAAAGTTCGGCAGGGTCGTCCATGGGCGACACCCTCCCCGAGCAAGGTGCGTTTTGCTTGAGGATAACGGGCGCACTCTCTGCGGCGTTGATGGACCCTATCCGGACTATCGCAGCGATGGCTCGGGAGGCATGGGCTGAAACTAACGGCGGAAAAGCGCCGCGATCAAACAACAGCGATGCCCCCATGTGTCGTTTCATCGTATCGGTATTGGAAGGTATCGGGCAGCACCAAAGTCCTGAAACCGTCAGTGCAGTCTTGCGACGCCGACGACGTGTCAAAAAAGATGGACAAAAAACGTAGTTGAATTTGTCCACCTGTATCCATGCGGCACTGGTCGTATATAGCGGGTCCCACGGCTTGTTTAGGCGGAACCTTTGTCGATCAGCTCCTGTGGCCTCGGTCATGACGCAATACCCGCGCGGGCACTGTATTATCCTCGTTAGACCGAGCGAATACTATCTATTTCTCATGCTCAACTTTATCGTCTGATCGGTGCGGGGCGTCTCGACGCTCGAAAACTTGCTGCCAAAACTCTCATTACATCCGAGAGTATCGCAGCGCTGATCGCTGAACTGCCACCGGCAAAGATCGGTGGGGCGGCATGATCCCCATGCGGCGGCCAAGTCTCGATCACGAGCGCCGACAGCGCATCGGCGCGGATGACAAACCTTCGTTTGCGACTACCGCCAGTTGGTGCAACCTGACCTCGCGCACCGGTGGCGGTGGCAACGTTGAGGTAGCACTCGCGCATGTTGCGAGCGCCGCAAACCAGCGCCGGCGGCGTGCCACTCGCAATGAGCTGCAGGAGCGAGCAGAGTTTTAAGCCGCTGCCCCAAAAGCACGGCCCGGTGACGGTACCCTTCCGGTAGATGCCTGGAGCCAGATAGCGCACCAGGGCGTCGATGCGCAGCGCGAGCGTACGTAGGATACCGGCGCTGATCGGTCGTACTGCCTGCGCAAAATACGCGCGCGGTACCGAGCGACGCTGCGGCGACGGCGCCGAGGAACGTGCCTGCTCTGATGATTGCTCGCGGTGCCGTCGAACGGGTGCGGCACGCGCCAAGCCCGGATGCCGGTCCTTTCGCCGCCGTCGCACTTGGGCTGTGCCGCTTAGGATTGTTCCCGATCCCTCTCGGTGGCGAGGATGGTAAGCGGCCGCTGATTGCCCGTTTTACAAAGATATGCAAGCCGTCGCTCTCTACCGTCGAAAGGTGGATTGATCGTTGGCCGAGGGCCAACATCGGCATCGTCACTGGCGCCGTGTCGGGTTTCGTTGTCATCGACATCGACAGCGATGACCCAGCCGTTTGGGCTCAGGTAATCAAGCGCTTCGGTGATACGCCGCTGAAGATACAAACACCCTCCGGCGGACTGCATCTTTATTACCACTGGAACGACGAGCGGAACCGCAATCTGCGTCCGGAGCTGCCAGTCGACATCAAGGGGACTGGGGGCCAGGTCGTTGTCTCCCCGAGCGTGAGACTTACCGGCCCGTACGCTGGCTCCAAGCTGGGTCATGGGATGATGTAGGCAGGCTTCCGCGGATAAAGTCGGGCGCTCTTGAGGCCTGCAACCGGGGCATTAAACGTCGCGGCGGCACACTTGCGCCAAAGGCGACGCCGCTGCCCGCGGTCGACAGCGGGTACCGAAACAACACGCTCTGGCGCGCCTGCATGTGGCACGCTCCGGACTGTCGCACTGAGAGCGAGTTGCTCGCGCTCGCGCTCAACCTAAACACCAGTCATACCAGAGATCCGCTCCCCCGAGCGGAGGTCGTGAAGCTGGTGAATTAAGTGTGGGGCTATGAGGTCCGCGGCGAGAATTTCATCGGCCGACGGCGTGGCAGGCGATCGCCCTCTGCCGCGGTCGACGCCACCTTGGCTAAGTACCGCGACGCGGGTGTGCTGCTGCGCGTCGTGAAGCATGCATTCGGCGCCCTCGACAAGAAGGGTGCACCGTTCCCTGTTTCGGCAAGGGCGATGGCTGAGGCGCGGAAGATTCCGGAGTGGGGCGCATCCGACCGGGGCTATCGCGGCGCATTAGCCGTCCTGTTGCAACTCGGTCTGCTGGTCATCGTTCACCGGGGCGGCCGCTGGAAGGGCGACGCAAATCTTTTTCGCTTCGGAAATGGAGATCGTTCGATGCCGCCACAACTCATCGGGTCGAACGCCGCTACACCGGCGGACGCCGATTTGATGCGCGTCGTCGATGCGATGAAGTCCGGGCGATCGATCCGCAAGGCAGCACAGGTGCTCGGCCTCGACAAGTCGAAAATTCTGAGGCTGAAACACCGTGCTACGCTTATGGGGCTGCTTGGGGCATTTCATGCTGAAGTGTTGCCTCGGGAGGTGTCTTATCAGGCCGGTGTCCCTGTCTCACCGGCTGACGCAGTAAGTAAGAAAGAAGATACACCCGCCCCCGGCGCTCGCCCCCCGGAAGAGAGAGAGGGACCCCCGAGCTAGACGCGGGAGGCCGATGCTCAGGTGTCTCTGGCTGGGCCCTCCAAAGCTGCTTCGATACCGGCTGCTAAGCCCGGCTGTCTCCTCTACCTGCCCGACGGCAGTGGTGGCTCCGCACAGTGCTGCCGACCGGTATGCGCCGGAGAAATATTCTTCTGTCGAGAGCATCATGGGTGATCTTTTCGCGCGCTTCAGCGGCAGGAAGCCTGAGCTCGACTGCGACGGTTGCCGCGAAAATCGGCCCCGCGAGCATCTGTTGGGCGCGCTGGGTTCTGGCCAATGTCTTACCCATTGTAAGCGATCAGGGTTGGCGGGGACCGGACATTGCCGGGCACCGTGCCTGCGGCCATATCCAGTGCGGCCATGAATATCGTTTTCGACGCACTCCAACCCTCCGAAACGCGGCTGCGCGCCGCGATCGGTGAGGCGCATCGCCGGCAGGAGCCCGAGGCGGTTGCGGCCATCCTTGCGGCGGCCGAGATATCCGCTGCCGCGCGTGAGCGGATCGCACGAACAGCCGGCCATTTGGTAACATCCATACGTCGGAAGGGACTCGCCACCGGCGGCATCGAAGCCTTTATCCAGGAATACGCGCTGTCGTCGCGTGAGGGCGTCGCGCTGATGTGCCTCGCCGAGGCGCTGCTGCGGATCCCCGACACCGGCACGATCGACCGGCTGATCCGCGACCGGCTCGCTCCGGCGGACTGGGAAAGCCATCTCGGTCATTCCGGATCGATTTTTGTCAACGCCTCGACCTGGGCATTGATGCTGACGGGGCGTCTCCTCAGCGACGATGACGACCAAGACCTTGCCGGTGCTGTGCACCGTTTTGCCACGCGCTCGGCTGAGCCGGTGGTGCGCCAGGCGGTCTTGGCGGCAATGCGCATTCTTGGGCGCCAATTTGTCATGGGCCGTACGATCGAGGAGGCGCTGGCCCGCGCTGGCGTCAGCGAACGCCACGGTTGTCGGCATTCCTACGACATGCTTGGTGAAGCGGCGCGCACCGCTGATGCCGCCGCGCGCTACCACGCCGCCTATCTGCATGCCATCGACAAGATCGGTGCAGCCGGGTGGTGACCGAAGCACCGGGCATTTCGGTCAAGCTCTCGGCACTGCATCCACGATACGAGGCGGCGCAGCGCGAGCGGGTGATGCAGGAACTGCTGCCGCGCCTCATCGGCCTGTGCCACGCCGCCAAAGCCGCGAATATTGGTCTGACGGTCGACGCGGAGGAAGCCGATCGACTTGAGTTGTCGCTGGATCTGTTTGAGGCCGTCGCGTGTAATCCGGGCCTGGCCGGATGGGACGGTCTCGGTCTGGCGGTACAGGCCTATCAAAAACGCACTTTGGCGGTGATCGATTGGCTCGCCGATCTGGCCGGGCGATCCGGCCATCGCCTGATGGTGCGGCTCGTCAAGGGCGCTTATTGGGACAGTGAAATCAAGAGCGCGCAGGAACGCGGCCTCGACGCCTACCCGGTCTTTACGCGAAAGGTCTCGACCGACGTCTCCTATTTGGCCTGCGCCAAGCGATTGTTTGCGGCCGGCGAGGCGATCTACCCGCAATTCGCCACGCATAACGCGCATACGCTGGCGGCGATCCTTGAGCTGGCGGGGGACCGGAAAGACTGGGAATTCCAGCGCCTGCACGGCATGGGCGAGACGCTTCACGACGAGATCGTTGAGCCGATGCGCCGGCCTTGCCGGGTATACGCGCCGGTCGGGAGTCACGAGGACCTGCTCGCCTACCTCGTGCGACGATTAATGGAAAACGGGGCCAACACCTCGTTCGTCAACCGTCTCGTGGATGAACGGCAGCCTGTCGAAGCGATTATTGCCGATCCGATCGCCCGGTTGGCGCTACTTCCAGAAAAGCCGCATCCACTGATCCCGCTGCCGCGCGATTTGTTTCAGCCGTTGCGGCTGAATTCGTCGGGGCTCGATCTCGCCGACCGGCATGCTCAGGCCGCGCTGCGCGACGGGCTGGCGGCAGCGCTGCAACGTCCCGCTTCGGCTGGCCCCATCGTCGCTGGGGCCGAAACCAATGATGAGCCGATGCCGGTCTTCGATCCCGCCGATCGTCGGCGCGAGATCGGGGCGGTAAGTCTGACCGCCCCGGCTCTTATCGAGAAGGCGCTCGAAGCGGCATCGCGAGCGGCGCCGGGGTGGGCGCGCACCTCGGCCGATACCCGTGCCGCCGCCCTGGAACGGGCGGCGGAACTCTTTGAACGCGACCGCTCCGCGCTGATGGCGCTGATCATCCGTGAGGGCGGGCGGACGATACCGGCAGCACTCTCGGAAATCCGCGAGGCGGTCGATCATCTGCGGTACTACGCTGCGCGCGCCCGCTCGGAGTTCACCGAGCCTGAGGTTCTGGCCGGCCCCACCGGCGAGCGCAACCAAATCGCGTTACACGGACGCGGCGTCTTTGTTTGCATCTCGCCGTGGAATTTCCCGTTGGCGATTTTTACTGGTCAGGTCGCCGCCGCGCTGGCCGCCGGCAATGCCGTCATCGCCAAACCGGCCGAGCAAACCCCGCTCGTTGCCGCTGCGGCGCTCCGCCGTCTGCTGGCAGCGGGTATACCGGCCGACATCCTGCATCTGTTGCCGGGTTCGGGCGAAGCGGTCGGCGCGGCTCTTGTCGCCGATCAGCGGATCGCGGGAGTCGCTTTTACGGGCTCGACCGACACAGCCCGGAGCATCAACCAGGCACTCGCCGCACGACCCGGACCGATCATCCCGCTGATCGCCGAGACCGGCGGACAAAACGCGATGATCGTCGACTCGTCAGCGCTGCCCGAGCAGGTCATCGCCGATGTGCTGACCTCGGCGTTTGACAGCGCGGGGCAACGTTGCTCGGCGCTGCGCCTGCTCTATCTCCAGGAAGACATCGCCGACCGGGTGCTGCCCATGCTAGCGGGGTCGATGGCGGAATTGACGCTAGGCGATCCCGGCTTGCTCTCCACCGATATCGGCCCGGTGATCGATCGCGATAGCCAAGCGGCGCTGCAACGTCACGCCGAGCGTATGGAGCGCGAAGCGCGGCTGCTGTTCAAGTGTACGCTTCCCGCGGATACCGAATACGGCACCTTCTTCGCGCCGCGTGCCTACCAGATCGACAGCGCCCACCGACTTTCGGGCGAGGTCTTTGGCCCGATCCTGCATGTCATTCGTTGGCGCGCCGACCAGCTCGATGCGGCGCTTGACGAGATCGAAGCTACCGAATACGCGCTGACCCTTGGCATCCATAGCCGTGTCGATGCCACTGTGCAGCACATCCTTGGCCGTATCGGTATCGGCAATTCTTACGTTAACCGCAACATGATCGGCGCCGTCGTCGGCGTTCAGCCGTTTGGCGGCGAGCGGCTATCGGGCACAGGACCAAAAGCTGGCGGCCCACGCTATCTGCATCGCTTCGCGACCGAGCGCACTATTTCCGTCAATATCACCGCGTCCGGTGGGAACGCGACTTTACTGTCGATAGATGAGCGGTCCGGATGAGTGGCAGCTTTCTTCTTTCGGCTGCCCACTCGGCGAGCCGGAGAGTGGGTCACAGCACAGCCGGGGATCATGAGATTCCTCGTGGCCTGCTAAAATAGGACGTTCAGGCCGTGCTGCCTTTTGTTGTGGATGGCGCGTGAAGGCGCTCTCGAGAACATTCATCGGGCATGCTTACAGATTTGGAGGGAGCCATGAGACTGGCGGGTAAGGTTGCGATCATCTCCGGCGCTGCATCTGGCATGGGTGCCGCTACGGCGCGTCTGTTTGTCCGAGAAGGCGCCAAAGTCGTGATCGCCGATGTGCTTGACCGCGAAGGCCGAGAGGTTGCCGCGGCCATCGGTGGTGAGGCGCGGTTCGAGCCGCTGGATGTAACGAGCGAGGAGAGCTGGGCCGCGGTGGTGGCGGCGGCCACCCGGCATTTCGGGAAGCTCGATGTGCTCGTCAACAACGCCGGCATCTCTGGAAGCGCGGAGCAAGATTTTTACAGTACCGAAGCTTGGCACCGGATCATGGCAGTCAACGCGACAGGCGTTTTCTTTGGCATCAAGCACGCGATTCCTGTGATGATCGCCAATGGGGGCGGCTCGATTGTCAATCTATCGTCGATCGCTGGCGTCATCGGCAGCGAGCATGTCCACATGGCATACAACGCGTCTAAGGCTGCGGTCCGGCTGATGACCAAATCCGTCGCGGTGCAGCACGGGAAGGACAAGATCCGTTGCAATTCGGTCCATCCCGGTATCATGCCGCCGATGCGTACCTCAGGGCGCACCGCTGATCCTGCCGTCCGCGCCGAGCGCATGCGCTTCATTCCGATGCGGCGGCCCGGAGAGGTCGACGAAGTCGCCCAGGCCATTCTGTTCTTGGCTTCTGACGAAGCTTCCTACATCACCGGTTCGGAAGTGCACGTCGACGGAGGTGCCCTCGCGATATAGCTCTCTGGCGGGTCGGACCATTGATCGAAGGTGATTTCAGCGCGCTCCAGGATGCAATGATCGCGAGATGGATGAAGTGATGAGTATGCTGCGCAGCACCCACCGCATTCGTACCACCCATACCGGCAGTCTGCCGCGGCCGCCGGTAGTCCTGGAGACATTGCGTCTGCTGGCTGCTGGGAAGCCGGTCGACATGACGGCTTATGAGCGCACGCTAACCGAACAGGTTGGAGACGTCGTCAGGCAGCAGGTTGAGGCGGGCATCGACACGGTCTCGGACGGCGAATGCAGCAAACCGAGCTTTCAGCATTATGTCGCCGAGCGGCTTGCCGGCTTTGAGCCCCGTGTGCCGGCGGGCGGTCTGCCGGTGCCGACGGGCCCAATGGGCCTTGGCGGTCGCGACGCACTGATGTTTCCCGATTTCTATCGCAATGTGCTGGAAAACAATCCGTTTCGAAACACGATCCGGATGCCGCCAAGGGTCTGCGTCGGTCCGATCCGCTATATCCGTCATGACAAATTGCAGCGCGATATCAGGAATCTGAAGGTAGCAATGGCCGCAGCAGGAGCGGACGAAGGTTTTATGCCTGCCTTGGCACCGGTCACGACGCTGCAGAACGAATATTACGTGACCGAAGAAGAATTCATCACCGCCTACGGCGAGGCGATGCGCGAGGAATACCAAGCGATCCTTGATGCTGGCCTCGTCTTGCAGATCGATTTTCCGATGCTGGCGAGCCGATGGGACACGGCAAGCCAGACAATGAGTCTCGCCGACTATCGGAAGTGGGTGGCGGCGCGGATCGCCAATCTCAACCACGCGCTGCGCGGGTTGCCGGAAGACCGTATCCGCTTTCATACCTGCTATGGCGTCAATTTTGGCCCGCGCGTCAGCGATCTGCCACTCGAGAACATCCTCGATCTGATCTTCACGATCCGGGCTGGCGCCTATTCCTTCGAGGCGGCTAACCCCCGGCACGAGCACGAGTGGCGTGTAATGGAGCGACTGAAACTGCCCGACGGCAAGATCCTGATCCCCGGCGCCGTTACGCATTCCAACGTCATGATCGAGCACCCCGAGACGGTCGCCGATCGCATCGAACGCTGGGCTTGCGTCGCCGGCCGCGAAAACGTGATCTTCGGAAACGATTGCGGCTTTCAATCGACCGCCGGCAACGCCGAAATTCCAGTCACGGTCGCTTGGGCAAAACTGCAAGCCCTCGGCGAGGGCGCCCGCATCGCCTCGGCGCGCCTGTGGCATCAAGGTGGGCGCGGCGTGGAAGGTTGATCCGCGCTAGCCAAGCCGATTATGCGTTGACCGCTTGCCTCCTTCGGTGCCCGAAGTGGCCGCAGGCAAACGGCTTGCGCATCGTTGCTGGCGCGTTTCACTCGGGCGTGGTGCAGCGCCGCCTCGCCCAGATGACTGGAGTCGGATCGCGCGCGGGACCTGCTGTACTGCGCCGTTAGGGGCCGTTCCAATTCGTTAAAGCGTCAAAGCTCGCCTTCATCCCGGTCTGGTCATAGAGCTTGGTCGCGTCTCAGACGCGATGGCCGCCCGTGGAAATGATTCACGCGGAGGAGGGTACTGGAATGTAAAAAGGTGGAGGTCAGCGCCCGTCTATGCCCGAGCTCAACAATCTTATGCGCGCTCAATCCACTATCCGCGTTTTCATCTCTTCGCCGGCAGATGTGCGGCCGGAGCGGCTAAAGGCGGAGCAGATCATCGTCCGGCTTGATCGGGAGTTTGCCTACCATTTCCGCGTTGAAGCGATGCTGTGGGAGCGCGAGCCGCTGGTCGCCTCGCGCCATTTTCAGGACCCCGAGAACATTCCGCAGCCCCGCGGAACCGACATTGTCGTTGTCATCCTGTGGTCGCGTCTGGGCGTTCCGCTTCCAGAAGACCGATTTCGGGGGGCCATTTCAGGCCGGCCGGTCACCGGCACCGAATGGGAATTCGAGGACGCGCTTGCTAGTGCGCGCGAGCGCGGCATCCCCGAATTGCTGCTCTATAGGAAGACGGCGCGGGTGACGGCGGACCTTGAGGACGAAGCGGCACTTCAACAGCGCGTCACGCAACGGACGCTCGTGCAAGATTTTGTCGGCCGATGGTTTCTCACCGCAGACGGTACAGGGGCCACGGCGGCCTCGCATAGCTTTGCCGACACGGGGGAATTCGAGCGGCTTCTCTACGACCATCTGCGAGCTTTGTTGGAGCGGCGCGCCGGGGCTGCCGCTCCTGGGGTCTCGATCCGCTGGCACGCACCACCGTTTCGCGCGCTGCTGTCCTATGACTACGAACACGCGCCGGTGTTTTTCGGACGCACCCGGGCACGCAACGAGTTGCGTGAACTGCTGGCCGCTCGCATCGCGCAAGGGACGGCTTTTGTCCTCGTGCTGGGGGCGAGCGGCTCGGGCAAGTCATCGCTGGTCAAAGCAGGCTTGCTTCCCGACCTCGCGCTGCCGGGCATGATCGAGCGGGTCGGCCTTGTGCGTCGCGCCGTGATGCGGCCGTCGGATCAAGGTGGCAACCCGCTCGCCGCGCTAGCCGCCGCGATCCTGTCGCCAACCGCGCTACCGGAGCTCGCCGGGCTGCAATACTCGCACGAGCAACTTGCTGGCTTGCTGCACGATGCGCCGAACCAAGCTGCGCTACCCATCCGCCAGGGACTGGCCGAGGCTGGGAAAGCGGCGGGGTTGACCGATATCGCAGAGGCGCGTCTTGCCATCGTGATCGACCAGTTTGAGGAGATCTTCACGATCGACCGGCTCGGCGATGCGGATCGCGAGATGTTCGTGACCGCCTTGGCCGCATTTGCCAAGAGCGGCCTCGCCTGGGTTGTCGCAACGATGCGCAGCGATTTCTTTGACCGGCTGGAAACGTTGCCCGCGCTGCTGACCCTTTCCACTGACGGGCGCTACGTGGTGGAACCACCGGACGACGCGGAGATCGGCCAGATCGTTCGCGACCCGGCGCTGGAGGCGGGGCTGCGCTTCGAACATGACGCGGCCAAAGGGCTGAGCCTCGACGAGATCATTCGCCAAACGGCCAAGGACCGTGGGGTTCTGCCGCTGCTGTCGTTCCTGCTCGACCAGCTATGGCAAAGCCGGACCGAGGACGGTGTATTGACCTTTGCTGCCTACCAAAGACTAGGCGGTTTGGAAGGAGCGACCGGTCGCCGCGCCGAAGAGGTGTTTCAGGCCCAACCCGAGGCGGTCCAGAAGGAGTTGATACCGCTCTTGCGCGCGCTCATGACGATCGAGGGTGGCAAGCCGGTTTCGCGTGGCGCCGCGCTATCGCAGTTTCCGGAAGGCTCACCGCGACGATCACTGGTGGACGCGTTTCTCGATCCCGAGGCGCGGCTTCTCGTCAGCGACGGTAACGGCAGCCGGGTACAACTTCGCCTGGCACATGAAGCTGTGTTGACCCATTGGCCGCGGGCGAAAGATCAGATCGCCGCCGACGCGCGCGATCTTGAGTTGCGGCGACGGCTGGAAGAAGAGGCGCAGGATTGGCGGCAAGCGCCGCCTCGGGAGAAGAAAGGCAGGCTGATTGCTGGCTTGCCGCTCGCAGAAGCCCGTGCCTTGGTCAGGCGCTGGGGGCCGGAGTTGCCGGCGGGGCTGCATCAATTCGTCCTTGCCTCGCGGCACGGCGCGCGCAGGCGGCGCCTGCGTCTATGGAGCGCGGTGGCCGGGGCTCCGGTCGCGGTGGCTCTCATCGCGCTCATCATCTGGGCAGGCATGGTGTGGCAGGGCGTGCGCCAGGTCGAAGCCGAGATGAAATTCGTGCCGGTTCCGGCCGGCTGCTTCGTCATGGGCAGTCCCGACACGGAAAAGGGGCGGTACGAAAACGAAGGACCGAAGCACAAGGTCTGTCTCTCACCCTTCGAACTCGGACAATTTGAGGTGACGCAGGGCGAGTGGCGCCGCGTCATGATTTTTCCCAATTCCGCCGATCCGTCCTACGCCAAGGGAGACGATCGCCTTCCCGTAGAGGAGGTGAGCTGGAACGAAGCGCGGCGCTTCGTGTGGCTGATGTCGCTCTTCGGTCATCGCCATTACCGTCTGCCGAGCGAAGCGGAATGGGAGTACGCGGCGCGCGCCGGCACGACGACATCGCGTTATTGGGGCGACAATCCGAACGACGGTTGCAAGCATGAAAACATCGCGGATCAAAGTCTGAAAACTGACAACCCCGATATGCTCCCCGAATATGCCGGTTGCACCGATGGCTACTCGTGGACGGCGCCAGTCGGATCGTTCCCGCCAAACCCATGGGGGTTTTTCGACATGCTCGGCAACGTCGAGAACTGGGTCGAAGACTGCTACACCGACAATTATCGCAAGGCGGCGGCCAATGGCGCGGCGTATGTAAAGGAAGGCTGCGCCCAACATGTGCTACGCGGAGGCAGCTTCGATTCCATTCCATCGTACGAGCGCGCGGCCTTTCGCAATGAGGATTCCTCCGGCGCGCGGGATGATTATTACGGGTTGCGCCTCGTCAGGACGCAATGAAACAGGAGTGCGGATTCGAACCCTTGGGGCCATATCCTGCGTATTTGGATGCCGCGTCTCAGGAGCAACCTGCGACAGGCCAGCTACCAGGCTGGGCGACCGACCGCTTTGCGACCCGCAGGGCCTTTCCCAGTAGTCGTTCCCAGCGCCTTCGTTGATATGCGTGTGCCCCAGCCATCAGTGGCAACCTGAGGATCTCCCGTCGTAGAGACTGAGTGGCCGGAGTCGGATGAACAAACCGACCTTCGCCGGAGCGCGCGGGCTTTACGATTCGCTGGCGATGCGGCGGTTTGCCGGCATCGACCTCGGCCGCGAACCGGTGCCGGACGAGACCACGA
>Ga0335083_10004451_pt1 | contig 17841 bp, 13 predicted proteins | sample Lox_Sample_42_FD_206716 | JGI IMG/M metagenome (GOLD analysis project Ga0335083, IMG submission 206716) | Soil microbial communities from Loxahatchee National Wildlife Refuge, Florida, United States - Lox_Sample_4.2 | ecosystem: Environmental > Terrestrial > Soil > Wetlands | place: USA...
TCATCGTGATCCAGCGGCCCTGAGCCATGCGTACTCGCCTCCTCCCCCTGCTCGTGGCCACCCTGGGCGGCGTTGCCCTCCCTCCCGCCGCGGCGCAGAACGTCGCGCTGTACGACCATTGGAACGGCCTGACCGGGTTCCTTTATCAGAACTACAGCTTCGACCAGGGACTGTTGAATGGCGTGAAGACGAGCGCTCAGTGGGCCGTGCCGGTGGTCGTGGTGGCTCCCCTCGGCCGGGGGATGTCGCTCGACCTGACGACCAACTACGCGCACTCCACTGTCAGCCTCTACAGCGGCCAGTCCCAGTCCCTTTCCGGGTTCACGGACACGCAGCTTCGGTGGCTCTACACCCTCGGGCGCGATCGGGCGGTGACCTCACTGTCGGTGAACCTGCCGACCGGGGTGCACTTCCCGGCGAGCGATCTGTCAGTGTCAGGATCGGTCGGATCGAATTTCCTCTCCTACCCGGTGACGAACTACGGCACCGGGTTTGGCGTCACCGGTGGCGCGGCGTACGCGGCCCGTGCCGGCTCGTGGAACCTGGGCCTCGCGGGATCGCTGCGGTACCTCGCGACGTACAAGCCGTTCTCCGATTCCGCCAATCAAGCATTCAAGTACACGCCCGGGATGGAGGGGCGGATTCGCGGTGGCGCCGACCGCCTCATCGGTCAGGGCGGGCACCTGGTCCTGGGCCTCACTTACAGCACGTTTTCCACCGACACCTACGCCGGCTCGGTGAGCTTCACCGGCGGATGGTACGATCCCGGCTCACGGTTCATCGGAGAGCTGGGCTACGCTCACCTGCTCGGCAAGAACACCCTGACCTTCGCCGCCTGGGACTACTATCGCCTGGCCAGTGGTGCCAGCGTCAATGCACCACCGAAGGAGAACATCTTCGACTCCGAGCTGCGGTTCGGGTGGCGGGCGACGACCAAGCTGCAGCTCGAGCCGCTGGTGGGCTTCCGGCAGTGGAGCCCCGCCGACTACCGCGGCGGTCGTCTCTACACGGTCGGCGCGAACGCACGGTACGCCTTTGCTGAGCGGTTTTCCGGGCAAATGACGGCACGGTACGGACCGGGATGGGTCTATGATCCGACCTTTGGCCGGGCGGACCTGCATTCGACGACGCTGTATCTGTTGCTGCGATACCAGTACTAGGAGCGTTCAGGCGTCAGAATTCTTGACGGTATCCGAGGCGGGTGGTACGTTGGCGCGTCCTTAACCAGGTAGCGGAGCGCCCATGCCGGCCGAACTCGGCGGATCCCAGATCTCCTCGCTGCTCGAAGCCCTCCCGGGCATCGCGAGCGTGCTGCGGAGCCCGGTGGCGGATGCCCTGGTCAAAGCCATCCGGGCCGCGGTGGGCCTCGGCGAGTTCGAGGTGGAAGACGCCGAGGAGTTGATCCGCTACGCCGTACGGCGGGGATTGATCGGTCCCGATGAAGGCGACCGCGTGCTGGCGGACGTGCAGGAAGCGGTCAAAGTGAAGCGTAAGCCCGTGCGGGCGGGCGGCCCCGAAGCCCCGGTCTTCCCGCAAGCCGGAGAAGAAGAAAAAGTCGCGACGGTAAGGAGTATCGTGGGTCGAGTGCTGCGGATCGGGGCCGGCCTTGCGCTGGCCCTTTTGATTTCCACCTGCCGGGATGAGCGGGTATCCGGCCCGCCCGGTCCCGGAGGGCTGCGATTTAACCTGTACGGCCTCCTCGCTCCGCCGCCCCCCGGCCAGGCCGACGTCCCGATCGACAGCATCCGTGTCACCCTGCAGCGCCTCGGCGAGACCTCCTTCGCCTACGACTCGGTGATCCGGGTCAAGAGCGACACCCTGGCGGATTCGCTCACCCTGGACCTCGACGTCGTCCTTGCCACGAGCCCCGAGGACATGACCCTCGACGTCACGACCTACGGGCAAAACCTCGCGTGGTACCATGTGAACGGGCCCGTTACCCTCACCGCGGGGCAGTCGGTCACCGTGCGGTTCACGGCGGTGTACGTTGGCCCCGGGGCCAACGCCGCGAGCGTCAAGATCCTGCCGGTGGACACGACGGTGGTCGGCGGGACCCCGTTCGCTCTGCACGCGGTGGTCTTCGATCCGAGCAACAATGCGATCGCGGGTGTGCCGGTCGGATACCTGTCGCGCAATTCGGCGGTCGGAACCGTCAGCGTCAACTACCTCACGGCCACCTTCTCCGGCGCCACGACCGTGCGCGACTCGGTATGGGTCGTGGCGGAGACCCCGACCCACCAGAAGGATTCGACGCGCGTCCACGTCGTCCCGCCACCGGGTCAGCTGCTCAAGGTGTCGGGGGACGGCCAGGCGGGGAACGTCGGTCTCGCCCTCCTCCCCGATTCGGTGCGGGTGCTGGACAACCTGGGCGCGCCCTTCGCGGGCGACACCATCATCTGGTCGGTGTCTTCAGGGGCGGCGAACCTTTCAACGGGCTCGAGCGTCACCGACGCGCAGGGCTACGCCGCCGTGGTCGCCACCCCGACGGCCGCGGGGACCGTGGGCATCCGGGCCAGCGCCACTTGGAACGGGAGCAGCCTCTCGGGCTCGCCGCTGACCTTCACGGCGACCGTGATCTCCACCGCCCCCGCCAACATCGCCAAGGTCTCGGGCGATGGGCAGAGCGACACGGTCACGCGGGCGCTGCCGGCGCCGCTCGTCGTCAAGGTCACGAACTCGTCGGGCAGCGCCCTGGCGGGGGTCAAAGTCGTGTGGACGCGGGTGCAGGGGAGCGGCGCGCTCGCCAGCAATCCCGATACCACGCTGACCGACGCTTCGGGCCTCACCCAGACCACGTACGCGCTGGGTCAGACGGCCGGGATCGATTCCGTGCGGGCGACGGTCGCGGGGACGCCGATCTTCGTGACCTTCGGCGCCACCGCGGTGCACGACATCGCCGCGCAGATCGCGAAGGTCTCCGGTGACGGGCAGCAGGACACGGTGGGCGGCACCCTCCCCCTCCCGCTCAAGGTGCTGGTGTCCGACGCCTTCGCGAACCCGGTGCCAGGGTCGCACGTCGCCTGGAGCATCCTGCTGGGCGGCGGGGGGTTGGGCGCGGGGGCGGGCGCGGTGGATACCAGCGTCACCGACGCGAACGGCAACGGGCAGACGACCTTCAAGGTCGGTGCGCCGCCGGGGATCGACACGATCCAGGCGAAGCTCGTCGGCACGGTCAGCGTGACGAAGTTCACCGTGACGGTGAACAGCACCAGCCCCGTCGCCTCGACGACCGTGACGCCGCACCTGGATACCCTCACGTCGCTGACGGCGACCGGCACCCTCGCGGCCCAGGCGAAGGACGCCTCGAACAATCCCGTCGCGGGGACGTTCACCTGGGTGAGCCGGACACCCGCGATCGCGACGGTGAGCCCCACCGGGATGGTCACCGCTGTCGCGAACGGCCAGACCTACGTCGTGGCGACCGAGGCGGGAGGCACGAAGGACTCGGCGCTGGTCGTGGTGCAACAACGGCTCGCGTCGATCACCGTCACCCCGGCGAGCCGCACGATCTATCTCAGCGGCCTCTTCACCTTCACGGCGACGGCGGTGGACGGGGCCGGCAAGCCGATCACCAGCATCACCTCGTTCACCTGGTCCACGACGGCGTCGGCCGTGGCCGCGGTGGATTCGACGGGCAAGGTGACCGGCGTCGGGATCGGCGCCGCGCAGATCCGCGCGACCTCAGGGTCGGTGATCGGCGTGGCGAACGTGAACGTGATCACGCCGATCACGCGGATCGCCGTCGTCGTGGACACCGTCGGCGCCGCGAAGACCGACACGTTCACGCTGACCTCGCTCGGGTTGACGCGCAGCTACCGCGCGATCGCCCACGACACCCTCGACAACGTGATGACGGGCGTGGCGTTCACCTGGGTCTCGAGCAACGGCTCGGTGGCGCTGCTCGACTCGATCACGGCCACCACGGCGCGCGCCACCTCGGCCGCGAACGGGGTCACGGCCATCCAGGCGACGGCACAGGGATTCACCTCGAACCCCGGCGCCTTCCTCACCGTGTCGCAGGTACTCGCGTCGGTCGAGCTGACCGCGCCGGTCACCAACCCGACGGCGACGATCGGCGTCTCGGGCTCCGTCGCGCTCGTGGCGCGCGGCAAGGACGCCAACAGCCGCTATATCGCCGGCGGGTCGTTCAAATACGCCTCCGCCAATCCGGCCGTGGCCACGGTGGACTCGGCGACCGGCGTGGTGACCGGCGTGTCGAGCGGGACGAGCGGGATCACGGCCTCGAGCGGGGTGATCACCTCCAACGTGCTGACGGTGACCGTGGGCGGCGCGGTGCCGGCGATCATCTCCTTCGGCCGGGACACGGTCTCGGTGGGGCGCGGTTCGAGCGCCTCGATCCCGATCCTCCTGAGCAAGCCGGACAGCGCCGCGCTCATCGTGAACCTGACGGCGGCCGCGTACGCGCACTGGAACCCGGCGACGGTGACGATCCCGGCGGGGCAGACCTCGATCAACGCCACGCTGGTGGGCGACAGCGCGGGGACCACCACGGTGACGGCGGTGGACGGGAGCGGCGCGGGCTACGCGAGCGGCAACGCCGTCGCGAAGGTCACCGCCAACATGCGGCTGACCTCGAGCGGGTACAGCATCAACGCGACCGACGTCGTGGTGACGCAGGTGCTGTTGTCCGACCCGTCCCCGGCGGGCGGGACCTACATCACCTTCAGCTACGGCACCCCGGGGATCGCCTCGGTCTCCCCTGATCCGGCCTTCATCCCCCAGGGCCAGCTGGCGGCCGACATCCAGATCCGGGGTCTCACCGGCGGCTCGACCACGATCACGCCGGTCGCGGTGGGAGTGAACGGCCAGTCGTCCAGCTTCACCGCCTACGCGCCGGTGCTGACGCCGAGCGCCAATTCGCTGCTTCTCGGGCTCGGGCAGTACGACCCGAACGAATACGTCTACATCCCGGCGTACACGAACCTCCCGGTGCCGGTGACGCTCACGAGCTCGGATACGACGATCGCGACCGTTCCGGCGGGCGTCACCATCCCGAGCAACACCTACTACGCCTACTTCAACACCAGCTCGGCGGGTCTCGGGACGGCGACCATCAGCCTGTCCTCGCCGGGCTGGACGCAGGCCCACCCGTACACGACGACGGTCACGACCCCGGTCCTCGGGACCTGCTGTTCGAACAGCTCCCTGTACACGACATCGCCGCAGCAGAACGTGTACGTGTATACCGAGGACTCGACGGGCGCGTCGCACCCGCGCATCAACTCGCTCGTGGTCCATCTCCGCTCGACCGACACGACGGTGATCCGGATGCTGGACACCGTGGTGACCGTCGCGCCGGGGACCTACTACTCGAGCGCCCCGCGCTTCGTGATGGGCGGGTCGGGTGGCACCGCCTGGATCGTCGTATCGGCGGGTGGGCATCGGTCCGACTCGACCTCCTACACGGTGCAGGGGCCGCCGCTCACCTTCAGCTGGGGCGGCGCGGCGCCGACCCTGGGGGTGGGCCAGCAGGAGGCCGGGTACTACGTGTACACGCCGACCTACATCACGGCTCCGCTGGTGGTGCACCTGACGAGCAGCGACACGACGATCCTCGGGATCCCGGACTCGGTGGTGATTCCGAACGGGTCGTACTACGCCTACTTCACGGTGCGCGGGAACGCGCCGGGCGGCGTGACGCTGACGGCGAACGCCGCCGGGTACCAGGGGACGAGCGGTACGTGGAGCGTCACCTCGCCGCGGCTGACGGCGTGCTGCAACTACAGCGTGAACAATTTCGGGGCCGGCACGTCCGTCACCGTCTACAGCGCCGACTCCCTGCGCACCACCCACGCCCAGATCGCGCCGCTCACGGTCGCGGTGGTCTCGGACAGCCCGCAGGTGGTGACGGTCGATTCGACGAGCGTCACGATCCCGGCCGGGCAGTACTACAACAACCAGGCGCACATCACCCCGGTGGGCCCGGGGGTGGCCCACATCATCTTCAGCGCGGCGGGTCACCCGACGCTCGACACGCTCACGATCACCGTCACCGTGCCGAAGCTCTCCTGGAGCTTCTACACCTCGACCCTGGGGCGGCGGCAGAGCTTCTCCCCGAACGGGAACGGCTTCTACCTCTCCACGCCCGACTACCGCCCCTCCGACCTGGCGGTGACGATCTCGCAGAAGCACGGGAACGTCGATTCGCTCACGGCCGCCACGGTGACGATCCCCACGTCGAGCTACTACGTCTACCTCGACGCCTTCGGGCTCGCGACGGGCGTGGATACGCTGATCGCGAGCGCGCCGGGCTATCTACCGGACACCGCGTTCCTTACTGTGACCACCTCGCAGTTCACCAGCTCCGGGCTACCGGGGAGCACCACGACGACGAACCCCCCGATCGGGGTCACGGTCTACGCCACCGATAGCTTGGGAAACAGCCACTACACAATGGATACCGTCGTGGTGGCGGCCGTTTCGAGCGACAGTAACGTGATCCGCCCCCTGCAGCCGTTCTTCCGCATCACGAAGAACAGTTACTACACGTCGACCACGGTCACTGTGTTCGGCCCTGGCCCGGCGAGCATCACCTTCTCCGACTCGGCCGGCACGGGGTACAAACCGGTCACGACGAATACGATCACGGTCACGGGCCCGACGCTGTCCCTCGCCAACGGGACGCCGACGCTCGGGATGCGGCAGACCGGCAGCAGCGGCACGGGCTCGAGCTACGTCTACACGCCGAACACCGTGGCCACGCCGCTCGTCGTCCACCTGCTCAGCACCGGGACGCGGGTGGCCACGGTGCCCGACTCGGTCGTAATCCCGGCGAACTCCTATTACGTCTACTTCGACGTCACGGCGCTCGATACCGTGGGCACGATCCAGGTCCAGGCCACGGCCACGGGGTACGGCAGCGCGGCGATGAACGTCCAGGTGACGCAGCCGGCGTTCCGGGTCTACACCACGAGCCAGCTGAACACCACTTCGGCCCCGGCGACGATCACGGTGCAAGCCACCGACGCGAACGGCAGCACCCATTATCCGACTGAGCCGGTGACCGTCACCCTGGTGTCGTCCGCCCCGGGTGTGGCGGCGATCGACTCGACCACGGTCACGATCCCGGTGGGCTCCTACTACGTGGACACCCCACGGTGGAGCCCCGGGGTCGTGGGCACGGCGCAGATCCAGGCCTCGGACCAGCGGGCCGTCTACTACAAGTACAACTCGTACGCCACCAACGTCTCGGTGGTCACCCCGACGCTCAGCATGGCGGGCACGCCGGGCACCCTCGGCATCGGGCAGTACGTGGACTACATGTACGTGTACACGCCCGATTACGCCGTCGCGCCGATCACCGTGACCCTGAGCCATCCCGGCACGGCGCGGACCGCGACCTACGACAACCAGACCACGAACCCGATCACGAGCGTCGTCATTCCGGCCGGGAACTATTACGCCTACTTCCGGATGGCCGCGACCACGCGCGGGGCGGATACGCTCGTCGCGTCGGCCACGAGCCCGGCCTTCAATCCGGTGACGACCACCACCGTCATCGACAGCGGACGCATCGATCCGATCGGCAGCTGGCCGACTGCGATCGCGGCGGGTGATTCGGTGCAGGTGACGCTGTACGCGCGGGACCCAAGCCAGAACGTGCGCGCCGTCCTCAACACGACAACGTTCAGCTTCAGCGCGCTCTCGAACATCGAGTTCCATGCCGGCGGCCAGGTCATCACGTCGATCGACGTTCCGGCCGGTCAGTCCTCGGTGACGTTCTATCTGAAGGGCGTCTCGGCGGGGACGGGTAGCGCGACCATTACGCAGAACAACTACAAGACGTTCACCAACACAGTGACGGTGACACCATGACGACCATCCGTGCGGGCGCGCTCGGGGTAGCGGTCGCCCTGCTCGTGGGCGTGGGGCGGGCCGCGGCGCAATCGCCACCGCCGCCCCCAGCTCCCACCCCGGCGGCCGCTCCCCCGCTGAAGCAGCCGTCCAAAGCGCCACCGCCGCCTCCCCCGGCGGCGCCCCTGCGCGCGGCCAGCGCGACGACGGCCGTCACCCCGACCGCGACGGCCGTGAAGACGCCCAAGCCGGCGAGCACGGTTCCACCCGATTCGGTGCGGCCCAAGGCTGCTGCGGCCGTCACCGCGCCACCGGCCAACGCCGTGGCGCAGTGTGGGGATGGCAGCTTCATCGTCGCGCCGAACGGCCCGGGCGGCTGCGCCGCGCGCGGCGGGGTGCGCGCGACGATGGCGCATCCGGCGCCGCCACCCGCCGCGCCCCCGCACCCCACGGCGGCCGTGCGGGCCCCGGTCGAGCCGGCGGCCAGCGCCCCCGCGCCTGCCGGTGCAAGCATGCAGTGCAAGGATGGGACGTATTTGACGGGAGCACCGGCCGAGTCGCGTTGCGCGGGCCACGGCGGCGTAAGTGCGGTGTTCACGGCGCCGGCCGCTTCACCGGGTCCCAAACCGCGGCGCCCGTAAGGGAAACGAGGGTCGGCTAGACCCGGAATCCCTTCACCAGGGCGCGCAGCTTCTCGGCGGCCTGGAGCAAGCTCCCCGCCCCGGCCGCCAGCTCCTCAGTGGAAGCGCCCTGTTCCTCGGCGGCGGCGGACACTTCCTGGGCGCTCGCGGCGTGGGCGCCCGCGCGGGCGGCGACCTGCTGGGTGCGCAGATTCAGATCTTCGGCGATCTCGCGGTTCTGCTGCGCCACGTTCATGACCCGGGTGGCCGCCTGTTCCACCTGCTCCACGGCCGCCACGATCTCCGCGAGGCCCCGGGCGGCGCCCTCCGCCACCGCTTCCACGCCTCGGACCTTGGTCTGGCCCGCAGCCATCGTCGCGGTCATCCCGTCCATCTGCTGGCGGATCGTCGCGGTGGTCCGCGCCACCTCCTCGGCCGCCCGCGCCGATTCGTCGGCGAGCTGCCGGACCTCTTCGGCCACCACGGCAAAGCCGCGCCCGTGCTCCCCCGCGCGGGCGGCCTCGATGGCGGCGTTCAACGCGAGCAGGTTCGTCTGTGAGGAGATCCGGCGGATCAGGTCGACGAAGTCGTCGACCGCCGCACTCTGCTCGGACAGCTGGCCGACCTGCTGCGAGTTGGCGAGCACCACCTCCCGCACGCTGAGCAGGGCCTCGCCGGCGGCCAGGACGTCGCCGCGGTGGCGGTGCGCCACCCCGCGGATCTCTTCGCCGAGACTGGTGGCGCGCCCCGCCGCTTCCGCCATGTCGGCCGCGGCCCGCCGCAGCCTGTCGAGGCCGCTCTCGATCGTCGCCAGCTCGTTGCGCTGGGTTTCGGCGCCCCCGGAGATGTCCACCATCGCCGTCGAGACCTCACTGCTCGAGGCGGCCAGCTGCTCGCTCACGGCGGACAGGTCGCCGGCGGACTGGGTGATCCGGTCGGATTCCCCGATGACTTCGGCGACGATCCCCCGCAGCCGGTCACCCATGTCGCGCATCGCGCCGGCCAGGACCTCGAATTCCTTGGGCATTTTGCCCGCGGTGACGGGGCGCAGATCCCCGGCGCCGAATCGGGCGGCGGCCATCACGAGGCGTGAGAGCGGCCCTTCGACTGAGCGCAGCGTCAGCACGGTCACCGCGGTGCCGAGCGCCAGGAACACCCCGAGGACGATCCACAGGAACAGCTCGCGCCGCGCCGCGAGCTGGGCGAGGCGGTCGGCGACCAGAAACGCCTTGTCGGACTGGCGGGCCGACAGGTCCCGCACCAGCTGCATCAACTCCGCCGAGGGGGCGCGCACGGTCGCGGCCCGGGCCTGCGCCTCCCGGTCACGCCCGATGTCCTTGAGAGCGTGCGCGAGCGAATAGTCCACCTCGATCGACGCCTGCAGCAGCTTGATGCGATTTACGGTGAGGCGGTCCTCCACCGTGAGGCCGGAGAGCCGCTCCAACCGCCGCTCGAACGAAAACGCGCTGTCCGCGGCGTCCTGGAATTGCGCGCGGGGCCGGGGATCGCTGGTGCTCAGGTATTGCTCGGCGGCCCGCAGCTCGTCGAACACCGTGGTGAGCAGGCCCGTTCCCACCGTCGTCGCGGACCGCACGGCCTGCATCTCGGCGGAGATTTGCTGTCGCATGCGACGCAGGGACATTGTGCCGGTCCCGGCCGTCATGACCAGACCCAGAGCCAGGGCGGCAAGCCCGAGCAGGATGCGGATGCGGACGGTGTCCAGGGTAAAACGCTTCACTGCGATCCCTCAGCGACGAGCTGCCCGCCGTGCACCCGGGCGATCGTGACCGGCTTGCCCGGGACATCGCCCTGCGAGTCGAAGGCAATGCGGCCGGTGACCCCCTCGTAGCCGCGGTTGGCCTGGACGCCGGCCAGGTAGTCGCGGATCGCCATGCGATCCGGACCGGCCGCGTTGATCGCCTGCGCCAGCAGATTCAGGATGTCGTAGGTGAGGCCCGCTACGTCGTCGGGTCGCAGGCCCTGATACGCCCGACCGTAGGCCGCGACGAACGCCGCGTTGACGTCCCCGGGGCGGTCGGCCAGGTACGCGGAGGAGAGGTGCATTCCCTCGGCAAGTGACCCGTCCGCCTCGATTCCCACGAGGGCATCGGCGCCGATTACCGGCCAGTGGATGCCGGTGCGGCCCAGGTCGCGGAGCGCCAGCTCGGCCCCGGGCTGATCGGTGGCGAGCATCAAGACATCCACGCCACCGCGCTGCCGCATCCGCATCAGGTAGGGCTCGAGGGATGTGGTGTTGGGGAGGTGGGGATCCTGCTCGATGACGACGCCGCCCAGCTTGGTGAACTCGGTGGCGAAGGTCTGGCGGACTCCGCGACCGTAGTCTTCATTGGAGAAGATGATGCCGGCCCGCCGCGCGCCCAAGGCCTGCCGGGCATAGCGGGCGAGCGCCGGTCCGTGAGAAAGATCGCTCGGGCAGACGCGGAAGACATACGGAGAGAGTCCGGAGAGGTCCGGGCTCGATGCCGTGGGCGACACCATCGGAACGGGATGCGTCCCGGCACTGTACACGCGGGCTGCCGCCAGCGTGGGACCGGAGCTGATGTGGCCGGCAACCGCCACCACCCGGGGGTCGTCATACAGGGCCTGAGCCACATGCACGGCGCCGTCCTCACCCCCGGAATCATCCATGATCCGCAGCTGCAACAGTCTGCCCCCGCGCACGCCGCCGCGAGCGTTGATCTGTTCCACGGCGAGGCGGGCCGCTCGCTGCATCGAGGCCCCGAGCGTCTGCGTCATCGGGCCGGCAATGCCGATGACGATCGGGCCGCCATCGCGTGCGCAGGCGGTGAGGAGGAGAAGCGAGCAGGCGGTGAGCAGGCGCCGACCCCTAGACGCAAAGACGCCTAGACGCACAGGCGCGTGGACGCGCCGACGCACAGGGATGCGGGAGGAGAGAGCGATCATCAGGGGGTGCGCCGCAACATTAAGCTCTGGATGGGGTTAGCGCAATGCCAACCACGCAATTCGCCACATTGAATCCACACACATTTCCACGCTCCGCTGTGGATAGCCCATCGCCCGGCGAGCGGTAGAATAGTGCTGATGGACGCGCTCAGTCGCTTGTGCGAGTTCACCGCCGCCCTGGACCGCCTGCTCACCGCGACCGACCCCGCGCGGTTCGAAGCGGAGTGGGAGGCGACGGAGGTACAACACCTCGGGTGGGAAGCGCTCGCGCTGGCTCGGCGCGCCGACACGGTGACCCTGGAGCCCGCGTTGACCATTCTGGACCGCCGCCTCCTGGCGGTCCTGGAGCGCAGCCGGACGTTTCTCGACACCCACCTGGTGACCTTCCGCGTTCCGGAGCTCGAGCGCTGGCAGCATGCTGCCGCGGCCGCGCTGGTGGGCACGCGCTGGGGAGTGGCGGGGCTGCGGGCGGTGATCGACGATCGGGCGGCGCCGTTGGCGCGCCGGTATTTCGCCTTTCTGGCACTCGGGGAGCGGCATCCGCCGGGAGCCTGGCCGCTGTTTCACAAGTACCTGACCACCCCCGGCGCCCATCATGCCTTTGTGGCCGCGGCCGTCGAGGCCGCCCGCTACTATCCCGGTGCCGGTCATGTGAGGGAGTTGATCGAGTTGTTCGAGCGGATTCGCGGCGACCAATTGCTGCGCCGGTTCCTGGCCCCCAAGCTGCTGGAAACCTTGTATGTGCTCGGTGACCCCGAGGCCTTACCGCTGTTCGAGGAGCTGCTGGTCGCCGGGCATACCGATCGCGACGTGGAGCGCTGTGAGGTGACTCTCGCACTCGTCGCGGTCCGCAAGCTCACCGGGCGCATCGCGCCCAGCTCCAAGTTTCCTCACCCCGACCGGCCGGAAGTGCTTCGGGCGCTCGACGCCGCGGCGCGGGCGCTCGAGGATACCCGCGACCAGCTGTTTCCGGTGACCGTCATCTAACGGCATCACGCCACGAACTCCGCCAGCTTCCGCTTGTACGGCGTTCCTCCCAGCGCGTAGGTGTCGTTGTGCCCCGCCCCTTCAATCAACACGAGCTCCACGGGCCCCGGCGCGGCCGCCGCCACTCGCCGACCCATCTCGGGGGGAACGAGCCCGTCGGCCGTGCCGTGGAAGACGAGCACCGGGCAATGGACGCGTCGGATCGTCGCCAGGTTGTCGAGCCGCAGGCGCAGCAACCGGGACGGGAAAAAGGCGTAGTGACGTCGAGCCATGTCGCGAGCGCTCGTGAACGGAGATTCTAGAATCAGGCCCGCGGTCCGCTGGGTGGCGGCGACTTGGGTGGCGATCACGGTCCCGAGGGACCGTCCGTACACGTATAGGCGGGCAGGATCGACCCCCGGCCGGGCGGTCAACGCCTGATAGGCCGCCGCGCCCGCCGCATGCACTCCAGCCTCGGTGGTCCGGCCGCCGCTCGCCCCGTAGCCGGGATAGTCCACGACGAGCACCGCCGCGAGCGGAGGCCGGAAATCCCGGATGATCGGCCAGATGGTGCCGAGGTTTTCGCCATTGCCGTAGAACCAGAGGAGTCCGGGAAAAGATGCGGCCGGGACGAGCGGGGACAGGTACCACCCGATGAGAGACGTACCGTCGGCGAGGGTGAGGGTAATCCGCTCGCCGGGGAGTCCCAGGCCCACCGGGTCCGGAACGGCGGCTCGCCACCCCGGGAAGGCGAGCCGTTCCTGCAGCAGCCAGGCGAGGAATGCGATCACCGCATACCCGATCGCGCCGCCCAGGATGAGGCGCAAGATCAGCATGCCGGACATTGTAAACTCCTGGCCCCCCCATAGCTTACCGCGCAATGCCCGCAGTGCCCTCCGCCATCGTCCTTGACCCCCAGATCGTCTCCCGGGCTCGTGGGGCGTTGCTCGGTCTCGTCGCGGGGAACCAACTCGGCGTTCCTACGCAGGGGATGGGCACCCCGGCCGCGATCCGCGCGGCGTTTCCCGAAGGCATCTGGGATCCCCCGGCCCCGCCTGCCGGCTCGCCTTATGATGACGATGCCGCGCTCGCGCTGTTGTGCGCCGAATCGCTGCTCGAACGGGGCGACTTCGATGTCGCGGACGTCGCCCGACGCTGGGCCGCCTGGATGGAGCGGGACGGCCGCGGAGTGGGTTCCGCCACCAGAATTTCCTTGGGACTGGTGGCGCAGGGCGAAACCCCCTTCGAAGCCGGGCGCCGGGCCCGCCAGCAAGAGCCAGGAGGTGGCGGCGGGGGAGATTGCCTGGCCCGAGCTGTTCCGCTCGCTTTGCGGTTCCACGCGGACCCCAACCGGCTGACGCGGGTTGCCGCCCAACAGGCTGCGATTACCCACGCCGATGAGCGCGCCGGCGCCGCCGCCGTGGCCGTGGCACTCGCCGCCCGCGAGCTGATCATGGGGAATCTGTATTTCGTCGAGGAGGTCCGGCACCGGTTGCGGGATGCGGCGCCGCGCCCCGTACTCGAAGCGCTGTACCGAGCCGCCCGCGAGGGGCAGGCCGAGCTGCCGATCGCGACACCGCCGGACGGCGGTTGGGCGGTGGGTACGCTGGAAACCGCCGTGTGGTTCGCCACCCACAATCGCTCGCTGGAAGATGCGCTGGTCTACCTGGCCCAGGCCGGGGGCGCTACCGGGACCAACGCCGCGGTCGCGGGAGCACTGCTGGGCGCCCGGGACGGCGAAGCCGGCATCCCACCTCAATGGATCGCCGGAGTCCCCGGCGCGAAAGGGATCACTCGACTCGCGGACGGCTTGATGGAGGCCGGGGCCCGCGAGCGATCCGGCTGAGCCGTCACGGGCTCCGGGTGGCGGGAGCGGCCTGCGTGGAGGAGGGGGCGGCCAGGTACGGTTGGATCCCCTTCATGAGGCTGGCGTCCCAGAGCGAGACGTAGATCCAACGCGCTTCGCCGCTCCCCCGCCAGGCAAACCGCACCACCCGCGTCGGGCCCCCCCATTCCCACAGGCCGTTCTTCGACCGGTGCGGTGTTCCGTACCGGCGAGTCAGTTCCTGCTGTCTCAGCTGAACCAGCGCCGCCGTACCCGAATCCCCGAATGAAAGAAAATCCACGCGCCCGGCGATCACGTGGGCGCTCAAGTAGAACCGCGCGCCGTCGGCTGGGTCGTGGATCGGACCTCCACATTCGATCAGCTGAGCCGTGTGCCGTGAGGTATTGCACACCATGGGCGACGCGCCGGGCTGGGCCAACGCTTGCGCCCGAACGAGGAGATCGCGGTAGGAAATCCCTGGTGAGAAACCGCGATACTCTACCCGGGTGGTGGCACTGAGGGCTGGCTGCGACGCCGCCTGCGCCAACATGGCGCCGGGAGCGAACCAGATCAACGGGAGCAGCGCGCGGGAGATCACGCCACCAATATAGGAAAACACGACGGGCCTGGAGGTCATCCAGGCCCGTCGCTTCAGCTCGAGCGAACCGCGTTCAGGTGACCTTGCGGACGTTCTGCGCCTGCAGGCCCTTGGGGCCCTGCGCGACGTCGAATTCCACGCTGTCACCCTCGGCGAGGCTGCGGAAACCGTCAGCCTGAATCGCCGTGAAGTGCACGAACACGTCTGGACCCGACTCCTGCGCGATAAAGCCGAAGCCCTTCGCGTCGTTAAACCACTTCACTTTACCCTTCGCCATACCGTTACATCCTCTTACTGAGGGGCACAGCCCCGGACTGGAGCGTACCAGGTCACCGCGACCAGGGACGGGCTCAAACAAAAACCGCGAGACAGAGTGTGGTCCTCGCGGTGCGCAGACATCCGGTGACGGTGCCACGTATTGCTTGAACCGCGGGCTAAGGTAGGGGCGTATAGAAAGGCTGTCAATAGTGGTTCGGGGGCTAAGCGACAGTCGTTGAAGTGGTTGCGGAGACAATTGGCAGCATCGCGGCAGCTATACGACACTAACGCTACCACCCAGGCTGCCACAACGGGCTAGCCACTTCCGCCACAGCGGCTTACGCGATAGGCTCCTGGCTCAAAGAATTACCCAGGTTTCAGTCGCAAACGTTGGCGATATACCGCGACGAGTTGATCAACGTCCCCGACATCACCATCGGGCTGTGGATCGTGCAACTCGAGCCACGCCAAGCCGCCCTGCCCTGAAGGGGCGAGGCGACGCTAGGGTTTCTTTGGGGGGGCGGGTATCGGCGCTGTCGGCGGCACCGTAGCACGATTAGGCAAGCCGATGTCGGTGCGGAAGTTAGCCAGCGCTTCTTCGTAGGCGCGGATGTGTATGAGCAGATCGTTGGTGGTCTTGCTGGGATCCCGGGCGGCGGCGTGCTCGCACGTCTTGGTCCCGGTGCTGAGGGAATCGACCCGCAGTGCCAGGTCGCGGGCTGCTTTACGCGTCGAGTCGGTGAAGACGTTGGCGTTCATGCTGGCACGCCCGTTGGTGAGGAATCCACGGGCGGCTCCGCACAACCCGCCGAGTCGGTGACCGGCCTGATGCAGTTTCGTGGTGTCGTGGCTGCCGGCGGCACGGGCGACCTGGTTGATCCCGTCCTTGAGCTGTGCGACGCCGCGCCCGGCCGTCTTGAGGCCGTCCAGGTAGCGCTCCTGTGGCGGAGTGGGCGCGAACAGGGGCCGGGTCGTGTCGACGTGGGTGGTGTCAGACTGCTGGATCGCCGGTTGAGCAGCTGCGGCGAGTGCCAGGCAAGTGAGCAACGGAACTAAGGCGAATGCGCGCATGCGAGCGTCACTAGGTGCCGAATTGGGACTAGGGTTATAATCGAACCATGACAGTTCCCGCAACTACCCGGATCGTGCGGTCGTTCGAGGATCGCGCCGAGGCCCTGGCCCACTTCTTCGCGCGAGCCGGGGAAGCCCCGCGTTTCCTGGCGTTCGACGATTCCGTGGGGTGCCCGTTGGATCAGGCCCTGGCGGCTCTGGAGTGGACGGCCGCCGCGGGCGTCCTCACCCCCGACGACCTGATCCACGCCGCACGGGTGGGAACCGATGCCGCCGCCGCGGTGGTGGAACGCCGGGAGGCGGGAGGGGGAGGTGGTGAGAGCGGGGAACACCGGGTGTTCACCTACTTCGGCCCCCGGATGGACGCTCCACCGGCCGACCCGCGGGAGGCGACGTTGCTCTACGATGGTCCGGGGATGCGGGCGTACGTGTTTGCCGATCGCGGACAGGCGATCGGGCACTTCCTGCGCGCCACTGGCGGATCGGGGGCGATTCTGGCCTTGCTCGGCCGGCGTGCCCCGGAGCTGCGGCACATCCGGCGCTGGCTCCAGGAAATCTTTGCGGAGCCGATGGTCGGTCGCTCGACCCACATCATGGCCGCCTGGTTCGCGGTGGGAGGCGCGGGATGCCTGTTCCTCCCGTTCCAGCCCGACGAGCCGTTCAGCTATTGCGAAGTCGGCATCGACTCCTGAGATGATCCTACTGGCAGTATGGCTGGCCGTGCAGACCCCGCCTCCGGACAGCGTCACGCGGGTGCGCTGGGAGCGGATGTTGCACACCACGAACGATTCACTCGATCGCCTTGGCAGTGCCATCGCGACCTTCCGGGCCGATCTCAAGACCGCCTCCCCTCCCTTGGTGATACAACGCGCGAGCCAGGTGCATCAGGCGTGCACGGCGGCCAACCGGGTCCTGACCGATCTGCACGCGTTGCTGGGATCACCCTATTCGGCCAAGATCGCCCAACAGCAGGCCGCATTCCGTTCGAACACGAGCCGGATGCTGGTCGTTCTGGACCACTGCCAGCGCGACTGGTCACCCGAACCTGGCTCAGCCGCGCGTGCCGATACGCTCAAAGCGTGGGGTCCTTACCGCACCGCGAATCTCGAACATCAGGTACTTGAGTATGTCAGCGACATGCGCCGATTCTCGAAAGCGGCGGGGTTGGCCGGACCAGGATCTTGATGTGGATCGGTGTGTGGATGTGGATCAACACCTTCCACACCATGTGGATCGTTCCCTGAACGGCTGAACCAGGTTGCGTTTACGCTCCACAAATCATCCACATTGCAGTTGGCTAACCCGAAGAAACATCGGCACTTGCGCGTTTTTCGGTAGCTTGTAGATTGCTCTCGCGTCGTGGGGGGAAGGGTTGGAGCCTGGCGCTCTGATTACGCCCACACGATGAGTCCGGACGGGAATTCCGGGGAAGGCGCCGACGCAACCAAGGGCTCAGGCGTCTGTCGATCCGGGAGAGTCTCACCGAGCTGGACAGCCGAGGCCAGTCGCGCGCCTCAGCCACGTCGATGTAGTGCCTCGACGTGCAGTGCGGAAGGTCGGTCCGCGACCCGATCTGACCCGCAGCACTCACAGCGGTGAACCATGTGGCCTGGCCAGGCTGCGTGGGGATGGAAGCCGGAGCTCCTGTTCGCCCTACCGAGCGACGCAACAGTCAACCGGCGGCAGCAGGATGAAGAACGGCGGGAGCAATCCCCCGGCTCCGGGTAACCGCCGTGCGAAGCCCCCGGACGGCCTATCGTGCC
>Ga0335083_10004452_pt1 | contig 17840 bp, 19 predicted proteins | sample Lox_Sample_42_FD_206716 | JGI IMG/M metagenome (GOLD analysis project Ga0335083, IMG submission 206716) | Soil microbial communities from Loxahatchee National Wildlife Refuge, Florida, United States - Lox_Sample_4.2 | ecosystem: Environmental > Terrestrial > Soil > Wetlands | place: USA...
CACCGCAACCACAAACCGCCAAAAACGTTCCCGCGGGAACGTCCGCAACCCCACAACGAAATCAGCATCACCCGCCAGACAACATCACACACACCCACCCGACCTCACCTCGCGAAATCCCGCTCACACCAGGAGTCCGAGGGAATGACTAGCTGGCTGATCCTGCGCTCGGTCTGACTCGCCAACCGGCTCTTGCCGTGACCTCTGTCTCGTCGGGGCCAGTGGCCACCGCATCGCGGTACGCCCGTTGCGCTCCGACGTGATCTCCCTCGCGTTCGAGCAGCGCGCTCAACTGCAGCAGGGCGACAGCCCGCACGTCCTGATCGGGTGCATCGCTCGCGTATTCGTATGACCTGCGCGCGGCGCGAAGGTCCCCCTGGAGTTCGAGGAGGACGCCCAGGCTGACGGCCGCCGTAGTGGACGCCTCAAGGTTGCCTGAATCGACCGCGGTCTGAAAGGCCTCCCGGGCGCCCTCGAGGTCGCCCTGCTGCTGGAGCAGAACACCTAATGCTGCGGCCGCGCGCGGACCAGCGTCCGGATGTCCCGAGCGGACAGCTCCACGGTATGCCTCGGCGGTTTCTGCAACCTCTCCGCGGCGGCGATGGGCGAGCGCCAAGTTGAAGCTGGCTCGCCCAGCCACTTCGCGGGTTCCGCCGCTTCGGGCGATCTCGAACGCAGTGATCGCGTAGCGAACGCGATCGTAGGCCCACGCGCTCACTCCCACCGCAAACGCCTGTCCCGGATCGAGCGTATCAGTCGCACACGCCCACGCCTCATCGCGCGGATCGACTGCGTCTGGGCGTCCGCGGACAAACGACACGATGTAGTCGTACGCGACGTAACCCCCGGCCCGGCGGAGCAGGGCGATGCTTCCCGCCACTGGACGCAACGCCCACTCGACTCCCTCCTCGAAGGCGCCGTCGGTGTCCGCGATGCCATCCTCTATATACGCTGACCACAGACGACGCAGGGTTTCGGCAGGGATCGCGTCCGTGCGGCCGCACAGCGACCAGTCGACTGCCGCATAGACCACGGCGGCACCTCCCACAGACTCCGGATCGCCGGGACCGTGCCGGCGCGTAGCGAGCTTGCGCTCAAGAGCTGGCGCCGCGACTAGATAAGCCGCCAACCCGTGTCGCGCAATCTCGCTCCGGACGCCCGGGCTGACCGCCGAGGGCAGCCGGGCGAGCTCGGAACTCGTCGTGGCGTCGAGCAGAATCTCGCGTGCGTGCTGCAGAAGCGTCCTCGTTAGCTCGGTCAGCTCGCGCATCCCCGGGCTCTCACCGACGCGCTCGCTTCCTTTTCCGCCGTACGTCGCGAGTACAGGCATACCAGTCGCTTCGTGCCACTCATGCAGGGTGTCGAGAGTTACGCCCTGCGCCACGAACGGCTCCAAGTCGTCGAGCCACAGGATCGGTTTGCTTTCCCGAAGTCGCACAGGCGGGTCGTCGAGGAGTGAACGCAACGCGTCGCCGTCCACGGGCGCTACGAGGCAGAGCTTTTCGTGCAGAAGGCACGACTGCAGCGCCTCGAACAGCGTGCGCGACTTGCCAACCTTCGACGGTCCGCTGACGACGATGATCCAAGGATCACTCCCGTCGACCGCGTCCTCGATCGCGCGACGAATCGTCTCGTCCACCAAGCGAGGGACGTACTGCGGGATGCTGCCACCGGGCAGAACGCTCTGCGCTGCGGGGTCGATGCCGACCCGCTGCGGGTTGACCTCGCTGATAACGGTCTCAGGCACGCGCAGCCGCCGCTTGAGAGCCACGGTCTCACGGACTCCCGCGACCCTCTCCTGTTGGATCACGATCAGGACTCGGGCGATCGCGCCGAGCAACGCAACCGCCAAGGCAACGACGAAGAGCCAGCGCAAGCCGAGCGGGTTGGCGAGCGCCGCAGCAGCCGCGGCGACGCCAAGAACAGCAACGAGCATTTGCTCGCGCCGTACCCACCTACCGACGCTCGCCGACCTCTTCACCACCTCCGCATATTCTGACCAACACCGGAATGATCATCCAGATCCGCATGAGTCGCTTACCACCATCCATGAGACTCGCCTAACGATCCGCTTTGCGACCGACCGCCAGCCCGCGGCCCACCGCTCTGTCGCCGAGGCACCCGGGACCACGTGCTGCCTCCGCCGTCGTATGGAAAGCGGTAGAGAGGGAGCGGCGGCGCCTGCCGCCAGTACTGCGCGTGACCGACTTGTTCCTTCGGGCACCGCTCAGAAGTGATGTCGATGGCTCGTCTGGGATGCAAATGGCTGCTGGAAGCGCGTCTGGAAGGCGGGGGTTCGCGGGGGCGGGAAGGCAGGGAGGCGCGGCGCTCCCCAGAGTCCGTTCCACGCATCCCACGATGCTGGCGCGCCGGACGGCGCTTCGGGGAAGAGTCGAACGCACCGTTGCATGCATTGCGCCGTGTCGTTGTTGAACCACGGATCGTGGCCGTTGTACCGTCCCTCCGGAAGGGGCGTGCCTGTCTCTAGGCAGACTGATTGACCGCACGGCCGCGGATACGACGCATGACCCCCGCGGGCCACGTACACATGGACATGCAGCCCGTCGAACAGCGGGACGCCTGAGTCGTACTGCCACACTTCGGCGTGGGCCGCGAAATGAACGGCTAGCACGTGTGTAGCTCCGGCGTTGGCGATCACCGTCACGCCTTCCCAGTCACCCTCGTGGTAATCCGGGAACAGCGCGTTGTAGCGCAGGAACCACCAGTAGTCGATGGCGATCTGGGCACTCGCCCGGGTCACGTGAGCGTAGATCACCGAGCGTCCGTGCTCATCGCAATCGCGCAGAATGGGCTCGCTGCGTTGACAGGTTGCGAGATCGGGGGCGGTTGCATCGCTTCCGTTGAGCTGCGAGCCTCGGAAGTCGAGATACGCCGCCTGACTATTCAGTTGGGACAAGCTGGTCAGCGGCACACACATTCCGTCCGCGGTGCATACCCGATGGCCTGGCTCGGCGAGGAAGCGCTCGACGCCGACAGGGCGCCACCGCTCGGCGCTGTCGAAGTAAAGGTATGGACGAAAGCGCAATGCCACTGTCTGGTCGTTAGCTGCCGAAGCGCTGGAGACGGCCGGAATGGCAACGCCAAGCGCGAGGACGGCGATGATGACCGCGAACGCTCTCGCGACCAACCCCCGCACGCTCGCTGCGCGGCATTGGAGACCGTCTCCACCGCCGCAAGACCAGGCGCGCCTACGACCGCGCCAGCATGGACAAACCATAAATCCCCACATGACGAGAACCCCCTTCAGCGGAACGCCAACTCTCCCACAACACGGGGCCCATTTTCAAGGTCCAGCGCCCTGATCACTACCGGCTCCGAGGATCCCAGGCGCAGTACGAGGCGCCGAGAGCCGCACCCGACGCGCTGGAGGTGGTTGTCACGAGCCGGGGTTCGCGGCCCCGTGTAGCCGCTCCTGGCTACTCGTTACTTCGTAAAGGACGCACGAGCAGTGATGTATCAGCGTCGTCGTGACGACCCTCCAACAAGGCAGGACGTGCACCAGTCCAGACGATCAGCATCAAAGCCTCGGCCTCGTGGCCAGGAATCCCATCGGAGGAAACATGTCGTCATTACAACAGGGCATCCCCACCCGCCGAATCCAGGGTGGACTCGCGATCGCCGTCGGCGTGCTGGTTGCCATCGCGGTGGCCGTCACGCTCATTGCGGTGACCAGTTCGAACAGTCCAACCCAGCGGACCTCGGGTAGTCCAAGCAATCCCACGCCGCGGCCCTCGGCGGGAACGTCCCAAGCCGGCGTCGGCGCTGCGCCGGAGATCCATTATCTGGGACAGCGTCAGGTGGGCGCCGTGGTAAACGGCGGGCCCGGCACGGCCGCAGCGGTCGGCAACACCGCATCGAGCCAAACGGTGCGACCCAACCCCGATCAACAAGGAACGACATCGCGTAATAGCAACTCGCCGCGCGGCGAGGAGCTGCCCGGCTGGCTCCTCCGGTAAGCAGCGGATCAATCTGGAGGAGTCGAGAACTTCTGGCGGCGCCGCCAGCCAGAGTCGACTCCTTTAGCGCTCGTTGGCCGGATGCCATGCGTCCGAACCTGTGAGAGCCCCGGTGTTCGACCGGGGCTCTCACACCTTCCCGCCGTCCCAGTCGCCCGCCACCGTAGAGGACGACAATGCCCACAGGGCGGGGTCCGGGTTGGCTAGCGTCACGCCTCGGCACAACCACGGAGGTCCTCCCGCGCCGCGTTAGAGCGCGAAATCGGTCACGACGGCTGATCGGTCCTGGCACCCCGTCGCTCCGTCTAACCCAAGATGCCCGTCGCACCCGCGCGAGCTGGTCGAACAGCGTGACCGCAGCGAGGACCACGTCAAGAACCTCTACGAGACGTCCGGCGTCACCTCGCGACAGGAGCTAGTCAATCGGGTCTTCCTCGACGCATACCGCCCGAGGTCGGCTCCGGACACCGCTCACATGGCGCGGGCGCTTCGACCGCGATGCGCAGGCCTGGAGCGCGATGTCCATTTCGGACCGGTACGACCTAATAGGTGCTGGAATGCGTCCCATGACCGACGACGCCGACACACCCAATGCCACGCCTGATCCCGACGACCACGTTGCCCGCCTGCAGGCGCAGATCGACGCCGCCAAGGCCCGCCGTGCGGGCTACCGCGCGGCGGCCGCCGAGACAGTCGCCCGAGGGGGCCCCGAGCGCCCGACGGACGAAGAGCTGGGGATCATCAAGACCGACGACACGGCCGCTAGGATCGCCGCTGACGCGAGTCAGGAGATCCGGAGCAGGCTGAGCCGCCTGCTGGCGCGATTCGGGCGGGGCGGGAGGAAATAGGGCGAACGGCCCCGGCGTTCGCACCGTTAACACGTCGGTCTGATTCCCTCGGTCGAGCCGGGAGCGACTCACGGCTCGTCAGGCTCCGGACCGAGGAGTGGGTCAGCCGGATCCGCGATCGGCGCGATGATGAGCGCTGGGCGGCCGATATCCCGGTACCTCACCTGCGGCTGGCGTGAGCCGCTTCGACGCGAGTTGATCCTCGAGCAGCTTCTGCATGTCGCGCTGTAGACGGCGTGAGGCGTCGCTGGCGTGGGTGGGGTGCGCGAGGTTGCGTTGCTCCAGCGGGTCGGCGGTGAGGTCGTAGAGCTCGTACTCGTCGGGTGCGGGTTCGGTCACGGTCGTGGTTTTGCGGCGGTGCAACCGCTCGTCGCGGTGGCCGGGGACGGTCCAGAATTGCTCGTTGTCGAAGTACCGGGAGAGCTTCGCGAGGTGCGGTTCGCCCTCCACGTCGACCTCGGCGATGACCGTCTCGACGTGGTTGGGCTGAGCGACGGTCGAGTAGATGCGGAGCCTCTTCGCCAGCTTTGTGACCGGGCTGGCGCCCGTCGCGGAGCCCTCGCTGATCTCGTCATCGGTCATGAACAGCAGGGGCTCGGAGGGATGCTCCGCACCGTGCAGGATGAGTGCCGAGAGGTCGCGACCGACGAGCGGACGGGCATCGGTGTGGTCACGGGCGAGTTGTTCGCGCGCGAGGTCTGGGTCGATTCCGGCGAACCCCATCAGCGTTGGGATAAGGTCGGCGTGGTTCGTCGGAAGGTCAACCTCGCGCGTGCCGCCGTTGATCATCGGGCCCGCGACGACGAACGGGACGTGGATGGACTCTTCGTAGGCGTTGTGCCATTTCTCGTGCATGCCCCCATGGGCGCCGAGCATGTCGCCGTGGTCAGAGCTGAACACGACGATCGTGTTCTCATGGCCTCCGGTTGCGCGCAGCGCGTCGAGTACCCGCGCGATCTGGTCGTCGACGTTGTGCTGGCACTGATAGTGGAACTTGCGATGCGTCTCGATCCACGGCTGCGGAGCTCCGATCGTCTTCCACTCATCGACATAGCTCTGCTGACACGCCGGCTTGGTGGACAGGTCCTCGTCATGCGTCGGCGGCTTGGGGATATCCGGCACCTGCGAGGGGTGGTAGCGCATACCTTGCAGCAGTCCCACCACACCGAAGTAAGAGCTGTCGTGCGGGTTCAAGAATGAGCACACCGTCAGCCACGGCTGCTCGCTGTCGTCGCCGTCGATCCGCTGCAGCAGCGTGATCGTCTCGTCCGCCGTGAAGACGTCTTTGAGCAATCCGGTGTTGTGCTTGCCTAGACCGTGCGGCTCGGGCCCGACCCATTCAGAGAAGCCGTACTCATCCAAGAGGTCGGCCTTCAGATACGCGGCGATGTTCTCCTCATTAGGGTTGCCGTCGTCGTCGATCGAGAGCAGATAGCCCTCGCCGCTGGGATCGGGGAGCGCCACGTGCGCGGCGTGCCACTTCCCCTTGAAGAACGTTCGATAGCCCCCGGCGCGGAACCAATCGCCCATCGTCGGGACCGTGTCCGGGGACAGCCAGAACATGTCGTCGCTGTCCACTGCCTTTCCAAGCCCGTCGGTCTGGGTGACGCCGTGCAGCGACGGATATTGCCCCGTGAGCAACGACGCCCGGCTCGGGGCGCACGCCGTGGCCATCGAATAGTGCCTGGTGAAAGTGACACCGGTGTCTCGGAGGGTGCGCTCGGCGGCGAACTCGTCATGGCGCCACTGCCGCAGTCCTTCCGGCTCGTAGGGAGTGGGGAACCGTTGCTGGTCGGTGAGGATGACCAGGATATTCGGACGCTTCGCCAGCTCGCTCATTTGATCCTCCTTCTGTGAATGCCCCGCAGGTGGAGGCTCATGTGGGCCGCGCGTTCGATGCTGGCTGGGCCAACCGGTTTGCGAGCGTGACGGCGAACGCGCGTCCCTTGTCAAGTTGAGCGTCGGTGAGATTGGTCCGCGGGATCGGCACTCCGAAGTAGCGCGCGCGATACGTGCCGATGCCGAGATAGCTGATAAGCGACATCAGCGACCGGATCTGGCCGCCCGCGTACGCGAAATGAATGCCGTCAACGTACTCGCCGCCGCCCTTAATGCCCAGCTTCTTGACCGTGCGGTGATTTCCGCCCCAGTAGCGGCGACAGACGACAACGTCGGTAAAACGCGCACCCTCCAGCACAGCACGCGTCGTCGGAGTCTTGAGGAAGATCAGGCGTGGTTGCAGAAGGCATCGTGGGCCTCGATGGCGCTCTGAGGCTGTGTGGTGCGTACTCGTGGTAGGCGAGCAAGAATCCGTGTTGCCTTCGCGACCATGCGCCTACGCCCGGCTCGCGGCGCCGCGCGCCGCGGCGCGCTGGGTGGGGGCGATCAGGGCGCCGATGATCCACAGGACCGGGATGACGAATCCGATCCAGAACATCCAATAATGCCCTTTACGGAACGTCGCCAGCCCGAAGTAGAGCCAGCACGCGATGTAGACGATGCTCAGCAGAATCCAGAGAAAGCTCACGTCGGTCCCTTCGAATTTGCGCCAGGGTCGTAGCTGAGCCCGGCTGTTTGTGCATGCGACGACGCGTCAGCCCGTGCGTCCTCGGTATCGAGCGGGTTGAGGCTGTGCACGGTCAGCCCGAGGCCTGCGATCCGATCGAGCAGCCCGTGGAGGTGCGACGGGTCGACTATCGGCCCCACGATGTCCGTCCTGCCGTCGTGGGCGTAGACCGTCATCCCGTCGAAGGCGGATGCGTAACGCGGCCCGAGCTCTCCGTCGACGACGACGCGGTAGCGGTGCGCTGGCATGCGAGTACCACCATGCCCGAGGGTGGCCGCGCGTTGGGCGGTCAGCGCCTGAGATCACCCGGGTGATTCGGTCTGCTCGAGCACACCGAGCGCTTCCGCGCGAGCGATCGCCTCCGCGGCCGATTTCGCGCCCAGCTTGCGGTACAGCTCCCGGGTGTGCGTCTTGACCGTGTTCAGCGAGATGTACAGCCGCACGCCGATCTCGCGCCGGGAAAGCCCGGCAGCGAGGCAGCGCAGCACGGCAAGCTCCGCCGCGCTGGGGTCCTCGACGACGCGTGCGTTTCCCACAGCAGCTCTGGCCGTGGCGAGTTCCTGCGCGACGGTGGCTGCGATCGCCGGGAGGCGCCCCGGATCGGGAAACTCCCCGATCATCGTGCGCGCGCGGTTGAGGTCGCTCGCGGCAGGCCCCAGGCGTGCTCGCGCGACCCGGACTTTCGCGAGGACGAGCAGGGCGTGAGCATGACCAACGGTCGGGTGGGAGGTGCGCCGGAGCCGCTCGCCGCGTAGCGCCTCGCGCTCGGCCTCGTCGAGGCGTCCCGTGGCGGCGCAGGCCAGCGCGAGCCCGAGGTGCGCCAGCGACGCAACCCAAGAATCCGCTCGGCCGGCCAAGTCGATCGCCTCGCGAGCCACTCTCTCTGCGCTCTCGTTTCGCCCCTGCTCGGCGTCGACCAGCGCAAGTAGCCCCAGGCTGCCGAGGTAACCCTCAGACCCGTCGGGAGCATCGGGTCTTTCGATGGCCTGGGCTGCGATCCGGCGCGACTCGTCGAGGTCACCGGCGAAGAACAGCGCCTGGGACAAGGTCGCCAGGACGCCCACGCTCAGAATGTCCGCGCCCGCGCGCGACGCCGACAACGCACGGCGTCCGTGTTCGACAGCCGCGCCCACGTCCCCCCGCTCGATCACCTCCGCTCGCGTGAGTTCCACCACCGCCTCAACGTACGGCGACCAGGCGTCCGGGCGCTCCCGGCGCGCGCGTTCTGAGATCGCAAGCAGCCGCTGGATCTCCACCTCCGGACGGCCGACGAGTCCCGCCGCGGCGGCTCCGGCGGCCGGCAGCAGAGGATGCTCGACGAGCAGCTCGCCAGGCAGCCGGCGCACCCAGCCAAGGAACTGACCGGCCCGCCCGCCCCTGATGAACACAAGATGAGTTTCGAGAAGCAGCTCAGCCATCGTCTCGGCGTCACCTGCGGCGGACGCGTGCTCAATCGCCTCCTCGACCAGCTCGTGCGCCCGACACCAGTCCGCCGCGCGCCGACGTAGCTCACGCGCGGCGTCGCGCCCGAGTTCCAGCTGTAGAAGTTCGCCGAACAGATGGTGATAGCGGTACCACTCCGCACGAGCATCGAGAGCGATCAGGAACATATTCGAGCGGGCCAGCTCCGCAAGCACCGCGGCCGAGTCCTCGCGGCCGAGGACTGCGTCGCACAGCTCCGGGGTGAAGCGCCCGAGCACCGAGGTCTGCACCAGGAAGTCCCGGGTCTCCGCCGGGAGCGCCGCCAGAACCTCGGCGGTCAGGTAGTCGCCGATATGCCGAGCGCTACCGGCGAAAGCCCGCACCCCCTCGTCGGGGTCGTCGAGGTCGCGAAGCCACAACGCCGCCAGGTACAGGCCCGCGGGCCAGCCTTCGGTGCGCTCGACGAGCAAACCGATGCTGTCGCCCGACAGCTCGACGCCCTCACGAACAAAAAGCTCCGTGGCCTCGTCCGTCGTAAAGGCCAGCTCTCGCGCGCGGACCTCTATCAGCGCCCTGCTGGCGCGCAGTTTCGCGAGCCCGAGCGCCGGGTCTGAGCGGGTCGACACAACCACGCGCGCCCCGGGCGGCAGCCGTTCGACCGCGTGCGCGATCGACCCTAGCGATGCCTCGCTTCTCACCGCGTGGAGGTCGTCGAGCACGATCGTCACCGGACGCCCGTAGGCAACCACGCCGTTCATTAGCTCATCGACGGCAGCCTCGACCTGCACCCGGCGGACACCGAGGCGCATGAGCGCCCGGGCTCCGAGACCCTGACCCAGCCGGTCCACGGCCGTCGCCAGGTGCATCCACAAGCGCACCGGATCATCGTCAGCCGGGTCAAGCGTCATCCAGATAACGGCCTCCGGGCGCTCGATGCACCACGACCGCACCAGCGTCGTCTTTCCGTAACCGACCCCCGCGTCGAGCACCGTCAACGCCGAGGCGCCGTGGCCATCGAGCATCTCGAGCAGGCGCGTGCGGCGCAGCATCCCCGCGTGCACCCGCGGCAGCATCAGCTTCGGTTCGATCACCCGCAGTCTCTGACCAACCGCCTGCGCCGTCTGGGAGCTCACTCGATACCCCGGTCCAACCGTCCGATTCGTACTCCAGCGATGACCCACGCCGCGACACGCCGTCCGGTGCGCTCGAACTCGTTCGGAACCCTCGTCGGCAGCGCGAACGAGCGACCCATCCGCACCACCACGGCTCGCTCGGGTGAATGAATGATCTGAGGTCCGTCCAAGAGGAGGACTTTCTCGGCCAAGCCACAGGCCCCGACGCCGCGAACCCGGCCGCGCGGCCAACAGGAAACCGCAAACCCGCTTCGCCTCGAAAAGACGCAACCCCCAGCGCGATCAACGACCGCCCATCGGGAATCCCGTGGGGCCGTACATTACCGCCCCGCTGCCGGCGGCCGTCCTCAATTTCCAATGCGCTCCGCTGATTTAGCGCGCAAGCGGACCCCGACACGCGCCAGCATCGGACCGCTCTTGGCATTCCACCGGCGTTGACCACCCTCAGCGCGGACCCGCCATCGCCGTCGAACATCTCAAGCAGACGCGCCACGGACAGATCTGAGTTCCACGCTGGCCGCCGTCAGCTTTAGGCACGACGGGAGGGCTCCGGACAGGTCTGCCTGCTCGATCGGAGCGCACCTGGCATCGCCGCCCCGTTCACCCAGGAAGCATGAATCACCCGGGTGAACGTCACCTCGCAACAACGACCGGCGGCGTATTTGCCGTGAACATCTTCGTGGTCGACGGATCGGGGCACTGGCGAAGAAGGAGCATCAGAGACCCGCACCGCCGACCTGGAGCGAAAGTGGCCAAATCAAAAATTGCCGAGCCAATCGATGCACAGCTGGCCGTCGGGGCGAGTACACCGAGCCGCCAGCTCGCTGGCGCGCACCGAGAGCATGAGGCGGCAAGCCAGCACCGCGCGCTGCGATCGCTGGTGCTCTCGATCAGCGACTCCGAACCGATCCAGACGCGACGGCCGCCACGAGCGCCTGCCGCTATCGTGCTTGCGGACGATCGGCGACGGTTGGAGCGTGACCTGCACGACGGAGTTCAGAACGAGCTGGTGGCGCTGATCGTCACGCTCGCGCTCGCACAGGAGGATCCCGAGACCCCACCCCCGCTCGTGGAGACGCTGGCCGGGCTGGAAGCTCGTGCCCAGGCGGTTCCCGACTCGGTGCGCAACATCGCCCGCGGGATTTACCCTTCGCTGCTCGCCGACTTCGGCCTCGCAGTAGCGTTGCGCGCGCAGGCCGCGCGCGCCGGCGGAACCTTCAACCTCGCCTCCCACCCCGGATACGGCACAGCGGTCACCATCTCGCTCCCCTGGCCAGCGACCGCCGATCGACGGCGATGAGCCAGGTCATCCTCCTGTCGCTGACCGCCTCGCTCAACCCGACGCTGGTCGCTGCTACGACGGTGATGCTCCTGCTTCCGAGCCCGAAGAAACTGATGCTCGGCTATCTGCTCGGCGCGTACATGACCAGCATCACGCTGGGACTGGTGATCGTGTTCTCGCTGCCGAACTCGAGCGCGACCAACACCACCGAGAACACGATCAGCCCGGCGGTCGACATCGGGCTGGGAGCGATCGCGTTGGCCGTCGCCTTTGTCCTCTACACCGGCCGTGCCGAGCGCCTCAGGGAGCGCAGGCAAGCACGCAAGGCGGACAAGCCGGACAAGGGTCCGCCGCGGTGGCAGCGGGAGTTGAGCAAGGGATCGCCGAAAACGACGTTCGTCATCGGCGCGCTGCTCTCGCTGCCTGGCGCGTCATACCTCGCCGGTCTCCACGAGATCCACAAGCTCAAGTACTCAACCACCACAACGGTGCTGCTGGTCATCGGCTTCAACCTCGTGATGATGTGGCTGCTCGAGGTGCCCCTGGCGTCATTCCTGGCCGCTCCCGGCTGGACGCCGCGCGCGATCGAGCGAGCCAAACTGTGGGTGAGCCGACATGCCCACACGTTCGCCATCAGGGGATTCACCGCCGTGGGGGCACTGCTGGTCATCAAGGGCCTAATCGGCCTGCTCGGCTGACGTGCAGCCGCGCAGCCGAACAACGCCCCGACGAGTCACTACCGACCAGACCTTCACGGGCTCGCCGCCTTTTGCGAAGCGGTCACGGCGCCGCTACCACCGCTCCAATGCCCGAAGGCGAAGGTGTGGCTCCAGCTATTGGGCGGTGCCCTATTCGAACGGCTGTCATCGCTAGTCCGTGGGGCGGTAGCGGACCTCGGCGAACGGCCACTCGGCCGCGAGCCAGTTCGCTACCGCGTCATGCACGGGGCGATCTAGTTCCGCGCAGTTCGCGGTGACCCAGGACCGTACCTGCGCGACGCGGGAATCCGACCGCGACGGATAGATGTACACGCATCCGATGACTCGGGCCTCATCATCGAGGACGGTGTACGTAAAACCCTCACGTCGTTCGAAGTCCTCCGCGTGGCGCTGCAAATCCCGCAGGTTCTCGTCGGGTGAGAATCCACCGACGGGCGGCCACCGGCCATCCAGGAAGCCAGGAGTGGCGCGGATGTGGTCGATGCTCGACATCCAGGCACGGTGATCGGCCTCGTTGTGCTGGGGCCCAAGTGGCTCCAAGCGGAAGGCCGAACCGACAAGGCCCTGCGGAACGACGAAATCATCCGGAACGAACGACTGAGCCATAAGACGAGGTTACGCCCGACGCGGCCCAGGCGGTTCAGAGCTGCTCCGGGGCCTGCACTGTCCTTGCTCCGTCGACGCGGAAAGCGGATTGGTCGCTGACGGTGGTTCGATGTGGTGCCCTATACGCCTTCGGCTGCGGCTGGTGCTCGACCGGTGCTGACCTCTTGCAGGCGTTTGGTCAGGTAGCGACGCTCGGCCTCGGTGTGCGCGAGGGTGAGAGCTTTGCGGTAGGCGCCCGCGGCTTCGGAGTTTCGGCCCAGCCTGCGCAGGAAGTCGGCGCGAGTCGCGTGCAGGAGGTGGTATTCGCGCAACTCGCCTGAAGCTTCGAGCTCGCCGACGAGCTCCAGGCCATCCTCGGGGCCGTTTGCCATCCCGACGGCGACGGCGCGGTTGAGCTTGACGAGCGGATTTGCGGTGACCTCGAGGAGCCTCTCGTACAGGGCGGCGATCCGGGCCCAGTCGGTCCCGCCGGCGTGTGGCGCGTTGGCGTGGCAGGCGGCGATGAGTGCCTGCACCTGGTGGGGCCCGATGGCGTCCCGGCGAACGGCCGCGCCGAGAATCGCGTTCGCCTCGTGGATCTCCGCCCGGTTCCAGTGGGAGCGGTCTTGTTCCTCCAGCGTGATCACGGCGCCTGCGGCGTCGGTTCGCGCCTCGCGCCGGGAGTGCTGGAACAGCAGCAGCGCAAGCAGGCCACCACTCTCCGGCTCGTCCGGCATCAACCTGTTGAGCAGTCGCGCCAGCCGGATCGCCTCCGCGCACAGGTCCACCCTGATCAGCTCATCCCCCGTCGACGCGGCGTAGCCCTCGTTGAACATCAAGTAGAGGACCGCGAGCACTCCGCCCGTGCGCTCGGGCAGCAGGTGAGCGGGCGGAACTCGATACGGGATGCCGGCGTGCTCGATCTTATGCTTGGCGCGGACCAGTCGTTTGGCCATTGTGGGCTCGGGCACCACGAACGCGTTCGCGATCTCCGTCGTGGTCAAGCCGCCGAGCGCACGGAGCGTTAGCGCGACCCGAGCCTCGAGGGCGATCGCCGGGTGGCAGCAGGTGAAGATCAGCCGCAGCCGGTCATCCTCGATCGCGCTCTCATCGCCCGGCTCTTCCTCGTACTCATTATCGGATCGATCGTCAATCAAGGCCGCTGCCTCCCTGAGTCGAGCGTCCCGCATTCGTGCATGGCGCAGCCGGTCGAGCGCTCGGTTGTGCGCAACCGTCATCAGCCACGCGCCGGGCCGATGTGGAACGCCCTCGCCCGGCCACCGTCGCGCCGCCTCGGCGAACGCCTGCTGGGCGCAATCCTCGGCCAGATCCCAGTCGCGCGTGCGGCGGATCAGCGCGGCCACGATTCGCCCCCACTCTTCGGTGAAGGCCTCCTCGATCGCCAGCGTCGCCCGCCGACTCATTCCTCCGCGAACGGGCGCAACTCCAGCGAACCGAAGCGAGCGACCGGATGCTTGGAGGCCACCTCGATCGCCGCATCGAGATCCGCGCAGTCCAAAATGTCAAAACCCGCGATCTGCTCCTTGGTCTCGGCGAACGGACCATCCGCGATCACGACCTCGCCACCCCGGACGCGGATCGTCGTGGCATCCTGCACGTCCGCGAGCTCCTGGCCCTGCAGCCGCACGCCGCGTCCCTCCATCTCAATGACCCAGGCCTGGGCCTCAGGCCCGATCGTCGTTGCCGCCTCAGCGGGCAAATCGACCGACCTGTCGACGCAAACCAGCATTAAGTATTTCATCTCGAGTCCTCGCTTTCTTGGTCGCAGGGCAGCCGCTAGGAAAGCCGGGGACGCAGGCTAGTACCGGCGAGCGAACCCCGCGCAAACCCACTCGTTGCGTGCGAGCCGTGAAAGCCTTGGACGCGATTCGGAAGCGCCAGCGACCGCAGCTGGACCCGCTGCCGCTCGCTCTCGCGATCCCTCTGAACCTCATCGGCCAGCGCGATCATCATCTTGGGGTGCATCGAGACCTCCTCGGGTCTGGCGATTGACTCAACACCCGTACGACGAACGAGTTCGGCGAAATGGACACCCCACCTCGCCAAGGCGTCGCACAAGCAACGCACCCGGCTGACACGAGACCGGGCCTACGCTACCCGGTCGAGCGCACCGGTCGATTTCAAGGAAGGGCCCGCTACCCGCTCTCCCTGCACGAGCGCCAGCCAGCGCGCTCGCCGACGTCGCTCACGGATGGGTAGCGAGCTCGGTCGCTGCACCCCGAATCCGTCGCCCGGTCCGGCCATGGGGCCTATGGAGCCGAGCCGATCACCAAGCCGCAGCCGCCGGCATGGCCAACGGGCATTGAAGTCGGGGCGTGTCAGCCAATCCGCTCAGCCAGGGAAACGATGATCCCCTCCGGCCCCCGCACATAGGCCATGCGCCATATGTCCTTGTACCGACCGATGCCGCCGACCAGGCCGTAGCCGTCGGCAGCCAGTTGGTCGACCATCGCCTGCAAGTCGTCGACTTCGAATGACACATTGCGGAGCCCCAGTTCGTTGGCCATGGCGGTGGGCGAGCCTGGCTCGTGTTCCGGCCGGATGAAGCTCGACAGCTCCAGCCCAGGACCTCCGTCGGGTGGCCGCAGCATGACGATGTGACTGCGGGAGCCGGGGATGCCGATGACGGTGTCTACGAAGTCGCCCTCCATGAACATCTGGCCCTCGATCTCGAGGCCGAGCCTGACGAAAAACGCCGTCGCCGTGTCAAGGTCCGCGACGGTGATGCCGACATGGTCGAAACGTCGTATATGCGACATGAGGTGCGTCCTCCGATCTCTTGCTGTCGTGGGCCCGCGCCGGTGGAGGCCCTTCACGTGGTGAGCGGAGCCGGCCGGTGGTTCTCGACATGGAATCGCGAATTCAGGTCCTAATCGTCGCGAAGGAGGGAACTCCCCACGGGAATCCAGGGCCCAAACGCACGGAGCTGGGTCTGGGCTGTAGCAGGCGAGTCCGTCCGCGACGAGCGTGTCCGCGAGCCGCTGGGATCGAACGCCGGGTGTAGTCGGTTTCCCGCGCGATCTCGCCGACGATTCCGTTTACCGTGTGCGATGTTGAACATCACTCGCCAGCGAGCGCTTGACTGTCCGAATTGCGCGTTGGCGTGGTCGCCGTAGCGAAGCACGGTGGAATGCGCCGCGAACACCGCGCGGGTGCTTCGCGCGGGTGTCCCCTCAGGCGTGTTCGACTGCGTTCGGGTGGCGCCCGAGCAGCCGAAGGAACGCTGCCCCGGCCGGCGAAGGCTCGTGGTCGAGCGGGGTGACGAGCACCAGCTCGCGCGGGATCGCAGGGTCGGTGGCGACCCCGGACGCGCGGCCATTCGCCATCCGGATCGCGGCCGGCGGCAGCAACGAAACGCCGAGCCCGAGCGCCACGAGCTCGACGAGCTCCGGCAGGGCATCGACCTCGCAGGCGATCCGACGCTGCACCCCGACCGCGCGACACGCGCGGTCGATGCTTGCACGCAACGCGGAATCTGGGCGGTACTCGATGAACTCATGGTCGGCGAGGTCGCTCAGCCGGATCCGGTTGCGGTTCGCGAGCGGACGGTCGGCGGCGACGGCGAGCTGGAGCGACTCAGTGGCGATCGTGGTGGCCCGCACGCGGTCGCCCTGCGGTCCGAGCGGCGGGTCAACGATCGCGAGGTCGATCTCACCGTCCGCGGTGCGCCGCACGAGCTCCGGGGCCCCGACGTGATGTAGCCTCAACGTCACGGCCGGATGCGTGCGGTGAAAGCGGGCAAGCAGCTCGGGGAGGTTGACCTGCCCAAGCGTCTGGATCGCGCCGATCGCCAGGTGTCCGCGCACCAGCCCGCGGACCGCGGCAACAGCGTCCCGGGCGTCCTCGGCTGCGGCGACGGCCCGCCTGGCGGCCGGAAGCAGCGCCCGTCCGGCCTCGGTCAGCTCGACCTGCCGGGTGCTGCGCACGAACAGATCGCTGCCAAGCTCGCGCTCAAGCGCGCGAACCGAGCTGGACAGGCTCGACTGCGTGAGGTGAACCCGCACCGCCGCACGGGTGAAATGACGCTCCTCGGCGACGGCCAGGAAATGCGAGAGCTGTCGCAACTCCACTCAGCGAGTGTATCGATGAGTCTCATTGTGACTATCGGTTGGACGAATGAAGCCCGATGACCGACACTGAGGCCATGACCGATATGAAACCCTTTCACGACGCCGCCACATCACGAGTCACGCGTTTGACGGCAGCCAGGTCGCTGTGGATCAGGCAGCGTGACCTCGCGGGTCCGCCTGAGGCCCGTCGGTTCATCGGCGCCCACCACGGCGGGCTGCCGATCTCACTGTTCCTCGTCGACGACGGGCCCGGCGCAGGCCCGCTGCTTCATCGCCACTCCTACGCGGAGGTGTTCGTCGTCCACGCCGGAGAGGCCAGCTTCAAGATCGACGAGATCCGACTGACGGCGACAGCAGGAGACATCCTCATCGCCCCCGCGATGAGCGCTCATCGCTTCACGAACACAGGAGAGTCGCAACTGCGTGTCACGGCGATCCACACCGCGCCGGACATGGACACCGAATGGCTCGAGCCGACTACAGAACCGGAGGGAACAGCATGCTGAGCGACATCGGGTCCGCGCTCGCGGGACTGCTCGCCTTCGCCACCGTCCTGATGGGCTTGCGCTACCTCCTCGATCCGAGTCCGGCCGCGGCCGGGTTCGGCATTCCCGGCGCTCGCGTCAACACTGTGCCTGACCGCGCTTGGCTTGCCGTCAAGGCCGCGCGCGACATCGCCATCGGCATCGCCTTTGCCGCACTCCTGATCGATGCCGCGCGCCACCAGCTCGGTTACTTGATGCTCGCCGCGGCGATAATCCCCATCGCCGACGGGACGATCGTCCTGCGCAGCGGCGGGCCGAAGGCAACCGCGTTCGGGGTCCACTGGACGACCGCAGCCGTCATGCTCATAGTTGCAGCGTTGCTCATCGCGTGAGCCGCAACCCCGTCGATGACACAGCCGGACGGCCCGAGCAACGCGGCGCGCGCCCGCGCCACCGACCAGTGTCGCGCGGGTGCAGCAGTACCACTTGGGCGCATTTCTCGACTGGTGTTGTTGACGTGTCGACGACCAGGTCGTAGCGGACTCCGTCGTGTACCGCCACCGCCTACGACGGCGACTTGCCGGCGACCCGGTCAGCTCGCACGCCCTCGCGAGATGCGGCGGCCGGGTCGCTACCGCCGGACGCCTGGCTGGAGTGGAGCCAGGCCTCGGGTGTCGCAAGTCGATCAGGCCGCGGTGCGGCGTTGGAACAGGCGTGAGGCGAGTGCGCTGG
>Ga0335083_10004454_pt1 | contig 17839 bp, 25 predicted proteins | sample Lox_Sample_42_FD_206716 | JGI IMG/M metagenome (GOLD analysis project Ga0335083, IMG submission 206716) | Soil microbial communities from Loxahatchee National Wildlife Refuge, Florida, United States - Lox_Sample_4.2 | ecosystem: Environmental > Terrestrial > Soil > Wetlands | place: USA...
CCAAGACCGGCGCGCATGATAGCGATGAATACGAGCGCCCAGAAGAGATAGTTGCCCATCACATTCCCCTGATAGCTGACTCAATGGTTGCCACGCTGTACGGCGCGCCATCGGGCGTCTGTGTGATACCTTCGTCAGCCAGGCGCGTAAGAATCTGGCGTGCCACAAACGTGGAATGACGCTCACCATTGACGCGGGCTTTGCGGTAATGGTTGACGAAATGGAGCGCGATGTTATACAGCCCTTCGTCATTGTTGAGCCAGAGAGCCACGTTCCAGTGGTTCCAGTTCTTGTGACCGTTGTACTTAGCCATGATTTCACCTTTTTTAGCGTTCGCATACATATTTCGAGTTGAGATAGACGCGATGGTCGCGCACCGTGACATCTGCACCTAACGCGCGCAGGCGGCTGATAGTGGTATTGGATGGCCAGCGCGAAAGTGTGTCGGTCATGACCTGCAATTCCATCTTGTCATGTGCTACCTGATTCACATTGGCAATGTGATTGCCATGGAGGTACACACGGCATACAGGTGCGCCAGTGCATTCGTTGATAGAAACCTTTACTTCAGTATTGGCATTGCGCCATGCGTAGAAGTGATAGGCTGCATCGCGCATTGCTTGTTCAATCTTTCTCATGATTAACCCCAGTGTTAGTTACTACTATGGAAAAACCGTTCTACAGCGCTGATAAAATCAAGGCTGTATGGCTGTTATTCCACTTCTCTTATTTCAAGGTCCGCCATATCCCATCCGTTAAGCCAATGTTGCAAATGACCATAAGCGATAACGAAGGGTGTTTGCCGTGTGTGTTGGTTATAACGTGAGTGATAACCCATCAGGTGAGCGGCATTCGCTGCTTTCATCATTGAGATAAGGGCAATCATTTTATTCACCTTTAACGCAGAGAGAGATAAAGACCAGGATCATGCCGGGAGTGAAAACCACGGCAACTGTGAGAGCGGGGATCATGGTTATTCTCCAATGACTGAGGAACGTGACAGGAAAGCAATCACGCGTTCAAGCAGGAGCGGCGCGGTAACGTCAAAGCCGTGGGCGCATTGTTCAGACTGCACATGACAGATAAACAATTGGTACGCGAACATACAGACAACGGATGCCAGAAGGGCGATAACGACTGCTGCGCGGCCCTTGTGATGCGGAATGTGAAGTGCTTTCATGATTAACCCCAGTGAGTATTAGAGAGCGCCACTTGCCAGAGTGGCGCGGATTGGATCAGATGTCCGGTTGGCCTTGAGCGATGATGCGTGCGACATGTTGCTCAGCTTGAGCGCGATTCATGCCATTGCAGTCCATGAGGGTGCGAACCATTTCCTCATTGTTTGAATCAAGGGACAGTGCATCGTTGATTGCCGCGTCCATTGCGTCAGTAGCCGTGCTGTAGATCATGGTGACCTCGATATAGAGTGGTTAAAGAGCTTGTGGCTTTGCTGCTGCCCAAAACTGAATACTAGGCTTTGTTATAGAGATAAACAAGACACTGTTACACTTTCGTTGATTGAGATTTGGGTGATGGGATAGCAGCTATCAGGACAGTCTGGAATGGGCGCACATAGGGTAATGAGGACGTGTGTGCGAAATCCCCTGGATGGGCTGGAAACCAGTGCTGGCAAGGCTTTTGGCGTGGGACAGATCACGCGCCTCAGAGACAGTAAGTAGATGCGATGACAGGGAGAGAGACAGGACGCCAGCCGACAAGCTGGCGTTTTTGTTTGGTACGTTAAAACGTAACGTTTTGGGTGATGGAGGGATTGGAGGGGGTGATTGGGTGGGTGAAAGTCCCATTTGCACACACATTCACGCGTATATGGTGTGTGATTAGCATCATATATGTACACAATCATATGTGAGTGTATGCACATACATGACATCATGTGTTGTCGCATGGAGAATAATCTACTCATGTGCAACGAGCGGATAAAAATGTTCTTCTCATATGTTCAGTGATAACGAGAACAATCTTCTCAAACTTCGATAATTCACATTATGTTAAATGGCGATGACGTGGTATTCCAAGGGTTTACCCTGGTCCATCGACCATCCTGGGTCCTGAAAAGGGTGGTCAAAACCGCGCCGGGACTCCTGCCGTCGCCTTTGCTTCCTTCCACCCCGACAAAAATTTTTCCTGTCCCAGAAATAGTCCGTCCCCTTTATGAGTGTAAGAAAGTGATATGCTGTCTACATGCCCCCCAGTGAGGTGTGAGATGAGCAAGAGCAAGCGGGAACGAAAGTGGCCGAAGATGCCGAAGTACAAGACCATGTATGGAACATCGGTGTTTCTCTGCACCGATCTAAAGACTTTGCATGAAGCCATGGATTATCTGAGTGAGGGGAGTAGCAGGTTTTATCAGGAGAAGGGATTGGGCGTAACGGTGCCTTATACGAGGGAGGGGAAAGGATTAATCCAGTTAATCGGCTGGTTTGATAATAACCCTGCGACATTGGCACATGAGTGTCTGCATGCCAGTTATCATCTGCTGGATAATGCGGGTATTAAACACAGCCGTAAAAACCATGAGGTACTGGCGTATTGCCTGAGCGATATGATGAATAAATTCAGAAAGGTGAAGAAGGGTTGATTATGTGGTCATGTTCTAAAACCCCGAATGCGCCGGATAAATGGTTTTCCGATCCGTACTCAGCTATCCAGAACTGCGCCCCGGATGCGCAGTTCATGTGGACGGATTACCCGAAACAGCGTCATATCCACTTCGAAGCGCTGTTCAATGCGTGTCTGGATGATGTCATGCCGTGGGCTGTCATGTCGGCTGACCGGGACAACTACGAACAGATGAAGCGGTGGGCGCATATGTCGGCGTGTCCGCGTAGCCTGCTGGGCGTGTTCCGCCACGCCAGCATGGCGATGAAGGATGGTGCGGAAGCCTTCTGCCGTGCTGTGCTGTACGTCAACTGTGGTCTTTTTCTGGATGATCTTTCGTGAACGTAAAAGGGGTCAAAAAGTACATTCTCGAAGAGGTTGCCCACGGGCGACCGATTCAGCTTGTGCTGCATCCCAAGCCGCCACAGATCAAGGCATTCGATCCTGAAGGCACTGAGATTCTGGTGGATGATCCGGAATGGATCAGACCAGAGTTGCCAGACTGGGTGACGGTCGTGCGTTGGCTGGGGGAGGATGAGGCGTTTGCCCATGACTTCTCGCTGGCGGAAAAGTACGGGGCCAAGTGGCTCGCTGATGAGATGCTGGAACTCAAGGAAAAGGTCAAGTCCGATCCACGCAATGCCATGGCCTACCGCACAGCCATGGAGATGATCAAGTGGTCGACCATGATCCGCGATCCGAAGTATTCGGAGCGCACGGTGCAGGAGGTGAAAAACTCTACGCCGTCAGACCCGGATGTCGTGCGCGCCAAGATCAGACAGCTTGAGGAAGAGTTGGGCATGGGTGGACCGGCTGTCATTGAGACACAGAAGCCGCGCCCGCTTCTCTCAGGCAAGAAAGAACCGAGTCAGAAGATGCTCGCCCATCTGGAGCGGGCACGTGAAAAAGCCGAACAGGCACGAAAGGAACGCAATGAACGACGATCAGGCAGAGGTGGACTTCCGGGCCGCTTACCCAAAGATAGCGATGGACATCAATCGGGGGATGGCGGGACCGAATGAAGTATGGCTGAAGGAAATCTGGATGAACGGCTATGTGATGGGCCGTCAGTCCGGGCTGCTGGAGTCGCGAAATGAACTGCAAGCCGGGTGATATGGCGGTTATCGTGCCAGCGCCAGATGAGCACGATGAAAGTTGTGAATACCACAATATTGGCACTGTGGTGGATGTCGTTGGTCCGCCAGAGGTCATGGGTCAGGGATGGTGGCATTGTCGCTGCCGTGCCGAAGATGCAAGGCTGACGGTGGAATCCATCTACCGTCCAGGATTGATGTACGAAGCGCGGGAAGCGGACATTGCCGATGCCAATCTCAAGCCCATCCGTGGGCTGGGTGTCGAAGATGCTATCCGATCAACAGAAGCTGTTAAAGCTTGAAGAACTCAAGAAACTCAAGAAAGACTTTTCCCTGTTCCTGTACCAGCCTTATCCGAAACAGGTGGAGTTTCACACGGCTGGTGCCACTGTCCGCCAGCGCTGTCTCATGGCGGGCAACCAGCTAGGAAAGACGTATGCAGCAGGATGCGAAACAGCAATGCACCTCACTGGTCTATATCCTGACTGGTGGCAGGGTAAGCGCTTTCGCCGTGCAACGCGCGGGTGGGCTGGGTCAAGGAATGCGGAAGTCGCACGTGACGGTGCGCAGCGGATTCTTCTTGGCCCTACGAACGCAATCGGCACAGGAACGATACCCAAAGATCGAATTATTGATTACAAAAAAGCTAGAGGCGTCCCGGATGCAGTGGAATCCGTGCTCGTCAAGCACACTTCCGGCGATCAGTCTTTACTGGTCTTTAAGGGCTATCAGGATGGCCGGGAAGCATGGCAGGCGGAAACTCTGGATTTTGTATGGTTTGACGAGGAACCTCCTGAGGACATCTATTCCGAAGGACTCACGCGTACTAACAATACAGGCGGTACTGCGTACCTCACTTTTACCCCCCTGCTAGGGATGACGTTTGTTGTGCTGCGCTTCTGGAACAAGACGCCCGGTACGCAGCTTATTTCGATGACCATTGATGATGTCAACCACTACACCGATGAACAGAAAGCCCAGATCGTCGCTGATTACCTGCCGCATGAGCGAGAAGCACGCGCAAATGGCATCCCAATGCTGGGTTCGGGTAAGGTATTTACAACAGAAGAGGCTTTCATTCTGGAAAGTCCTCTTGCCGAGATACCGGAGTCATGGAAACAGATTGTTGGACTCGACTTTGGGTGGGATCACCCCACCGCAGCGGTACGAATGGTTTACGACGCGGAAAATGATTGTGTGCATGTCACAGCGGCATACCGCCAGAGTAAGCAGACTCCGATTATTCATGCAGCCGCGATTAGGCCATGGGGCGACTGGATTCCTGTCGCATGGCCGCGTGATGGATTACAGACTGACAAGGGTTCGGGCCTACAGATTGCCGATATCTACCGGCGAGAAGGTCTTAACATGCTTTCCGAATTCTCCCAGTTCCCCGACAAAAGAGGTGTTGGCGTGGAGGCTGGACTTATCGAAATGCAGCAGCGCTTCGAAACGGGCCGCTTGAAGGTTGACCGTAACCTGTCGCAGTGGATCGATGAATACCGCATGTACCACCGCGTTGATGGAGTGGTCGTAGCGCTGAACGAAGATTTGATGTGCGCAACACGTTACGGGATCATGATGTTGCGCTATGCCACGCCTGCCATGTATGCAGGCGGCAGGCCGGATAGATGGAACCGTGGCCGTTTCGGTGGTGACAACGGCACTTCATGGATGAGCGCGTGATGGATGAATTATTGACCCCGCGCGTTCTCCGCGAATACTTTGTCTACAACAGACGCACAGGGGAGTTGCTATGGAAAGACAATGGGGCGTTAGCGGGGAGCGTGCATAAACGAATTGGTTACCGGGTGGTGACGATAGGCACACGGCAGTATTACGTGCATCGCATCATCTGGGCCATGATCAAAGGCGAATGGCCACAAGGCCAGGTTCGCCACAAAAACCGTGACCGGCTGGATAACACCTGGTCCAATCTTTACCTGAAGGGATAGTCATGAATCTCGAAGAGTACGAACGCATCCAGCCGAACATGACGGTGGACAACATCATCTTCTACGTGCCAAACCGTCATTGTGAATGGCGTGTCAATACGATGTACACCAAAGAGCCGGATACGGTAGCATGGATTCGTGGCATGCAGCCCGGTGAAACGTTCTACGACGTGGGTGCGAACATCGGCCTGTACACATTGCTGGCGGTCAGGCAGGGTTTGAAGGTGTTCGCTTTCGAACCGGAAGCCCAGAATTTCTCGATTCTGGTGCGTAACCTGACGCTTAACCTGGTGCCCAAGGCGAACGCCATCGCTTTCCCGTTCTGCATCAGTGACCAGGAGCGCGTGGATACGCTGCGCCTGTCCGCGCTGAATGCTGGCGGTTCTTGTCACGCCTTTGGCAGTAACAAAAATTACAAGATGCAGGAAAAGGAATGGGCGTATGAGCAAGGGACCGTGGGTTTCTCGCTGGATGCCCTGGTGATGGACTGCAAGATGCCACAGCCTGACCATATCAAGATCGACGTGGACGGGTTTGATGACAAGGTGCTTGCGGGTGCTCGGGAAACGCTCAAAAATGTCAAATCCGTTCTGGTTGAGATGGATTCTGCAAATGCGGACCATATGGGCTGGGTTGATCGTCTTAGGAACGAATACGGATTCGTCACTGATGACGCCCAGATTGCCGCCGCCCGCCGTGCAGAGGGTCCCTTTACCGGTATCGGAAACATCATCTTTACCAGACCGGGGGATCATCATGAAACTTCCAACAGTGCGGGAACGACTGACGCCCTATCAGCGCAACTGCAACCATCGGTGGGGAAAGCCGAGAGCGGTCAATCGTAGTAAGGTGGTGGCCGGTCCAGAGGCACCCACGCTCAGTTATACGGCTTACCAGCGTCTGTGCCTCAAGTGTGGGTATATGCAGCTTTTACGGAGCACGAATTGAACGCCGTTGACCACGTTGTTTACAAATTGCGGAACGCGCCACTCATGCAGTGGCCGTATCCGCATCTTTATCAGACCAATGTTTTCCCGCCTGACTTCTATGCCCAGTTGATAGCCAATCTGCCGAGTACGGATGAGTACAAGGACATCGGTTTCAAGAACCGGTTGATCACTGAGAAGGGAAGAACGCCGCCGATCATGCAGGATTTTGCTGGCCCGTACTTCGCCAAGCACATGCTGACGATTTTTCACAAGGCTTACTGGGAGCGTTTCCCCAATGTTCACGACATGCCCCATTTGACGTGGGAATGGCGGTTTGTGAGGGATGGAAAAGGCTACTCGATTGGCCCGCATACCGATGCCGCAGACAAGGTGATGAGTTTTCTGTTCTATCTGCCTACCGATCAAACGAATCAGGACCTGGGAACGGGCATTTATATGCCGGATGACCACGTAAAAACGTGTCCAGGCGGTCCTCACCACAAGTTTGATGGTTTCCATGAGGTGTACCGGGCACCTTATCTGCCAAATTCGTGCCTGGGTTTCTGGAAAACGTCGAATTCTTGGCATGGAGTCCAGAAAATCAGTAAAATTGTCCAAAGAGACGTGCTTTTGTACAATATTTACTGTCTCCCCAGCAAAGAAAAGTGATTTTTTTGCTCCAGGGGGATTCTGGGGCGAAAATCGTGGCACTGACGCAAGAAACGTTCTCCATCCAGGCGCTGAAGCGAATCCAGGAGTGCCGTGGATTCTGCAACCAGTGGCATATCAAGGCTCGCGATGATTTCGACTTCATTGCGGGCCATCAATGGCTTCCAGAGGATGAAAACCTGCTGCGCCAGCAGAATCGCCCCCATACCACCTTCAATTACTCGGAAAAGATGATCGATGCTGTCGCTGGAGCGGAAGTTTCCAGCCGTCAGGAGGTCGTCTACAAGCCGCGCGGCATGGCTGATTCCCCATTGGCCGAACTGTGGACCAATGCAGCGCGCTGGATTCGCGACGAATGCCACGCTGAAGATGAAGAATCCGATGCTTTCCGCGATTGCCTGATTACCGGCATGGGCTGGACCAGCACGCACATGGATTACAGCGAGGACCCGGATGGCCGTATCGTCATCAATCGCATTGACCCCATGGATATGTACTGGGACCCGGCTTCCACCAAGCCGGGGCTGGCAGAACGTCGATATGACGTGCAGTGCGTCTGGATGGACAACGCAGATATTGCCAAACGCTGGCCCGATGCCGTGCCCATGGGAGTTGACCAGATGGACGCAGGAGCCACTGGGATCATCATCCATGGTTTCCGGTATCAACTGGGCGTAGAGGACGATCAGGAGAAGCGCCTGGACCAGTCCGCTATCTGGCATTACGAATGTATGGAGATGGAACCGTACTACCGGGTAGCGACTGACAAGCAGGTGCAGGAAATCAGCGAAGATGATTTCAGGTCCATGAAGAAGCAACTTGACCAGTTTGGCTTCAAATACGTCAAATCATGGAAAAAAGTCTATTATCGCGGCTTCATCAATGACCATCAGGTACTGGAATGGGGTAAAGCGCCCTGCCAGCATGGATTTACGCGCCAGTGCCTCACTGGCAAGCGTGACCGCAACAAAAACACGTGGTATGGCCTCACACGGGTCATGAAAGACCCCCAGCGCTGGGCCAACAAGTGGCTGTCGCAGATCATGAACATCATCAACCTGAACGCCAAAGGTGGGCTTCTGGCGGAACAGGGTGCTTTTGTCGATCAGCGCCGCGCTGAAGAGGAATGGAGCGATCCTGGTTCGATTGTTCACCTGAACGAAGGTGGCATCAACAAGATCAAGGAAAAGCAGATGTCCAGCTATCCGCAAGGGCTGGACCGTCTGATGGAGTTTGCGCTGGGTTCGTTGCCGCAGGTGACGGGTATCAATCTGGAAGCGCTGGGGCTGGCCAACCGCGATCAGGCCAATGTGCTGGAACAGTCGCGGAAGCAGGCTGCATATGGACTTCTGGCCCCAATCTTCGATTCCCTGCATCGGTATCGAAAGATGCAGGGCAAGGTGATGCTGTATTTCATCCGCCAGTTCATCAGCGATGGCCGTATGGTGCGCATCAATGGTACGGGTTCGCAACAGTACCTGCCGCTCACCAAGATTCCTGAAGCCATCGAATTCGACATTATTGTGGACGATGCACCGACTGCCCCAGACGTGAAAACACGCACATGGGAAGCATTGATGCAGATCGTGCCAGTGATGATGAAGGAAGGTATTCCGGTGCCTCCTGACCTGTTGACATATGCCCCGCTGCCGACTGACCTGGTTCAGAAGTGGCAACAGTTCATGCTCCAGCATCAGAACATGCCGAATCCTCAACAGATGCAGCAGATGCAGCAACAGATGCAACAAACGATGCAGGAAAACCAGCAACTCAAGCAGAAGCTGGCGGACAAGAGCGAAGAGATTCAGATCAAGGCGTGGGAAGCGAGCCAGAAGATTCAGCTTCAGCAGCAGGAACTGAACGGAAAACTGCTTATCGAAAAGCAGGCCCATGAAAACGATATGGTCATGAGCCAGCAGAAGATGCACCACGATCAGGTGCTCAAGACGCACCAGACGCAGGGTGATTTGAAGATCAAGGCGATGCAGGCCGGTATGGGTGACCAGACGGGCGAAGATGGTCATGTGCAGATGAAGATTGATACCAGCGATATTGCGACATCGCTGGAAAAGATCACTGCACAGTTCACTCAGGCCATGCAGTCGCTGGCGGCTGAAATGGGCCGTCCAAAGACAGTTGTGCGTGATGCACAAGGGAATCTCGTTGGAGTCAAGTGATGACCAGCTATAAAAAGCTCGCTGAAGAGGCGGGACAGGAACTGGAGCGCGTCAAGGTTGAGATGGATAACCTTCAGCATCGATATTTCCAGTTGCAGCAACAGATCATTGACGGAAGCGTAGATTCGCTTTCGGATGAGGAAGCAAAGGTGGTTCTGCGCACTTTCGGGGATAGGGCGCAGAACCGTGATGAATTGATGATGCTTATTAAAGCGCTCGCGCACCTGTAAGGAACAATCATGGCCTTCGAAGAACTGCCCGCCGATTACGATACTTTCTTCAAGACGGGAGAACTGTCTGATGCGCTCAAGGCGCAGATGACGCCGCCTGTTGATACTACGGTTGCGCCTACGCCTCCAGTGGAAACGGTGGTTGAGGCAAAGCCGGTTGTGGCTGATCCGCCGCCTGTTACCACGCCCGCGCCTGACCAGAGCAACGTCTATCTCCAGCAGTTGCTGCGTGACCGCGAAGAAGCGGGCAAGCTGATGGGCGAACAGATGAAGCAGTTGCAGGCGAAGATTGACCAGATGTCTGCACCTCCCGCACCTGACCCGGCAACTGACCCGCTGGGCGCGATGATGCACCAGATGAAGCAGATGGAAAAGCAGATTGCTGATTTCCAGAAGGGTGCAACGGAAACCCAGGCTCAGGCGACGCAGCAACAGCAGGCCCAGCAGCTTCTGAACCACGTCAAACAGCAGATTGGCGAGTTTTCCAAGACGCACGCCGATTACCAGCAGGCGTATGAGCATCTGAAATCGGTACGGACTGCTGACTATACAGAAATGGGTCTCACGCAAGCCCAGATCATCCAGCAACTGGGCAACGATGAGCGCACCATCGTTCAGCAGGCCCTGCAACAAGGGAAAAACCCGGCTGAACTGGTGTATTCGTTCGCCAAACGCTATGGATACGTGCCGCCAGTGGCTACGCCGACTCCAGAAGAGAAACTGGAAACGATTAAAAAGGGCCTGGAAGCGTCAAAACAGGTCACTCAGGCTGCGCCGCCAGCTACAGGCTATACGCTGGATGCCGCGAAGGTAGCCAGCGACCGTGATTTGACCAATATGGTCGAAAATCACTGGGAAGAAATGATGGGGGGCCGTAAAGGCATCTTCTGATGAGCAAAGACGGGTTCGTACAGGTTCCACCAGACTCGACTGGCAAGCAGGTTGACTGCTCCAGTCTGTCTGTCAACGGTTCCACGGTGGTCCGCCAGCGCGTGGTCATTGGTGACCCTACGTCGTCTGCTGGCCTGGCCACGGTCACGGGTGGTGGACTGAATGTCAACATCAGCGCCACGCCCAGCGTGGTTCTGGCGGCTGGAAGTGCCAATATTGGCACTCTCAACGGCATCAGTGCGACCGTCAACGTCAACCTGACGGGTGCCACAGCCAAGATTGCCATTTCCGCTACCCCAAGCGTGGTGCTTGCGGCTGGCACGGCCAACATCGGGACACTGAACAATGTTTCCGCAACTGTCGTGGCCCAGGTCACTTCCCTGCCCGCCAATATTGGGACCATCAATAACATCTCTGCTGGGGTTGTCCTCGCGGCGGGCGCAGCGAATATCGGGACAGTCAATGGAATTTCAGCAACCGTTGTTGTGGCTGGAGTTGTGTCGTTCTCAACGCCTCCCACAATTAACAACATCTCCCAAACGGTTACCACTGTTATTGGGGGGTTTCTGGATTCATCGGGTCAGCAGCGCAACCTGGTTGATTCCGCGAACCTTGCACTTCGAGTCAACGTCGTCGCGGGTTCAGGCGCAGGAGCGAATCCTGTCTCGATTGCGGCTGGTACAGCAAATATCGGCTTCATTGATCACATTTCAGCAACAGTCAATGTTGCGGGATCACTCACCATTGGCGGAACACCTGGCGCAACTTCCTACACAGCAGGATCATCGTTCACGATGATCGGTGGAATGGATGGCTCGCTGGCGCGCGGTCTGTTGATGGACGCGGCGGGCCACGCCATCATCTCTGGCACGGTAGCGCTCGCTGCTGGTGCTGCCAACATCGGTACGATCAACAATATCTCCGCAACCGTCAACGTTCAGGGTTCCTTTACGATTGGCGGTACGCCGGGTGCCACGTCCTATACGGCTGGCAGTTCGTTCACGATGATTGGTGGTATGGACGGGTCTGTCGCCCGTGGGCTGCTGATGGATGCCGCAGGACACGCAATCGTGTCCGGTACGGTTGCCCTTGCTGCTGGCGCGGCGAATATCGGCACTATCAACAATATTTCCGCTGCTGTGGTGCTGGGCGCGGGCGCGGCAAACATTGGCTCCCTGAACAACATCAGCGCCACGGTGGTGGCTCAGGTTACGTCCTTGCCCGCCAACATCGGTACTGTGAATAACATCAGTGCCACGATTGGGATTACTGGAACTGTGGCGCTTGCCGCAGGCACTGCCAATATCGGCACCATCAATAACATCAGCGCAGGTGTAGTGCTGGCGGCAGGTGCAGCCAATATCGGTACGATTAACAATATTTCCGCTGCTGTGGTGCTAGGTGCTGGTGCCGCAAATATTGGTTCAATCAACAATATCAGTGCTGCCGTCGTGCTTGCTGCTGGCACCAATAATATTGGATCGATTAACAATATTTCCGCAGTGGTGAGCGTCAATATCGCTGCTCAGTCGGCTGGAAATATTCTGGCTGTTCAGGGTCCAGTGGTATTCAACGCATCGATTACTGCAGCAAATGCCCCTCTTTTGATGGGTGGTCGCGTCAAGACATCGGCCTCTACCACGGCAACGGCGCACGCTGCCGTGTTTATGTGGATGGATAAGGCGGGTCGTCAGATTGTCCAGCTAAATCATCCATCTCTGCATCCAAGTGCCACACACGGTCCTAAATCTGTTACGCTTTCTGCGTCCGCAAATACGGTGCTTGTGGCTTCTGCTGGTACGGCCTGTGTATTTGTTGACAGTATTCTGGTGACCAGCAATCTTGCGGCTGTAACGCGGGTAGATATTTATGAAACCGCTAGCAGCGCTGCACCAGAAGTATCGAGTTATCTGGCAATTGGCGGCGGCGGTTTCCAGACCACTTTTAATCCGCCGTGGCAGTTATCAGCCGGTCAGGCTTTGTCGGCGCGGTTGAAACCCAGTGCATCCGCACAGGTTCTGGTAATGGTTCACTTCCACGTTGGCCCAGCTTAAGGAGATTGTCATGTCCGCCAAGATTTCTACCACCAAAAAGATTTCGTTGCAGCATGGCTCCGCTGCTCCGAACGTGCCGAAGGCCAATTCACCCATGATGGGCGGTCAGGGTATCAAGCAGATTGCTACGGGTTCTGCCAAAGCCGGTGCCCAGCGCAATGGTGCTTCTGGCGGTAACAAGGTCAATATGACTTCTGATTACGGCACGGCATCGGGCATTGATCCGAATGGCGCAAAGGGCGCTCCCAGTAGCGGTCCTACGCGCGGTATCCGGGGATAATCATGGCTCCGTATGCTAAAGGAAAGACCGTTAAGGCCGGTTCTTCGAGCAATGAAAGCGGGAAGGCCAGTACCAAGCGTGCTGCTGCTTCCCGTAATTATGGCGCGAAGAATTCGAAGGTCCGCGAAGGCACCAAGTCTAGCGGCGGCGCACGTACCGGGAAGTGCTGATATGGCCAGACTGACTGCAAAGACGCGGGCCAAAGTGCCTGCGTCAAAGTTTGCCAATCCTGAAAAGCGACGTTTCCCGATTCAGGATAAGGCACATATCCGGGCCGCAGAGTCGTATGAACGCTATGCGAGTCCCGCCGAAAAATCGAAGATCAACGCTGCTGCAAAAAAGGCGTTTGGATCGAAGCGGGGGCGGTAATGCTGGTCAAGGTGATGGTGGTGGTCGAAGTGGATGAAGGCACGCCAGCCGATGAGATTGAGAAGCACATGGCTTCCGCTGTCGCCCACTACTTCAACTATATCGGTCAGACTGGTAACGCGTCTGCAACCGTCAAATCCAGTCATCCTGGCCAGTCTCTTGCCGGGAAAGAATGACTGTCGTAGTTCTAACATCTGGCACTACTTATTCAATCCCAGCAGACTGGTCCTCCACGAATCAGATTGAAACGTGGGGGGCTGGTGCGGCTGGTGGTGGTGCTTCTTCTAGTAAATGTGGTTCCGGTGGTGGTTCCGGTGGTTATTCCACTATTTCCAATGTTGCTGGGCTGAGTGGCACACTCACGATCCAGATCGGCGCAGGAGGTACTGGCGTCTCAGCGGGTACCGGCAATAGTGGTACAGCTACCTGGTTCAATGGAACCGCTGCATCGTCTGCTACATGTTCTGCCAATGGTGGGTCAGGCGGTTTGTCGAATGCCAGCAGCGCAAGTGGTGGTGCAGGTGCGACGACCACAGGTGTAGTCGGCACAGCTACTGCTGGTGCGGCTGGTGGGGCTATTTCACTTACGTCCAGTGTGAGTGGAGGGGGCGGTGGCGGCGCTTCTGGTGCAGCAGGCGCTGGCGTCGCAGGTTCTGCTAACGCTGCCAGCAATGTCGGTGGTGCTGGCGGTAATGGTGATGCAGGATCAGGTGGCGCTGGCGGCGCTGGCGGTAGTGGTACGACTGGCGTATCTGGAACAGGCACGAATGGCACGGCCAATACCGAAGGTGGCGGTGGCGGGGGTGGTGCTGGTAGAGGCAATCAGGTTGGCTATGTCGGTGGCGCTGGTGGTATTCCGGGCGGTGGCGGAGGTGGTTCTGTGTCGGGTGCGAATGAGGTTGGCGGCGCGGGCGCTGGTGGCCAGATTCGCATTACCTATACCCCTGGTGCTGGTACGACGTTCGTATATTCGATGAATCTGCTGGGCGTGGGGAACTGAAATGCTGCTTGCTCTCTGGTCAGGATTCTGGAATCCAGCCGCCTGGGTGCAGGGGCCTACGCCCCCTCCTGTCGTTTTCCATGACCCCGGCGCGGGTCACGGCAAAAAGCAGTACAACATCCGTACTTTCGAGCGCGCCGATCAGGATTACTGGGATATCCGGGAAAAGGCACTTCGCCAGAAACTCCCACCCTCTCCTGAAGCCCCTAAACCTGCTGAAAAACCCGTTGTAAAGACAGAAACACTGGTCGGCAGTTTGCCAAAGGTTAATTTATTCAAGCCACTGGATAAATTTGCTGAATTGGACACTAATTACGCTGATATTGTTTATCAACTGGCTTTACAAACACAAAGGGTTAAAGCAAAATCCGACGACGAAGCGCTATTGGCGCTTCTTCTTTAGGATACCTTTCCCGTGATGGGGGAGACAATCCGAATAGCCGTGATGGCCGCGATTGCGGGCTGCGTACAGCCGCGAATCCATTCCCATTCTGGGAGGCATCATGGCCGTTACCTCATTTGCCACAGGCGACAACCTAGCGGTTAAGCTGTGGTCGAAGAAGCTGGCTGTCGAAGCGCTCAAACAAACTTGGTGCTACAAGTTTATGGGCACGGATGACAACAGCATCATCCAGATTTTCGATGACACTGAGAAGCAGCCTGGCGACCGCGTTCGTATTCCTTTGCGTCGTCTGCTGGTTGCGAGTGGCGTGTTGGGCGATCTTACGCTGGAAGGCAACGAAGAACGCATCAACTACTACTCTTCGGACGTGTTTATCCAGCAACTGCGCCATGCAGTTCGCGAAGGCGGCAAGTTTACCCGCCAACTCGTTCCGTTCGATATCCGCGAACACGCACGCGCATCCCTGCAAGACTGGTGGGCAGACCGTATCGACTACTGGTTCATGAACCAGTTGGCCGGTAACACTGCACAGACGGACATCCGTTATACCGGTCTGAATGCAACGATTGCTCCTGATACCCAGCATACGGTCATCGCTGCTGGCGCAACGGGTGTTAACTCGCTCTCTTCGGCTTCCACGTTCAACCTCACGCTGATTGATACGTGCGTGGAACGTGCCAAGACGATGGACGTTCCGATTCGCCCGATCATGGTCAATGGCGAAGAAAAGTATGTGATGTTCCTCCACCACTCTCAGGTGACGGACCTCCGTACCAACACTTCCACTGGCCAGTGGTTCGACATCAACAAAGCCGCGCTGCAAGGCGGTCAGGTGACGCAGAACCCGATCTATACCGGCGCAATTGGCGAGTACAACGGTACGATTCTCCACGCAACCAACCGTCTGCCCCAGGCATGCAGCGCAACCAGCGCCATTGCAAACACCCGCGTTGCGGTGTTCTGCGGTGCGCAGGCAACCGCTATGGCCTTCGGTCGTGACAATGGCCCTGAACGCTTCTCGTGGGTTGAAGATTATTTCGACTACGAAAACCAGTTCGGTGTGGCTGCTGGTGTTATCGCGGGCATGACCAAACTCACCTTCAATGGCAGCGACTACGCCACCATTGCGGTGCCTACGTGGGCTGCGGCTCACTAAGGAGATTGACATGGCCACTTTTACAGCATCTGCTTGCCAGGCTTCGGCATCGGGTTTCTTCCTGAACCCGCCGAAGGTCAACTACGAAGGCATGAACGTGCGCGGTGCGCACTTCACGTTCCCTGCTGCGCAATCGGCTGGTGACGTTATCCAGATGGTCCCGGTGCCGCGCGGCGCTCTTATCCATGACGTGGTGTTGAACACGGCTGGCATGGGTGGTGCGCAGGTTACGGCAAACGTGGGTGATGGTAACTCCGCAAACCGCTACTTCGGTTCGGTTTCCACGGGTGCAGCCACACAACCCCACGCAACCAATGGTGCTGGGTACTCGTACTCCGCTGATGACACTATCGATATCACGATTGGTACTGCCACTTCGGCTTCGGCTGGTGTGAGTATCTATCTGGTAGTGACGTACTCGATGGATAACAGCGGTGACGGCACCAGCTAACCAGCTTTAGCAGTACCAGTGTTCCTGACTTGACCCGCCCAAAAGGCGGGTCTTTTTTCGTGCATAATTACATCGTAAATTCAGGAGCCAACATGACTGTCAATATGACATTGCCTGACCACAAGGCGGCAATGATCGGCATCCAGCCGCTTCGCACTACCGGTAATATCAATCCGTATCAAGCCGCAAGTCTCCTGGAACAGCAGGGAGATATCGAAGGCGCGGAAAAAGCCTATATGGAGTTGCTAAATAACGACTTCAATAATTGTGTAGTCATGGCCAGTCTGGGGATGAATTACGCCATCCAGGGCAAGCATGGCCTGTCGAATCTGCTGTTGTCCCGTGCGCTGGAGGTATTCGACAAGCAGTTCAAGGCGGATTTCAACCGGCTGGGCATTTTCACAAAGGAACAGAAACCCGGTGCGGAAGCCTTCTTCATTAAATTGAAGAAGTCGGAAATCATGAATGCCATCGGCACCACGTGGAAGCATGAGAACAAGCTGAAAGAGGCGCGCTACTGGTTTGAGCGTGCCCAGTCCATGTTGCCTACTGACAACCCGGATATCCAGAACAACCTGGCTACGCTCTACATCAACGAAGGTAAGCCCGGTCAATCGATGGAGCATCTGGAACGCGCACTCAAGGTTGATCCGAACCATGGGCAGGCGCACTGGAACCGTTCATTGGCGCTGCTGGAGATGGGCGACTACGAACAGGGCTTCAAGGAATATCACTGGGGCAAGCGGGCACAGGTCCGCATGACCCGCAAGTACGCCAACCATGAGATTCCCGAATGGGATGGTTCGCCCGGTAAGGTGGTGGTGGTGCATGGTGAACAGGGTATTGGCGATGAAATCCTGTTCGCCTCATTACTTCCTGAAATGATCCGCGATTGCAAGGAAGTCATCTTTGACTGCCACAAAAAGCTGCATCGTCTGTTCTGCAACAGCTTTCCGATGATCGACATCTATGCGACCCGCGAAGATGAAAATATTACGTGGCCGGTCAACCCGAATGGGAGTATGCGTTATCCGATTGACGCAACGATTGCGATTGGTGACCTTCCGAAGCTTTATCGAAAGAACATTGAAGATTTTCCGGGACAGCCTTATATCCGTCCTACGCCCACTGCCAACATGCGGTGGGCGGAAAAACTCAACCAGACGTTCACAGACGGGAAGCCGGTCATTGGCATCAACTGGATTGGTGGGCACAAAAAGACGCGCCTTGAGGTGCGTTCGCTTACCCTTGAACAGATGCTTCCCATCCTTCAGATGGACGCCCATTTCGTATCGCTCCAGTACACAGAATGCTCAGCAGAGATAGCCGCATTTGAGGCGAAACATGGAATCAAAATCCACGAATGGAAAGAAGCCAGCCAGAACGAACACTACGACGAAACAGCGGGACTGGTCGCGAACCTGGACCTGGTTATCACGTGCTGTAGTAGCGTGGTTCATCTTGCAGGCAGTATGGGTGTGGATACGTGGGTACTGACGCCTAGCCGCCCCGCGTGGCGCTATCGGCTCGACCTGGATTACATGCCGTGGTATGGCAGGACA
>Ga0335083_10004455_pt1 | contig 17838 bp, 13 predicted proteins | sample Lox_Sample_42_FD_206716 | JGI IMG/M metagenome (GOLD analysis project Ga0335083, IMG submission 206716) | Soil microbial communities from Loxahatchee National Wildlife Refuge, Florida, United States - Lox_Sample_4.2 | ecosystem: Environmental > Terrestrial > Soil > Wetlands | place: USA...
ATGGCGATGGGGAACGTGAGGACGATGCGCGTGCCGCCGCCGTCGCGCGGCTCGGCGCGGATCCTGCCGCCGTGGGCCTCGACGATGGCGCGGCTGATGGCGAGGCCCAGCCCCGCGCCCTTGCGGTCACGCGACTCGCCGCGTGCGAACGACTCGAAGACCTCTTCCTCGCGCCCCTTGGGCAGCCCCGGGCCGTCGTCCTCGACGGCGAGCTGCACCGCATCGGGCAACGCACGCGCGGTGATCGTCACATGGGTGCCGGCCGGCGTGTGGCGGCCCGCGTTGCCGATCACGCTCACGAGCACGCGCTGCGCAAGCATCGGATCGACCGCGACCTGCGGCAGGTCCCGCGAGACCTGCACGTCGATCGCGTGCTTGCTCATGAGCGCGCCCAGCTGGCGCAGCGCCGCCTCGACCAGGTCCGCGAGCGAACGGCGCTCGCGCTCGAGCGCCACCTCGCCGCTTTGCAGGCCCGCCATCAGCAGCGCGTTGCGCGCGACATCCACGTAGTGCACGCGCTCGAGGGCCGTGGCCACGAGCGCGGCGAAGATCTCGAACTGGTAGCGCTGCTCGGGGATGAAGAGGTCGCGGGCGCGCTCGGCGCGCAGCGCGAGGACGCCCCGCGTTCGCGTGGGCGACTTGAGCGGCAGGAAGAGGTACTCGTTGGTCGCGAGCGTGTCGGTGCCCGCGCCGGCCGGCTGCGCCTGGTCGTATGCCCACTGGGCCGCGGTGCTGTCGAGCGGGTTGCCCATGCCGCGCCCCGTGGGCGACACCAGCGAGCCCGTCGAATCGGGCACGAGCACGGCCGCGCGGGCGCGGAAGTTGCGCTCGAGGAATTCCTCGGTGGTCTCGACCACCTGCGCCGTGGTCTGCAGCTGCGCGAGGTCGCGGGCGAATTCGTAGAGCGTGCGCGCGCGCTTCTCGCGATGGGCGGCCACGCGCGCCTGGAACCTCAGGCGCCCCGCGAGCTGGCCGATCAGCACGCCCACGGCGAGCATCACCGCGAACGTGAGGAGGTACTGGATGTCGTGCGGGATGAAGCTGAAGCGCGGCGGCACGAAGAAGAACTTGTACGCCGCCACGTTGATCGCGGCGCCGACGATCGCCGGGCCGCGCCCGAAGAGAACCGCGAGCATCACCACGGTGATCGTGTAGATCATGGCGATGGTGGCGAGCTCGAACGACGGGTAGAGCGCGCTCGAGAATGCGGTGGCGCCCGCGCACGCGACCACCGTCCAGAGGTAGCGCATGCGCTTCTCGCCGCCGCGCGAGCCCGGCGCTTCCGCGGACCGCTGCGCCGGCGCCTGCACCGGCACGCCCGCATCGGCGCCGCTTCGCCCGATCTCGATGAGGTCGAGGCTCGTCGCCCGGCTCGCGATCTTCTCGCTCATGCCGCGCTTCAGCCACGCGCGCCGCGTCTTGCCCACGACGACAGTGGCGATGTTCTGCTCGCGCGTGTAGTCCACGATCGCCTGCGAGACGTCGTTGCCGGTGACGATCGCGGTGGCCGCGCCCAGGTCGCCTGCCAGGCGCACCACCTCGAGGATGCGGCGGCGCTCCTCGGCGGGCAGGCGCTGCAGCGCCGGCGTCTCCACGTAGATCGCGGTCCACGGCACCGCGAGGCGCTTGGCGAATCGCGCGGCGCTTCGCACCACGTGCTCCGCGCCCGGGGCCGGTCCCACGCAGCACAGCAGGCGTCCCTGCGTCTTCCATACCGCGTCGATGCCCTTCTCGGCGCGGTACTTCTGCACCTCGTCCTCGACCACGTCGGCGGTGCGCCTGAGCGCGATCTCGCGAAGCGCGAGCAGGCTTCCCTTGCTGAAGTACGTGGCCTCCACGCCCTTCTCGGCGTCGCCCACGTGCACCTTGCCTTCGCGCTTGCGCACGAGCAGCTCGTCGGCCGACACGTCCACCATGACGGTTTCCTCGGCCGTGTCGAAGAACGTGTCGGGCACGGTGAGCGGCTCGCGGATGCCGGTGATCTCGCCCACGACGTCGTTCAGGCTCTCCAGGTGCTGGACGCTCATCGTGGTGAACACGTCGATGCCCGCGGCGAGCAGCTCGTCGGCGTCGTTCCAGCGCTTCGGGTGGCGCGCTCCTTCCGGATTGGCGTGCGCGAGGTCGTCGATGAGGAGGACCTCGGGGCGGCGCGCGAGGGCGCGATCGAGATCGAGCTCCGCGGCCACCGGAGCGCCGTCGCGCGTCGGGGGCGGCAGGACCTCGAAGCCCTCGAGCAGCCTCAGGTTCGCGCTTTCGTGCGTGTCCACGACGCCCACGACCACGTCGCGGCCCGCCTCGCGCAGGCGCTGCGCGGCGGTGAGCATCGCGTTGGTCTTGCCGGCGCCGGGGAAGGCGCCGAAGAAGATCTTGAGCTTGCCGCGGCGGGACGCTTCGGCCATGCGGGATTCTATCGCAGCGCCCTTGGGTTAGAATCGGCACACAACCGCGGACCGGACCATGGAAGACACACTCCTCCTCGCGCGCGCCCAGTTCGGGCTCAACATCGGGTTCCACATCCTGTTCCCGACGCTCACCATCGCCCTTGGTTGGTTCCTCGCCGGTTTCCGCATCGCCTACCAGCGCACCCGCGATCCGCGCTGGCTCTCGACCTACAAGCTGTGGCTCAAGGTGTTCGCGCTCTCCTTCGCGATGGGCGTGGTCTCGGGCATCGTGATGTCGTTCCAGTTCGGCACCAACTGGCCGGGCTTCATGACCCACGTGGGCGCCATCGCCGGGCCGCTGCTCGCCTACGAGGTGCTCACGGCGTTCTTCCTCGAGGCCACGTTCCTCGGGATCATGCTCTTCGGCATGAACCGCGTGCCCGAGTGGGTGCACGTGGCCTCGACACTCATCGTGGCGGCCGGCACCACGCTTTCGGCCTTCTGGATCCTCGCGCTCAACTCCTGGATGCAGACGCCCGCGGGCCACGTGCTCGACGGCAACCAGTGGATCGCCGCGGACTGGGTCTCGGTGATCTTCAATCCGTCGTTCCCCTACCGCTTCACGCACATGCTGCTCGCATCGGGGATCACGGCCTCCTTCGTGATCGCGGGGCTCTCGGCGTGGCGGCTCCTGCAGGCGTCTTCCGACGCGGGCGCGGCGCGCACCCTGCGCGCGGGCATCGTCGCGGCCGCGATCCTCACGCCCGCGCAGGTCTTCGTGGGCGACCAGCATGGCCTCAATACGCTCGAGCACCAGCCGCAGAAGATCGCCTCGATCGAGGCGCTGTGGCACACCGAGCGCGGCATGCCGCTGGTGCTCTTCGCGATCCCCAACGAGCAGGAGAAGCGCAACGACTACTCGATCGAGCTGCCGTTCGTGGGCAGCCTCATCCTCACCCACGACGTGAAGGGCGAGGTGAAGGGCATCGAGGCCTTCGAACCCGACCGCCCGCCCGTGGCCCCGCTCTTCTTCGGCTTCCGCATCATGGTGGGCGTGGGCATGATGATGCTGCTCGTCTCGTGGTACACGGCCTGGGCCACGCGCCGCGGCCTGCCCGCCAGGCGCTGGCTGCTGTGGGTCCTTTCGGGCTTCACGTTCTCCGGATGGATCGCGACGCTCGCCGGATGGATCGTGACCGAGGTGGGGCGCCAGCCGTGGCTCGTGCAGGGCGTGCTTCGCACGCGCGACGCCGTAGGCGAGATCACCGGGGCGCAGCTGGGCGCCAGCCTCACGGGCTACGTCCTCACTTACGCGGGCCTCTTCCTCGCCTACATGGTCGTGATCACGCACATGGCCGGCAAGGGATCGGAGTGACAATGGACCTCGCACCCGTCTTCCTCATCGTCATGGGCGCCGCGGTCCTCGCCTACGTGGTGCTCGACGGCTTCGACCTGGGCGTGGGCATGCTCATGCCCGCGGCCACGGGCGAGGAGCAATCGCTCATGGTGGCCTCCATCGGCCCCTTCTGGGACGCGAACGAGACATGGCTCGTGCTGGGGGTGGGCGTGCTCCTCTCCGCCTTCCCCGCCGCGCACGGCGTGGTGCTGGGCGCGCTCTACCTTCCGGTGGCCGCGATGCTGGTGGGCCTCATGATCCGCGGCGTCGCATTCGAGATGCGCATGAAGGCGCACGGATGGCACCGGGAGCTCTGGAACTGGCTCTTCTGGGCGGGATCGTTCGCGGCCTCGTTCTTCCAGGGCGTGATGCTCGGGCGCTACATCACCGGCTTCGAGGGCGGGTTCGGCTACTGGCTCTTCGCGATGGTGGTGGGCGCGAGCCTCTGCGGCGGCTACGTCCTGCTGGGCGCGACGTGGCTCGTCTACAAGACCGAGGGCGAGCTCAGGCGCAAGGCCCTCGCGTGGGCGCGCTGGGGGCTGCTGTGGGTCGCGCTGGGCGTGGCGCTGGTGAGCCTCGCCACGCCGATGGTGAGCGAGACGGTGCGCGACAAGTGGTTCGATTTCCCGCGCACGCTCTGGCTCATGATCCTGCCGGCCGCCACGGTGGCGATCGGCATTGCGCTCTGGCGCGCCACGAGGAAGCTCGAGGCCGGGCCCCGGGGCAAGGACCTCTTGCCCTATGGGCTTGCCGTGGCGATCTTCGCGCTCTCCTTCCTCGGCCTCGCCTACAGCATCTATCCGTACGTGGTGATCGACAAGCTCACCATCTGGGAAGCGGCCGCGCACCCTTCGGCGCAGAAGGTGATCTTCATCGGCGCGGTCATCGTGCTGCCGCTCATCATCGGCTACACGATCTTCTCGTATCGCGTCTTCGGCGGCAAAGCGCGCGAGAAGCTGTACGACTGAGGCGCCGGCGCGCCTAGGCGCCCATCGCGGCGAAGAGCTTCTCGCATTCGGCGGGCGGGACGGGCCGGCTGATGAGATAGCCCTGGATCTCGTCGCACTCGTGCTGCCTCAGGAAAGCGCGGTGCGCCTCGGTCTCGACGCCCTCGGCGATCACCTTGAGGTGCAGGCTGTGGCCGAGCGAGATGATGGCCTTGGCGATGAGGCCCTGGTCGCCGGCGCCGCCCGTGATGTCGCGGACGAACGAGCCGTCGATCTTGAGCGCGTTCAGCGGGAGCCTTCGCAGATACGAAAGGCTCGAGTAGCCGGTCCCGAAATCGTCCACCGACAGGCCCACGCCGATCGCCTTCAGGCCCTGCATGGTCTGGATCACGTTCTCCGCATCGTGCATCACCATGCTCTCGGTGAGCTCGAGCTCGAGGTGCCCGGCCATGCCGGTGCGGGCGATCACGTCGCCCACGAGGCGCACCAGGCCGCCGCCCCAGAGCTGGCGCGCGGATAGGTTCACCGAGATCGTGGCGCGGAATCCCGCCGCCCTCCACGCGCGGCCCTGCTCGCACGCCGTCCTCAGCACCCATTCGCCGATCGGCACGATGAGCCCCGTCTCCTCGGCGAGCGGGATGAACCGGTCGGGCAGGATCAGGCCGCGCTCCGGATGGCGCCAGCGCACCAGGGCCTCGACCGCGTCGATGCGCCCCGTGGCGAGGTTCACGCGCGGCTGGTAGTCGAGCAGCAGCTCGTCGCGCTCGATCGCGCGGCGCAGGCTCTGCTCCATGGACAGGCGCTCGTTGGCGAGCTCGTTCATCTCCGCCGTGTAGAACTGGAACGTGTTGCGCCCCTGGCTCTTGGCGCGGTACATCGCCGCATCGGCGTTCTTGAGCAGCGTCTGCACGTCCGGGCCGTCCTGCGGATAGAGGCTGATGCCCGCGCTGCAGGTGATGTTCAGCTCGCGCTCGCCGATCACGATGGGCTCGGAGACCTTGTTGATGAGCCGGCGCATGGTGCGGAAGATCACCTCCTCGCGCGCCTGGTCCGACAGGATCAGCACGAACTCGTCGCCGCCCAGCCGCGCCACGGTGTCTCCGTCGCGCACCGAGGCGAGCAGCCGCTCGCCCACGTGCCGCAGCACTTCGTCGCCGAAGTTGTGGCCCAGCGAATCGTTGATGACCTTGAAGTGGTCGAGGTCGATGAACACCACGGCGATCGAGCGCGCGCTGCGCTGCGTGAAGACCGCCTGGCGCAGGCGATCGTGGAGCAGGTGCCGGTTGGGAAGGCCCGTGAGGCCGTCGTAGTTCGCCTGGCGCTCGAGCTCTTCCTGGTAGCGCTTCCTCTCGATGGAGTACTGCATCGCCTTCAGCAGCAGCTCGCGGTCGATCTTGCCCTTCACCAGGTAGTCCTGGGCGCCGCTCTTCACCGCGTAGAGCGCGAGCTGCTGGTCGTCGTTGCCCGAGAGCACGATGATCGGCACCTTCGGCGAGTGCGCGTAGACCTTCGCGAACGTGTCCAGCCCGTGGCTGTCGGGCAGCGACAGGTCCAGCAGCACGAGCGAGGTCTCCTTCTGCGCGAGGAGCTCGAGGCCGCGCGCGAGGCGGTCGGCGTGCTTCAGGCGGAACTCGACCTGGGACGGCTCCTCGGCGAGCATCTCGCGGATCAAGCGAGCGTCGCCCGGATTGTCCTCGATGAGGAGGACGGAGTGTCCCGGTTCTTCGGGCTTCATTTCCCGGGAGGAAGCGTGACCACCGAGAGCCAGAACCGGTCGATCGACTGCACCACCACGATGAATTTCTCCAGGTCCACGGGCTTGGTCACGTAGCAGTTGGCGTGCAGGTCGTAGCTGCGCAGCACGTCTTCCTCCGCGGCCGAGGTGGTGAGGATCACCACCGGGATCGCGCGCAGCTCCTGGTCCTGCTTGATCTCCGAGAGCACCTGGCGGCCGTCCTTCTTCGGCAGGTTCAGGTCGAGCAGGATGATGTCGGGGCGCGGCGCCTTGGCGTGCTTGCCGCGCTGCTTGAGGAAGTCCAGGGCCTCCACCCCGTCCTGCACCCAATGCAGGTTGTTGTAGACCTTGCCCTCGTGCAGCGCTTCCTTGGTGAGGCGGTGGTCGCCCGGGTTGTCCTCCACCAGCAGGATCTCGACCGGCGGAGCTTCGTCGACGCTGCGGATCATTTCCCTTCTCCTGGCTGTGCGTGTTCGTTGTCGTGGCGCGCGATCGTGAAGCCGAACGTGCTGCCCTGGCCGGGGCGCGAATCGACCCAGATGCGCCCGCCGTGGCGCTCGACGATCTTCTTGCAGATCGCGAGGCCGATGCCGGTGCCGGGATACTCGGTCTTGTTGTGCAGCCGCTGGAACATCATGAAGATGCGGTCGGCGTACTGCGTGTCCAGCCCGATGCCGTTGTCCTTCACAGTGAAGACCCACACGTGCTCGCGCGTCTCCGCGCCCACGTGGATGCGCGGCGCGGCCGCGCCGCGGAACTTCATGGCGTTGCCGATGAGGTTCTGGAAGAGCTGGGTGAGCTGGCCCGGGTCGGCGACGACCTTCGGCATCGGGTCGTGGGTCACCGCGGCGCCGCTCGCCTCCTGGGCGATGCGCAGGTTCACGAGCGCCTTGTCCAGCGCGGCGAGGCTCTCGGTGGGCTCGAGGCTTCGCCCGCGGGTTCCGACGCGCGAATACGCGAGCAGGTCCTCGATCAGCTGCTTCATGCGCGCGGCGCCATCCACGATGAAGTCCATGAACTCCTTCGCGTCGCCGTCCAGCCGGTCGCCGTAGCGGCGCACGAGCAGCTGCGTGTACGACGAGACCATGCGAAGGGGCTCCTGCAGGTCGTGCGAGGCGACATACGCGAACTGCTGCAGCTCCTCGTTGGAGCGCTCTAGCTCGTGCGCCTTCAGCTCGAGCTCGTCGTGCGCCTCGCGCAGCCGCGCCTCGGCCTCGCGCCGCGCCATGAGCTGGCCGATCTGACGCCCCACGCTCACCGTGATCTGCAGCAGCCACCGGTCGGGGTGGCGCGCCTCGCGGCTGTAGAACTCGATGGCGCCCAGCACACGCTCGCCCATGAGCACCGGCAGCGCGAAGGCCCCGCGCAGGCCCGCGGCCCTCGCGAGCGGCCCGCGGATGAACCCCTGCTGCTCGGTCACGTCCGCGACCCATACCGAATTGCCTGTCGTGAGCACGCGGCGGATGAGCCCGCTCGTGCCCGGCACGAACTTCTCGCGGGCGCTCGCGTCGAGGAACGAGCGCACCTTCGGATCGTCCACGCTCCACGTCTCGGCGCAGTGGAGGAGGTTGTCGCGCTCGTCGAGCGACCAGCGCGCCGCGCACGCCCAGTCGAGGCGCTCGCACATGACCTGCATGATCCCGCGGATCGCCTCGCCCAGCGGCACGTCGCTGCCGAGGTATCGCGCCACCGCGTTCTCGATGGCGGCGCTCTGCTCCGACTGCTTGCGCTCGGTGATGTCGACGATCGTGCCGATGAGGCCCTCGACCTCGCCGTCGGCGCGCGAGAACGTGGCCTTGTGGAAGATCGCGTGGCGGATGCGGCCGTCGCGCGCGACGAACTGGATCTCGTAGCTCTGCCGGCCGGGGTGCTCCCAGAGCTCGCGGTCCATCGCCTCGTGGCGCTCGGCCACGGACGGGGAACCCGGATAGAGGTCGGCCACCTGGCCGCCCAGCATCTCGGAGCGCGCGACGCCGAAGAACTCCTCCCACGCGCGGTTCACGCCGAGGTAACGGCCGTCGCGCCCCTTGAAGTAGACGGGGACGGGAAGGACCTCGATCAGCTCCTGGGCGACGCGCAGGTCGTCGCGGCGCGAGCCCAGGACTGCGAGGACGGACGCGATGTCGCCTTCCGCTTGCGGCATGGGTGCCCCTGGCCCTCCTCGTGGCCTTGCGTGCGCCCGCTGCTTGTTGTTGTTACTTCTCGATCAGTCCGCGCTTGTCCTTCACGTCCTTCCACTCGTCGGCGTCGGGCGGCGCGGGCTTGCGCTCGACGAGCGGCTTCCACACCTTCGACAGCTCCGCGTTGAGCGCGATGAAGTCCCTCTGGTCCGCCGGCACGTCGTCCTCGGCGAAGATCGCCTCCACGGGGCACTCGGCCACGCACAGCGTGCAGTCGATGCATTCGTCGGGCTCGATCACGAGCATGTTGGGGCCCTCGCGGAAGCAATCGACCGGGCAGACGTCCACGCAGTCGGTGTACTTGCACTTCACGCAGGACTCGGTCACCACGTAGGTCATCGAAGGGGCCCTTTGCGCCGTCGCGGTTGCAATGCCGGAAAAGACCGCCATTTTATCAGAGCGCCGCGAGGGGCCCCAACCGGCGGCTTTGCCCGGCACGCCGGTTTTGGTCTACGATAATGGTCATCGAATGCCCCACGGTTCACCCCGAACCCTTGCCAGCGGGCGACTCCCCAAAGATCGAGGAAACATGGCAGAGAAAGCTATCCAGGACGCAGCAACCGGCGGTCGCCAGGCGGCCATCGTCCACATCACCGACGACACGTTCGAGGCCGAGGTGCTGCAGTCGCAGACGCCGGTCCTGGTGGACTACTGGGCCGAGTGGTGCGGCCCGTGCAAGATGATCGCGCCGGCCCTCGACCAGATCGCGAGCGAGTATTCCGGGCGCCTGAAGGTGGCCAAGCTCAACATCGACGAGAACCAGGGCACCCCGCCCAAGTACGGCATCCGCGGCATCCCCACGCTCATGCTGTTCAAGAACGGCGCGGTGGAAGCCACCAAGGTGGGCGCGGTCTCCAAGACGCAGCTCGCGGCCTTCATTGACAGCAACATCTAAAACCCGATAAATTTCCGCACCACTTGGCATTGACGAAGCGCGCCGCGAGCGCGCCGCTCGCGAGAGCGAGGATTTCCCGCCAGGCCTTTCCCACCTTCCCTCGTATCGCCGGCCCGTGTGGTCTTCCGGGCCCGTTCACCCAAACCCTCCCTCGTAGGACCGCTGCATGCGCTTATCCGACCTGAAACTCAAACATGTCCAGGAGCTCGTCGACATGGCCAACACGGCCGAGCTCGAGGGCGCCAACCGGCTGCGCAAGCAGGAGCTCGTCTTCGCGCTGCTGAAGAGCCACGCCAAGAAAGGCGAGGCGATCTTCGGCGACGGCACGCTCGAAGTCCTCCAGGACGGCTTCGGCTTCCTGCGCTCGCCCGACACGAGCTACCTCGCCGGCCCGGACGACATCTACGTCTCGCCCTCGCAGATCCGGCGCTTCAACCTGCACACGGGCGACTCCATCGTGGGCGAGATCCGCACGCCGAAGGACGGCGAGCGCTATTTCGCGCTGGTGAAGGTCGACACGGTGAACGGCGAGGCGCCGGAGAACGCGAAGAGCAAGATCCTCTTCGAGAACCTCACGCCGCTGCACCCCGACGAGGTGATGCAGCTCGAGCGCGACATCAAGGCCGAGGAGAACCTCACCGGCCGCGTGCTCGACATCATCGCGCCCATCGGCAAGGGCCAGCGCGGCCTCATCGTCTCGCCGCCCAAGGCGGGCAAGACCGTGCTCATGCAGCACATGGCCCACGCCATCACCGCGAACCACCCCGAAGCCGTCCTCATCGTGCTGCTCATCGACGAGCGCCCCGAGGAAGTGACGGAGATGACGCGCACGGTGCGCGGCGAGGTGGTCGCGTCCACGTTCGACGAGCCGGCCACGCGCCACGTGCAGGTGGCCGAGATGGTGATCGAGAAGGCGAAGCGCCTGGTCGAGCACAAGAAGGACGTGGTGATCCTGCTCGATTCCATCACGCGCCTCGCCCGCGCCTACAACACCGTGGTGCCGGCCTCGGGCAAGGTGCTCACCGGTGGCGTCGATTCCAACGCGCTGCAGCGGCCGAAGCGCTTCTTCGGCGCGGCCAGGAACGTCGAGGAAGGCGGCTCGCTCACGATCATCGCCACGGCGCTGATCGACACGGGCTCGCGCATGGACGACGTGATCTACGAGGAATTCAAGGGCACCGGCAACATGGAGATCCACCTGGATCGCCGCATGGCCGAGAAGCGCGTCTATCCCTCCATCAACGTGAACCGCTCCGGCACGCGCCGCGAGGAGCTGCTGATCGCGCCGGACATCCTTCCCAAGGTCTGGATCCTGAGGAAGCTCCTCTTCGGCATGGACGAGCTCGAGGCCACCGAATTCCTGCTGGACAAGCTGCGCGCCACGAAGAACAACGACGAGTTCTTCAACTCCATGAAAAAGGGATAGGCCGGAGGCTAGGCAAAACCCCTATTACAAGCAGGGACTAGGCCAAAAATCCCTGTCCGCTCAAACACCTGGCGAGGCACAGGGAACCGTAACAACCCCTTGCTTTGATTGGGGTTTTCTGCGATAATTGCCCTTTATCGTCACATTTGGCACAGCGACGGACTGCACAAAGCTTGTGCCCACCAACCAGGCGAAGACCATGAAAGACGGCATCCACCCCAACTACCGCGAAGTCGTGTTCCTCGACACCAGCTGCGATTTCGGCTTCGTGACCCGCTCCACGGTCGCGACCAACGAAACCATCAAGTGGAAAGACGGCAAGGAGTATCCGGTCTACAAGATCGAGATCTCCGCCGAGTCGCATCCGTTCTACACGGGCAAGCAGAAGATCGTGGACACCGCCGGCCGCGTCGACAAGTTCAAGAAGCGCTACGCGCGCAAGGGCACGGCGAAGGCCGCCGAGTAGGCGCCCGCCGAATGCACCGAAAGGCAGCCCCCGGGCTGCCTTTTTTGTTGCCAAAATCGGGGTGAGACCGCAATGTCTCTGAACCATGTCGACTGAGTCGCCGACCCCGCGCGCGAGTTGGGGCTTCACCCCGACCATCTCCTACGATGGCACCAGCACGCCGCTGAAGACGGCGCTGTTCCTCGTGGTGTGCTTCGCGTGGCTGGTCCCGGGCCTCGTCGGCCACGATCCCTGGAAATACGACGAAGCGGTCGTCTTCGGCTCCGTGAACGAGATCCTGCGAAGCGGCGACTGGGTCACCTTCCGCATCGCGGGCGAAGCCTACGTCGAGAAGGCGCCGCTCTTCCTCTGGGTCGCCGCGTTCTTCGCCAAGGTCCTGGGCGGGGTCATTCCCACGTACGACGCGGCGCGGCTCGCATCGGGATTCTTCATGGCGCTCACGCTGGCGGCGCTCTCGGCGGCGAGCATCGAGCTCATCGGGCTTCGCACCTTGCGCCTCGCGGTGCTGCTCTTCATCGGGTGCCTGGGCCTGCTGCTGCGCGCGCACGAGATGATGCCCGACCTGGCGGGCCTTGCCGGCGTCGCGCTGGGCCTGTACGGACTCATCCTTTCGGCACGACGGCCGCGCCTGGGCGGGCTCGCCGCGGGCCTCGGCGTCGGGGTGGCCTTCCTCGGCAACGGATTCCTGCACGCGGGAGTCCTCGTGGCGACGATGGCCCTGCTGCCCGCCGTAGGGCCGTCCTGGCGCACGCGCGCCTACGCGGTGACCGTCGGTGTCGCCCTGGCGGCGGCCGCGCCCCTGGTGGCGATCTGGCCCGTCACACTGGCCGCAGCGGCGCCGGGCTCGCTCCAGGCCTGGCTCGCCGCGGCCACGGCGTCGCGCTGGCAGGAGCCCTTCGGCAGGGACCAGGCGAGCGACCTCTTCTACTTTGCTCGCGTGCTCCCGTGGTACGCGTGGCCCGCCTGGCCGCTCGCTGCATGGGCCGTGTGGCGCGCGCGCCGCACGCTCCGCCAACGGCGCGAGATCCTGCTTCCGCTCGTGGCGTTCGCCGCGTTCTTCCTCGTGACCTCGATTCTCGGAGATGCGCGCGAGGCGAACGGACTGCCCATGCTGCTGCCCCTTGCGCTGCTCGGCGTGGCCGAGCTCGATGCGCTGCCGCGCGGCGCGGCGAGCGCCCTCGACTGGTTCGGGATGATGACGTTCCTGTCCTTCGGCGCGCTGCTGTGGATGGGTTTCGTCGCCGCGATGACGGGCAAGCCCGCGTTCGCCGCGGAGATCATCGCGCGCGAGGTTCCCGGCTATCGATACCAGTTCAGCTTCGTCGCCTTCGCGCTCGCGGCGCTGCTCACGATGATCTGGATCGTGGTGGTGGCGCGGTCGCTGCGCTCCAACTCGCGCGCCATCGTGAACTGGGCCTCGGGCATCACCATGGTGTGGATGCTCATGATGACGCTGGGCCTGCAGCTCGTGGACCAGGCGCGAAGCTACCGCGCGCTCTCGGCGCGCCTCGTGGCGCAGATCCCCGCGGGCACGAGCTGCATCGTGCGGCGCAACCTGGGCGATCCGCAGCGCGCCCTGCTCGACTATTACGCCCGGATCCGCACGGTGCGCGAGGAGGATCCCGCCGCCGCGCGATGCGACACGATGCTGGTGCAGGCCACGCCCGCGAGGACCACCCCGGCCGATCCTGGCTGGACGGAAGTCTGGCGCGGCTCGCGCCCCGGCGACCGCAGCGAGATGTTCCTGCTCTACCGCCGCTAGCCCAGCGCCTCGTCGACCAGCTCGATCCAGTGGCGCACGGGCGCGGATGCGCCCGAGCCGATGTGTGCGAGGCATCCGATGTTCGCCGTGGCGATCACGGCCGGGGCGCCCGATTCGAGCGCGCGCACCTTGTCCTCCAGCAGCCGCTGCGAGAGCTCGGGGTTGAGGATCGAGTAGGTTCCCGCGGACCCGCAGCACGTGTGCGCATCGGTCACCGGCGTGAGCGCGTAGCCCGCCTCCTTCAGCATCGGCTCGACCACGCCCGTGATGCGAAGGCCGTGTTGCAGGCTGCAGGGCGAATGGAACGCGACCCGCCGGCCCGCCTTGCGCGACGCGAGCTTGGGCGAAAGCGCAGCGTGCTGCGCCGCCACGACCTCGGACACGTCCTTCGCGAGCGACGAGATGCGCGCGGCCTTCGCGGCGTATTGCGGATCGCGCTGCAGCAGGTGCCCGTAGTCCTTCACCATCGTGCCGCATCCGCTCGCCGTGATGACGATCGCCTCGGCGCCGGCCTCGACGAGCGGCCACCACGCGTCGATGTTGGCCTTCACGAAGGCGAGCGCTTCCTGCTGGTAGTTCAGGTGGAAGGTGACGGCGCCGCAGCAGCCCGCGCGCGGCACCCGCACGAGCGAGATGCCGGCGCGATCGAGCACGCGCGCCGCCGCAGCGTTGATCGACGGCGCGATCGACTGTTGCACGCAGCCGTCCAGCACGAGCATGCGGCGCGCATGTCGCGCCTCGGGCCACTCGCCCGCGGGACGCCACCGCGGAATCTTCCTCGCGAAGCGCTCCGGCAACACGGGCTTCGCCAGGCGTCCGAGGAAGAGCATCGCGGCAAAGTGCAGGCGGCGCGTGAGCACGTGGTTGAGAACCCACCGGCGCAGCCGCTCTCGAGCGGGGCGGGGGACCTTCTCCTCGACCAGTGCGCGGCCGATGTCGGCGAGCCGCCCGTACTCCACGCCCGAGGGGCACGTGGTCTCGCACGCGCGGCAGGTGAGGCAGCGGTCCAGGTGCAACTGCGTGCGCTCGGTGACCGGCGAGCCCTCGAGCATCTGCTTCATGAGGTAGATGCGCCCGCGCGGGCTGTCGAGCTCGTCGCCCAGGACGTTGTACGTGGGACAAGTCGCCAGGCAGAAGCCGCAATGCACGCACTTGCGAAGGATCGCATCGGCCTCGAGCCCGCGCGGCGAATCCTTGATCCAGTCGGCGAGTTGGGTCTGCATGCTCGCTAGAAGTCGTACATGCGTCCGGGGTTGAGGACGCCCGCCGGATCGAACGCGGACTTCAACCTCCGGTGGATCTTGGCGATCGCCGGCTGCAGCGGATGGAAGGCGCCCGCGGCCCCGTCCGCGCCGCGGAAGAGCGTCGCGTGCCCGCCCACGCGCTCGACGCTCGAGCGCAGCTCGAACGCATCGACGGGGCCCGAGGTCCAGCGAAGCCCCCCGCCCCACTCGATCAGCTGCGCGTTAGGCGTCTTCACCGACGGCGCCGTCTGCGGGACCGACAGGCGCCAGAGCACCGGCGCGCCCGCGAAGAACGCGAGGCGATGCTCGCGCACGTCCTCCCAGTAGCGGCCCGCGTCGATCTCTTCGCCGCCCATCTTCGCTTTCGCCGCGGCGATCGCGGTGGGCGCGCCCGAGAGCCTCACGCGAAGCTTGCCGTCCTGCCACGCCGTGGCCGACAGCGGCAGCGGCTGCCCCGCCCAGACATTCACCTGTCGCGTGGCGTCTTCCTCGTCGAGGTCGAAGGCGAGCGTCGCTTCCGCCGCAGGCCGCGGCAGCACCTTGAACGAGATCTCCGTGATGACGCCGAGCGTGCCCAGGGCGCCCGCCATGAGGCGCGAGACGTCGTAGCCCGCGACGTTCTTGATCACGCGGCCGCCGAAGGACAGGTCCTCGCCCTTGCCGTTCACGATGCGCGTGCCCAACACGAAGTCGCGCGCGGAGCCCGCATACGGACGGCGCGGACCGGAGAACGCGCAGGCGACCGTGCCGCCGATGGTGGCCGCATCGCCGAAGCGCGGCGGCTCGAACGCGAGCATCTGGCGCTGCGACGCGAGCTCGGCCTCGAGGTCGGCGAGGCGCGTCCCCGCTCGAACCGTCACCACCAGCTCCTTGGGTTCGTAGGCGACGATCCCCGCGTACGGCGACATGTCGAGCACCTCGCCGTCGCGCGCGGCGCCGTAGAAATCCTTCGTCCCGCCGCCACGGATTCGAAGCGGCGCCTTCCTCGCGGCATGGTCCTTCACGCGTTCGCAGAGTGCGGCGATGAAGGCGTCGGCCATCAGAACCTCGGAATCTCGGGACGCGGGATCTTCCCGCCGCGCACGTGCGTGCCGCCCCACTCGGAGCAGCGCTTGAGCGTGGGCACGGCCTTGCCCGGATTGAGGATGCCTTCGGGATCGAACGCGCGCTTCACGTCGTGGAAGGCGCCGATCTCTCCCGGGCGGAACTGCACGCACATCTGGCGCAGCTTCTCGATGCCCACGCCGTGCTCGCCGGTGATGGTGCCGCCCACCTCGACGCAGATCTCGAGGATCCTTCCGCCCAGCTCCTCGGCGCGCTCGAGCTCCCCGGGCTTGTTGGAGTCGTAGAAGATGCAGGGGTGGATGTTGCCGTCGCCCGCGTGGAAGACGTTCGCGACCACCATGCCGTATTCGGATGCGAGCGCGTAGACGCGATCGAGCACGTCCGGCAGGCACCGCCGCGGAATCGTGCCGTCCATCGCGTAGTAGTCCGGAAGCATCGTCGCCAGCGCGGGGAAAGCGCCCTTCCTCGATTTCCAGAGGCGCTCGCGTTCCTCGTCGTTGGCCGCCACGCGCACTTCGGTCGCCCCGCAGCGCTCGAGCACGGAGCGAACGGCGGAGAGCTCCGCGAGCGTCTCCTCGTTGCCGCCATCGACCTCCGCGAGGAGCAGCGCCTCGGCGCCCGCGGGAAATCCCATGGCGAGGAACTTCTCGCACGCCTCGATCACGATGCGGTCCATCATCTCGAGCGCGGCCGGCACGATCCCCGCGCCGATGATCTCGCCCACCGCCGCGGCCGCGTCGCGGACGCTCGGGAACGCCGCGAGCACCGTCTCGACGCGCTCGGGCAACGCGACCAGCTTCGCCGTCACCTGCGTGATCACGCCGAGGTTGCCCTCGCTGCCGGCGAGCAATGCGAGCACGTCGAATCCCGCGGCATCGAGCGAGCGAGCGCCCGCCTCGATGGCCTCGCCGTCGCCATCGATCGCGCGCACGGCGAGGATGTTGTGCGTGGTGAGCCCGTACTTGAGGCAGTGCACGCCGCCCGCGTTCTCGGCGACATTGCCGCCGATCGAGCAGATCGACTGGCTCGACGGATCCGGCGCGTAGAACAGGCCGTGGGGCGCGGCCAGCTCCGATACCTGGAGATTGCGCACGCCCGGCTCGACCTTCGCCGTCCGCGCGAGCGCGTCGATCGCGATCACGCGCTTCATCTTGGACACCACCAGCAGCACGCCCTCGGGGTGCGGAATCGCTCCGCCCGAGATGCCCGTCCCGGCGCCGCGCGACACCACCGGCACGCCCAGCTCGCGGCACATCTTCACGATGGCGCGCACCTGGTCCTCGGACTCCGGGAGCACGGCAAGCATCGGAGTGGCCCGATGCTGGATGAATGCGTCCGTCTCGAAGGGCCGCAAGCCCTCCTCGTCGGCGATCACCACGAGCTTCGGACGGATGGCGCGCAATCGCTCGAGGGTGCGTTCGCGCAGGCCCGCTTCGGCGACGGCGCTCATCAGAAGCGAGGCAGGTCCGGATGCGGAAGCGCGCCCGCCTTCACGCGCATCGCGCCGTACTCGGCGCAGCGGTGCAGCGTGGGCACGCCCTTGCCGGGATTGAGCAGGCCCTGCGGATCGAACGCGGCCTTCACCGCATGGAACTGCGCGAGCTCGGCGACGGCGAACTGGGTGCACATCTGGTTGATCTTCTCGATGCCCACGCCGTGCTCGCCCGTGATCGTGCCGCCCACCTCGACGCACATCTCGAGGATGTCGCACGCGAATCGCTCGGTGGTCTCGAGCTCTCCGGGGATGTTGGCGTCGTAGAGGATGAGCGGGTGCAGGTTGCCGTCGCCCGCGTGGAAGACGTTGGCACAGCGAAGGCCGTAGCGCGCCGAGAGCTCCTCGATGCGCTTCAGCACGCTCGCGAGCGCCGCGCGCGGGATCGATCCGTCGATGCAGTAGTAATCCGGCGAGATGCGGCCCACGGCGGGAAACGCGGCCTTGCGTCCCGACCAGAATCTCAGGCGCTCCGCGTCGCTCGACGAGCAGCGGATCTGCGTGGCGCCGCTCGCGCGCATCACCTCGATGATCTTCTCGATCTCGTGGGCCACCTCCTCGCGCGAGCCGTCGGATTCGGCGAGCAGGATCGCCTCGGCCTCCAGGTCGTAGCCCGCGTGCACGAAGCCCTCGACGGCGCTCGTGGCGAGCTGGTCCATCATCTCGAGCCCCGCGGGGACGATGCCCGCGCCGATCACGCTCGCCACGGCTTCGCCCGCGCTCTCGGCGCTCGGGAACGAGGCCATCACCACCTGGGCGAGCTCCGGCTTCGGCAGCAGCTTCACCGTGACCTCGAGCGTGATCGCGAGCAGGCCTTCGGACCCGGTGATGAGTGCCAGCAGGTCGTAT
>Ga0335083_10004456_pt1 | contig 17834 bp, 18 predicted proteins | sample Lox_Sample_42_FD_206716 | JGI IMG/M metagenome (GOLD analysis project Ga0335083, IMG submission 206716) | Soil microbial communities from Loxahatchee National Wildlife Refuge, Florida, United States - Lox_Sample_4.2 | ecosystem: Environmental > Terrestrial > Soil > Wetlands | place: USA...
GTTTTCTCGTCGAATGGCTGTATCGCACCAGCCTCGAAGTGGTGTCGTTCGGGTTCTCCACCGTGCTGTTCCTGATCATCTTCAAAGTTCTTCCTTCCCGCCGCATCGTGTGGCGGACGGCGTTCGTGGCCGCCACGTTTTGCGCGGTGGGCTTTGAGGTGACCAAGCGGCTGTTCGCGCTCTACGTGACCTCCTTCGTGACGCTCGACCGCGTGACCTCCGACGCGAACGTGGGAGCGTTCTTTCTCTTTCTGATCTGGATCTACTACACGGCCTACCTGTTTCTGCTGGGCGGGGAAGTCGCCGAGGCCTACGACCTGGTGCGGATGCGCCGGACCCAACGGGCGCGGCTCGGATGACGCCGATCGATCTGCGCTCGGACACCGTGACCCGACCCTCGCCGGGGATGCGCCGCGCGATGGCCGAGGCGGAGGTGGGCGACGATCTGCTCGATGGCGATCCGACGACCCGGCGTCTGGAGCGGCGCGTGGCGGAGCTGCTGGGGATGACGGACGCCCTGTTCTTTCCGTCCGGGACCCAGGCGAATGAGACGGGGGTCGCGCTGCTGGCACCACGGGGCACGGAGATCATCCTCGAGGCCGACGCGCATCTCATCCACTACGAGATGGCGGGACTGGCCGCCTTGTGGGGCGTGCAAGCCCGGCCCGTCACCACGACCGACGGCCTGCTTTCGGGGACCTTGGTCCGAGGCGCGTTCCGGTTCGCGTCGCCGTTTCTCCCCCGGATCTCCGCGGTCGCGGTGGAGAACACGCATAACGCGGCCGGTGGTCGAGTCTTGCCGCCGGCGCGAATGCGGGACATCGTGGCGGCGGCGGCCGAGCGAAGCCTCCCGGTGCATTTGGACGGCGCCCGGTTGTGGAATGCCGCGGCGGCGTTGGGAGTGCCGTTGGCGACGCTGACGACCGGCGCGGCGACGGTGATGGTGACCTTCTCCAAGGGACTCGGGTGCCCGGTGGGCTCGTGTCTGGCCTTCGCCGGCAATCGGCGGGCGGAGGCATGGGAAATCCGCAAGCGGTTAGGTGGTGGCATGCGCCAATCGGGAGTGCTCGCCGCCGCCGCCCTGTACGCGCTGGATCACCATCTCGACGCGTTGCCGGACGATCACGCGCACGCGCGACTGTTGGCCCGCCGGCTGGCGGATTGCTCGTCGGCCCGGGCGCTCGAGCCGGAAACGAACATCGTGTTGATCGACCTCCTCCGGGAGGGGGATACGGCGGACCGAGCGCTTCCCCGATTGGCCCAAGCGGGACTCCTGCTCGTGCAGTTCGGCCCCACCCGGCTGCGCGCCGTGCTGCACCGCGACGTCGGCCGGGAGGACGTCGAGCGCGCTGCGACGATCATCCGGAGCACGCTCGCATGACCTCCGGCTCACCGCCTGGAGGCGCCGGCGCGGGACGCCCGTCGGAATCGGGCGCCGGATACCGCGAGCGCGTGCTCCCGACCACACATTCGATTCTCTGGAATCCCACGACGTCCACCAGTGTCCCGCGGCGCGGGCCCGGGGGCGCGTTTCCGGTATTTCTCGAGCAGCAGGCGATCACGGCCATCCAGGCGCATCATCAGGCGGCGGGGAAGCAGGGAATGATGGGGTTCCTGGTGGGCGACATCTGCCGCTGCCCGACGTCGCAGGTGAAGTACGTGATTATCGACTCGACCGTGCGGCTCAATCAGGCCGTGTACGGCGACAAGACGCTCGTCATCATCTCCCGGCTTTGGGACCGCTTGCAGGAAGAGCTCCGGCGTTCGGAAGGGCATCTGATCGGCTGGTACCACAGCCATCCGCCGATCGCCGTCGAGCTCGCGCCGGGAGACGTCGAGACCCACATGCAGTACTTCACTCGACCGTGGCACACCGCGCTGGTGGTCGGCACCACCCCGGAGGGGCAGGTCGCCGGCTTGTTCCGGCCGGGGCCGGGCGACACCTGGCCCACGGTGTCATTGCCGTTCTACGAGTTGATCGACGACGCCGACCGCCTTGCCGGGGGGTTCAAGACCTCAATTCTCCCATGGCAGAACTTCACGACGGACGATCCGGCGGTCTCACGCCATGGCACCGGGGAGGCCCCCGTGGTCCCGGGGCTGGTGCCCGGTCGCTCTACCCTCGAAGTCGTCGCACCGGCCGCGCCGACGGGAGGGGGTCGCGCCTCAGTTACGCAGCCGCGACCGGCCGCCGCCTCGAAACCGACGGCGCCACCGGCACCGCCAGCGGTCCCCCCCTCCCCGCCTCCCGCACGGCGCGCATCGGCTGCCCACGCGTCGCCCCCTACCGTCCCCCAGGATCAGGCGGCGACGGTCGAAACGAACCCCCTCGCGCCACCCAAGTCCGGCGCACCCGCTCCGCCGCCGGGGAAACCGACGCCGCCAGGGAAGCGCGGGGCTTCATTGAAGCCGCCGCCCGGCGCGCTCTCCAACCTCCCGCTCTTGTCGGTGGGAGGATATGACGTCGGCCCGGTCGATATCCGTCCCAGCGATCCCCAGGTCATGACGCCGCAAGCCGTGCCGGCCCTTCCGATCCCTCCCGCGCCGCGGCGCGCGAAGGAGACCACCGGCTCACCCCCGGCCGTGAAGCTCCCCGTGGCGGAGATCATGCCGGCGCCCCCGGAGCGACCCTCGACTTCCCGGCCCGCTCCGAGTGTGCCGAAGCCGGAAAAGCATTGGGGGGCGATGGTCGCCACCATCGTGGTGCTGGCCCTGCTGGGGGCGGCCGGGTGGTACTTCGTCCTCGGGCCGGGCCGCGCGCAGTTCGCCGCGCTCCGAGGCGCGGCTGCTCCATCTGCTCCGGCGCCTTCGGCGGCATCGACTTCCCCCGGCGCCGCCGCCCCTCCTCCCGCGACGCCCCCCGTGTCCACACCCGCGCCGTCACCGGCGGTGCCAACCGCGGCGGACTCCGCTTTACAGCGGTTCGACGGCCTCGCCGAGTCCGTCGCGGTCGCGGTTCGCGGCTATGATGACCGGGCCAAGCTCTTTGCCGGCCGTCAGCTCGACTGCGCCGGTCTTTCCCGCGGCCTGGCGAGCGTCGAGGACATCTGGACCGCGTACAACGTGCAAGGAAAAAAGAAAGCCCCTCCCCTCGACGCCACCCGCACCACGCGAGATCAGACGCTTTATAGCGCGGTCGACAGCGTCGAGCGGCATTTCGACCGCTCGCAATGCCAGCGGCCATGATGCTATGGCGCGGCCTCGCTGTGGCGGTGCTCGCGGGGCATCTCCAGCAGAAGCCCGAGCCGCTTCGCAAGACCGATCTCATCCGCCTGCTGAGCGGCGGGACGATGTCCAGCGCCGAAATCGCGGACCTCGTGAAACACAACTGTGTGTCGTTCACGCCGACGCCACGGGACCGGGAGAACCTCAGCGCCCTCGGCGCGGACTCCACGTTGCTCGCCGGCATCGATGCCTGCCTCCGCGCCCACCCCGCCACCTCGCCACGACCCGCTCCGCGAACACCGGTCGCGGCGGCCACGGGGAATCTGCTCGCCGTGCCGCTCGTGTCGCGGGTCTCCGTACCGGCGGGAGGGACGGCGGAAATCGGCGTGGCGCTCAAACGGGGCGGCCAGGTCGTATCGGGCGCCCGACTGGTGCTGCGGGGATCGGCCGAGCTGACGGGCGGCAAAGCCGGGGCCCGCGACGCGGAGGCGGTCACCGACGCGCGCGGGATCGCGCTGTTCCGGTTCCCCGCCGGCGTTCAGCCGGGGACGCATCGACTCGTGGTCGTCACCGCATCGGGGGAGGCGCTGGCGTCAATCGCCGAAATCGAGCTCGCCACCGTGCCACTCGCCGCGTCGGCGGTCACCGTTCGTCCGGCCGCCGCGCGGACCGGTTTCGTTGCCGGAACCGGGCAGCGTGGGGTGGTCGGTGAGCATGCCGCGCTGTCGGTGATCTTCGAGGTGCGCGATTCACAGGGAGGAGCGATCGCGAAGTTTCCCGTGGAGTGGGCGATCACGAACGGTCAATTGGTCGACGCGACCCCCACGACCGATTCGGGGGGCCGGGCGCGGGCCGGGGTGATATTCGGAGAGCGTGCGGCGCCGACCGTGGTGACCGTCGCGGCGGGGGAAATCTCCAAGTGGGCCACGCTGTATGCGCATTCGGGACCACCGGCCCGCCTGGTGGTGGAGCGGGGTGGCGCCCGAATGGATCGTGTGCTGCTCGTCGCCTCGGAGGGGACGGCCCTGTTACGGGTGTATTGCCGGGACGGCTACGACAACCCCGTGCCGCTCGAGGGCCTCGTGGCGGTCGCGGGCGATGACCACATCGTCCGCGTCACGGCCGTGACCACGGACTCGGCTGGGGGGTGGGTGACGCTGCGTCCGGGGAAGGACGGCGTCACGAACCTGACCCTCCACGGGTCGGGGGTGCGGGCGGAGGTAAGCGCCACGGTGCAGCACTAGCCGCCCCGGCCGAGACGGGCCGTTTGGCGGCGACGGCGCGGGTGGCTATCTTATCTCTGCCCCAGGTCCGCCGGGCTTCCGCTCGTGAACCGCGTCAGGCCCCCGCAGGGAGCAGCGCTAAGCGATGTCGGAAGTTGCTGCGGGGTGCCTGGGGCATTTTGCTAACTCATCGATCGGACTCGATGCCGACGCACGCCGCCAGGCCAGCTCGGATTCTCTCGATCGAGGACGACTCCGCAATCGGACAGTTCCTCCAGGCCGTCCTGTCGGCCAACGGATACGCCGTCGACCTCGCCATCGACGGCAAGGAAGGCCTGGATACGGTTCGCGCGCGGCGGCCCGATGTGATCATCCTCGACCTCCTGATGCCCTATAAGAGCGGGTTCGAGGTGCTCCGCGAGCTCAAGTCCACCCCGGTGACCAGCGGGATCCCCATCATCATCCTGTCGTCCAACAGCCGCGAGGAGGACATCGTGCACGCCCTCGAGGCCGGTGCGGACGACTTCATCATCAAGCCGTTCAGGGCGCGGGAGCTGCTGGCCCGCGTCCGGAAGGTGCTTGGCCCCTCCGCGACCGCCCCTCCCCCGTGACGCCGGCCGGGATGGCCGAATTCGTTTCGGGCGTCATCGACATTGTCGGGGCGCTGTTCATCCTGGTGCTCGGGTTCATTCTCCTGCACAAACTGGTGGGCGAGATTCGGGCGGGGTACGAGCGGCGGCAGCGGGCGATGTTCCTGCCCTGGATCCAGGACTACATGAACGCCGATCACGGCACGTTTCGGGAGTTCGTGGCGGTGCCGATCGGCCGGTGGGATCGACGGGTCGTGCTCTGGATCCTGTTCGACCGGATCCGGCTGGTCAAGGGACGCGCGCGGCAGCGACTCAGCGAGGCGTTCGAAGAGCTGGGGTTCGTCGAAGTCGAGCTGGCGAAGCTGAAAGATCGGCGGTGGTCGCGCCGCGTCGAAGGGGCTGAGCACCTGGGGTGGATGATGAGCCGCCGCCCCGTGCCGCAGCTGGTGGCGCTGATGCAGGACCATGTTCCGGAGGTGCGAATCCGCGCGGCCAAGGCGCTCGGAGCGATCGGGGGGCTCGACGCCGTGGAAACGCTGCTCGGCGCGCTGCGTGAGACCAATCGCTGGTCGGCCCTCCGGATCGCCGACATTCTCTCCGGGCTGGGGCAGACCGCAGTGGAGCCGTTGCTCCGGGAGTTCCCCCATCTGCCGGCGCCCGCCCGCGTACCGGCGATCGACATCCTCGGCCGGCTCCGTTCTCATCTGGCGGTTCCGTTGCTGCGCACGCTGCTTCACGACCCCGAGCCGAACGTGCGGGCCCGCGCCGCGCACTCCCTCGGGCTGATCGGTGACCCCCGGGCGGTTGATGATCTCGTGACGGCTCTCCAGGACGAAGCGTGGCCGGTGCGGGCCATGGCGTGCAAGGCGCTCGGCCTGGTATCGGGCGCGGAGGGGATCCCGGCGCTCCAGCGCGCCCTGGGCGACGGGGAATGGTGGGTCCGCTCCAATGCCGCCGAGGCGCTGCGGGCCAAGGGTCCGCCCGGTCATCGCGCGCTCATCTCGCTGCTCGATGGGGCCGATGCCTACGCGGCGCAGAAGGCGGCGTGGATGCTTCAGGAGGCGGGGGTGTTCGACGCCTACCTGGCGCGGCTGGTGGGCGACAGCCCGGCCGAGCGGGCGGAGGCCGAATCCATGTTCGCCAAACTCGTGGCGTTGCGGCGTATCGACCTGTTGAACGACATCGCCTCACGCCACGGCGACCCGGCGGTTCGGGCCGAGGTTGGTCGCCTGCTCGCCGCGGCCCAATCCGGGGAGGGAGTGGCCTGATGGCCGCGCTGATCCCGATGTGGCTGGGGCGGGCCATCGAGGCCTTCAACGCCTTTGTCCTCGTGTATTTCCTCGTGCTGAACGCTTCGTACATCATGTTGTTCTTCGTGTCGTTGGCGGAGGTAATCCGGTTTCTCCGGCGGACGTTCTTTTCGGACTACCAGCAGATCCTCAAGTCCGACATGACCCTGCCGATCTCCCTGATCGTGCCGGCGTTCAACGAGGAGAAGACGATCGTCGACACGGTGAAGTCGCTGCAGATGCTCAATTACCCGGAATTCGAGATCATCGTGGTGAACGACGGGTCGCGGGACGCGACGCTGAAGCAACTATTGACTGGGTTCGAGCTGCGGCGGGTGGACCGGGTGTTCAAGCGGAGCCTTCCCACCAACGCGGTGCGGGGGCTCTACGCGTCGCCACTCCTGCCCAACCTCACCGTCGTCGACAAGGAGCGCGGCGGCAAGGCGGACGCGCTGAACTGCGGCATCAACCTCTCGCGGTATCCGCTGTTCTGCTCCATGGATGCGGACTCGGTCATTGAAGACGACGCGCTCCTGAAAGCGGTGAAACCGTTCATGGAGTACCCCGACGAGACGGTCGCGGTCGGGGGAATCGTGCGGTGCGTGAACGGGTGTACCGTCACCGAGGGCCGCGTCACCACGATCGCGCTGCCCCCCCGGGCGCTCCCGATCTTCCAGGTGGTCGAGTACCTGCGTGCCTTCCTGTCGGGCCGGCTGGGGTGGAGCGCGCTGCGGGCCCTGCTGCTGATCTCCGGGGCGTTCGGTGTGTATCGCAAGTCCACGGTCGTGGACGCGGGGGGCTACGACAAGCACACCGACACCGAGGACCTCGAGCTGGTGCTGGCGCTGCACCATCTCTGCCGTTCGAGGGGCCGCCCCTACCGGATTGTCTTCGTCCCGGACCCGGTGTGCTGGACGGAGGTGCCCACGACCTGGCACGTGCTGCGTCGCCAGCGTAATCGCTGGCACCGCGGCATGCTGCAGAGCATGTGGCGTCACCGGCGGATGTTTCTGAATCCACGCTACGGGATCATGGGGCTCGTCGTGTTCCCATATTTCCTGTTCTTCGAGGCCCTCGGGCCGTTCATCGAAGTGCTCGGCTACGTGTCGGTTCCCCTCGCTTGGGCGCTCGGGATTCTCAACACCAAGTTCTTCCTCATGTTCTTCGCGGTCGCGGTGCTGTTCGGGGTGTTCCTCTCGGTGTCGGCCATCCTGCTCGAAGAGATTTCGTTCCGCCGCTACCCGGGCTGGCAGGATCTGTGGAAGCTCGTGGCGTGCGGCGTCCTGGAAAATTTCGGTTATCGCCAGCTGTTGGCCGTGTTCAAGATCCAGGCATTCTGGGAATACCTGCGCGGTCTCCGCGCGTGGGGCGGGATGCAGCGCGTGGGGTTCGACCGGCCGTCGGCCGCAGGCGCGAAGTCTCCCTAACGGCTAGATTACCGACAGCATGATTGCGCTCGCCCGGAAATACCGTCCCAAACAGTTCTCCGATCTGCTGGCCCAGGACCATGTGGCTGCCGCGTTGCGAGGGGCCGTAGCCCAGGGTCGCGTGGCGCATGGCTACCTCTTCGCGGGCCCCAGGGGGGTGGGAAAGACCACGGCCGCCCGGATCCTCGCCATGGCGCTGAACTGCGAGCGGCGAGCGGCGGGCACGGGAGAGCCGTGCGGGGATTGCGAATCGTGCCGCCGGGTCTGGACCGGGCAGGCCAACCTGGACGTGGTGGAGCTGGACGCGGCGTCCAACCGGGGCGTGGACGACGCGCGGGACCTGCGGGAGCGGGCCATGTATGCCGCCTCCGCCGAGGGGCGCCACAAGGTGTACATCGTGGACGAGGCGCACATGCTCACCCGGGAGGCCTGGAACGCGCTCCTCAAGATCCTGGAAGAACCGCCGCCCGGGGTCGTATTCGTGTTCGCCACCACGGAGCCGCACAAGATCACGCAGACCGCGAGCCCCATTCTTTCCCGGCTCCAGCGGTTCGACTTCCGGCGCATCGGGCCGCACGCCATCGCCGACCGGCTGCGACAGGTCGCTGCCGCCGAAGGCTTCACGGCCGACGACGACGCGCTGCAGCTGATCGCGCGCAACGCGAATGGCGGGATGCGCGACGGCCTGTCGCTGCTCGACCAGGTACGGTCGTTCGGGGATGGGCCGATCACCGGGCCCCTCGTCCGCGAGGTCCTGGGCCTCATCGGCGACGAACTCTACGGGGAGCTGCTGCGCCTGCTCGCCGAACGCGATACCCGCGCCGTGTTCCCGCTGGTCGATCGCCTCGCCGAAGCCGGAGCCGATTGGGGCGAATTCGTGGCCGGCGCCGGGGAAGTGCTGCGCGCCGTGCTCCTCGCCCACCTGGGCGGCGAAGCCCTGGGGCTCACCACGGGGCTGCGGGCACTGGTGCAGCAACATCGAGCCCGGTTGCCGGTCGCGGATGTCGTCCGCCTGTTGACGATCCAGGCCGGACTCGAGACTCAGGTGCGCCACAGCGGCAACCCCCGGCTGACGGTGGAGCTGCTGCTGATGCGGTGGGCGCTCGCCGACCGGACGGTGGAGATCGGGGAGGTGCTGCAGGCGATGGGGAAGGGGGAGCGGGGAGCGGGGAGCGGTACGCCCTCGTCGCCGACAGGCAACGCGGCGCCCCGGCCCTCGATGCCGGCCAACCAGCTTCGCGATAGCGCGCCACTTCGCCCGACGCCCCCCGTGAGCGATTCGACCCGTTCCCCGCTCTCCGCTCCCCCCGCTCCCGGTCCCCTCACGGTCGAGCGGCTGCGCGCCCTCTGGCCCGACATCGTGGCCAGCGCGCGGGCGGCCAGTCCGATGCTCGGCACCCTGCTCGCGGAGTCGGAAGTCCGGGGCGTCGCGGGATCCGTCGTCACCGTGGCGGTGCACGAGTCGGCACCCGGCCACGCCGCCGGTCTCGAGCACAAACGCGACGCCGTCGCCAAGGTGATCGCGACGTACGCGGACGGGAACCCCGTGCGGATCGAGGTCCAGGTGGCCGGCGGCGCCCCGGGGGCGCCCGCGGCAGCGACTCGGCCGCCCCGCCTGACGGAGGCGACCGCCAACGCGGAACGGCTCAAGGTGCTGCGCGGGAAGGACCCGACACTATCCGCCGCCGTGGACGCCCTGGATCTGGAATTGCTGGAGTGACGCGGGGAATGCTTGCGACGCGGTGGAGCGCGGGGTAACTTCCGACGCATGGCGGATTTATCGAACTTGCTCCAGCTCGCCCAGCAGGCCCAGGGGCGGTGGACGGAGATCCAAACGAAGCTCGCCCAGGAGACCGTTTCGGTCTCGGCCGGCGGGGGGATGGTACAGGCCACGGCCGACGGTCGGGGCCAGATCCGGTCGATCAAGATCGATCCCGAGGCCATCCGCGGCGGCGACGTCGAACTGCTCGAAGATTTGATTTTGGCGGCGGTGGCCGAGGCCCAGCAGCGCGCGGCGGAACTCTACCAGGCCGAAGTCCGCAAGCTGACGGCAGGTCTGCCGTTGCCGTTCCAGCTGCCGTTCTAAGTCGCTCGTGTCGGTCATCGAGGATCTCGTCGCGGAGCTGGCGAAGCTCCCCGGGATCGGCCGCAAGACGGCGCAACGGCTCACGTTTCACCTGCTGAAGCAGCCGCCCGAGGCTTCGGAACGGTTGGCCGAGGCGATCCGGCGGGTCCGGGCCCAGGTGCTTGCGTGCGGGACCTGCGGCAACCTGGGCGACGAAGATCCCTGCGCGATCTGCCGGGATCCCCGCCGTGACGCGAGCGTGCTGTGTGTCGTCGAGGAGGCGGGGGACGTCGGAGCGATCGAGCGCGCCGGGTGGTATCGCGGGCGTTACCACGTGCTCGGGGGACGGCTGTCGCCGCTCGATGGGGTGGGTCCGGAGCAGCTGCGCATCACGCCGCTCTTGGCGCGCGTCGGGAACGGGTCGGCGGTGGGAGAAGTCATCGTGGCGACCAATCCCTCCATGGAGGGCGAAGTCACCGCCACGTATCTGCAGCAGGTGTTGAAGCCGACCGGAGTGCGGGTGACACGCATCGCGCGCGGGTTGCCGGTGGGTGGGGACTTGGAGTACGCGGACGGTGTGACCATTGCGCAGGCGCTGGCCGCCCGGCGCGAGATGACCGAGACCGACTGAGCGAGGGGCCGGGATGACGGGTGCCGCGAGCTGGTCGTTCAGCGAAAGCGACTTCAGGCAGATCCAGCATCACCTGCAGGGGTTCCTGCGGGATTCGAACGCGCGCTGCGCGCTGCTGGTCGACCGGACGGGGCAGCTCGTCGCCACGGTCGGAGAAGCGCCGCAATTCGATCCCACCGCGTTCGCGTCGCTCACCGCCGCGGATTTCAGCGCCAACGACCAGCTCGCCAAGATGATCGGCGAGGCGGAATTCGCCTCGCTCGTGCATCAGGGCGAGCGCGAGTCGATGTTCCTGGCCGACGTCGCGAAGCGCGTGATCCTGGTGGTGCTGTTCGATCAGCGCGCCACGCTCGGCCTCGTGAAACTCAAGGCCAGGGGCGCCGTCGAGAGCCTCAACAAAGTGTTCGAGGAAATGTTCAACCGGGTCGGCAAGGGTCCGGCAGCGCAGAAAGGTCTGCTGGAAGGGGCGGAAGACGAAATTGACAAACTCTTTGGATAGAGGGACGCGTCCATGTCGATGATCAACTACGCGTCCCGCGAGATCAACTGCAAGCTCGTGTATTACGGGCCGGGCCTGGGAGGGAAGACGACCAACCTCGAGCACGTGTACGGAAAAGTCTCCCCCAACACCCGCGGCAAGATGATCTCGCTCGCCACGGAAACCGAGCGCACGTTGTTCTTCGACTTCCTGCCGGTGGACCTGGGAACGATCCGCGGCTTCAAGACCCGGTTCCATCTCTACACAGTCCCGGGCCAGGTCTACTACAACGCGAGCCGGAAACTCATCTTGAAGGGTGTGGACGGGATCGTCTTCGTCGCGGACAGTCAGATGGAGCGGATGGAAGCCAACGTCGAGTCGATGCAGAACCTGTACGACAACATGGCGGAGTACGGGTATGACCTGACCAAGATTCCGTTCGTGATCCAGTACAACAAGCGGGACCTCCCTAACGCCGCGCCCATCAAGGACCTGCAGGCCGCTCTCAACCCCGGCTGGCCGATCGAAGACCCGGCCCAGCAGAAGCCGCAGCCCGATGCGGCGCATGCCGGGGAATTCCTCGTGGAAAAGACCGGGGATTCGTGGGTGGGGCGGGCGCCGTACTACGAGGCCGTCGCGGTCCGGGGGGACGGCGTGTTCGACACCCTCAAAGCGGTTTCCAAGCTGGTCCTGAAGACGCTCAGCTAGCGGGCGGTCCCATGCGGTGGACCCTGCCGAACATCCTCACCCTGGCGCGGATCTGTCTCACTCCGATCATCGCGCTACTCCCGTTCATCTCCGGTTTCGGTCCCAAGCTGTTCGCCTTCGCGGTCTGGCTGGCGGCGGCGCTGTCGGATATCGTGGACGGGTACTACGCCCGCAAGTACAACCAGGTGAGCGAGCTGGGCCAGCTGTTGGACCCCATCGCCGACAAGCTGATGCTGTTCGCGATGCTGATCCCCATCTTCTGGATCACCCGCCACCCGACGATTCTGGTCGACTACCGGATCCCCTGGTGGGGCTCCCTCCCGGTCTGGGTGGCGCTGCTCCTGGTGGGACGCGAGCTCCTGATCACCGGGTTCCGGTTTTTCGCCAAACGCCGCGGCATCGTCATCCCCGCGATCGGCGCCGGCAAGCTCAAGGCGACCGTCCAGAACGTCTTCATCGGCGCCACGATCCTGTGGTTCGCCTGGAAGGACTACCTGGCCGAGCACCGCTTTGCCGGGTGGTTCCGGAACTTCTGGGACCGCTTCCACGGCGCCGTCGTCGCGCTCACGCTGGCCTTCGCCGTGGTGATGACCGTGTATTCGCTCGGCGTCTATCTCTACCGCTATCGCACGCTGATGACGAGCCGGCGGTGAAGCTCGAAGTCATCACCGTCGGCACCGAGCTGCTCCTCGGGGCGACCATCGACACCAATGCCGCGGATCTGGGCCGGGCACTCGCGGCGGCCGGGGTGGAGGTCGTGCGCCGCGCAACCGTCCCCGATCGCGCCGGCGCCGTGCAGGACGCGGTGCGCGAAGCGTTGGCGCGCACCGGGGCGGTGCTCGCGACGGGTGGGCTGGGCCCGACCCGCGACGACCTCACCAAGAAAGCGGTGGCCGAGTTGTTCGGACGCCCGCTGCAACTCGACAGCGGCGTGCTGCGTAGCCTGGAACAGCGCTTTCGCCGGCTCGGCCGGCCGATGCCGGCGGTGAATCGCACCCAGGCGGAAGTTCCCGAGGGTGCCGTGGTTCTCCCCAATCCACGCGGCACCGCGCCGGGGCTCTGGATCGAAGACCAGCAAGGTCGATTCGCGATCCTGCTCCCCGGAGTGCCGTCCGAAATGCGCGGGTTGCTGGTGGAGGAGGTGCTGCCCCGCCTGGTGCAGCGGCAGGCCGCAACGGGGGAAGGGGAGCCGCCGGTGGTCCGGTCGCGCACCGTCCGAACCACGGGGGTGCCCGAGTCGGCGGTCGCCGAGCGGGTCGAACCCCTGGAGGACGGCCTGCAGCCCCTGACCCTCGCCTACCTGCCCGGCCTGGCCGGCGTAGACCTGCGGCTCACCGCCTGGGCGATGCCCCGGTCGCGCGCCGATGCACTATTGGCGGACGGCGTAGCGCGGCTGCGCACCGAGCTGGGCGAGCGCTGTTACGGTGAAGAGAACGACGATCTGGCGGGGGTCGTGTTGGCGTCGCTGCGTGACCGCAAAGCCACGCTCGCCGTCGCGGAATCCTGCACCGGCGGCATGTTGGGCAGCCGGATCACCGCGGTGCAGGGGTCCTCGGACGTTTTCTCGGGGGGGATCATCGCCTACAGTGACGCGGTGAAAACCGAGCAGTTGGGGGTGCCCGGAGACACGCTGGCGGCGCACGGGGCGGTATCCGAAGAGACGGTCCTGGCGATGGCCGAGGGGGTGCAGCGGAGGTTCGACGCCACCTGCACCATCGCCATCACGGGGATCGCGGGTCCTGACGGGGGAACGCCGGAGAAGCCGGTCGGCACCGTCTGGCTCGCGGCGCGCGCGGCGTCGGCGGCCCGCGCCGTCCGCCGAGTCTTCCCCGGTGACCGCGAAGAGATCCGGGGGCGCAGCGCGCAGGCCGCGCTGGATCTCCTGCGGCTGCTGATCCGCGAGCACTGATGCCCGAGCTGCGAGCGCCCGACGGCACGATGCTGGCGTACGACGCCTACGAACCGCCGCCCCCTCAGGCACGGGCGGCCGTATTGTGGGTCTGCGGGTGGTCCGATCACCGGGCGCGGTGGCGGCACGTCGGCGTCGCGTTGCAAGCAGCCGGTTACGCGGCGTACCTCCTCGACCAACGCGGCCACGGCGAGTCGGGCGGACGGCGGGGCCATCTTTCCCGGTTCAGCCAGCTGCTCGGAGACCTCCACGCCTTTCGCCGGGTGGTTCGCGCGCGCTCGACGACCGCGCCCCCCCCACCTCAGATCCTGATCGGGCATTCCTTCGGTGGGCTCGTCGTGCTGCGCTACCTCGAAACCCAGCCCGACGACGTGGCCGCCGCTGTGTTGTCGGCGCCCTGGCTCGGCACCGCCGTGCCGGTCCCGGCGTGGAAGCGGTGGCTGGCGGAACTGCTCACCAACGTATGGCCGGGACTCCCGATCGCGACCCGTCTCGATTCGGCGCTGCTCGCGCGGGATCCGGCGGTCGGCCGGGACTACGACGAGAATCCGGCGGTGCATGGCGTGATGACCCCCGGCGCGTGGAGTGAGATCCGGTGGGCCCAGGCAGCGGTACCGGCGGACGCAGGGCGTATCGAAGTGCCAATGTTGTTCCTCGTTCCGGGCGCGGACCGGATCGCGGATACCACCGTCACCCGTGCCTTGGCCGACGGTCTCAAGGGTGACGTTCAGGTGCGCGGCTACCCTGACTACTACCACGAGCTGTTGAACGAGCCGGACCGCGAGGCGGTACTGAGTGCCGTGCTGGCGTTTCTGGACCGGTTTGCCGGCGGGGCTGGAACTCGAGAGGGTGCGAGGCCGTAAGTGCCTATCCGCTGCGACGTCGCGAAGCTATCTTGTTGCGGCAGAACGAGTTTCCATCTGCCAGGACGGCGGGACGCAATCGGCACGTGGGTTGCTTCCGGCCACGAGAGGCCATGAAGAAACACGACCAGGACGGGAAGACGAAGGCTCCCCCAGTCGCTGAGGCATCGGCAGCGCCGGAGGAGAGCCCCGGCGGGGCCCTGCTCGAGATCCCCGCCGAGGCCGTTTCCCGTCTCGAAAGCGAGCTGGCGGAGGCCAAGGACCGCCACCTTCGCCTCGCGGCGGAGTTCGACAATTTTCGCAAGCGAATCGCGCGGGAGCGGACCGAAACGGCGGTGCGCGCGCAAGCCGAGGTGGTCGTGCGGCTGGTCGATGCCCTGGACGACCTGGCGCGGTTCGCGCACGTCGACCCGGCCCAGACGGACGCGAAGGCCCTCCACGAAGGTGTGGACATGGTGGAGCGCAAGTTCTGGAAGGAGCTGGGCGCCATCGGCCTCAGCCGTATCGATCAGGTGGGAGCGCCGTTCGACCCGACCATTCACGAGGCGGTCGCCACAACGCCGGCCACGGCCCCGGAGCAGGATCACACCGTGGGCGCGATTCTCCAGGCCGGATACAAGCTGGGGGATTCCCTCGTCCGTCCGGCGCGGGTGCTGGTGCTCACCTGGACGGGTGACGTGCCGCGTGCTCCCGAGCAGGTACTCCACTGATGGCCCAGACCCGCGACTACTACCAGATCCTCGGCGTCCCGGAGAAGGCCACGACGGACGAAATCAAGAAGGCGTTCCGCAAGCTCGCCAAGCAGTTCCATCCGGACAAGAATCCCAACAACGCCCAGGCGGCGGATCGCTTCAAGGAAATCAACGAAGCGCACGACGTGTTGTCCGATGCTGCCAAGCGCAAGAAGTACGACACCCTGCGCAAGTACGGAGCCTTTGCCGGAGCGGGGGGTGGAGGTCGCGGCCCCGCCGGGTATGGTGGCGGAGGACCCTCGGCGCAGGATCTGGGTGTGGATTTCGATCTTTCCGATCTGGGCTCCTTCGGTGGCCTGGGCGACCTGTTCTCCACGATCTTCGGCAAGCGCGCTGGGGCGGGGGGCCGCGAGGAGGCGGAGGAAACGGTCGAGACCGTCGTGGCGATCCCGTTCCGGACGGCGGTGCTCGGCGGCAAGGTCCCGATCACGCTCGGAATGACCGAAGTTTGCCCCACCTGCGGCGGGAAGGGGGCCGCGCCCGGGGCGCTCATCTCCACCTGCCCCGAGTGCAAGGGACGCGGGACGATTTCGTTCGGGCAGGGGGGATTCGCGGTCAATCGTCCGTGCCCGATGTGTCGGGGCCGGGGGAAGGTTCCCTCACAGCGCTGCGGGACCTGTCAGGGGTCGGGCGAGGTCTCGATCGAAAAGAAGATCGTGCTCTCTGTCCCGGCCGGCACCGAAGACGGAACCAAGATGCGGCTCAAGGGGCAGGGGGCCAAAGGGAAGGGCGACCTCATCGTGCAGTTCCAGGTGGAGGCCGACCGCTTCTTCCGCCGGGAAGGGCTCGATCTCGCCTGCTCCGTTCCGATCAACGTGGCCCAGGCGTTGCTCGGGACGCGCGTCAAGGTCCGCACGATCGACGGCAAGAGCGTCGTCCTGAAGATCCCGGCCGGGACGCAGCATGGACAGAAGTTCCGCATCGCCGGGCAGGGGATCGAGAAGAACGGCAAACGGGGCGATCAGTTCGTCGAGGTGCGGGTCACCATCCCGGAACGCCTGTCTCCGGAGCAGCAGGCCGCGGCGAAGGCGTTCGCGGAGCAGGCAGGACTGAAATACTAGCTGTCAGCAGTCAGCTGTCAGCTCCTCCGAGTGTCAGCACCACTTTCCCCACGTTGCGCCGTTCCTGGATGTAGCGGTGGGCCGCGGCGGCATCGGCCAGCGGAAACTCGCGATCCACCCGCGGACGAATCCGTTTCTCCCGCGCGTACTGCAGCAGCCGCTGCATCTGCGGCTGGAGCATCGCCTCCTCGTTCCAGAGGTGGCCCAGGTTCACGCCCAGCACGCCACGATTGTCGTTCATGAGCGGCAGGGGGTGGAACCAGGGGAACCGCGCCAGCCGCCACAGCGTGCGCGCGAGATTGCGTCGCTCTCCGGCCGCGAGGGACGACGCCCCGTACATCACGAGCCGGCCCGCGGGAGCGAGCAGGTCGTAGCCACGGCGGAACGAACGTCCGCCGACGGAGTCGAGCACGACGTCGAAGCCCTTGGGGGCCAGGCGCCGTGCGGCGTCGGGCCAGTGCGGATCCCGACGGTCCAGCGGCTCGACCCCATAGCTTCGCAGCACGTCGTGCTTCCCCGCAGAGGCCAGTCCCACAACCCGTAGCCCCAGCACCTTGCCCAGCTCGGCCACCGCCAGTCCGACGCCACCGGCCGCGGAGTGGACGAGTACCACTTCGCCGGGCTGCGCGGCCGCCACGCGCACGAGCATCTGGTGAGCCGTGAGATACACGACTGGAAGAGCCGCTCCCTCGGCCGACGACCATCCCTCAGGAAGCGGAAACACGCTCCGCGCTCCCACCGCGACGACTTCGCTCTGGCCACCGTGACGGGTGAGGGCGACGACGCGATCTCCAGTGCGAAAGGTGGTGACATCCGGGGCGACGGCGTCGATCACACCGGCGACTTCGTAGCCGGTAGTGCAGGGAGGGCGGGGAGCGTCGGGATACAGGCCCTGGCGGGCGAGCAGATCCGAGAAGTTGATCCCGGCGTGATGGACGGTGATGCGCACCTGGCCGGCCTCGATCTCAGGCGGCGGTGCTTCCCGGACTTCGAGAACCTCGGGAGGTCCGTACCTCGGGATCACCAGTCGCTTCACCGCGGCAGCTCCAGCGCCATGGCGATGGCCCCCGCGGGGCAGGCGCTCGAGAACTCGACCGATTGCCGCACGGCCTGGTCCACGGCGTCACGTTGAATGACCTTGAAGCCGAATCGCTGAAAAAACTGCTGCGCGGTTTCGGTCAACAGATAGACACGGACCAGCTTGAACCGCCGGGCCCGCTCGAGCAGGGCCTTGGTGAGCTCCTGCCCCAGCCCGAGTCCGCGCATGGTCACGTCCACCGCGACCGATCGTAGCAGGGCGCTCGACCCGTACCGCTCGAGGGCGGCGCACCCCACGACGCGCTGGCCCTCCCGCGCGACCACGAAATCGGCGAGATGCTCCGGCACCCCCGCGCGCGGCAGCTTCGCGCGATCGAGCAAGGAGAGAATTTCCGGAAGGTCGGCGGCCGCAGCCGGCGCGATCGTGCCGCTCATGGTATCAGGGTCCCGTAGGCAAGGTAGCGCCGGCCCGCACCCGCCGTCGCTCGAGCCAGATCCCGATCGTCGCAGCGAGGGCGCATCCCACGGCTGTCCCAGCGGTCTGGAGCATCAGGTAGTAGTCGCGCTGGATGCGGCCGCATTTCGCGGCAAGCAGCGGTCCGACCAGGCTGCCGCAGGATGCCTGACTCCAAGCC
>Ga0335083_10004457_pt1 | contig 17832 bp, 16 predicted proteins | sample Lox_Sample_42_FD_206716 | JGI IMG/M metagenome (GOLD analysis project Ga0335083, IMG submission 206716) | Soil microbial communities from Loxahatchee National Wildlife Refuge, Florida, United States - Lox_Sample_4.2 | ecosystem: Environmental > Terrestrial > Soil > Wetlands | place: USA...
GTCGGTCTTCAATCCGCGATGGGCGATCACGAGATCATCGTAGAAGCCCTCGCGCCAGGCGGCTGCGGCTCTCATGTGACTCTCGTACGCGAGCTGGTCCTGCGCCTCGCGCGAGATCTTCCAGCGCTTCACCATGAGCTCGGTGCTCTGTCCCATGGACAGACCCGTGCGCGGCTCGACCACAGCGAGCATGACGGGCTTGAAGTGGCGCGGCCGCAGACCGAGGAACGGCCGCAGGCGCTGCCACGCCGAGCGGCCGAGATAGCTGCGCAGCAGAAGCTGCTGATAAGCGTGCGGATAGGCGACGGGCGGATCGCTGATCGAGTCGGTGCCACCGGCGATCCCGGCCTCGACCTGTCCGAGTGCGATCTTGTTGCCGAGCAGAATGGCCGCCTCGAGGCTCGTGCCGCAGGCGCGTTGCACGTCGAGCCCCGGGGTGTGCGGATCGAGGCCCGAGGCGAGCACGCACTCGCGCACCAGGTTGTAGTCCTTCGCATGCTTGATCACGGCGCCGGCGATCACATCACCGAGGCGCTGTCCTTCGAGTCGGAAGCGCGTGACCAGGGCGCGCAAGGTGTCGGTCAGGAGCTCCTGATTGCCCACGGCCGCATACGCGCCGTAAGCGCGTGCGAAGGGCACGCGGATTCCTCCCAACACTGCGACGCGCCTTGCCGCGGAGCCGACCAGCATGTGTGCCTTCCTCGCCAGAGCCCGAGATCATTGAGCGCAAAGCTCGAGCGATAGTAGCGCGGTGACTCGCTTCGCTGCCACGCTCATGGTGAGGGATCCTGTGCTGCCGCCGCTGCTGCACGGGCGTACACTTAAGTGGAGGTGCGGTAGATCGACGGTGAGGTCTGCATGCGCGTGGCCGTGATCATTCCGACGCTCGACGATGCCGAGTCGCTCGCGGGATTGCTGTCGCGGCTCGCGCACCTGGACCCCCTACCGGACGAGCTCATCGTGGTCGGTGCCGCGAGCGCGAGCTGCGAGCTCGTGTGCCGCAGCGCCGGGGCTGCGTGGCTCGCAGCTCATGCGGCGCGCGGCGGACAGCTCGCTCTGGGCGCGGCGCGCGCGCGCGCCGATGTGCTTTGGTTTCTGGGTACCGATTGCGAGCCGCACAGGAGCGCCGTCGCGGCGCTGCGCGGAGCCGTGGCAGCGGGCGCAGCCGGTGGCTACTTCCGTTTCCGCTTCGCGGGTCCACGCTCTCGCATCAAGCGCACGCTCGAGCGGTGCATCGCCCTGCGCTCGCGTATCGGCACGATCTACGGAGATCAGGGCCTTTTCGTCACGCGCACTGCGTACGAGGACACACCGGGCTTCGCCTTGCAGCCGCTCTTCGAGGAGGTGGCCCTGGTACGCGCTCTCAAGCGCACCGGGCGCTTCGTCGCGCTGTCCCTGCCACTGACGGTCTGCCCGCAGCGCTGGGAGTACGAGGGCTTTCTGCGTCGTGCGCTCGTGCATCGGTGGCTCGTCCTCGCCTTCATGTGCGGCGTGGCGCCCGCGCGGCTCGCCCGCTGGCGGGGCGCACACGCGCAGCCGGCACCGGCTGGGTACGGTCGGCACAGCAGCACGGCGCTGCGCCTGTAGCGAGCTCCCGCGCCAGCGACCGGTCTTACAAGGAGAGAAAGTCCACGAGGGCGCGTTGCGCCTCGGTCATGCGCTCGCGCGGCGTGACGAGTGCCCCCGCGAGCGTACGCCTGGAGGGCAACGTCTCATCCTCGCGATGGTTCGCGACAACGCTCGCCAGCAGCTGCTGAATCCGAGCGAGGTTGGCGCGAAAGCGCTGCAGCGCCAACTCGGCGGTGACGTGTTGGGTCGGATCGTCCATCCAGGAATCGTAATCCGTCACCACGGCGATCGAGCAGTAGCTCAGTTGCGCTTCGCAAGCGAGAAAAACCTCCGGAACGTTGCTCATGCCGACGACATCCGCGCCAGCCTCGCGCAGCTGGAAGCTCTCCGCGCGAGTGCCGAAGCGCGGGCCCTCCACGCACGCGTAGGTGCAGTTCTCGTGTAGCAGCACGCCAAGCTCGGTAGCGCTGTGCGCGACGAGCGCGGAGGTCGCTGCGCAGATCGGCCGGGCCGTGGCGACGTGCGCCACCACGCCGTTGCCGAAGTAGCTCGCGGCGCGGCAGCCCTTGGTGAAATCGAGATATTGCGCAGGCAGTGCCAGATCTCCGGGAGCAAGCTCGGCGCGCAGACTTCCCACGGCCGACACGCCGACGAGCGTGCGCACGCCTACGCTCTTCAGCGCCCACAGATTCGCGCGGAAATTAATTTCGCTCGGGAGGAGCTCGTGGGCGAGTCCATGGCGGGCGAGAAAAGCGACCGGGCGGCCCCGCAGGGAGCCGAGCATGAGCGGGGCGGAAGGGGCTCCGAAAGGCGTATCGAGGGCGCGCCGCTCGGTGAGCTGGAGCTCCTCCATGCCATAGAGACCGGTGCCGCCGATGATGCCGATCATGCTGCCCTTCGGATCCGGCACGCGGTTGAGTCCCGTGCCGCCAGCGGGCAAGATGCCCCAAACGGCGCTCACAGAACAACTCTCGAGTAAAACGCTTGCCCCGCCCCGGAATCGACCGAGTCTTCGAGAAACGCCTGTCCGCTCTGATCAACAGCGGCGCCCCGCAGTTGCTGCAGGGTGGGCGCAAGGGGGTCGAGAAGGAGTCGCTGCGCGTCACTCCCGAGGGTCGGATCGCGCAGACGCGGCATCCGCGCGCGCTCGGCTCCGCGCTCACCAATGAACACATCACCACCGATTTTTCCGAGGCGCTGATCGAGCTCGTCACGCCGCCGTTCGACGCCAGCTGGGAGCTGCTGCAGTACCTGCTCGACCTGCACCAGTTCGTGTACCGGCACCTGGGGGACGAGCTGCTGTGGGCCACGAGCATGCCGTGCCCGATCGAGGGCGAGGAGCGCATTCCGATCGCGCAGTACGGCACCTCGAACGTCGCGCGCATGAAAACGGTATACCGCCGCGGTCTGGGCGTGCGTTACGGGCGCATGATGCAGGCGATCTCCGGAGTGCACTTCAACTATTCCTTCCCGGAGCGCTTCTGGGAGGCCTACGCCGCGTTGTGCGAGTCGCGCGATAGCGGTCGCACCTTCATCTCCGCCAGCTACTTCGACCTGTTGCGCAACTACCGCCGCCACGGGTGGATCGTGCTCTATCTGTTCGGCGTCTCGCCGGTGGTATGTCGGTCGTTTCTGAAGGGTCGCACGCTCGACATGCCGGAGCTCACGCCCGGCACGCTCTACGAGCCCTACGCGACCTCCCTGCGCATGAGCGACATCGGCTATCGCAACCGCAACCAGGCGGGGCTTTCGGTCTCCGTCAACAGTCTGCAGGAGTACGTGCGCGACCTGTCGCGCGCCATCAGCACTCCACATGCGCCCTATCAGTCGCTCGGGGTGCAGGTGGATGGCGAGTATCGGCAGCTCAATGCCAATGTTCTGCAGATCGAGAACGAGTACTACAGCTACATCCGACCCAAGCGCGTCGCGCGCTCCGGCGAGCGGCCCACGAAGGCGCTGCTACGCGCCGGCGTAGAGTACGTTGAGGTACGCGCGCTCGATGTAAGTGCCTTCGACCCGGTCGGGGTCAATCAGCACAAGCTGCGCTTCCTCGAGGCTTTTCTCGCGCTCTGCCTGCTCAAGGACAGCCCGCCGATCGCTGCCGACGAGCAGGCCGCGCTTGATGGCAACCATCTTCTGGTCGCCCGCCGGGGACGCGAGCCCGGACTGACGCTGTCACGCGATGGGCGGCCCGCGTCGCTGTCGAGCTGGGCGCTCGAGCTCCTCGATTCGATGAGCGGCATTTGCGAGGTGCTCGATCACGGCGACCCGGCCCAGCCCTACGCCGAGGCGCTCGCCACTCAGGCGGCCAAGGTGCGCGACGTGCGGCTCACTCCCTCGGCGCGGCTGCTCGCGGAGCTGCAAGCGACCGGGGAGGGATTCTTCGAGGTGGCGCTGCGCATGTCGGCCATGCACAAGGCGTACTTTCTCGATCTGTACACGCCGAATCCGGAGCGCCAGAATGAGCTCGCCGCGGAGGCCGAAGAGTCGCTCGTCAAGCAGCAGGCTCTCGAGCGCGCCGAGCAGCTGACTTTCGAGGAGTACCTCGCGCGGTATTTCGCGGCTTAGTAGATCCCGAGCTCGAACCGCCCCCGCGAGTCGCGGGCCGCGCGGAACATCGAGACGCTCGAATGCTCCATGACGATCGTGCCTTGCGCATCCACGGCAATGATTCCGCCCTTGCCGCCGATCGGGGCGAGCCGCTCGTGCAGCGTCTCATGCACCGCGGCGGCGAGCGATAGGCCGCGATATTCCACCGACATGCTCACGTGGTGTGCGGCGACGGCACGGATGAAGAACTCTCCGTGGCCGGTCGCAGAGACGGCACAGACCCCGTTCTTCGCGTACGTTCCGGCGCCGATCAGGGGTGAATCGCCCACCCGTCCGTGGCGCTTGAGCGCCATGCCGCCGGTCGAGGTGGCTGCGGCGAGATCTCCGCGTGCATCGCGCGCGACCGCACCGACTGTGCCGCCCTCCGGCGAGGGGTCGGGGAAACCCTCGAGACGTGCCTGCAACTGTCTCAAGCGCTCCGGCGTACGGAAATAGATGTTGGGCACCAGCGGGACGTTCTCCTCCAACGCGAACTCTTCCGCGCCGGCGCCCACGAGCAGCACGTGGCGCGACTTCTCCATCACGCGCCGCGCCAGATCGACCGGGTTCTTGACGTGGCGTACGCAGGCCACGGCGCCGGCGCGCTGCTCGCGACCTTCCATGACCGAGGCGTCGAGCTCCGCCGCGCCATCGCGGGTGAGCGTCGCACCGCGCGCGGCATTGAACTGCGGATCATCCTCGAGAACGCGCACCGCGCAGACGACGGCATCGAGACTTGCGCCGCCCCGCTCGAGCAGCTCGTATCCGGCGCGCAAGGCCGCCTCGAGTCCGCTGCGATAGCCGCGCTCGTCCTCGGGAGTGAGCCGTCCCTGCGGAATGCCGCCGGCCCCACCGTGAATCGCCAATGCCAGCATGCGCACATCTCTTCCGAGCGCTGCACGTCCGGCCATGATCGCACGGATAGCGGGGCGCAGAGCGTGCGCACCAGCCGGGGGCGAGTGCCAGAAACGAGTGCGTCAGAAGAGTGCAGCGCGGGGGCGAGGCGCCGCACGAGCACGTAAAGCGGGCGCCTGCGCGGGACTGCACGTGGCACGAAAGCTGCAAAACCGCCTCAGGCTGCGTAACATTCGTCCGGGCAGCCCGAGAGGGAAACCACGTCATGAAACTCGTCACCGCGATCATCAAGCCGTTCAAGCTCGACGAGGTGCGCGCTGCGCTTTCGGACATCGGGGTTTCCGGCATGACGGTGACCGAGGTCAAGGGCTTCGGACGCCAGCGCGGTCATACGGAGCTGTATCGCGGTGCTGAATACGTCGTCGATTTCGTGCCGAAGACGCGCATCGAGGTCGCCGTCCGCAGTGATCTGCTCGACCAGGTAGTCGAGGCGATCCTGAAGTCGGGCAAGACGGGCAAGGTCGGTGACGGCAAGATCTTCATCACCGACATCCAGCGTGTCATCCGGATCCGCACCGGCGAGACCGACGATGCGGCGCTGTAACTGAACAGGGCGCTTGCCCCTCGCACCCCTCGGTGCGAGCCGTTACAGTCTCGCCATGACCGAGCCCGCCGAGCTCCTGGCCGCTGCAGCAGAGAAGATCAAGCTGGGACGGTCCACCCGTCACCTGTTCCTGTGCTGTGGCGGCAAGTGTGCTCCGCAGCAGGAGCAGCTCGAATCGTGGGAGTTTCTCAAGCGCCGACTCCGCGAGCTCAAGCTCGTCGACACGGATCGGGGCGTGCTGCGCACCAAAGCCGATTGCCTGCGCATCTGCAGCGCAGGGCCCATCGCTGTCGTCTATCCGGAAGGCGTTTGGTACCGCGCCTGCACACCTGAGAATCTCGAGCGCATCCTGCAGGAGCATCTGCTCGGGGGTCGGCCCGTGGCCGAGCTGGTGTTTGCGGTCGCGCCGCTCCCGCCGGGCTAGCCGCCGGTTGCCGTGCGGGCGGCCGTGGGATCCTGGCGCTGCTCGGCGGCAGGCTCCGCGGCCTCGCTGGCCGCCGTCGATTCGCTCTCGGTGCGCGGCTGCGCGTCCGGGTTGGGGGCCACGAGGGCTTCCGCCTCTTGCGCCGTAACCACGGCGGGCTGCGGGAGCTCGCTTCGAGACGGCTCGTAAGTGATCTCGGCCGACGCACTCTGAGCTGCCGCAACCGAGGATCCCGCGGGCGTCAGTATGCTCTCGAAGGGTACCGGCTGGCCGAAGAGAAATCCCTGCGCGCGATCCACGCCGAGTTGGGCGAGCTGAGCGCGGATGCTCTCCGCCTCGACGCACTCCGCCACGGTTTGAATGTTCATGCTGCGCCCGAGCTGGGCGATGCCGCGCACCAGCGATTGCGAGCGCTGATCGGTCAGGAGATCGCGCGTGAAGGAGCCGTCGAGCTTCAGCATGGTCACATCGAAGGCTTTGAGATAGGCGAAGGAGCTGACGCCGGTGCCGAAGTCATCGAGCGCGAACTCCACGCCTCGGGCACGCAGATGCCGGATCATGGTCTGGGTCTGGGAGACGTTGGCGACCGCAGCTGTCTCGGTGATCTCGAATTGCAGCCACTCCCCGGGAATCGCCTCCGGGTTGATGTTGCCGCTCAGCCATTCGGTGAATTCCGGATTGCCGATGCTCGGCCCGGACAGATTGATGGAGAAGCGCACCCGGCGCTGATTGAGCAGCGCGCGCGCTGCTTTCAGCCGCTCGAAGATGCGAATCAGCATGGCGCGATCGAGATCGATGAGCAGCTGATAGCGCATGGCGGCTGACATGAAGTGCGTGGGCGAGACGAAGGAGCCGGAATCAGTCACCATGCGCGCGAGCAACTCGAAGTACTCGGTGGCGGTCTCTCCGGTCAGGCTGACGAGTGGCTGGGCCACGATCCCGATGCGCTCGGTCTCGAGCGCCTTGCGCAGCCGGTTCGCGACCAGCACGTCGTCGTTGCGGCGGACGATGCTCTGGTCCGCATCCTGGTAGATTTCCACGCGGCCGCGGCCGCGATCCTTGGCGGCGCGGCACGCCGCCTCGGCGGCGGCGAGAGCATGCGTGAGCTCGTGATCACCCGGCGGCACGCTCGCGATGCCGAAGGAGATCGACAGCCGCGTGCGCAGCCCGTCGATGTTGGCGCAGCGCTCGCTCACGATGCGGCACAGCTGCTCAGCGAGCCGCCGCCCCTGACTCAGGGAAACCCGCGGCAGATACACCGCGAAGCGATCGCCCGATATGTGGCAGACCGCGGCGCCATCCGGCAGCGGCTCATCTTGCAACGCTGCACCGACCGCGGCGATGGCCTGGTCGCCCGCGGTGAGTCCCGCCAGCTTGTTCAGCACGTGTAGCTGATCCACATCGCCGTAGAGCATGCAGCCGAGGCCGGTCCCGGCACCCTCTTGCTCGCGCGCGTGCTCCTGGAAGGAGGACCAGCTCAGTAGACCCCCACCCGTGCTGACGGGCGTGCGCAACAGTGCGCTGATTTCGCCGGCCAGTTTCACCAGGCGTTGCGACTCGCGGGCGCCGAGCTTCTCCTGCTCGACCGTGCGCGCAGCGATCACCACGCCAATGACCGATCCGGCCGCATCGCGCAGCGGCGCAGCGACCAGTTTGCCGCAGACGGGACCGCTACTCTGTCCACGCAGGCGATTGCTGGCGATGGCACCCTTGGCGGCCCGCACCTGCTCGAGCAGGCCCTCGGCACCATGGCGCCACAGGTCTTCGAGCACGCGCACGCCCGGCACATCGCGCGCGAGGCGCTGTGCGCAGCGACCCTCGTAAGCCTGCACGGCGACGAAGGCCGCATCGAGGGCACTCGCAACACGCTTGAGGAATTCTTCGAGGGTCGCGGCGGACAGCACCGGGGAGACGGGCGGCGCAGTGGCGTCGACCGCATTCTGCGGCACAGAGGCTCCCGCAGGCGGCGGCGAGGCGTCACCAGTCGTGGGGGGCGCGGGACGCGTCATGATCGTAGCGCTGCCTTGATGCTCTTGCGGCAACACTGTACGGGGGCGGCGGCCACCGGCGCGGAACCGGTTCGCACCCTGGCCTGGTAACCTTATGATTCCGGGACCCCTCAGCCCAGTTTTGTGATCGGGATCACAGCCATGCCCAAGGTCGTACTTTTGCACCAATACGGTGGCCCAGAGGCCCTGTCAGTGGAGGAGCGGGATCCCGGCCCACCGAGTGCCGGCGAGGTACAGATCCGGCACACCGCGATCGGACTGAACTACATCGACGTCTACGATCGCACCGGGCTGTACCCCCAGCAGTTACCTGCGGTCCTCGGGCGCGAGGCGGCCGGAGTCATTGTGGCGGTGGGCCCCCGAGTGCGGGGATTCCGCCGTGGACAGCGCGTGGCATATGTCTACTTCACGCCCGGCGCCTACAGCGAGCTGCGTAACGTGCCAGCAGAGCGCATCGTGAAGGTGCCGGCGGGAATCTCCGATCGCGAAGCCGCTGCTCTGATGCTGAAAGGCCTCACGGCACACTACCTCCTGCGACGCACGCACCGCGTGCAGCGCGGTGAGACGCTTCTGGTGCATGCCGCCGCCGGCGGCGTCGGTCTGATCCTATGTCAATGGGCACGCGCGCTCGGGGCCAAGGTGATCGGCGTTGTGGGGAGCGATGCGAAGGCCGAGCTCGCGCGCCGCAACGGCTGTCGGCACGTGCTCATCTCCGGGCGCGACGAGCTCGTGCCGAGCGTCAAGAAACTGACCAAGGGCCTGGGCGTCGACGTGGTCTACGATTCTGTGGGCAAGGACACCTTCATGGAGTCGCTCGATTGTTTGCGGCCGCTCGGCTTGATGGTGACGTACGGCAACGCCTCCGGTCCGCCGCCGGCCTTCAGTCCGCTCGAGCTCAGCAAGCGCGGCTCGCTGTTCCTCACACGGCCGCAGCTCGCTTCCTACATCGCCACGCGCCCCGCGCTCGCGTCAGCCGCTCGCGAGCTGTTCGCCATCGTGAAGAGCCGTAAAGTGCGCATTCGCATCGGGCAGACGTATCCGCTCGTCGAGGCCGCCCAGGCCCACCGCGATCTCGAGGCGCGCCGCACCACCGGATCGACGGTGCTCATTCCGTGACGCTATGAGGTGGTCGAGGGAGTGCGCGTGGCGCCGCGACGCACGTTGCCGCCGGCAAGGCTCGTGATGACCGCGGCGAGCTCCTCGGGCTCGACGGGCTTGGCGAGATGGCTCTGGAAACCCGCATGCAACGCCCGCACCCGATCGTGCGCGGTGGCATAACCGCTGAGTGCCACCGCCGGAACAAGCCCACCCAGATTGGGATCGAGCGCCCGCACTTGCTCGATGAGGGCATAGCCATCCATCTCGGGCATGCCGAGATCGGCGAGCAGCAGGTCCGGCCGGCGCTCGAAGAGCAGCGTCAGCGCCGCCGGCCCGGAGCCGGCGAGACTGACGCGCGCACCGTACGCCTGCAGCATGTTGGCGATCAGCTCCCGCGCGCCCGGATCATCATCCACGACCAGCACGTGCAGGCCGTCAAGCTGCGCACCGGTGGCGGGGGTCGCGGGCGCCGTCTCGGGGCTGCTCGTGAGAGCACTCGCATCACGGATCGGCACACGGATCGTGAAGGTCGCGCCGAGCCCCTCACCCTCACTCGCCGCGCTCACCGTGCCGCCGTGCAGCTCCGTCAGGTGGCGCACGATCGCAAGTCCCAGCCCGAGCCCACCATGGCGGCGACTGATCGAGCCGTCCTCCTGGCGAAAGCGATCGAAGACATACGGAAGGAACTCCGGTTTGATGCCCTGACCGCTGTCGCGCACCCTGATCTCCGCCTGCTCGTCCCGCCGCAGCAGCTCGATCTCGACATGCCCGCCGAGGCTGGTGAATTTGATGGCGTTCGAGAGCAGGTTACACACCACCTGCTGCAGGCGGGCGAAGTCACCGCGTAGCGTGCCGACGCGCTGATCGAGCCGCGGCAACAACTTGATACCCTTGGCCTGCGCGGCCGGCAGCATGGTCTCGATCGATGCCTCGATCACACGCCGCGGATCCACCACGCCGAGCTCCAGAGTGACCTTGCCGGTGACGACGCGCGACACGTCGAGCAAATCCTCGATCAAACGCCGCTGCGCGCGCGCATTGCGCTCGATGGTCTCCATGGCGCGCTCTTCGGTGGTGGCATCCAGGCGCCGCGTGCGCAGCAGCGTAATCCAGCCGAAGATGGCATTGAGCGGCGTGCGCAGCTCGTGCGACATCGTCGCCAGGAACTCGTCCTTGAGACGCGAGAGCTGCTCCGCCTCGGCGCGCAGCACCTGCTCGCGTGCGAGCAGCGCCTCGCGCTCGGCCTCGATGCGTCGCCGCTCGATGATCTCGCTCTGCAGCAGCTCGTTGCTGTGCTGCAGCTCTGCGGTGCGCTCTGCGACCCGCTGCTCGAGCGCCTGATTCGCGTGCGCGAGCTGGGCGTGCACGCGAAACAACTCGACGAATACGCGCACCTTCGTGCGCAGCACCTCGGGAACTACCGGCGATGAGATGAAGTCCACCGCGCCGAGCTCATAAGCGCGCGAGGTCTGCGGCTCATCGGCGTAGGAGGTGATGAAGATGATGGGTGTCTGGCGCGAGCGCTTGTAGCGACGGATCAGCGTCGCGGTTTCCAACCCGTCGATGTCCGGCATGTTCACGTCGAGCAAGATGACGGCGAAGTCATCGTGCAGAATGCGCGTCAGGGCCTCGGTGCCCGAGCGCGCCACGACCAGCTCGGCATCGAGCTCCTCGAGCACCGTGCGATACACGAGCAGCTTCTCCGCCATGTCATCGACGATCAGAACGCGCGCCCGCTCCACGGCTCAGGCACCTCGGCTCTGCAAGGTGCGAGCGCTGCGCGCCACACCCAGTGCCCCGCTGCGCACGACCTCGGTGAGCTCGGCGCGCGAGGCGAGCTCGCGGATGAACTCGTTGATCTCCGCCTCGCTCGCCGTCAGCTCCACCACGAAGCCATCGCAGGCCGGGTCGAGCACGCGGCCGCCGGTGCGGACCACGTAGCCACGCAGCCCGTCGGTCGCCTCCGGCCGCACACGCAGCTTGAGCACGGCGAGCTCGCGCTCCAGATGCTCGCCGAGCGTCAAATCCTCGATGCGCACCACATCGATCAGCTTGTGCAGCTGATTGACGATCTGCTGGATGACCGCATCCGAGCCCTTGGTGACGAGCGTGACGCGCGAGACCGTGGGGTCGTCGGTGGGCGCCACGGAGAGTGATTCAATGTTGTAGCCACGCGTTGAGAACAGACCCGCGACGCGCGCGAGCGCACCGGCCTCGTTCTGCAGCAGGATGGCGATGATGTGACGCATGGGGGTCGATATCGGCAGCATACTGTAGCTCTAGCCGCTAAACTGTAGCCTCAAGGCCTAGCAGCTGCTAGGCTGTCAGATCCCCATGAATGATATTGCCACGGCGGCCCGTCCGCGCGCACATCCGCTCGCCGGTCAGCGCATGAGCGGTGCACAGATGATTGTGCAGGTGCTCGCCGACGAGGGCGCCGATGCCATCTTCGGCTACAGCGGCGGCGCCATCCTGCCGACCTACGACGCGGTGTTTCTCTATAACGAGCGGCAAGCGCACGCTCGCGCCCGGCCGCTACGTCTGATCGTGCCCGCGAACGAGCAGGGCGCCGGATTCATGGCCGCGGGTTATGCGCGCGCCAGCGGGCGCGTCGGTGTGTGTTTGGTCACCTCGGGACCCGGGGCCACGAACACGGTCACGCCGGTGCGCGACAGTATGGCGGACTCGGTGCCGATCGTCGTCATCTGCGGGCAAGTCGCGCGCGCCTCCATCGGCACGGACGCGTTTCAGGAGGCACCGGTCCCCGCGCTGATGGGCGCGGTCGCAAAGCATATTTTTCTGGTCACCGATCCGACCAAGCTCGAAGCGACGATGCGAACGGCCTTTGAGATCGCGCGCACCGGGCGGCCCGGCCCGGTCGTCGTGGACGTGCCGAAGGATGTACAGAACTGGGAAGGCGCGTTTGTTGGTGCGGGAACGCTGCCGATTCCCGGCTATCGCGGGCGCATGGTGCAGCTCGCAGAACAGATGGTGAGTGCGCCGGAGGCTGCGCGCTTCTTCAGCATGCTGCGCGAGGCCAGGCGACCGCTCATCTACGCCGGCGGCGGTGTCATCAATGCCGACGCAGGCGCGGCGCTCACCGAGCTCGCGCTCGGCTTCGGCATCCCGGTCGTGACCACGCTCATGGGCATCGGCTCGATCGATACGCAGCAACCCCTGTCGCTGCGCATGCTCGGCATGCACGGCGCGGCCTTCGCCAACTATGCGCTCGATGATTGCGATTTTCTGATCGCGGTCGGCGCGCGCTTCGACGATCGCGTGGCCACCGTGCCCGCGAAATTCGCGCGCAATGCCAAGCGCATCGCGCATCTCGACATAGACCGTGCCGAGATCAACAAGGTCAAGCGCGTGCAGTGGAGCCACGTGGGGCTGCTCGAGCCGGCGCTGCGTGCCCTCATCGCCTACGGCAGGCATGAGCGCTTCCAGCCGGACTACGCCGCCTGGCATGCCGAGCTCGCCGAGCTCAAGCGCGTGCATGCGATGAATTACGACCGCGCGAGTCCCTTGATCCAACCGCACTATGTGATCGAGGAGATCAACCGCCACACGGGCGGCGAGGCGATCGTGAGCACCGGCGTGGGCCAGCACCAGATGTGGGCCGCGCAGTACTGCGACTTTCGCCGCCCGCGTCTGTGGCTCACCTCGGGCAGCATGGGCACGATGGGCTTCGGTCTGCCGGCGGCGATCGGTGCGCAGGTCTGCCATCCGGAGCGGCTGGTCATCGATATCGACGGCGATGCCAGCATCCGTATGAACATCGGCGAGCTCGAGACTGCGACCACCTACGACCTGCCGGTGAAGATCGCGGTGCTCAACAACTTCGGCGACGGCATGGTCAAGCAGTGGCAGAAGCTGTTCTTCAAGGGCCGGCTGTCGGCGAGCGACAAGTCGCTGCACAAAAAGGATTTCGTAAAGGCCGCGCAGGCCGATGGCTTCCGCTACGCCGAGCGCCTCACCCGCAAGGAGGACGTGCCGCGGGTGATCGAGCAGTTCATCAAATTCTCGGGACCGGCTTTTCTCGAGGTGCTGATCGATCCGGATGCCGGCGTCTACCCGATGGTGAGCCCCGGGCAAGCCTACGATGAGATGATCACCGGCGACTTCATCACATCGCGGCACAAGGTCGACATCAAGACCCCCGGTCCGTCGGAGATGTTCTAAAGAGAGGTGCGTCGTGGGTGGTGAGTTTTGAGTTATGAAGTACCTGCATACCATGGTGCGCGTCACCGACCTGAAGAGCTCGCTGCGCTTCTACTGTGATGCGCTTGGACTGACTGAGCTGTCGCGCAAGGACATCCCCCAGGGCCGCTATACGCTGGTGTTCCTTGCGGCTCCGGGCGACGAAGCAGCGCAGGTCGAGCTGACCCACAACTGGGATCCTGAGAATTACACCGGTGGGCGCAATTTCGGTCACCTCGCGTACGCGGTCGATGACATCTACGCCGCGTGCCGCAGACTGATGGAGCACGGGGTGACGATCAATCGGCCACCGCGCGATGGCCGCATGGCCTTCGTGCGCTCACCCGACAACATCTCCATCGAGCTGTTGCAGAAAGGTAATGCCCTAGCTCCCGCGGAGCCATGGACATCCATGCCCAACAGCGGACAGTGGTAGCGCGCCGCGGCCACAGCACGCGGGAGCCCTCATGCCAGCAGTGCTGATCACCGGCGCAAGCCGCGGCCTGGGACTGGAATTCGTGCGTCAGTACAGCACCGAGGGCTGGGACGTGCTCGCTTGTGCACGCACCCCGCTCGCCGCGCCTGCCTTGCAGTCTCTCGCTCAGCAGGCGCACGGCCGCCTGAGCGTGCATGCACTCGACGTCGCCGACTTCTCGGCAATCGAGTCGTTGGCGCACGAGCTCGCCGGTCGCTCGATCGACTTACTCCTCAATGTCGCCGGCAGCATGGGTGCGCGCGGCGCGGGCACCTTCGAAGCGAGCAACTTCGCCGACTGGGAGTCGGTATTCAAGGTGAACACCTATGCACCCATGAAGATGGCGCAGGCATTCGCCACACACGTCGCGGCGAGCGCCGAGAAGAAGATCGTGTCCATCTCAACCCTCATGGCTTCGATGTCGCGCAACACCCTCGGCGGCTTCTACGCGTATCGGGCGAGCAAGGCGGCCTTGAACGCCATCATGGTATCGATGGCCATCGATCTCGGACGCAAGCACGACATCGTCGTAGGACTCCTCCACCCGGGATGGGTGAGCACGGACATGGGCGGCCCGCGTGCGCCCATAGACGCCCAGACGAGCGTCACCGGCATGCGGCGCGTCATCGCAACGTTGACGAAGGAGCGGGCTGGACGATTCTGGGCATACGACGGCAGTGAGGTGCCCTGGTGAGCGAGCTCGAGCTGCAAGCCTATTTGCACTGGCGCATCCCGCTCGCGGCCGCAATGGGCGTAAGAGTGCGTTCGGTGAGCCCCGCCCGAGTCGAGCTCCAGGCTCCTCTGGCTCCGAACATCAATAACGATGAGATGGCATTCGGCGGCAGCATCGTCGCCGTGGCGATGCTCGCCGCATGGACGCTCCTCTTCGTTCGCGAGCAGGGTGCGGGCAGCAATGCGCGGCTCGTCATCCAGCACGGCAGCATGAGCTATGAGCGCCCGATCACGGACGATTTTGCGGCGATCAGCGAGCTCGCGGATGAGGCTCGGTACCGAAGATTCCGCCTGACACTGGCGCGGCACGGTCGTGCGCGCATCGCGCTCGGGACGGTCCTGGAGCAAGACGGGTTGCGCGTCGGCGCTTTCGAAGGCGCCTTCGTGGCCGTGTCAGAACGATCGGCTCAGCTGCGATGACGCCTGCCCGCAACCTTCAGTCTATAAGCTGGGATAGCTGCCAAAGTCCGGCGGACTTTGCACAGGCGGTCGCCTGGCGCTTGGACTTCCCGGTGGAGGCGGCGGCTCGCAGCTTGAATCGACGGCACACCCCGCCGATGCCATCGTAGGCCGGCTCGGCCACCATCTCATAGTGGACACCCGTCGCGACGTTGTCCCAGACCACGCGCTTGCCCGGTTTGCCGATCTCGAGAGCGTGAGCGAGACAAGCTCGGTCGCCCGTGTCGAGCTCGCGCTGCATCGGGGCGGCGAGCAGGGCGTCGATCTTGCCGCCGATGAGCGTGGCCGCCTCCCTATTCTCAATAGGTTGCGGCTGGATGCCGAGCGGCAGCTCACGGGGCGGCTCGGCGGGTGTGCCGATGTCGACGCGATCGCAGTGACCCTTGCGGACTCCATAGTCGCGTTGCCAGTTGGCGCCGGAATTGCCGACGTAGAGCACCGCATGCTTCCGGCTCGCACCGTACCCGGCGTCTCGATCGGGCGAGGCGGCGGCGAGGCTGGCCGCTGCCCACAGGGCGGCTAGCACCGCCGTTGCAGTCTGCATGCTCTTGCGCATCGGGCTGATCCTGGAATGGAAAATGATCGGCAGTGTCGCGCTCCCGGCCGCGACATGCCTCGATGCTTCGATTGCTTGCGACGCAATTCACGCTCGGCTATTTACAGAATGTGCGGTCGGTGCAGAATGGCGACTGAAACCAAACAAGGCGTGCGCGCCCAGACTCACCACCGGGGAGAATTGCGATGACCAGTGCCGATGTTCATGGGAAATTTCTCTGGCATGAGCTGATGACGACCGACCCCAGTGCGGCCGGTACGTTCTACTCGAAGGTGTTCGGCTGGAAGGCGCAGCCCTGGGACCAGGACCCCAGCTACACGCTGTGGATGGCCGCTCACGGACCGGCGGGCGGCATGATGCGCTCGCCCGGCGCCGGCTCTCCCCACTGGATCGCCTATGTCGGCGTGCGTGACGTTTCCGCGACGGTCGCCACGGTCGAGCAGCGCGGTGGCCGTGTGCAAAAGGGAGTCACCGAGATGTCGACCGGCGCCAAGTACGCCGTGCTGGCTGATCCGCAAGGCAGCGTCTTCGGCGTGTACAGCCCTTCAGGCGACGGCAGTGGCGCGGGGGCCGAAGAGTTCACGTGGCATGAGCTTGGCGCGAGCGATCACGCAGCCGCCTTCCGCTTCTATCAGGATGTCTTCGGCTGGGAGCAGCTCGGCACGCACGATATGGGCGGGATGGGTCAGTACCTGCTCTTCGGTCGGGGCGGCCAGCAGCTCGGGGGCATGTACACACTGCCCTCGGGAATGGCCGGCTCGGGCCCGCGCTGGCTGGCTTACGCACGCTCCGCGAGTGTGCCCAAGCTGGCGGAGGCAACGAAGTCGGCCGGCGGCCGGGTGCTCAACGGTCCGCAAGAGGTGCCGGGTGGCAGCTGGATCGTGCAGCTTGCCGATCCCCAGGGAGCAGTGATCGCGGGGGTCGAGCCACCGCGGGCAGCGGCGCAGGCTTCCGCGCCGAAATCGCGCAGAGCGGCTCAGCCGACAGCGACGTCGTCTGCGGCTGCGAGCGGCTCGTCCTCGCCAGCTGCAGCGCCGAAGGGTGCCAGCACCGCGGCACCGCGAGCAGCTCGGAAAGCCCCCGCTCCGGGCGCTAAGCGAAAAGCTGCCGCGAAGAAGAGTGCGACCAAGGGCAAGCGAGCCGCGAAGCGCAGCCCGGCAGGCAAACAATCAAAGGGCCCGAGGACAAAGGGCAAGAAGTTCGCGGGCCGCACGGCCAGCCGGTCATCGGGCGCTCGCAAGAAGCGAGGCGCCGCAAAGAGGTCTGCCGCCAAGCGGAGCAAGCGGGCGCCGGCGAAGCGACACCGCTAACGCATCAACGGTTGTCTGCCTCCGCGGACTGACGCTGCTCGGCCGCGGCTCTCGAGGCCTGATCGAGCTGTGCTCGCACGCGATCTTCGGTCGCCTTGGCCGCGCGCGCCTGTTCCACTTCCGAGGTCCCTCCGGCCGCCGCGGAGGCCGCCGTGTCTGCCACCCCACAGCCAGTAAGTGAACCAAGCATTGTTGCGAGCAGCGCCAAGGCAGCCGGAGCTCGGGCCGCGCACACGTGCTTTGGGTGCTTCGGGACAGGAAGCTCTCTCATGACGCGGGTTCTAGCACGCAGCGGGGCGCGCGCGGCGCGTAAGCCGTCCGATATTTGAAAGATCGCCGTGCGCCGACTTATGTCACACAGCGCGGTACGCGATTCCTTATCATGCGTCCCCATGGCGAAAGCGATCGTGAAGGGCCGCATTGCGGGCGCCGAAGCGCGTGTGCGACGGGGCTATTTCGAGGGCCGCTACGGCCAGCTGCACGTGCACAACGCGATTCCACCCGGTGGTGGCTTCGATGAGGCCACGCCGCTTCTTTGTCTACACGAGAGTCCTTCCTCGGGACGCGTCTTTCAGAGGCTTTCCCGCATGCTGGCGCAGGACCGCTCGGTGTATGCACCCGATCTGCCGGGCTTCGGCGAGTCCGATGCGCCCCCCGCGCGACCCTCGATCGGCGACTACGCGGCCGCAATTGGTGACTTTTGCGACACGATGCGGCTGAAGCAGATCGATGTGCTCGGCTGTGGGAGCGGTGCGCTCGTTGCGGCGGAACTGGCGCTCATCCGGGGAGCGCAGGTGCGCCGGGTTGTCCTCCTCGGTGCACCGCTCGCCAGCGACGCGGAGCGCGAAGAGTTTCACCGCGCGCCCTGGCCGCTGCTGCCGGCGGTGGACGGAAGCCATCTCTCGATTGAATGGCAGCGCACCCTGCAATCACGGGCTGGCTTACCCCTCGA
>Ga0335083_10004458_pt1 | contig 17831 bp, 16 predicted proteins | sample Lox_Sample_42_FD_206716 | JGI IMG/M metagenome (GOLD analysis project Ga0335083, IMG submission 206716) | Soil microbial communities from Loxahatchee National Wildlife Refuge, Florida, United States - Lox_Sample_4.2 | ecosystem: Environmental > Terrestrial > Soil > Wetlands | place: USA...
TTGAGAAGACCGTGATACCACCCGACTCGCTGCGAGAACCAGCGTTGCAGCGACCCCGGGCCTTCAGTGCTGATGACGAGCCGCCCGTCGTAGTAGATCTGCTCACCCTGACTCAGCAGGATGACCGCGTTCTCGAAGTCCTCGGCATACACCGAGAGTGAGTGCTGCTCGAGTGCCCGCGCCAGCGCGCTGCGCCGGTAGAAGGAGACGCCGGAGGTGATGCTGAAATCCGCCAGGCTCTCGCGGCCCACACGGAAGGCCAGCGCGTACTCGAACGCCTGGAAGCGCGCCAGGAAGCCGTCCGGCTCGATCATGATGCGGGGGCAGGCTGCCGCGGCACCGGACTGCTGGAAATCGCTCACGAACTGCTCGACGTCGATCGTGCTGCCCTCGCCCAGTCCGCGAATGCGGATGTCGGGATCGATCACCATTACCGTCTCGATGTGCGACGGCAGGCGTTCGAGCAGCCGGCGCAGCGCTGCCGGCTTGCGACGGTTAACCCCATCGTCGAAGCACCGCCAACCCGCCTGCCTCAGGCGCAGCACCGTGTTGTCCGTCGAGCCGTCACTGATCAACCAGACGCGATCCCGGTAAGAGGCGAAGGCACTCATGAAGTCCTCGAGATGATCCTCGAGGTTGTAGACGGAAGCGATGATCGCGAATGGCGAACACGGCATCATCTGGCGCATCTCGGGCGGCAGGATGGCGGCCAGATTGATGGAGACATTGCCGTTCTGGCTGGAGGTCGAGATATCGCCCGCCGCGATCGTGTGCCGACGCCGCATGTACACGCGCAACGCGTAATCGATCGCGTCGGTGTAGACGATCAGGTTTGCGACGGCGAACAGGAAGATCGAGAATCCGACCGAGCGCGCGTTCGCGACCGACAGCACGATCCAGCCGGCCAGCAGCCCGACCACCGCGAGTGGTGCCAGTACCGACCAGCCGCGGAGGAACTTCATGCTGTGGCGGCCGCCAGAGGCGGCGCCTCCTGCGGGAGTACCGGCAGCCGGGCGCACAGCTCGGCGCGGATCTCCGCCTCGGTGGCAATGGCATGCCCGTGCCCGGCCATGACGGGCAACGCGCTCAGGATCCACAGCAGCGAGCGCACGCGCGACGGCAGGTGGGCGACCTGACTTTCCAGAGGTGCGAGCAGTTCCTCGAAACGATGCTCGATGCGCAGGATGGCATCGGCCACCGCCGGATCGCGCGGCAGTATCTTGGTCGCCTGATCCCATGAGAGTGAGGTGCCTGCGATCTGTCGCCTGGTGTAATGGGTATACGGCAGCAGGGAGGTGTCCCTGGCAAAGGCCGCTCCCGAGAACGGAATGACGTACGGATACATGCCGATCTCGCAACCGGCACGCAGCCAGCGGTACGCCTCGCGCAATGTCTGCGCCACATCCGCGATCTGCGACTGCGGCGAGCTCAGGATGAGATCCAGGAAGGGCGTGATGCCGACCGCGCGCGCCGCCGTCAGCATCGGTTCGATGTGCCGGTGGATGTGCGCCTTGTTGAATTCCGCCAGCACCCGGGGCGAGAAGCTCTCGATGCCGAATCCCAGTACCCGGAAGCCGGCGCGGCGCATGGCCTTGAGCCGCTCGACCGACATCGCATCGATGCGGTTCGTGCTGATGAACTGCAGTTGCGCCGGCAGGCGGCCAGCGTGTTTAGCCGCGACGATGGCCTCGCATAGCGGCAGCAGGCGCCGGTCCTGCGTGAACGTGAAGATGTCGTCCTGGAAGATGATCGTGCGCGCGCGCGGATGAGCCGCGACGATCCGCTCGATCATCGTGAGGCACTCGGCGGCATCCAGACGCGCGATGGCCGCAACGCTTCCCTGCGCCTCGTGCAGGAAGTTGGTGGCCGAGCAGAACGTGCAGCCCATGGGACAGTAGTTGAGCGTGATCAGGCGGATCGAGCGGATCTCGGCCAGATGCGCTTCGCGTGCCGCCTTGCTCGGCAAGGCGCCGATGCGGTATGCCGCTTCGAGTCGCTCCCAGTAAGCGGCGTAAGGCATGCGCTCATAGGGTGTCTGGAAAATCGCATCGCGCAGCTCTTCGCGGCTGAGCGCGGTCTGGGGCATCGAGAGGATGCGCCCGTCGCCGGTGCGCTGGGCCGTGCCCGTGATGCCCTCGAGTGGCCCACCTGCGCGCCAGCGTGCGACCAGTTCCAGCAGTGGCCGCTCGCCCTCACCCAGGATCACCAGATCGAAGGGGCCCAGCTCATACATCAGCTCGGGCCGGAACGTCGCCTCCATTCCACCTGCCACGATGAAGGCGCGCGGTGCCATGCGGCGCACGATGTGAGCCAGTTCGAGATCGAAGCGCAGGGTCATCCCCGTGGTGGAGACGCCGACGAGGTCCCAATTGCCGCTGAGCAGCTCGCGCTCGAGCGCGCGCTGTGGCGGCTCGCGGCAACAGTTCGGATCGAACACGCGGGCGCGGATACCCTGGGCCGCGAGCACGCCGGCGAGACGCCACACCCCGAGCGGTGGAGCGAGAAAGGTGTATTCACCGCAATGCGGATCGTAGGGTCCGATCAGCAGAACATCGGGCATGCCTGCAGTATTCACGTCGATCGGGCTCCTTCGCTCGGCCCCTCTTGCGGAGGGACTTATCCCCAGGGCTCACGTTCTGATCGGACGGAAAAGCCGCAATAAGTGTGCCCAGTCTTGGCTGGCGCTCGTTTCGCGGGAGGACAGCGGCGCAGTGGAGTGTCGTCCTCGCCCGAACCCGGGTCAATGCTGTACGGAAACAGGAACGGCCCGAGCGGTTACAATGTTGTCCAGCTCGAGCTGACGCGGCACGAAGCGTGATCGCTGCAGCGCGGAGCGATGTTGCTTCGCCGCGCGGCTTGGGGCGTGGCAAGACGCTGCTGCGGTGCGACGGATCATGCACAGTTCGGGCCCGCGACCGCAAGCGGCGCGGAAACCAACATGTCAGGATACCGAACGGGGAACACGATGGCTGAACAGGTTGATGCGATCATCATCGGCGGCGGCCACAACGGCCTGGTGTGCGCGGCTTATCTGGCGCGCAACGGTCTCAAACCGCTGGTGCTGGAGCGCCGTCCGGTGGTGGGTGGCGCGGCGGTCACGCAGGAGATCGCGCCGGGATTCCGCGCGTCCACGTTCTCCTATCTCATGAGCCTGCTGCATCCGCGCATCCAGTCCGATCTGGATCTGAAGCGCCATGGCCTGCAGATCATGCCCTGCAGTGACATGCTCTCGCCGCTCGACGACGGCAACTACATCGTGTTCTCCGACAACGTGCCGCGCACGCAGGCGAGCTTCGCGCGCTTCAACCAACACGATGCGGACGTCTATCCGGAATTCGACCGCTTCCTGAACGAGAACGCGCGCCTGTTCCGGCGGCTGTTGTGGGAGACGCCGTTCGATCCCACCGGGCGCGACTGGCGCACCTTCAAGCAGGCGTCGGGCTTTCTCTATCGCAACTGGCGCATCGGCGGGAAGATCTTCCGCGTGCTCGACATGCTGTCGATGAGCGCGTACGACTTCCTCACCGAGTGGTTCGAGGACGATCGCATCAAGGCGGTGCTCGCCTACTACGCCTCGATTGGCACGTTCGCGGGGCCCAAGACGCCGGGATCGGCCTACGTGATCATGCACCACATCATGGGAGAGAACGCCGGTGCCGGCGGCTGGGGATTCATCCGCGGCGGCATGGGATCGATCAGTGAATCGATCGCGTCAGCCGCTCGCGAGCTTGGCGTGCAGATCCGTACGGACAGCGGCATCGCCGAAGTGAAAGTGAGCAATGGCCGCGTCACGGGAGTCATGACCACGGATGGCCGGACCTATCTCTCCGAGCGTGTCATCTCCAATGTCAACGCCAAGACGCTGTACCTGCAGATGGTCGGTGCGCAGCATCTGCCGCCGGAGTTGGTTCGCGACATCACCACTTACCGGACTTTCAGCACGGCGTTCAAAATGAACATCGCGTGCGAACGGCCGCCGCAGTATGCGTGCCTGCAGCGTGCCTTGCGCGACGACGCGCTGGCCGGGTGGACCTACCCCACCTACGTGCACATCGGACCGGACATCGACTATCTGGAGCGCGCGTACGACGACGCCAAGTACGGGAATTATTCGAGCCGCCCGTTCATCACGCCGGTGTGCCCCACCATCGTGGACACGACGCTTGCGCCTCCGGGCAAACACATCGTCAACCTGTTCGGCGGTCACGCCCCATACGAACTGAAGAACGGCGACTGGAACACCGAGAAGGCGCGATTCGAGAAGGTGGTGCTGGATACGGTTGACCGGGTGGCGCCGGGATTCTCACTGGACGTCATCGCCCGGCAGTTCCTGATCCCGCCGGACATCGAGAACATCGTCGGCCTGCCGCAGGGCCATATCTTCCAGGGAGAGCTGTCAACGGATCAGCTGTTCTTCCAGCGGCCCGCACCGCACTGGGCGGACTACCGCACGCCCGTGCGCGGCCTCTACCTCTGTGGCGGCTCGGTTCACCCGGGCGGCGGTGTCTCGGGTATTCCCGGTTACAACGCGGCGCGTGAGGTGCTGCGTGATTGCGGCCGGCTGGGCACGATGCGTTACGCGGACACTTAGAGCCGGCACACGGCGGTGGCGGCACGCCGCGGGGCCGGTACGCGGCCGGGCCGGTACGCCGCTGAACCGGCAACCGACCTAGAACCAGCGCAGCGCGGGGAAGCGGACGAGCACACCGAGCGCGGCGAGTATGAGCGCGACGCCGAGGTCGGAGACCATGGCCACGGTCTGCAGGGACGTCCGTTCCGCATGCCGCCAATGGTTGATTCCCGCCAGCCCGAAGAACACGACTCCGGCCACCGCGGCCGGCCAGACCCACGCGGGATTGGCAAGGCTCGCGATGCCGATGCAGCCGAGTGCGGTATTGCCGAATCCCAGCTCGCGCACCAGGAAGGTCGCATCGGGACTGTGCAGCCCGAGAATGGTCTGCGCCGTATATCGGGGTTGCAGCATCTGCCGCACGCCCGCCAGCAGCAGTCGTATGCCCACCGCCCAGAACACGAACCATTGGCAGGCGACGAACAGCAGATCTCCGGTCGTCACGCCGTAGACCCGGTCGAGGGCGATGCAGCCGGCTGGCAGGACGAACATCAGCAGCACGATCATCGTCACGTAGGTCCGCGCTCCACTCATGAGAGGCGCCGGCGGAAGGCGAGCAGTTCGCGGCGCCGCTGGGGACTGGTCTTCGGCCAGCTCAGCCGCAGCCCCTTCAGGGTCTCCAGGAGGATGCTGGACACAATCAGCCGGGCATTGCGCTTGTCATCGGCGGGCACGACGTACCAGGGAGACTCCTTCGTGCTGGTCGAGCTCAGGCACTGCTCATAGGCATGCATGTACTGCTTCCAGTAACCGCGCTCCTTGATGTCGGCCGTGCTGAATTTCCAGTTCTTCTGCGGTTCATCGATGCGGGCCAGGAAGCGCTTGCGCTGCTCTTCCTTCGACATGTGCAGGAAGAACTTCGCAACCCGTGTGCCGTTCGCATGCAGGTGTTCTTCCAGGTTGGATATTGACCGGTAACGCGTGCGCCAGACGTGCTTCGCATCGGGTCCACTGTCGGGTAGACCCTGCGCGCGCAGCAGTTCCGGATGCACGCGTACGATGAGCACGTCCTCGTAGTATGACCGGTTGAATATGCCGATCTTGCCGCGCTCGGGCAGGTCACGCGTGGTCCGCCACAGAAAATCGTGCTGGTACTCGGTGGCGCTCGGATGCTTGAAGCTGAACACCTGGCAGCCCTGCGGATTCACACCTGACATGACGTGCTTGATTACTCCATCCTTGCCGGCCGCATCCATGGCCTGGAAGATCAAGAGCACGGCATAGCGCCCCGAGGCGTAGAAGAGTTGCTGCAGGGAACTCAGCTGCCCCACATGATCAGCGAGCATCTGCTGGTAATGCGCGTCGGACTCGTATGCCGGTTTCACCTTAGTGGGCCACGACTTCAGGCTGATCTTCTCGTCAGCCCGCACGCGGTAATCGTCCGAGCGGATCTTCATGTCGGTCTCATCTGCGATACCATGGGGTGGTCTGCGGCGAAACGAGTCGAACGGTGAACAACAACACAGCATGGGGAACGCTGGCACTCGCCTGCGGCTGGCTGCTGTCGGCCACGGTGTCCGGCAGACCGGACGAGAAGATGGACCTGCCCGACTGGAACAGGACCCCGGTGGAAGACCGCGATCTGGGCCACGGTGTCCACATGCTCGAGAGCTTCGGCGGCAACATCGGCGTGCTCGCCGGCGCCGAGGGAGTGCTCCTGGTGGATGCCGAGTGGCCGCAGCTGCATGCCAAGGTGCTCGCCGCCGTGGCGCGCATCTCGAAGCGGCCGATCCGCTACCTGATCAACACTCACTGGCACTGGGACCATGTTGGCGGCGATGCGCTGTTCGCGCAAGCCGGCACGGTGATCTACTCCAGCGCCGAGACACGGCGGCATATCGTCGAAGCACAGGCCAGCGGCACCAGGGGGCAGCCCTACGAACCGGATCCGGCGGGAGTTCCTTCCGTGACGATCGGAACGGGGACGCAATTCCACATTGCCGGCCAGACCGTCGAGGTCATCCAGGTCCCGCCCGCCCATACGGACGGTGATCTCATCGTGAGGTTCGTCGAAGCGGATGTGATTCAGACGGGCGACACGTTTTTCCACGGTTTCTATCCCGATATCGACCAGCCTCACGGCGGCACGATCGACGGCATGATCGCCTTCTACGACACACTGTACAAGCTGTGCGGCCCGGGGACGAAGATCATTCCGGGGCATGGGCCGGTTGCGAACCGTGACGATGTGCGCGAGTACCAGGCCATGCTGCGGGAAGTCCGCAAGCGGGTGGCCCACGCCGTGGATGCGGGCATGACCGAGGAGCAGCTGCTGGCTTCACACCCCCTGGACGACCTGGACCGCAAGTGGGGTGGGAATCTGATCAAGCAGCCCTACCTGCTCGCCATCGTGTACGAGGAATTGAAGGCACATGGCACGGGAGCGGGCCAGGCGTCGCACTGAGGCCGCCCGCCTTGCCGCCAGCCGCCGTCCTGCGATACCAGGTGATGGCCGCCGACCCGCATCGCGCACTCAGGCCCGGCGACTACATCGCCGAGCACTGCTGCGAGCCGAGCGACACCCTGGATACGGACTTGCCGTAGCGGCGCGTCGTCACCGGGGCATCGTGGTCTCCCGCGGGCACGTCGACCTGCACCCTGTCAACATAGGAGGCACCATCGGTGAATCCGAGTTGCAACTGCAGTTTGCAGCGGTAATTCGGGTGACCGGCCTCGTTGACGGCGAAGACCTGCACCGTGACACCGAACCGGTCGGTTGTGTCCGCTACGGGAGTGATCACTGGTCGCTGCGCGTCTGCCGGAGGCGCTGCCGGCCGCAAGCTCGCCCACTGCGCGGCGGCAGCACCGGGCTGCGCGGACGGTGCACTTGCGGACTGTGCGGCGGCAGTCGCACCTGCAGCTGCAGCCACGGGCGCTGCTGCCGTCGCAGCGGGAGCCGGCGCAGGCACATACGATCTTGCTGGAGCCGCTGCTATTGCCGGAGGCGCTGCTACAGCCGGAGCGGCTGCCGAAGCAGCTGCGGGAGACGCCGCCGCTGCGGCCGCGCCCAGCACGCAATGCGGTGCGCCCGCGGGATGCTGGAGCAGGACGATCCCGGATTTGTAGTCACCCCGGTCGTAGAACGTGCGCGCGTCCTGATAGAGATGGTCGCTGCGATCACCGCAGTCGCCCACCACGTTCCAGGTTGTCACAACGCCTTTGCCGCCCGGGATGCGCAGAGTGGGAATGCCCGCAGCCGGTGGGGCGGCCGTCTTCGGCTCGTTCGCATAACACAGGTTGAAGTTCGCGGACTCGCCCCGCTTCAGGAGCCGCTGGTAGACGTCTCCGCGGTGACTCCAGTTCTGTGCCGGGCAGTCGTTGTCGTGGAACTGCAGTACCACGTCGTGGCCGGTCCGGTTGCAGAAGGCGACGCTCCAGAAGGCCGACTGGCCCGGTTCGGGGGCCGAGCCGGTGCAGGGCGATGCGTCCTCGCGGGTCGCCTCCTGGGCCTGCGGTCCCGCGCAGATCATCAGGAGAATCGTCACGGCGCCGGCAGACAGGACCGATCGAAGGCTGGACATCCGCACCTCGCTTGCCGGTATGGGCTCGTTGTGTTCTTCCGGCGCAGGGCGACCTTGCGACAGCGGCAGGCGAATTGCAATGGGCACGGAAAGCCCCAACAATCCTGTTCCATCACCGATGCAGGGCCGTGCCATGACGAAGTTCGACCTGACCCCGCCCACCGACGCCCAGCGGCGCGACATCACTACCGGGCTCAGCAGCGATGAACGCCGGGTGCTGCTCCAGCACGGCACCGAGGCGCCGTTCTGCGGAGTGTTCCTCGACAACAAGAAGGACGGCACCTACACCTGCCGTTTCTGCGGCCTGCCCCTGTTCCGGTCCAATGCGAAGTTCGATTCGGGTACCGGCTGGCCGAGCTTCTTCCGGCCCTACGACGAGTCGCACATCCGCCGCCTGCGCGACACCAGCTACGGCATGGTCCGCGTGGAGGAAGTCTGCGCCCGCTGCGGCAGTCACCTGGGACACGTGTTCCCCGATGGTCCCCCTCCCACGGGGGAGCGGCATTGTCTGAATTCCGTCTCGATGTCGTTTACCGAAAAGGGGCAGGCACTCCCTGACGTGCTCAAGCGCGGCACGCCGGAAGGTGCGGTGGATTCGGCGGGCTGACGCGGCGACCGGGCGGATCGTGCAGATGAGGCGAACCTTGGGTTTGACGCGGAACGTGGATCGCTGATGGGAAGTTCCGCTCGCCCCGCGCCGATTGCCATCTCCAAGGCGCAGGCGCGGCGCATCTGGCTGCGCGCGCAACGTCTCGATACGCCCGCCCCATTTGGCGACGGTCCACAGGCCGTCCCGGCCGCGGTCAGGCATCTGGGTTACGTGCAGATCGACACGATCAACGTGATCGAGCGATGTCACCACCACATCCTGTTTGCACGCATACCGGATTACCGCCGCGAGTATCTGCAGCAGGCGCAATCGGTGGACAAGACGGTGTTCGAGTACTGGACGCACGCGCTGTCCTACATCCCGACCGAGACTCTGCGGTTCTACGTGCGCGACATGAAGCGCTACTGGAAACGGCGCAGCGTCTGGTTTGCGCGAGTCACCGAACCGGACGTGCGCCGGGTCATGCGTCGCATCCGCCACCAAGGCGCTCTGTCGGTCCGCGACATGGACGACAAGGTGCTCGTGGACAAGGCCCACGCCTGGGCGAGTCGCAAACCGTCCAAACATGCGCTCGAGCTGGCGTTTTTCCGCGGACAACTCACCATCAGCGCGCGCAGCGGCATGGTCAAGACCTATGAACTGATCAGCCGCCACTTCGGCTGGGAGCGGCCGCCGCGGACGGCTTCAGAGCAGGAAACGCTCGGCTATCTGCTCGATCGTGCCCTGCAGGCGCAAGGCCTCGTCAGTCCGGATTCGGTCTGCTATCTCGATGCGGGGCGCAAGCCGGCGTTGCGGCGGCTTATCGACCGTCGCGTCAGGCGCGGCGAGTTGGTGCCGGTAGCGGTCGAGGGTGCGGACAAGTTGCCGCACTGGGCCCGGCCCGAAACACTCGAGACCCTGGGCGGGCTGCCTGAGATCTCCAACGACACGGTGCACGTGCTGTCACCGTTCGATCCGCTCGTCAACCAGCGCAAGCGCCTGCAGCTGTTCTTCGACTACGAGCACTGCTTCGAGGCCTATCTGCCGAAGGCGAAACGCAAGTACGGCTACTTCGTCTGCCCGGTGCTGCTGGGCGACCGGATCGTCGCGGGACTGGACCTCAAGACCGACCGCGAGCGCGGCCGCCTGCTGATCCAGAAATGGAACTGGACGCGGCACGCCTCGAAGCGGTCCGACCGGCCCGTCATTGAGTCCGCGCTGGAGCGGTTCGAGCGGTTTCAGCTGGCGCGCTGACAGTTCGCGCGGAGCGTGCCGCGGTCGCGGCCGACAGAGGCCGCACGCGCCGCAGACCGCCCGCTATTCCAGCACGAGCCTCGGCAGGTACAGCGACACCGTCCAGTTGGGCAGGTCGACGATCTCGCTGATACGCAGATCCGCACACACGCTGCACAGCATGTAGGCCTCCATCGCCGGCATCCCATGCTGGCGGCCCAACAGATCGATCATCGAGCGCACGGCGCCGCGCGCGGCGGTCATGAGATCCGGATCGATTCCCGTCGTGACCTCGTAACCCTTCGAATCGACGTGGCGGGTGACCGGACCCGGGGTCCTGAACCGCGGGAAAGCCAGCGGGGTCTGCTTGATCAGGTCGAACTTCAGCGCAACCGACATTTCGCTCTCGATGGCCGTCCCGCACACTTCCCCGTCTCCCTGCGCGGCGTGCGTATCGCCGACCGAGAACAACGCGCCTGGGACTTCTATTGGCAGGAAGAGCTCGGTGCCTTGCGCCAGATCGCGCACGTCCATGTTGCCGCCCACTCGCCTTGGAGGAACCACGCTGTGCACACCCGCCGCGGCAGGCGCGACCCCGATTGTTCCGGTGAACGGCTTCAGCGGAACCCGGCCCCAGCGGCCCAACATCGCCGGCGCCAGCGACTGCGCGTCATACTCCCAGGCCCGCAGCGCCGGCTCCGGAAAGTCCTCCGCGAGCAGCCCGAACCCCGGAATGTTCGCCGTCCAGCCCCACCCCGACGGCTTGAAGGAGAGCAATGTCACCTTGAGAACATCTCCCGGCTCCGCGCCGTCCACGTAGACCGGTCCGGTCACGGGATTGATCCTGCCGAAGTCCAGCTTCGCGATCGATGACGCGTCCGATTTGCGGTTGAGCTGACCGCCCGATGCGTCGTGGACTTCGAATTCCACCGCTTCACCCGGCGCAATGCGCAGCGTGGGGGCGATGGAATTGTCCCAGCCGTAGTGATGCCGGTGGCGGTGGATGGTGTGTGTCGGGGTCACCACTGTGTCTCCGGTCGGGCGCTCATTACATGTGGGCACCTGAAATTCTCGCAAATTTACCTCGGCAAGCGCGTAGCGAAAGCGGCGCTTTCGACTTTTGCCGCGTGCTGTAATCGGCCTGCCTGCTTCGCCCAACGTCAATCGCGAATGCGGACGCGACGCTCTTCCACAATCCAGAGCATCCCCGTCAAAGATTCCTGTGGCAGTAGATCCAATACACGATGGATTGCGGCTTCGACCGTGACATGCGCCTGGTTCGGCAAGCGGAACACGACGATGCCCGGATACTTCGCCGGTGGGTACGTCAGGATATTGGAGAAATCCAAGTCTAACGTAATGAGGGCGCGCTGCTCTCGGCTGCACACATCGATGATGCGTTCGTCTGGCTGGCCGCCCAGCGCTTGTTGGACCACCGAGTGAGCGTCGTGTCCGGCCGCTTCGAACATCGTCGCCAGTGAAGGCGACAGATTCTCGTCGATCTTAAATTTCACGCCGCGGTCAGCACGACACGCTCACGCGCCAGCTCCGCCGCGTACGCGATTGCGGCCGTCACGTCTTCCCTACGCAGGGTTGGATAGAGGCGGGCAATCTCATCGGGGGTTTGACCCGCAGCCAGGTTATCCAACACCACGGACACCATGATACGGGTGCCCTTGATGCATGCCTGGCCGTGGCAGATCGCCGGATCGATGCTGATTCGAGTTCGCCAGTCCATAGCCCCAGTATCCTCACCGGGACGAGAAGATCAAGCCGGTAGGCATGAAACCGTAGATTGCTGATTATATTAAATTTCTGGCCGACATCGCAGGGGCGAGGTGGCGCGCATGCCGTGCCCGGCTCACCAGATTGCGCAGTCTCCCGGATCGCGCCGGTCCTGCTCGGAACGAGGATGTCCTAAGCTCCGCCGGCGTCAAGGCCGGGCCCTGCGGGGGCGCGCCATGCGCACCGCCCTGTTCACACCCGTATAGATCTGGTGCTTTCAATGGATGCATGCCCCAACATCTCCCGCAGATGCCGGATCGGCGCGCCAGCCCGCAGCATATGGGTCGCGCAGCTGTGGCGAAACGTGCGAACACGAAGTTCACGACCATCGACAGTGCCAGAGCCCAGCACTGAGATGGTCAGCGCCCCAGCGTCATGCTGCGATTGCGCATGGATTGGATGTCCGTGGTCTCATCGGGATCGCTGATCTTCCCTGACCTCTGCAGGGCCGGCTTCCACAGTACAGCGTGCACGAGGAAGTGCTAGGTTCCTCTGAACCTCCGCGCGACCACGTACACCTCTCGCGACCGCGCGCGCGATGCGGCCGGCTTGCGCACGAAAATCTTCTCGAATGACTTACGCAAATCCTTCAGGTAGGAATCCGATCCTTCACCCTGGAACACCTTGACGACGAAATCGCCGTGCGGCTTGAGCACCTTGCGGGCGAGGTCCAATGCCAGCTCGACCAGGTAGATGGATGAAGCCTGGTCGGCCGAGTCGATGCCGCTGATGTTGGGTGACATGTCCGAGAGGATCAGATCCGGCGTGCGGCCACCCAGGCCGGCCATGATCTGCTCCAAGACCGCCTCTTCCGTGAAGTCACCCTGGATGAATTCGACGTTACGCAGCGGTTCCATGGCCAGGATGTCGGTGGCCAGCACCCGCCCCTGCTGTCCTACCAGTCGCGCTGCCACCTGCGACCACCCGCCCGGGGCAGCGCCCAGATCCAGAACGAACATCCCGGGCCGCAGCAGATGGTCTTTCTCATTGAGCTGGATGAGCTTGTAACTGGCGCGCGAGCGATAGCCGTCCTTCTGCGCCTGCTTGACGTAAGGATCGTTGACGTGTTCCTGCAGCCATTGGCCGCTGCTTTTCGATCGTGCCATGGTCCAGTGGGAAAGGGGTCCGGGCTGACGGCTGGGGAGCCGCGGGACGTGCGGCAACGTTATACTGGCGCCGCATTTTAGCCGATTTGAACTCCTCTGCCGGACATGACCGGCCAGGATATCCGCGTGATCCGCATCACCGAACTGTCGCTGCCGCTCGAAGCCGATGAGCAGGCTCTGCGCGCGGCCATCGTCCGCCGCCTGGGCATCCGGGATGGGGATCTGTTGAACTTCACCGTCTTCAAGCGCAGCTACGACGCGCGCCGCCGCAGCGATTCCATCACCTTCGTCTACATCATCGACCTGAGCGCACGCGATGAACCCGGAATTCTCCGGCGCATGGCCGGCGACCGAAACATTCACCGCGCCCCCGACACGGCGTATCACCCCGTCGGCCACGCACCGGCCGAATGGAAGGAGAGACCGATCGTCATCGGCTTCGGGCCGTGCGGCGTGTTCGCCGCACTGATCCTCGCTCAGGCGGGCTTCAGACCCATCGTACTGGAACGGGGCCGCGAGGTTCGCCGGCGCACGGCCGACACCTGGGCGCTGTGGCGCAAGAAGCAGCTGACTCCGGAATCCAACGTGCAGTTCGGTGAGGGTGGTGCGGGTCTGTTCTCCGACGGCAAGCTCTACAGCCAGATCAAGGACCCAAAGTTCTACGGACGCAAAGTCATGCACGAGTTCGTCCGCGCCGGCGCACCGGCGGAGATCCTGTATGTCAGCAAGCCCCACATCGGCACATTCCGGCTGACGGGCGTCGTGGAGCGCATGCGCGAAGAGATCATTGCGCTCGGCGGAGAAGTGCGCTTCGAGAGCAGAGTGACCGATCTGCTGATTGAGAACGCAGAGCTGGAAGGCGTGGCGCTGGCCAGTGGCGAGCACGTCATGAGCCGACACGTGGTGCTCGCCCCGGGGCACAGCTCGCGCGACACGTTCCGCATGCTCGCGCGACGCGAGGTGTTTCTTGAGCCCAAACCGTTCTCGATCGGATTGCGGATCGAACATCCGCAATCCATGATCGACCGGGCGCGCTTGGGCAGGTACGCCGGTCATCCGGCGCTCGGTGCCGCCGACTACAAACTGGTGCACCACGCCAGCAACGGGCGGGCCGTCTACAGTTTCTGCATGTGTCCCGGCGGAACGGTCGTCGCCGCGACCTCGGAGGTGGGGCGGGTCGTGACCAACGGCATGAGCCAGTATTCCCGCAACGAGCGCAACGCCAACGCCGGGATCGTCGTGGGCATCAGCCCCGAAGCCGATTACCCCGGTGGACCGCTCGCGGGTATCGAACTGCAGGAGCGGCTTGAGTCGCACGCGTTCGTGCTTGGCGGCAGCGACTATTGCGCGCCGGGGCAGCTCGTCGGCGACTTCCTGCGCAGTGCACCCTCAACACAGCTTGGTCAGGTCGAACCTTCCTACCAGCCTGGCGTGACGCTGGGTGACCTGACTCCGGCACTGCCCGACTACGCGATTGAAGCGATCCGCGAGGCGCTACCGGCGTTCGGACGCCAGATCCGCGGCTTCGACCGCGACGATGCGGTGCTGACCGGAGTGGAAACGCGGACTTCCGCGCCATTGCGGATCACGCGCGATCACGAGACGTACCAGAGCCTCAACGTCCGTGGCCTGTATCCCGCCGGCGAAGGAGCAGGCTACGCGGGCGGTATCCTGTCGGCGGGCGTGGACGGCATCAAGGTGGCCGAGGCGGTTGCGCGATCGATGCTCGCAGGGGTACCAACCTCCGGACTGCCAGTCACTGCAGACGGTACCGCGCGATGAAATTCGACGATCTGTATCGGCTCCATCAGAAGAAGGGACGCGATGCCCTCGGTCACTTCCTGGTGGAGGGCGAACACCCGGTCCTGGAGCTGCAGAAGGCGGCAACGCGCAATCCGGCACTGCGGAAATCGGAGTTGTACGTCACGAGCGATCACGAGAAGTGGCGCAGTCCCTTCGCGACTCACTTGATCAGCAAGCCGCGAATGGCGCAGCTGGCGCAGACGAAGACACCGCAGGGAATCGTGGCGGTGGTACCCATACTGGCGCCGCCGCCGCCCGGCGCCGACGAGCGCTCGATCTATCTTTACGAAGTCCAGGACCCAGGCAACCTCGGCACCATACTGCGCACGCTGGCGTGGTTCGGTGGCTTCCGTTGCCTCCTCAGCCCCGGCAGCGTCGATCCTTACAACTCGAAGGTCGTGCGCGCCAGCGCGGGCGCGATCTTTCACGTCCCCCTTGAGCTCGACGTGCCGATGCAGTCGCTGCGCGAGCGGTTCAATCGCATTGCCTGCCTGGACATGACAGGTGAATCACTGCGTTCCGATGACTTCCCCGCCCATGACTGCTTTCTCTTCGGCAACGAAGCGCGTGGCCTGCCGCGCGACTCACTGACCAGTCTCGGTGCCCGACCGTTTGCGATACCGGGCAGTGGCGGAGTCGAGTCGCTCAATCTGGCCTCGGCGCTCGCGTTGTCAGTCTACGAGCTGAGCCTCCGAGGAACAGGCGCAGAGAGAGCCGGCACCCGTTGAGAGCCATAGGCCGGCCGGGCAGGCACCGGCATCGTCCGTCAGCCTGCGGCTCGAAGCTCCTCTCGCAGTACGCGCCGTAGCGTAGCCACAAGCGGCTCGACCTTGTTCTTCACATGCTCGCGAAGAGCGGCGCTGATGAGCGACTGATGTTCCCGCCACCCGCGGAATTCACCTGTCGCTTGAACCAGGTCAGCAGGTCGTCCCACACGAGAGCTTGAGCCGGGATATACCCCCTACGGGCGTTATCCCTCTCCGTCGCAATACGGACCGAGGGCGGACTCGGCCCGATCGGCGGTGGGTATCGATTGAAGTTTGCCGGCTGAGGGATTCGAACCCCCGACCCCCTGATTACAAATCAGGTGCACTACCAACTGTGCTAAGCCGGCATCGGGACCCCGATTATAGGCGATGAGCCTAGCGCTCGGCGCGCCGCGGCGCGCTGGCAACGGTGGTTCGCGGCAGCGCGCGGGAAATCACGTCCTTGTCCTCCGCCGGCTGGGCCGAGCCGTTATCGGCCGGGCGCGGCGCCGTGCTCAAGGGGCAGGCCTCCATGTGGACGGGCGCCGCTTCGGAATCGGCCCAGATTCCCGGCGCCTTGAGCGGATCGCTGTCCGCAGCGGTATCCACATCCACCCAGAACACGGTGCCGGGGAAGCGCCGCTCGATGATCTGCGGCTCGAGGCCCAGGGCGCGCACCGCATCGGCACGGTTCTCGGCGCGCGGCCGCTGGCTGAACAATCCCACCGACACGCGCCGCCCGAGCGGCGACTCCTTCATGACATGGACATCCGTGAAGCCACTGTGGCTCAGCTTGTCGAGCACACCCGCCACGTCGTCGTTGGACTGCATGCCGGCCACGTACACCCAGTAACCCTGCACCGTCTCGCTCTCGGTGGTGCGCTGGCGCGGCTGCAGACCGCGGCCGGACAACACACCGGCCGCCTTCGTCGCGCTCGGTCCGTCGTAGAACGGACCGATGGACGTGCAGCTCAGCGCCCCCGCCGGCCGGTATGACATTTTCTGGGCGATGCCGGAGGTGGGTTTCGGACCCGACCCCTCTTCCGACACGAGTTTGAGCCGTGGCAGCTTGGCCAGGGTATCGGTGGACCCGGACGCGCGCGGCACATCCACCCATCCGGCCCAGGCCAGGAACAGGAGATTGACGGCCAGAACGATGAAGAAGGCGGCGCGCACGCCCCGATTCTAATTCAGACGCCGGCCCAAAGGGTGCAGGGCCGGTTCAAGGGGGCAACACCCGCTTGGGCGGGGCCGCGACACCCGCCCAGACGGCCAGACCCTGCAACACCAGATCGGGCACCCTGACACAGGAATGCCGCAGCAGGGGCACTATGGAGGTAGCCCCGCCGCCCGTCAGAAGCAGCTTCGGCCGGCGCCCGATCTGCACCCGTGCCTCCTGCATGGCCCGATCGATGACGGCCGCAACCGCATAGGCCGCGCCCTGACCGATGGCGGTGCGGGTGGATCGGGCAAACAGGCTGCGCACGCCCCGCCGGCCACTCTGTGCCCGACGGCGGATGCCGCTGGTACTGCTGAGGAGACTGTCCACCATGAGGGCGGGACCTGGAATGATCGCGCCACCCCGATGCCGCCCGAGGCCGTCCACCAGATCAATCGTCACGGCGGTACCGACATTCACCACGCAGACTGCCCGGCCGCCGCACAGGCGCCGAGCGCCGATCACACCGACAAAGCGATCGACACCCAGCCGCCAGGGCTCCAGGTAGGCCGTCGTGATGCCGCCTGCCTTCCGCCGCGAGACCACGAATTCGGGAGCCGGTGCTGCCGCGATCCGCGCCGCGGCGATCAACATGCGGTTCACCTTCAGTCCCGCGACACTCGACACGACGACCCGCGCTGCAGCGCGGCGCCCGAAGACCCGGCGCGCATAGTCCTTCGCCGTCCAGCCAACATGCGCCGCGGCGTGCTGCCTCCCGGACTTTCCCGGGCGGACCCGCGCCCACTTGATGCGTGTGTTGCCGACGTCGATCAACAGAGTCGTCACTGGACCGGCCTCACCGAGACATCACCGGATATGAACCGCTGGATTCCCTGAGGTGTCTCGACCAACAGGGCGCCATCCGCATCGATGCCGCGTGCGATACCCCGGGAAGTGGACTCTCCCGTGTGCACGGCGACGGGCCGACCGCGCAGCGCGTCGGCCTCGAGCCATTCATGGATGAAGGGCTTCAAGCCTTCACGCTCGAACTCGCGCAATCCCTCGATGAAGGCCCGGATCAATGCACTCGCCACGGCGTTGCGAGAGGGGTTCTCCAGACCTGCTGCCGCCAGGTCGGTTGCTTCGAGGCCCGTCCGCGCGATTTGCCTCAACAGGTCGGTACCCAGGGCGACGTTCATTCCGATCCCGATGACCACGCAGGCCGGACCGCCAGCCTCGGCCCGCAATTCGATCAGGAT
>Ga0335083_10004462_pt1 | contig 17818 bp, 21 predicted proteins | sample Lox_Sample_42_FD_206716 | JGI IMG/M metagenome (GOLD analysis project Ga0335083, IMG submission 206716) | Soil microbial communities from Loxahatchee National Wildlife Refuge, Florida, United States - Lox_Sample_4.2 | ecosystem: Environmental > Terrestrial > Soil > Wetlands | place: USA...
GCGGCAGTGCCTATCCGCTGAATATCGCCAATGGGGCAGGACATGATTATCCGCTTTCCCGCCGATGCGGCGCACTACCACGACTCCAATCTGACCGTGGTGTTTCCCGCACTCGTCGACGGCACGCGCGTTCCGTGCGCGATTTCCGTCGAGGCGCTCGAAGATCATTTTGGCGCTCTGCCCGCGAATCGCGATGCGTGGATGCAGGCGTTCGACGCGGGCCGTCCGCGCATCGAGGCCGTGGCCCGCGCGCATCTCGAGCTCAGCAATGGCTCGCCGGTGCTGCTCAAGAGCGGCCATTTCCCGCCGGGGCGTCTCTCCTCGTAGCGCGCAGGCGCGCCGGTCCCGGCGTCATCGGATTTTTCGGTTGCCGCCTCCGACGACGCAACCGACAATCGCCGCCATGGCCACAACCGAACGCAAAATCCGCGAAACACAGGCGCGCACGCTTAGCCAGCGCGAGCGCATTCTCGATGCTGCAAGCCGCATCGTCGTCCGCGAAGGCTTCGCCGCGCTTTCGATGCGCAAGCTCGCCGATGCGATCGGCTATTCGCCCGCTTCGCTCTACCTGTACTTCGAAGGCCGTGACGAAATTGCCGAGGCGCTCGGCCGCGAAGGCTATATGCAACTGCTCGCGCATCTCGAGCCATACGCGCAGGAAGCCGATGCGCGCGAGCGACTTCACGCGCTAGCACACGCGTACGTGGCGTTCGGTTGTGGGCATCCGCAGACTTACGAGCTGATTTTCATGGCTCGCAAGGGCCGCTCGGGGCAGGTGGGGCCGCCTGAGCGCCGTGCGCGCGGCACCGCTGGCGTGCCGGATGCGCCGCACGAGCACGCCGACGATGCCTGCGGCGTACAACTCTTCGCGGCCACGCTGTCAGAGCTGACACTGGCGAGCGGCGCGCGCGCCGACTGCGCGCTGCTTGCACAGGCGCTGCTCGCAACGCTGCACGGCGCAGTGATGCTTACGCTCGCGCGTGCCGACTTCGCCACTGCCGCGCCCGGTCCGGTGATCGACGCCGCGCTCGATGCCTGGTTCGGTACGCGTGCCGCTCCGGGCGCGCCGCGGGCGGCGAAAACACCCGACGCGACACCGTGAAAGCCTCGCATGGTCCCGTGCAAAGCCGCGTTTCCCATCGTTAAGTCTTGCCAATCGCCATGTCACACGAAGCTACCGCAAGCCCAGCCAGTTCCGAAGCCGACCCGCACGTACTCACACGGGTAGCGAACGGCATCGGCTATATCGAACTCGAGCGCCCGCAGGCGCTCAATGCGCTCACCACTGCCATGATCCGCACGATGCAGGCGGCGCTCGATCGCTGGCGCGACGAGCGCGGCGTGCTCGTGGTGATCGTGGGCACGCGCCACGCTCGCGCGTTCTGCGCGGGTGGAGACATCCGCTTTCTCTACGAGTCGTATCGCACGGGCGAGCAGGCCGCGCTCGATACCTTCTTCACCGACGAATATCGCCTCAATCACACGATCTTCGCGTACCCGAAGCCGTATATCGCGTTGCTGAATGGTGTGGTCATGGGCGGCGGCATGGGCATTTCGCAGGGCGCGCATCGCACGGGCGGGCTGCGGCTCGTCTGCGCGAGCACGCGCATGGCGATGCCCGAAACGCGCATCGGCCTCTTTCCGGATGTGGGCATGGGCTGGTTTCTCGCGCGCACGCCAGGTGCGATCGGCCGCTATCTTGCGGTGACGGGCGAGACCCTCGACGCGGCGAGCGCGCTCTATGCCGGGCTCGCCGATGTGTCGCTCGACGAGGCCGCCTGGCCCGAGCTGCTCGATGCGCTCGAGACCGAGCCGTTCGCCTCGGGGGCAGAGGTGGTCGCGCGCATCCGGCGCGCGGCGTTGAGCGCGCACGAGTCTCGGCGTCTTGCCGAAGCCTCTTCACTGGCGGCCACTCGCGTCTGGATCGACCGGCATTTCTCGCTCGCTGACGTGCCGGCCATACTGGCATCGCTCGAAGCCACCCAGCGCGCGGGCGAGGACGCCGAAGCAGATTGGGCCGAGCAGACCGTGGGCGTGTTGCGCGAGCGCTCGCCGCTCTCGATGGCGGTGTCGCTCGAAGTGGTGTCGCGTGCCGAGGGGACGATGGCCGAGTGTCTGCGCCGCGACCTCGACCTCACGCGCTCGAGTTTCGCAATCGGCGACGTGATGGAAGGCATCCGCGCGCGCATCATCGACAAGGACAATCATCCGCACTGGCGCTTCGTGCGTGTCGAGGACGTGCGCCCGGAAGAGGTCGAGCGAATGTTCGCGAGCCCCTGGAGCCCGGCGCAGCATCCGCTGCGCGAGCTGGTTGGCTGAGCCGGCGAGGGAGGGGGAGGAACGAAAGGCGGGAAAACGCAGGGGGAAAACGCAGCGGGATAACGCGCGCCGCGCATCGCGCGCGGCGCAAGGGCTACGTCAGTCTTCTGGCGTCTCGCTCATGAATGCGCGCATGAAGACGAGCGCGCCCCAGCCCCACATCGCATTCGAGGCGAAGGCCGTTGCGAGCCGCGGCAGCATGTTGCCGCTCGGCCAGATGCCGCGCAGCGGATCGACCACGAATACCATCGCGGCGGTCAGGACGAGGCCGCCGAACACGAATGCCTGAACCCACGGCGCGGGCCGCGAAGGCGACACGCGCAGCAGCCACGCCATCAGCACGGCCCAGATGGCGCTCCAGATTGCGTTCACGAGGAACTCGGGCAGCCCGAGCGGCAGGAACGGCTCCGTCGAAAAGCCGGTCACGTCGATGACCTGCGCGGCGTGCAGGAGCGCGAGCGTCGCTTCGCGAAAGAAGAGTGACGCGAGAAAGCCGGAAACGAACGGCAGAATCAGTTTTTGCATGTAATCGTGCGAGGGATTGCGTGGCTTGGGCGCGCTTCGCGCGCGGGCGCGCCGGTGTTTTTGTGGGTGCGTGCGCCATTATATCGGCGCGCGGTGCGGCAAGGCGCACCGTATGCTAAAGCGTCGGGCAAAGCACGAAAGTGGAAAACCTAAGCTCAAAAAAATCGTTTTAAAGGGCGAGGCCCATCCCTAGACTGGTTCCCCATGGAGACGGCGCCGCCGTCGCCGGCCGCCGCGCGACGTGCACGGGGAACGCGCGGGCGCATGCCGTCAATCGACGAATTTCTTTGAACCCTGCCATGAGCGGCGCGCTCGCTTGCGCGGCCCGCTCGTGCGCCTTTGCGCGCGCAGCATGGCGGCATCCCCTCTTCCAGATTTACGAATAGCAGGCAGGAGCAACGCATGAATGTGTTCTGGTTCATCCCGACTCACGGCGACAGCCGGTATCTGGGCACAACGCAGGGCGCGCGCGCCGCGGACCTCGCGTACTTCCAGCAGATCGCCGTCGCCGCCGATACGCTCGGCTACGAGGGCGTTCTGCTGCCCACGGGCCGCTCGTGCGAGGACGCCTGGGTCGTGGCCTCGAGCCTGATTGCCGCCACGCGGCGCCTGAAATTTCTCGTGGCGGTCCGCCCGGGGCTTTCTTCGCCGGGACTTTCCGCGCGCATGGCCGCGACTTTCGACCGGCTTTCCAACGGGCGCCTGCTCATCAACGTCGTGACGGGCGGCGACGCGGCAGAGCTCGAAGGCGATGGTCTCTTCGTCGATCACGACACGCGCTACGAGATCACCGACGAGTTCCTGCACATCTGGCGCAAGCTGCTTGCCGCTTCGCATACGAACGAGGCGATCGACTTCGAAGGTCAGCATCTGCGCTCGGTCGGCGGCAAGGCGCTCTATCCGCCGGTGCAGCGCCCGCATCCGCCGCTGTGGTTCGGCGGTTCGTCGCCGGCTGCGCATGCGATGGCGGGCGAGCACATCGACACCTATCTGACCTGGGGCGAGCCGCCCGAAGCCGTTGCGCGAAAGATCGCCGACATACGCGCGCGTGCAGCGGAGCATGGCCGCACGATCCGCTTTGGCATTCGCCTGCATGTAATCGTGCGTGAGACCGAAGAAGAGGCGTGGGCCGCCGCCGACCAGCTCATCAGCCATCTCGACGACGACACGGTCGCTCGCGCCCAGGCCGCATTCGGCAAGATGGATTCGGAAGGGCAGCGACGCATGGCGGCGCTGCACGGCGGCAAGCGTGGCACGCGCAAGGACCTCGAGGTGTATCCGAACCTGTGGGCGGGCGTGGGCCTCGTGCGCGGGGGGGCGGGCACGGCACTCGTCGGCAGTCCGGAGCAAGTGGCTGCGCGCATGAAGGAGTATGCGGAGCTCGGCATCGAGACGTTCATTCTTTCCGGCTATCCGCATCTGGAGGAATCCTATCGATTTGCGGAACTCGTGTTTCCGCTGCTGCCGGGCCGAGCCGCGAAGGGCGTGGGCGGCCCGCTTTCGGGTCCGTTTGGCGAGGTGGTCGGCAATCACTATCTGCCGAAGGTGAGCCAGAGCTGATGCGGCGCGCGCGAACGAAGCACGAATCATGGAGGATGCAACGATGACGCAATCTGCAGTAACGGCTGCGCCCGCGCGCGGCGCAGCCAGCGCCGGCGACGCACCGCGCTCCGTACGCGCCGCGCAGGCGTTCACACGCGCGAGCTGGCGGCGCCTCGTGCCCTGGCTCGTGCCGTTGGCGATTCTCTTGATCTGGGAAGTTGCGGCGAAGAGCGGCGTGCTTTCGACCCGCGTGATGCCCGAGCCGCTCGCCGTGCTGCGAGCCGCATGGTCGCTGATCGAATCGGGTGAAATGTGGCAGGACGTGCGTGTGAGCACCTGGCGCGCGCTCTCGGGGTTCGCGATCGGCGGCGGCATCGGGCTCGTCCTGGGGCTTGCCACGGGGCTTTTCAAGCCCATCGAAACCGCGCTCGATTCGACGGTGCAGATGGTGCGCAACATTCCGGCGCTCGCGATGATTCCGCTCGTGATCCTCTGGTTCGGCATCGGCGAGGAGGCGAAAGTGTTTCTCGTTGCGCTCGGCGTGTTCTTCCCGATGTACGTGAACACGTTCCACGGCATACGCTCGGTCGACGCCAGTCTCGTCGAAATGGCGCGCAGCTATGGACTAAAGGGCTTCGCCCTTTATCGCGAAGTGATTTTGCCGGGGGCGTTGCCGTCGATTCTCGTCGGCGTGCGCTTCGCACTCGGCTTGATGTGGGTGACGCTGATCGTCGCCGAAACGATCTCGGCGCAGTCGGGCATCGGCTACATGACGATGAATGCGCGCGAGTTCCTGCAAACCGATGTGGTGGTCGTTGGCATTCTGCTCTATGCGGCGCTCGGCAAGCTCGCCGACTGGCTCGCGAAGTGGCTCGAACGCGTCGCGCTGCGCTGGCACCCCGCATATCAACGGGAGGGCGACGCATGAGCACGAGCCAACTGGCACCGAATTACCGCACGGGACGGGACGGTTTCGCGTCCACGCGTGTGCGAGAACGCAGCGAAAAGGTTCATGCTGCGCACGATGGCGCGGCGCTACGCACGGACCCGCGCGCAAGGGACGCGGCAGTCGAGCTGCGCGGCGTGGGCAAGCGCTACGGCGAACGCACCGTGTTGAGCGGCTTCGACCTCGCGATCGAGCGCGGCAGTTTCGTCTCGATCGTCGGGCGCAGCGGTTGCGGCAAGTCCACGTTGCTGCGCCTGATCGCGGGCCTCGAAACGCCGGACGAGGGCGCCGTCGAATGGCGCGGCGCGGGCGGGACGGCGCTCGATACACGCATCATGTTTCAGGATGCGCGGCTCCTGCCCTGGAAGACCGTGCTGCAGAACGTGATGCTCGGCCTTGGGCGCGGCGCACGCGAGGACGCGCGTGCGGTGCTCGATGAGGTGGGCCTGCTCGCGCGCGCCGACGAATGGCCCGCGCGCCTCTCGGGCGGCCAGCGGCAGCGCGTGGCGCTGGCGCGTGCGCTCGTGCACCGGCCAAGCCTGTTGCTGCTCGACGAACCGCTTGGGGCGCTCGATGCGCTCACGCGCATTGAAATGCACGCGCTGATCGAGCGTCTGTGGCGCGAGCATCGCTTCACGGCGCTGCTTGTCACGCACGACGTGCACGAAGCCGTTGCGCTCGCCGACCGCATTCTGCTCGTCGAGGCGGGGCACATCGCGCTCGACCAGCCGGTGCCGCTCGAGCGCCCGCGTGCGCGCGTGGATGCGCGTTTCGCCGCGCTCGAAGAACGCGTGCTTCAGCGCGTGCTCGGCAGTGGCGCGCAGCACGCCGGCGAGCGGCCCGTGGCTGCGATAGCCTGAGTTATTCATCAGTAATCCTCTATTTCCTGCCTGAATTCGCGGAGCCGAAGTCATGACCATTACCGCCATCAACGTGCGCAACCAGTTTCGCGGCAAGATCAAGGAGATCATTCGCGGACCCGTCGTTTCCGAGGTCGACGTCGATACGTCGTTCGGCATCGTCACCTCGGTGATTACCACGCGCTCGGTCGACGAGCTGGAGCTCAAGGTGGGCTCGGAAGTGGTTGCACTCGTGAAGTCGACCGAGGTGTCGATCGCGCGTTTGTGACGGGATCCCGCGCGCCGGAGTCGCTCGCGCATCGTGCAAGAGGGAAGTGCTACGATGGACCGTCGTAAGACGACGGAGAGGCGATCATGGAGCCGAAGGGCATCGACATGGGCGACTACCAGGAGCGCTACAAGGACTACGACATCGAAGTCGCGGTCGAGCAGGTGCTCACGGGCGTGAAGGCGCACTATCGTGTGCGGCAGGGCGAAGCCGTTGTGGCGGACTGGCAGCTCGTGCATATCACGCGCCTTTGGTGCACCGAGCACGCCGCCGCCGAAGCGGGCTTCGAAGCGGCGCGTGCGTGGGTTGATTCGCGGGGAGCGCAAACGCGCTAGCGTTTGCCTCCTTGCACGTTCGCGGAGGGCGACAGTCTGGATCGGCGCTGTGCATCGGCGAATATTTCGCGCAGTTGTTGCCGCTCGGCGCTGGTCAGGTGCGCGGCTGCTGCCGGCATCGTGAGCACCAGTTGCAGTGTCAGGTTCCCGCGTGCGCCGTTACGGTCCGAGAGCCCAAGCCCAGGCAAGCGGATTGGCGTACCGGAATTCGCGTTTGCTGGAATCTTCACTTCGAGTGTGCGGCCCAGGACGTTCGCTTCGACGTTGCCGCCCAGCATGGCCGTCACGAAGTCGACTGGAAGCTCACAGGCGAGATCGAGCCCGTTGCGCGTGAAGGCCGAGCCGCAGACGATCGAGACAGAGAAAATCGCGTCGCCTGGCGGGCCGCCGTTCACGCCGGGATGGCCGCCGCCTGGGACGGCGAGGCGCTGGCCGTCCCAGGCGCCGCAGGGAATCTCAACGATTTGTGACTTTCGCCAGGTCCTCACGCCGCTGCCGAGACACGTCTCGCAATGCACTGCGCCGCCTTCCTGCTGGCAGGCATGGCACGGACCTTTCACTGGGTAGTGGGCCTCGACGCCGCCGCCATTGATGGCCAGTTCGAGCGGCACGAAGAGTTCGACCAGGCAGTTCGCGCCGCGCAAGGGGAAAGACGTGCGGCGTTCGCGCGGCGAGGGTTCCTCGGAGGGGCTCTTGTTCGCCGGCGCGGCAGGGTTGGCTGACGGCGCTGCGCGCTTGCCGGTCAGAATCTCGAACGCTTCCTGAATGAGCTTGAAGACCGGCTCGACCGCCGCTTCGCGCCCCTTGTTGCGATCGGGGTGGTACTTCGCGCGCAATCGCCGGTAGGCGCGCTTGATTTCCGCTGGCGACGCCGTGCCCGGCAGCTTCAGCCGTTTGTAGTATTCCTCGAAGCTCAAGCGCGTTTCCTGGTGTTTCTGGCAGTGACGTGCAGCGCGCACAGCGACGCGTTCCGCGTTTCGGCTCCGTTCCGAACGGCCGCATGCAGACGCAAAAAAGCCCGCAACCAGTGCGGGCTCATTTTTCGACTGCTGAATTCTTTGGGGTGGCTGATGGGACTCGAACCCACGACAACAGGAATCACAATCCTGGACTCTACCAACTGAGCTACAGCCACCGCTGTTTTCCCGATCAGCGCTGCTTTGAAGGCGGCGTCAATCAAGAAGCAAGATTATATACATACCAAAGCAGACTTGCCTAGCCCTTTATCCAAGAATTTCATCCGGAACACGCAGATGTTCGCGGGCTTCTTCGAAGATGGCCAGATCGGCTTTCGCGAGCTTGCGGCTGTCCGAGAGCACGCGGCGCCAGCCACGCGCGCCGGCCACGCCGCGGTACAGGCCCAACGCATGCCGTGTGATCGCACCCAGGTACGTGCCGCGCGCGATCTCACTTGCGCAGTACGCCAGGAGCCTGGCTTCTACCTCGTCGCGGGTGAGCGGCGCATCGGTTGCACCGTAGAAGCGCGCGTCGACGTCGGCGAGCACGTAGGGGTTGTGATAGGCCTCGCGGCCGAGCATCACGCCATCGACGTGCTGCAAATGCTGTTCGACTTCATCGAGCGTCTTGATGCCGCCGTTGATGATGATCTCGAGCTGCGGGAAGTCGCGCTTGAGCTGGTACGCGTAGTCGTGCTTCAGCGGGGGGATCTCGCGGTTTTCCTTCGGGCTCAACCCCTTCAGGATGGCATTGCGCGCATGGACGATGAAGACGTCGCAGCCCGCTTCGGCAATCGTGCCGACGAAATCGCGCACGAACGCATAGTCCTCCACCGCGTCGACGCCAATGCGGTGCTTCACCGTGACCGGCACCGAAACGACGTCGCGCATCGCCTTCACGCAGTCCGCCACGAGTTGCGGCTCCTTCATCAGGCACGCGCCGAAAGCGCCGCGCTGCACGCGCTCGGAGGGGCACCCGCAGTTGAGGTTGATTTCGTCGTAGCCCCATTGCTCGCCAAGCTTCGCCGCGCGCGCGAGGTCTTCGGGCTCGCTGCCGCCGAGCTGCAGCGCCACCGGCGCCTCGGCTGGCGTAAAGGCGAGGTGGCGCGGAACGTCGCCGTGGAGCAGGGCGCCCGTCGTCACCATCTCCGTATACAGCCACGTGTGCCGGGAGATGAATCGATGCAGCGAGCGGCAGTGGCGATCGGTCCAGTCCATCATCGGCGCGACGGAAACGCGTCGAGGGCTGGCTTGACGGTTGGCAGACATGGCAATAGGAGGCGGCTGACGTGGATCAACCTTGCATTCTAGCGCATACGGGCCTAGCCGCTCCTGCCCTTTGCGCGCTGCGCCAATTTGCCGGTTGCACCGCGGGAAGCGCTTCCAGAGAACCTTTTGCGCGCCAAAGACCCTCCCGGCATTATGTGATCCACGATGGATTTTGTGCGATGCGCAAATTTTTTCGGGTGCTTTTTTAGGGTCTGTACGTCGCTCAGCCCCGCCAGGATTGCCTGACGAGATTGTTTCCGAATGCAGAATAGTAAATTCGGATTATCGCGATTATTTTCTGATAGTAGGTGTATACACTAGGTCTCGTTGACGCAGCTCATGGGCAAAGACCTCCCAGGCGCGGCGCCATCCCGATCCGCAACTGAACCTGATATTGGAGTCCACCATGAAGACCAAACTCATCGCAGCGCTGCTGGTCGCAGCTACCGCTTCTGTTGCCGCTCCGGCGTTCGCCAGCGGCTACGGTCCGGCACCGTTCTATCGCCCGGACGTCGGCGCACCGGCTTCGCAACGCGGCCAGAGCGCCCAGACCGTCGCCAGCGAGCGCGCCCAGGAACAAGGCGCCCAAACGGCTTTCGGCGGCGTTGCCGGCTCGACTTCGCAGTCGGGCAGCCACGTGAAGGCCGCAGGCCCGCAATCGGTCTACTTCGGTCAGTAAGCCGCGCTGAAGTTACCGTGCCGCCCGTCAAAGAGGCGGCGGGAAAGCCGGATGTCGTTTCGACATCCGGCTTTCTGTTTTCTGGCGCTGCCGTTCAGGACGCGGCGCGCACGCGCTGGTCGATCGCTTCGCGCATGCGGTCGAAGGCTGCATCAAACGCGTTGTTCTGGGTGGGGAAGCGGCCGGCTGCGATGCCATCCACCGGCACGTTGGCGCTTTCGTTCGCCGTGAGGCTGTGGATCGTCTGCATCGAGACGAAAAAGCCCGCTTCGTGGTCGCCGTCCACACCAGCCGTCATGTTGAATCCCATGTACTCGTAGCTGCGTCGGTTTTCCATGGCGATGTCTCCTCGTGGCCGCTTTCGCGGATTCTGGCACGTCTGTGGCGAACGGCGTCGCGGCGTGCCGTCGTCTGGTCGTTCGCGCAACCGCCGCCCCGTCCGGGGCCGAACGGATATCGTGGCGGCCCGCCAATCATCGGCCGTCCGACGCGCCGCTGCCCCACCTGGGCCACGGCGATCGCGTCGCCCGAGTACCGCGAGCGCGAATAGCCGGCCGACGATTGGTGCCAGTACAATCTCAAACTGCCGCCGCACAGCTATCACTGGGTGGGCGTAGGCGGCCAGCACTATCTGGTGAGCGATTCGAACCGGGTGGTCGAGCGCGTCGGCCCGCAGGCGTGCGCTGTCGCGCAGCCCGGCGAACCGCGCAAGGCAGGACCGGCCCAGCGGTGTCCGGTTTCCAGTCGACCGCCCGCGGCGCTTCGCGAGCATCCTTAAACATGTTTGGGCGCCGCGGCAGTTTCCCGTTTCCCCAACCGCACTGATGGATGACGTTTCGATGGAATACCGCACACTCGGCGACACTGGCGTCAAGGTGAGCCTGATCGGGCTCGGTACGATGACATGGGGCGAGCAGAACACGGAGCGCGAGGCGCACGAACAGATCGATTACGCGCTCGATCATGGCGTCACGCTGATCGACGCCGCTGAGATGTACCCCGTGCCGCCGCGCCCCGAAACCCAGGGGCTCACCGAGCGCTATATCGGGACGTGGCTCGCGCAGCATCGCGCGGCGCGCGAGCGCATCGTGCTCACCACCAAGATTACGGGGCCGGCGCGCCAGCCGCACAATCCGCAGCACATTCGCGGTGCGCAAAACCAGTTCGATCGCAAGAATCTGACCGAAGCGCTCGACGGCAGCCTCAAGCGTCTACAGACCGATTACGTCGACCTGTACCAGCTGCATTGGCCTGATCGCAGCACGATGACGTTCGGCCGGATCGCCTACCCGTATATCGACGACGCTTATACGGTTCCCATCGAGGAAACGCTCGACGTGCTCGCCGGGTTCGTCAAGGCCGGCAAGATCCGCCACATCGGCGTATCGAACGAAACGCCCTGGGGTGTCGCGCAATTCCTGCGCGCCGCGGAAAAGCTCGGGCTGCCGCGCATCGTGAGCATCCAGAATCCGTATAGCCTGCTCAACCGCACGTTCGAGAGCGGTTTGTCCGAATTCACGCACCGCGATGGCGTGGGGCTGCTCGCCTATTCGCCGCTCGCGTTCGGCTGGCTCACGGGCAAGTACGAGGGCGGGGCGCGGCCGGAAGGCGCGCGCATCACGTTGTTCGAGCGCTTCAAGCGCTACAGCAAGCCCGAGGCGCTGGCCGCGACTTCGCGCTACGTCGCGCTCGCGAAAGCTCACGGCTATACGCCGGCGCAGTTCGCGCTCGCGTTCGTGAACAGCCGGCCGTTTGTCACGAGCAATCTGATCGGCGCGACCTCGCTCGACCAGCTGAAGGAAAATATCGCCAGCGTCGACGTGAAGCTCTCGCCCGAGGTGCTCGCGCAGATCGACGCGCTGCACGAGCAGCAGCCGAATCCCGCTCCGTAAGCGGGCCCGCGCGGCGCTTGCTCGGGCCGCACGGCGAGGTTTGCCGGGGCCGTTCGTCACCGGCATCGCGCCGCCGGCGCTGCGCCAAAGTCGTTGGCGATTCGCAAGGCATACACTACGATCCAGCATGCGCCTGTTGGGACCCTTATCGCGCGTGGACGACGCACTTCGTGCGAGCGTGCCTTCGCGCGACAAAGGCCTAAACCCGCCGCCCCACACGCCCAATCCCGGAGAAAATCACAATGACGAGCGCACGTCCGGCGCAATCGCCCCCGTCGTACGGCTGGCCCATCTTCATTTTGCTGGCCGTGGCTGGCCTCTTCTACGTGAAGTGGTTTCCCTACTATCACCGCGCGTTCACGGCCGAGGAGACGCACTCCATCGGCAAATCGATCCTGATGGGAGGCGCGGACAGCGCCCCCGCGCCTTCGTTGCGCGCCGCGCTCGACTACGCGTTCGCCTACGGCAAGGCGATCTGGCAAGCCATGGTGCTCGGCCTGTTGCTCGGCTCGGCCGTGCAGGCCCTCCTGCCCGTGCAGTGGGTCGCGCGCGTGCTGGGCCGGCGCGGCTTTGGCAGCGTCGCGGCGGGCGGGCTGCTCGCCGTGCCTGGCATGATGTGCACCTGTTGCGCTGCACCCGTGGTCGTGGGCCTGCGTGCGCGCAATGCTTCGGCGGGCGGCGCGATTGCGTTCTGGCTTGGCAACTCGGTGCTCAATCCCGCCACGCTCGTGTTCATGGGCTTCGTGATCGGCTGGCAGTGGAGCGCGCTGCGTCTCGTGCTGGGCGTGCTGATGGTGTTCGGCCTCGGCTGGCTCTGCAACCGCCTCGTTACGCCCGAGGAAACGCGCGCCGCCGACGACCGTCTCGCGCAGCTCACGCAGCAGCAGGCAGAAGGCGGCAACGTCTTCGTGCGCTGGCTGCGCATTTTCGCGCGCATGGCCGTGCGCCTCATCCCCGAGTACATCGTGCTTGTGCTGCTGCTCGGCGCCGCGCGCGCGTGGCTCTTCCCGCATATCGGACCGGAAGTGACGAGCAGCCTCGGCTGGATCGTCGCGTTCGCCGTTGCCGGAATGCTGTTCGTGATCCCCACGGCCGGCGAGGTGCCCATCATCCAGGCGATGCTCGCGCTCGGCATGGGCGTGGGGCCGGCCGGCGCGCTCCTCATGACGCTGCCACCCGTGAGCGTGCCGTCGTTCGCGATGCTCGCGGGCTCGTTCCGGCCGCGCGTGCTCGCGCTCGTCGGCACGACGGTGGTGCTGTTCGGCATCGTCGGGGGGCTAGCGACGCTCGCGTTGGGATTCTGACGCCGGCGCGGCCGGGCAGGCGCGTGTGCGCTGCGTTGGCATTCACGTAACACGCGGACGGCTCGCCGTCCGCCAAGGAGCGGGCCACGGCCCGAAAACCAGCATGGCACAGCAAAAAACCAATCCGAAACTCGAGCAGGCGCTCACACGCGGCGATCTAGCCATCCGGCAGGCCAATTCGGCCCGCGCGACGGCGGTGCTGCGCGCGCTCGGCAAGATGATCGTCGAGGCGTCGGCCACCATCGGCGTCGAGGCCCATACTTCGATTCCCGATGGCGATCGCATCTACGACCCGGCCGAAGGCCTCTGGCCGCAGGCGCTGCTGATCTCGCTCGACGGCCCGGTGGAGGATTCGGACCCCGAAGAAATCCGCACGGTGCGTCTGCTCGCGCAGACCCAGTCGACGATGTTTCGCGTGGAATGGCACCGCGCCGACGGCAAGGTCGGCCGTCAGGAAGGCGGCCCGTTCGCGACGGTCGCGTTTATTTCGGACGTCGATATTCCCTGGGGGGACGACGAGGATTGAGCTTCACGCTCAGCGCATCATGCGCCGGCGAAACAGCACCGAAGCGACCGCGAACGGCACCACCACGTAGAGCGCGAGCACGAGCAGATGCAGGCCGGCCTGTTCGACGGGCCGGTCGAGCATCGCGGGGCGAATCAGCGCCACGGCGTGCGCGAGCGGCAGCATCAGCGTGATGTGCTGCGCGGCGGCAGGCAACTGCGTGATCGGAAAGAACACGCCGGAGAGCAGCAGCATCGGCGTGAGCACGAGCGTCTGATAGAACATGAAGAAGTCGTAGGACGGCGCGAGCGCGGTGACGATCATCGCGCAGCTCGCGAACGCGAGGCCCGCGAGCGCGATCACGGGTAGCGCGAGCAGCATCGAAGGGAAGCTCGCGTAGCCGAGCAAGCCCGCCACCAGCATGATCGCCGCGCCCGAGAGCATCGACTTGCTCGCGGCCCACATGACCTCGCCGAGCACGATGTCGCCGAGCGAGAGCGGCGTGTGCATGATCGCCTCCCACGTGCGCTGCACGTGCATGCGCGAAAAGCCCGAATACATCGACTCGAAGCTCGCCGACATCATCACCGACGACGACACCGTGCCCGCCGCGAGAAACGCGATGTACGACACGCCCTCGACGTGCCCGACCATCAGCCCGAGGCCGAAACCCAGGCCGAACAGATAAATCATCGGATCGGCGAGGTTGCCGAACATCGACGCGATGGCGAGCTTGCGCCAGACCAGATAGTTGCGCCGCCACACGGCCATCCAGTGCGTGGCATTCGAAGGCAGCGCGGCGCGCGATTCGCGCAGGGCCGCGGGGGCAGGGCGAACGGGCGCGGGGTGGTTGGTGCGTGTCTGCATGGTGTCCTTGTTGGCGCTGCCGCTGTCAATCCTGCATCTCGCGGCCGGTGAGCCGCAGGAACACGTCTTCGAGATTCGCGGGCCGGTGCAGGTAGCGCAGGTCCGAGCGATGGCGCAGCTTCGCATGCACGGGCGCAGGGTCGTCGACGTAGCAGAACAGCGTCTCGCCGCTGATCTCGGTGCGCTTTGCATCGCCCGCGAGCTCGTCGCGCAGCGAGGCGGGGTTCGGGCCGTAGACTTCGATCACGTCGCAGCCGATCTCCGATTCGATCAGCGCCTTGGGCGCACCCTCGGCGATCTTGCGACCTTCCTCGATCACGCAGACGCGATTGCAAAGTCGTTCGGCCTCCTCCATGAAATGCGTGGTGAGCAGAATCGTCTTGCCGCGCGCGAGCAGTGAGCGCAGCCGTTCCCAGATCAGATGGCGCGCCTGCGGATCGAGACCGGTGGTGGGCTCGTCCATCACGAGCACGTCGGGGTCGTTGACGAGCGCGCGTGCGAGCGTGAGACGGCGGCGCATGCCGCCCGAGAGTTCACCCACGCGTGCGTCGGCCTTGCTTTCGAGGCGCGCGAATTCGAGCAGCGGCGCGACGAGCGCCTTCGTTTCGCGCGCGGACAAGCCAAAGTAGCGGCCGAACACGAGCAGGTTCTCGCGCACGGTGAAGTCGGGGTCGAGATTGTCGAACTGCGGCACGACGCCCACGCGCTGGCGGGCGTGGCGCGCGCGCGCCGGCACGGGTTCGCCGCACAGGCTGATGCGTCCCGCATCCGGCGTCACGATGCCTAGCAGCATGCGCAACGTCGTGGTCTTGCCCGCGCCGTTCGGGCCGAGCAACCCGAAGCATTCGCCGGGGACGACGTCAAACGACAGGCCGTTGACGACCGTCCTGTCTCCATAGTGTTTGATGACCTGCTCGAATTCGATTGCGGGTGCGGGCATGGACCAGTTGAGCGTGAGTCGAACGGGCGGTGCGCGAAGCGCACGACGCACAAAAACGCACAAAACAAGGCGGCCTATTCTAGTGCATTGCCGCGCGGCGAGTGGGCGGCCGCTTCGGGGCGTTCCGGGCCGCTCGCGTGAATGCCTGTCACGGCAAGCATTGTGGCGTCGTGCAGGCCGCGTGCGCGAGGGCGGCGGAATCTGGCGTTTACCGATGGTGACCTGGCGTTTTCCAGCCCTTGCGTGCGCAATTGCGGCGCACCATCATGAGAATCGCACAGCCTGCAAGTCATGCGGGCAGGGAGATGTGATCATGGCGAGCTACAAAAAAATTCTGCTCTGTTACGACGGCTCGCGCGAAGGCCGCAAGGCGCTGCGCTGCGGCGCCGATCTGGCGCTGGATTTACAGGCGGAAACGCACTTGCTTTCGGTCGTTGACATGCGTTCGACGATCGCCCAGAGCGCCGGCCTGCTCACCGATGTGGCTTGTGGCCGCTTCGAGGAAACGGCTCGCGAAATCCTCCAGGAGGGCGTGGACTGGCTGACCGAGCGCGGCGTGCGCGCACAGGGGCACTTCGCGTTCGGGCACCCGATCGATGAAATCGCGAATCTGGCCAATGAACTCCACGTCGACCTCGTGGTGGTGGGCCATCGCTGCCGCACGGGGCTCTCGCGCTGGTGGATGGGCGCGGGCAACACGCCGCTGCTCGACCGCGTGTCGTGCAGCATTCTGGTGGCGTGCTCTTCGGCAGCCGAGGAGAAGCAGCAGCAAGCTGCCGCATAGGGGGGCGCGCGGCATGCGCCGCGTATGCGCGGCGCGCGAGCCTCGCGCACCGCTTCGCCCCGAACCGGTGCGCTTGCGCTTCATATCCGCTTCAGTTCGAGGCGCCGCCTTCGTTTAGTTCGACCGCTGCGAGCTTCCACGAGAAGAGCCCATGGCGCTGCAGGATTGCGGCGTAGTGCTCACCCGTGTCACTGCGCTCCCACGTCAGCGCGAATTCGTTGAGGCCGCGATAGCCGGCCGTGGTGACCGGCCGCGGTTCGGGCGCGGCATTACCGGATGCCGCCGGGGTCGGCGGCGCGGCCTGAGGCGCTGCCGGCGCGGGCTGCGCGCTCGAATCTTGCGGCGGCGTTTGAGGGTGTTCGCCGGGCTTGCCCGTGGGCGGCATGCCGTCGAGCAACGCAGCGACGCCCTCCGGGGTTGCGTAAGCATCGACGAGCGGCCCGATCAGAGCCGCACCGATTACCGCGCCCAGGATCAGGAGCGGATTGCTGCTGTGCTGCGCTTCGATACGCCGGTGCAGCATGTCGCCAACCTGTTGCTTCAAGCTCACGCGCAGCGCAGGGTAATCGACGTACTCGTTTAGCGTGGCTGCGTCGCGCGCGTCGGCAGCAGCCTTCATGCGTTTCACCGCGATATAGGGCGATGCGTACGCATAGCCGAACGCGGCCACGATCATGGCCGCAGCGACCGTGATTGCAACGGTTTTCTTCCAGCCTTGGGTCTTACGAGAGTTCGCGAGGGATTCCGTCATCGGGGCAGGGTTCGGGCAAATCGTTCAAACACGGTGTTGACCGCAACCCGGCGAAAACGATCCCCAGCATCGCTCTTTTGCTTCAAAACTTGTCTCGCGCATTTACTCCGCGAGCGCCGCAGGCAGGTCGCTTTGCTGTTCGGCGATGCAGCGGTCGATTGCACGGCACACCGCGTCCATCGTGCCGACCAGGATGAGCCGCGACGGACCCTGATAGACGCGCACGGGTGCGCGGCGCATGGGGTGATCGGTGTTCAGCGTGCTGTTGAGCGAGACGCGTGCGAACGCCGGCTGGGCCGAGGGCAGCACGGGCAGGTCGGCCGCGCTCGCCGCCACCATTTCGGGCGTGTCTTCGAAGAGCGAGCCGTTCAGCGCGGCTGCCGATGCACGCACTTCGCGTACCGCGCACGAGGCGAGCCCACGAAGATGGCGCAGACGGCCGAATTGACGGAAGGGCAGCAAGCGGGCAAGGCGTTCCATGGCTCTCTCTCCAGAAGACGGGGGGCATTCGAAATTCGTCGGAATTCGTCAGAATTCGGTGGGGCGAATCAGGCCGACTGCAATGCCTTCGAGCGCGAAATCCGCGCTGCCGGCCTCGACGAAAATGTTCTCGTAGTCGGGGTTTTCGGCGATCAGCTCGACGCCGTTCGGGCGGCGCTTCAGGCGCTTCACGGTGACGTCGTCGCCAAGGCGCGCCACGATGATCTGGCCGTCTTTCGCCTCGCTCTTCTTCTGCACGGCAAGCAGGTCGCCGTCGAGAATGCCCGCGTCACGCATCGAGAGCCCGCGGACCTTCAGCAGGTAGTCGGGGCGGCTCGAGAAGAGCGCCGGGTCGCACATGTAGTTCTGCGAGATGTGCTCCTGCGCGAGGATCGGGCTGCCCGCCGCGACACGGCCGACGAGCGGCAGCGAGAGCTGCATGATGCTCGGGTGCGGCAGCGTGAACTGGTGCGGCAGGTCGTCGGGCCCAGGCATCAGGCGGATGCCACGCGAGGCGCCCGCAGCCAGCTCGATCACGCCCTTGCGGGCCAGCGCGCGCAGATGCTCCTCAGCGGAGTTGGCCGAGCTGAAACCGA
>Ga0335083_10004463_pt1 | contig 17818 bp, 18 predicted proteins | sample Lox_Sample_42_FD_206716 | JGI IMG/M metagenome (GOLD analysis project Ga0335083, IMG submission 206716) | Soil microbial communities from Loxahatchee National Wildlife Refuge, Florida, United States - Lox_Sample_4.2 | ecosystem: Environmental > Terrestrial > Soil > Wetlands | place: USA...
CGACAGCCCCGCCACCTGCGCCAGCCGCGCCACGCTCAGCGCCTCGAACAGATGGGCCTCGATATGCGCCAGCACCGCGGCCAGGAAGTCGGGTGACGGGACGCGAATCGAGGCGCGGGTGGGCGCGTGGTTCATGGGGACAGATTGTCACGGCGGGGGCCGTCCGTCCTGACTGGTCTTGCCGTTCGCGGCTCCGGAATCGCCCGGAAATCGGGCCGGAAAAGGGGCATGCGATTCCCGCCGGCCGGCCTGCGCCAATTCTCGGGACGAAAGCGGAACAAGTAGTTGTATTCCGTAGCTCAATCAACCCATTAGCCAGTATCTTGCAAACAAGAACAAAACATGCACTCTGGCTTCGTTGCGCCGCCGTGGGCGGCGTGGAATAAGGAGCTTGGGACCATGAAGGAAGCGGTTTTGCGGGTGGTGAGCAAAGACGACGGCAACGATCGCAAGCGCGCGCTGGAAGCGGCGCTCAGCCAGATCGACCGCGCCTTCGGCAAGGGCAGCGTGATGAAGCTCGGCCAGCGCGAGCCGGTGACCGAGGCCGACGTGGTCTCGACCGGATCGCTGGGCCTGGACATCGCGCTCGGCATCGGCGGGTTGCCGCGCGGCCGCGTCATCGAGATCTACGGGCCCGAATCCTCGGGCAAGACCACGCTCGCATTGCACGCGGTGGCGGAGGTCCAGAAGAAGGGCGGCATCGCGGCTTACGTAGATGCCGAGCACGCGCTCGATCCCGCCTATGCCAGGAAGCTCGGCGTCGACATCGACGAGCTTCTGATCTCCCAGCCCGACACCGGCGAACAGGCGCTCGAGATCACCGATACGCTGGTGCGCTCCGGCGGCGTTGACGTGGTGGTGGTGGATTCGGTGGCGGCGCTGACGCCCAAGGCCGAGCTCGAAGGCGAGATGGGCGATCAATTGCCGGGCCTGCAGGCGCGGCTGATGAGCCAGGCGCTCAGGAAACTCACCGGCTCGATCTCCAAGTCGAACACCATCGTGATCTTCATCAATCAGATCCGCATGAAGATCGGCATCATGTTCGGCAATCCGGAAACCACGACCGGCGGCAACGCGCTGAAATTCTATTCCTCGATCCGGCTCGACATCCGCCGCATCGGCGCGATCAAGGATCGCGACGAGGTGGTGGGCAACCAGACCCGCGTGAAGGTGGTGAAGAACAAGGTGGCGCCGCCCTTCAAGCAGGTCGAGTTCGACATCATGTACGGCCAGGGCATCTCCAAGACCGGCGAGCTTCTCGATTTGGGCGTCAAGGCCGGGATCGTGGAGAAGTCCGGCTCCTGGTTCTCCTATGACGGTGGCCGCATCGGCCAGGGCCGCGAACAGGCGAAGAGCTTCTTGGCCGAGAACAAGGACGTGGCCCAGAAGATCGAAGCCGCCATCCGCCAAAGCGTGGGTCTTCTGGGCTCGGCGATGCAAAGCGGCACGGAGGATGGCGAGGCCGCGTCCGGCGACGAATAAGGCCCTTTCGGGGGCCGTTCCTTTCCGTTTGTCGTTCCTATGTTGGCATGTGGGAACGGCTCCCGAAGGGGTGGTTCGAAAGAGCCACCCCTTCGTCCGTTTCAATGGGCGCTTCTACTCCGCGGCGGTCGATTCGGCGGGTACGGATTCGGCGGCCGCCGGCTTGGCGCTCAGCGAAGCCGCGTCCAGGAACTTCAAATTCTCTTCGCGGATTTTCGCGGCGGCGTCATCGTAGAGGAAGGGCAGGAAGCAGAAACGCTCACCCCTGGTGATCGGCGTCGCCTCGTGCAGCAGCGAGCACGAAAACGCCACCGCCCCGCCCGTCGGCGCGCGATAGGTGTTCCAGCCGAACTCGGGAAAGCACAGATCCCCGCCTTCGTATTCCTCCGCGTTCAGATTGATGGTCACCGCGAAACGGCGATGCGCGGTGCCCTTGGTGGTGTTGTCGCGGTGCGGCCGGAAGAAGCCGCCTTCGCCCGCCTCGTAGCGCGCCACGATGTAGCGTTCCATCCGCGAGGCCGTGAATTGGAACGCCTTGAGCAGCTCCGGCACCAGCCGGCGCGACAGCCGGTCGTTGATGGCGGCGATCAGCGTCTGGTCGGAAAGCTCGCAATCGCTGCGCCGCTTGAACGCCGGATCGATCTTCAGCACCGTCTTGCCGGTCTTGGGGTCGGTGCGCATGAAGCCGCTGGGCCTGCCGCCGTCGCGGCGATAGACCGCGATCAGCTCCTTGCAGAAGTCCGGCTCGAACAGCCTGGGCAGCACCAGCACCGGCGCCGGCCCCACGGTCGCGGCCTTGGGCAGCCGGTTCAGGAATTCGATCAGCCGGGCGTCATGCGTCGCCGGGTCGTCGATGGGCAGCACGGCCAGCACCCGCATCCGCCCATCCAGCACGAAGGTCGTCGCGGCCAGGTTCATGCTGCCGGGCTTCGCCCCCGGCGACGCCAGGCCATAGGCCTGCGCGATCCGGCCGTTGAAGTCCCAGAACACCCGAAAGCCCGGTATGCGCTGCGTGAGCCGGCCCTCGCGCTCGTCGCCCGCGTCGCAGCTCACCACGAACAGCGAGGCGAAGCCGTCGTCCAGCAACGCATGTCCCTTGAGCCGCGCCAGCATCGCCGCCATGGCGGGCATGGCGGCCGAGCCCACGAAGCTCAGGATCACATAGCGCCCCGCGGCGCTGGCGAAGGAAAAATCCGGACGCTCGGGCGTGCGCGCCTCGAACCAGGGTACAGGATCGCCGATCGTGAACATGGCTTGCCGCTAAGTCCCGCCGAACGGGCCGCCCCCGGCCCCACGCGGCCATCATAATCGCGGGCTTCCGGGGCTGGAAGCGTGCTGATGAAAACCCTAATTTCTCGTCCATCATGAGCCACAGCCTGAACGACATCCGAACGAGTTTCCTCGAATTCTTCCGCGCCCGGCAGCACACGGCGGTGCCGTCGTCCCCGCTCGTGCCGCGCAACGATCCGTCGCTGCTCTTCACCAATGCCGGCATGGTGCAGTTCAAGAACGTGTTCACGGGGGCGGAGAAGCGCGGCTACGACCGCGCCGTCACCGCCCAGAAATGCGTGCGCGCCGGCGGCAAGCACAACGATCTCGACAATGTCGGCTACACCGCCCGCCATCACACCTTCTTCGAGATGCTGGGCAATTTCTCCTTCGGCGACTATTTCAAGGACGCCGCGATCGAATATGCCTGGACGCTGCTGACAAGGGACTTCGCGCTTCCCAAGGACAAGCTCACCGTCACCGTCTATGCCGACGACGATGACGCCGCCAGGCTCTGGAAGAAGATCGCGGGCCTGCCCGACGAGCGGATCGTCCGTATCGGCACGTCGGACAATTTCTGGTCGATGGGCGACACCGGCCCCTGCGGCCCCTGTTCGGAGATATTCTACGACCACGGCCCCACGATCGAAGGTGGCCCGCCCGGCAGCCCCGATGAAGACGGCGACCGCTTCGTCGAGATCTGGAATCTGGTGTTCATGCAATACGAGCAGTTCGCGGACGGCCGCCGCGAAAATCTGCCCAAGCCGTCCATCGACACCGGCATGGGGCTCGAGCGCATCGCCGCGGTCCTGCAAGGCGTGCACGACAATTACGACGTCGATCTCTTCCGCCATCTGATCGCCGCCTCCGCCGAAGCCTCGGGCGTGCCCGCGATCGGCGGCCATACCGCCAGCCACCGCGTGATTGCCGATCATCTGCGCTCGTCGTCGTTCCTGATCGCGGACGGCGTGCTGCCGTCGAACGAAGGCCGCGGTTACGTGCTGCGCCGCATCATGCGCCGCGCCATGCGGCACGCCCATCTGCTCGGCACCAAGGATCCGTTGATGCACCGTCTGGTGCCGGCGCTGCTGGCGGAGATGGGCGGCGCCTATCCGGAGCTCAAGCGCGCCGAGGCGCTGGTCACCGAGACGCTGAAGCTGGAGGAAACGCGCTTCCGCGAGACGCTGGTGCGCGGCCTCAAGCTTCTGGACGAGGCAACGGCCGGTCTGCGCAAAGGCGGCACGCTCGCCGGCGAGGTCGCGTTCAAGCTCTACGACACCTACGGCTTCCCGCTCGACCTCACCGAAGACGCGTTGCGCGCGCGCGGCATCGCCGTCGACAAGGACGGGTTCAACGCCGCCATGGCCAGGCAAAAGGCCGAAGCGCGCGCCGCCTGGGCCGGCTCCGGCGAAAAGAGCGACGACACGCTGTGGTTCGAATTGCGCGAGGAATTGGGCGCGACCGAATTCCTCGGCTACGACACCGAGACCGCGGAAGGCAACATCGCGGCCATCGTCAAGGATGGCGCGCGCGTGACGGCCGCGGCCGCGGGCGATACCGTGCGCATCCTCACCAACCAGACGCCGTTCTATGCCGAATCCGGCGGCCAGGTCGGCGATGCCGGCGCCATGTTCTCCGCCAAGGGCGGGCAGGGCGCAGTGATCGACACCGAAAAGAAGCTCGGCGCATTGCACGTCCACGTCGTGCGCGTGATCCAGGGCGAATTCCATCTGGGCGACGCGGTCGAGTTGCGCGTCGACGGCGAACGCCGGCGCGCCACGCGCGCCAATCATTCCGCCACCCATCTCTTGCACGCCGCGCTGAAGCGCGTGCTCGGCCCGCACGTGTCGCAAAAGGGATCGCTGGTCGCGCCCGACCGCCTGCGCTTCGATTTCGCGCACCCCAAGGCGCTCAGCACCGACGAACTCGACCGCATCGAAAGCCAGGTCAACGCCGTCATCCGCCAGAACTCCGACGTCTTGACCCGGCTGATGCCGACCGATCAGGCCGTCGCCGCGGGCGCCGAGGCGCTGTTCGGCGAGAAATACGGCGACGAAGTCCGCGTGCTCACCATGGGCGACGACGCCGAGGCGGACAAAGCCTATTCGGTCGAACTTTGCGGCGGCACGCATGTGCGCCGGCTGGGCGACATCGGGCTCTTCACCATCCTCGCCGAAAGCGCGGTGGCGGCGGGCGTGCGCCGCATCGACGCGCTGACCTCCGAAGGCGCGCGGCGCCATCTCACCGACCAATCCGAATTGCTGCGCGAAGCGGCGGGCGCGATCAAGGTTCAGCCCGCGGAACTGCCCGCCCGCGTGGCGCAGCTTTCCGAGGAACGCCGGCGGCTGGAACGCGAACTGGCCGACGCGAAGAAGGCCTTGGCGCTTGCCGGTCCTTCGCGTGGCGGCGATTCCGTGCGCGAGATCGCGGGCATCAGGACGGTGATGAAAAGCGTCGACGGCGTCTCGCCGAAAAACTTGAAGGGCCTGGCCGACGATGCCAAGGCCAAGATCGGTTCGGGCGTGGTCGCCTTCGTCACCGCCGCCGACGGCAAGGCCTCGCTGGTGGTGGGCGTGACCGACGACCTCACCAAGGACATCAGCGCCGTCGATCTGGTGCGGCTGGGCGCCGAAGCCCTGGGCGGCAAGGGCGGCGGCGGACGGCCCGACATGGCCCAGGCCGGCGGTCCCGACGCCGCGAAAGCGCCCGACGCGCTCGCGGCCATCGCCGCGGCGCTCGCCGAACGCAGCGCCGCTTGATGGGCGCCGTCCGCCGGCGGCTTTTCCTCGTGCTCGAGGGTGGACCCGCCAGCGGCACGGCGGGCGTCGTCGTCGAAGGCACGCTGATCGTTCTCATCCTCGCCAATGTCGTCGCCTATTCGCTGCAAAGCGTGTCCGGCATCGAGGGCCGCTATTGGCGCGATCTCGACGGCTTCGAAATCCTGTCGGTGGCGATCTTCACGGTGGAATATCTCTGCCGGCTGTGGTGCGCGCCCGAGGATCCGCTGGTGCCGCCGGGCGGGCCGTTTCTGTCGCGCTTGCGCTACGCGCTGAAGCCGCTGATGCTGATCGACTTCCTGGCCTTCGCGCCGTTCTATGTCGCGCTGTTCGTACCGTTCATCGATCTGCGCGTGCTTCGGCTCGTGCGGCTCCTGCGCCTGCTCAAGATCGCGCGCTATTCGCCGGCGCTGTCGACGCTCGGGCATGTCGTGCGCGAGGAGCGCCGCGCGCTGCTCGGCGCGCTCATCCTGATGCTGTGCGCCATGGTGTTCGCCGCCGCGGCCATGCACGCGGCCGAAGGCGCGGTGCAGCCCAAGGCCTTCGGTTCGGTGCCCGCCGCCATGTGGTGGGCGATCTCCACGCTCACCACCGTCGGCTATGGCGACGTGGTGCCGGTCACCGCGCTCGGCCGCGTCATCGCCGGCGTCACCATGATCGTGGGGCTCGGCCTGTTCGCGCTGCCGGTCGGCATCGTCGCCACCGGCTTCGTCAACACCATCCACCGCCGCGACTTCATCGTCACCTTCGGCATGTTGAGCCGCGTGCCGCTGTTCCGCGGCTTCGAGCCCGCCATCCTGAGCGAACTGATGGACCGGCTGAAGGCGCAGCGCATTCCCCCCGGCACCGTCGTCTCGGCCAAGGGCGATCCGGCGGAAGCGATGTACTTCATCGTCTCCGGCGAATTGGAAGTCGAACTCGCCAAGAACCATCTGAAGTTCGGTCCCGGCGATTTCTTCGGCGAGCTCGCGCTGCTGCAAAAGACCATGCGCAGCGCCACCATCGTCACCCTCGATCAATGCCGCCTGCTCACGCTTTCCGCCGACGATTTTCATCGGCTGGTGCAGCGGCATCCGCATCTCAGGCCGCGCATTCGCGACAACGCGCGCGCCTTGGTCAAGGCCTTCGCCCAAGCCGACGAGATCGCCCAGGCCGAGATCGACGAGGCCGCATTCTGGCGCGAGGCTTAACGCGAAGCCGCGCTACGCCACGCAGAACACGCAGAGTTTGTTGCCGGTCGGATCGCGCAGATACGCGCCATAGAATCCCTTGTCCGCTTCCGGCGGCCGGAATCCGGGTTTGCCTTCGTCGCTGCCGCCATTGGCCATGCCGCCTTCATACGCCGCCTTCACTTCGGCCGGCGTCTTCGCGCGATATGCGAACATCGTGCCGTTGCCGGAGCTCGCGGGCTGGCCGTTGAACGGCGGACAGATCGCCGAATGGCACGCCAGGAATCCCTCGCCCGGCGCGCCCACGTCGCCGTAGCCGATCCAGCCGCCATCGGCCAGCTTGCGCTCGCTGCCGATGGCCCCGAACACCGCATCGTAGAATTTGCCGCTGGCCTCGCTGTCCTTGGCCCCGATCGTCACATACCCGATGCCCATTTGTGTCTCCCAAGAAGGTGGCGGACTCTATCTTTCCGTTTCGAACAAAGGTAGAACAAATCTGCCGGGCGGGGATTGCGTGGCGTGCATGGACGATGGCACGCAAGGGCACCCCGCGCCTTCCGGAGACCAAGATGTCCGACACCTCATCCGCCAGCCTCGCCGGCCGCGGCCTGCAGCAAGTGGGCCTGTTCTGCCGCGACACAAGCCGCGCCAAGGACTTCTACGCCAATGTCCTGGGCCTGCCTTTCCTGTTCGAGACCGCGGGCATGTTGTTCTTCCAGCTCAAGGACATGCGGCTGATGATCGGCAAGACGCAGAGCCCGGAGCAGCCGGTCGGCGGCGGCATCGTCTATTTCGACGCGCCCGACATCGACACGCTCGGCCCCGCGCTCGAAGCCAGGGGCGTGAAATTTCACGGCCCCGCGATCGCGCTTCAGGAGATGCCGGCGCATGTCTTGAAGCTGCGCAGCTTCAACGACCCGGACGGCAATGCGCTTGCGCTCATGGGCCTGGTGCCGAAATAGGACTCAGCCGAGCGCGGCTTTCAAATTCGCATCCACCTTGTCGAGGAAGCCTTCGGTGGTGAGCCATTTCTGGTCGGGGCCGACGAGCAGCGCCAGATCCTTGGTCATGAAGCCGCTCTCCACCGTGTCTACGCACACCTTCTCCAGCGTGTGGGCGAAGGTCTGAAGCGCCTCGTTGCCGTCGAGCTTGCCGCGATGCGCGAGCCCGCGCGTCCAGGCGAAGATCGAGGCGATGGAATTGGTCGAGGTGGACTGGCCCTTCTGATGCTGGCGATAGTGGCGCGTCACCGTGCCGTGCGCGGCTTCAGCCTCCACGGTCTTTCCGTCCGGGCTCATCAGCACGCTGGTCATTAAGCCCAACGAACCAAAGCCCTGCGCCACCGTGTCGGATTGCACGTCGCCGTCGTAATTCTTGCACGCCCAGACATAGCCGCCCGACCATTTCAGCGCCGCCGCCACCATGTCGTCGATCAGCCGGTGCTCATAGGTGATGTTCGCCGCCTTGAACCTGTCGGCGAATTCGGTGTCGAAAATCTGCTGGAACAGATCCTTGAAGCGGCCGTCATAGGCCTTGACGATGGTGTTCTTGGTCGAAAGATAGAGCGGATATTTGCGGCCCAGCGCATAGTTCATCGAGGCGCGCGCGAAATCGGCGATCGACTGGTCCAAATTGTACATCGCCATGGCGACGCCCGAACCCGGAAAGTCGAACACGTCGTATTCCAGGTTCTTTCCGTCCTTGCCCTCGAAGATCATCTTGAGCTTGCCCGGTCCCGGCACCTTGAAGTCGGTGGCGCGGTATTGATCGCCGAAGGCGTGACGGCCGATCACGATGGGCTGGGTCCAGCCCGGCACCAGGCGGGGCACGTTCTTGCAGATGATCGGCTCGCGGAAAATGGTGCCGCCCAGGATGTTGCGGATGGTGCCGTTGGGCGACTTCCACATCTGCTTCAAGTTGAATTCCTTCACCCGCGCCTCGTCGGGGGTGATGGTGGCGCATTTCACGCCCACGCCGTATTTCTGGATGGCGTGCGCGGCATCCACGGTGACCCGATCGTCGGTGGCATCGCGGTGCTCGACCGAAAGATCGTAATATTCCAGTTCCACGTCCAGATAGGGCAGGATCAGCTTTTTCTTGATGAGGTCCCAGATGATGCGGGTCATCTCGTCGCCGTCCATCTCGACGACCGGATTGGCCACCTTGATCTTGTTCATATTCGTCCTCGGAAATCGCGCTGGCGCGGGGTATAGCGGGGCGGATTTGGATCGTCAAAGCACGGCTTGCCGCAAAGGAAAGAGGTCATGGCAAAGAAGCGACCGGCCGGTAAGACGGACTCGAAAACCGCCACGCGGAGCCCGGAGGGCTTTTTCGAACCTTTCGCCGTCGATGACGTGCCGTGGAAGAAATTGCCGGGTTCCACCGCCTTCAAACGGCTCGGCCGCTACGGCGGCGGCAGCCAGGTGGGGGTCGGCATCGACGTGCTGAAGGCCGGCCAATACTCCAACCGCTTTCACTATCACCTGAAGGACGAAGAACACGTCTTCATCCTCAAAGGCTCGGCCACGCTTGTCCTGGGAGCGCGCAAATACGTGATGAAGGAGCGTGACTATTGCTGCTTTCCCGCGGGCCAGAAGGCGGGCCACCACCTCTACAATCACACCGGAGAGAACTGCGTCTTCATGACCATCGGCGACAATCACGCCGACGAGATCGTGGTTTTCCCAAAGACCGGCAAGGCGCGCGTGCGCGCCACCGGCCGGACGATCCCGATCCCGGAGGATTGAGCGTGGCGCCCGCCATCATCCTGTCGCATCCCCAATTGGGCGAGAACATTGGCGCGGCCGCGCGCGCCATGGCGAATTTCGGGCTTGGCGATTTGCGGCTGGTGGAACCGCGCGACGGCTGGCCCAATCCGAAAGCCGCCGCGATGGCGGCCGGGGCCTCCGCGCTGACCGAGAATGCCAAACTCTTCACCACGCTCGAATCGGCACTGTCCGATCTCAATCTCGTCTTCGCCACCACGGCGCGCGAGCGCGGCATCACCAAAGAGGTCCTGACCCCGGCCGAGGCGGCGCGGCGTCTGCGCGACGCGGCCGCGCGCGGCGAAAAATGCGGCATCCTCTTCGGCAACGAACGCGCCGGCCTGGACAATGACGAGATCTCGCTCTGCGATGCGGTGATCACTATCCCCACCGCCGAGTTCGCCTCGCTCAATCTGGGTCAGGCGGCGATGCTCTTGGCCTACGAATGGTTCCGCGCCGGCGATCGGACGCCGCCCGCGCGCATCGAGCACGGACCGCTGCACCGCAAGCCGACGCGTGAAGAAATGCTGCAGATGTTCGCGCATCTGGAAAGCGAATTGCGCGACAGCGGTTTCCTCTTCCCGCCCGACAAGGCGGGCGCGATGATCCGCGCCACCCGCGCCATGCTGCACCGCGCGCGCCTCACTTATGCCGAGGTGCAGACCATCCGCGGCATGATCGTGGCGCTGTCGCGCGGCAAACACCGGGTGAAAAAGCCATGAGCATCAGCCGCGAATTTGTCGGCCTTGCATCGCCCACCGCGCCGCGCGCGGGCGCCGGCGGCCATCCGTGCCAGGGGCTCTATTGGACGCCGCCGGGCGCGCGCCCGCGCATCGCCGCCATCGCCACGCATTACAACGTCGATTTCGCCGAGCATTACATCGCGCCTTACCTGGCCGAGCGCGGCATCGGTTTTCTGGGCTGGAACACGCGCTTCCGCGGCGCCGAGGATCTGTTTCATCTCGAACATGCGCTGGTCGACATCGGCGTCGGCCTTCATTGGCTGCGCGCGCAAGGCGTCGAAAAGATCGTGCTCCTGGGCAATTCCGGCGGCGGCTCGCTGATGGCGGCCTATCAGGCGCAGGCCACGGCCCCGTTCCTCGCCGGCAAAGGCAAGCTTGCCGAGGCGCTCGCGGCGCTGCCGCCGGGCGATCTTTACATCTCGCTCAACGCCCATCCGGGCCGCCCCGAAGTGCTGACCAATTGGATGGATGCCTCGGTCATCGACGAGACCGATCCCGCGAAGACCGATGCGGCTCTCGATCCCTTCAATCGCGACAACGGCCCGCCTTACGCAAGCGCATTCATCGCCCGCTATCGCGACGCGCAGCGCGCGCGCAACCATCGCATCACGCAATGGGCGAAGACAGAACTCGCGCGTCTCAACGCAACGCTGATCCCCGATCGAATCTTTCCGCTCTTCCGCACCTGGGCCGATTTGCGCTTCATGGATCCGGCCATCGATCCGTCGCAGCGGCCGTGCCCGGGCTGTTATGCCGGCGATCCGCGCGCGGCCAATCGCGGCCCGTTCGGCATCGGCCGCGCCTGCAGCTTGCGTGCCTGGCTTTCGATGTGGAGTCTCGAAACCTCGCAATGCCAGGGCCGGCCGCAATTGGCGAAACTGCAGACGCCTTCGCTCGTCATCCAGAGCACCGCCGACATGGGCGTCTTCCCGTCGGACGCGCGCGCGATCTTCGACAGCATGGCCGCCGCCGACAAGACGCTCGAATTCGTGCCGGGCGCGCATTATTTCGAAGACGACGAACGCCACCGCGTCGGCGCGGCCGATCTCATGGCGAATTGGATCGAGGCGCGCGCCTGATCGCCTCAATGCCGCGGCGGGTTGGTGACGACGATCGGCGGCGCGCCCATGAAATGCTGGATCGCCTGCGCTTCGCCGAACGTGGCCGACGACCAGATCTCCGGCGGCTTGACGCATTGCCGCGGACTATAGGTGTTGCGATCCCGCACGACGCCATAGGGCGCGGTCGGTCCGGCGGGCGGCGCAGTGCACGGGCAATCCGCCTTGTCCTTGCCGGTCTTGGTGCACAGAACCGCGATGCACCACGCCCAATAGGGATAGTAATGGCTGCCCTGGAACGCCTTGCCGCAAAGCTGCGCGTATTTGACCGGCGCGAAGCGGGACTGCACCTGGGTATCGGTCGATTTGAAGCAATTGAGACTCGGATTCGTCTTCTGATCCGACATCGCCGACTCGACCGCCCGGATGACGCAGGAGCACGAATACGGTCCGCCCGGCGCGCCGGTGCAGGTGGCGTGGGTGCAATCGGCGAACGCCTCGCCCGCCGGGCACAGGATGAAGGGGCTGCCGCCTTGCGCCAGCGCCGCCGGCGCCAAGGCGACGGCAAAGATCAGCGCCAATCCAACCTTTCGCATGTCCGCCATCCTCTTTGATTCGCAGATATCTATTCTATCCTTCACAGACCGAAAACAAATCATTACTTGCCGGCCGTCCACGATTCGCATTTCAGCCGCGGCCGCTCTATATGCAGCAGCGAGAGGCTGGCACGGGCGAAGCAGTCGCCAACCCGGTCAGGTCCGGAAGGAAGCAGCCGTAACGAATTTGCTTCGGGTCGCTGCCGGTCTCTCACCGCGATCCCGGTCAGGTCGGGAATGGCGAGGGCCTGACGGCGCCCGGACGCCGTACCAAATCCGGTTTGGGTCAGGCTGGTTTTCCACACTTCGAATTTCTGTAAAGCTCACTTGACAGTCGGTTGCCGCCGCCCTATGTAAAGCTCACTTTACAAACATGGAGGCGAAGATGGCATCCCCATCGGTCAAGACGGCGGGTCCCCGCTACGTCGCGGAATTGACCGCCGCGGTCGGCCTTTACACAATTCTGGTCCTCTCCAGGCCCTGGCTCTTGGCGCAAGGCGGCGGCCGGGCGGCGCAGTTCCTGGTCAAGCTGTCGCCCATCGCGGCGCTGGTTCTCGCGTTGCTGGTGGTGATCCGCTACTACCGCCGCATCGACGAATACGCCCAGCGCCAATTGCTTGAAGTGCTGGCGCTCGCCTTCGGTTTGTCGGCGGTGGCCGCCGCGTCCTGGAGCTTCCTGACCGATGTCGGCCTACCGCCGCTCACCACCGATTGGGTGTGGCCGATGATGGCGGTCTGCTGGGGCTTTACCCGCGGCATCCAGCAGTTCCGCAACCGATGAGAAACATCCTGAAAGACCTGCGGGCCGAGCGCGGCATGACGCAGGGCGCGCTCGCGGACGCGCTCAACGTCTCGCGCCAGACGGTCAATGCATTGGAAACCGGCCGCTACGATCCCAGCCTTCCGCTCGCCTTCTCCATCGCCAAGCTGTTCGGCCGCCCGATCGAGGCGATCTTTCAACCGGAAAATTGAGCGGTCTTGCCCCGGCCCGCGCCCGGCTTGCTATAGTCCGGCATGGACGAAGAAGAGACGTCATTGCCCGGACTGGATGCGCCACAGGCGCCCAAAAAGGACGAGAACTACCGCGTTCTCGCCCGCAAATACCGGCCGCAGGATTTCACCGGCCTGATCGGGCAGGAGGCGCTGGTCCGCACCCTGACCAACGCCTTCGCCACCGGTCGCATCGCTCATGCCTTCATGCTCACCGGCGTGCGCGGCGTGGGCAAGACCACGACCGCCCGCATCGTCGCGCGCGCGCTCAACTGCGTCGGTCCGGACGGCCGCGCCACCCAGCCCACCATCCATCCGTGCGGGGTGTGCGAGCCTTGCGTGGCCATCGCCGAATCCCGCCATGTCGACGTGCAGGAAATGGACGCGGCCTCGCGCACCGGCATCGACGATGTGCGCGAGATCATCGAAGGGGTCCGCTACGCCCCGGCCAGCGCGCGCTACAAGGTCTACATCGTCGACGAAGTCCACATGTTGTCGAAGCAGGCGTTCAACGGCCTCTTGAAGACGCTGGAAGAACCGCCGCCGCACGTGAAGTTCATCTTCGCCACCACGGAAATCCGCAAGGTCCCGGTGACGGTCCTGTCACGCTGCCAGCGCTTCGATCTGCGCCGCATCGAGACGCCGGAGCTTGTGGCGCATCTCAAATCCATCGCGGAAAAGGAAGGCATCGGGATCGAGGACGCCGCACTCGCGCTGATCGCCCGCGCCGCCGAAGGTTCGGTGCGCGACGGCCTCTCCTTGCTCGACCAGGCCATCGCCCACACCGACCAGGGCGCCATCGCCGCGGATCAGGTGCGCGCCATGCTGGGATTGGCCGACCGCGGCCGCATTCTGGATCTTTTTGAAAAGCTGATGGGCGGAAAGCCGGGCGAGGCGCTGACCGATCTCTGCGAACTCTACGAGCGCGGCGCCGATCCGCTCGCGGTGATGCAGGATCTTCTCGAAACCACGCACTTCCTCACCCGCATCAAGGTCGCGCCCGGCGCCGAAGGCTTCTTCGACGGCGGCTCGGCCGAGGCCAGGCGCGCTGGCGAGATGGCCGGCAAGCTCAGCGTGCCTTCGTTGACCCGCGCCTGGCAGCTTCTGATGAAGGGCCTGTTCGAAGTGCGCGACGCCACGCGACCGCTCGCGGCCTGCGAAATGGCGCTCATCCGCCTCGCTTACGCCGCCGACCTTCCGCCCACGGACAAATTGGTGCGGGATTTGGTCGAAGGAAGCGATCGGAAGACTTCCCTGCCTGCCTCCGGCGGGCGCGAAGCAGCTGCCGAGCGCGGCCGGGATGACGGGCCGCGGCCTCGCGCGGCCGTTGGCCTCACTCCAGCGCTTCCCTCCATGAGGGCGGAGAGGGAGTCTGCTGCGCTGGCATCGGCGCCCGCGGCCGAAACTCGCCGCGCCCCATCGCCCGCGCTGCGCACCCTCGAGGACATCGCGGCATTGGCGCAGCCGCGCTCGCAGCTTCGCTTCAACATCGAGCACAACATGCATCTGGTTCGTCTGGAACCGGGGCGGCTCGAATTCCGGCCCAGCGCGAAGGCGCCCGCCACGCTGGCCGGCGATCTGAAGCAGAAGCTCAAGGAATGGACCGGCGCGACCTGGGCGGTCAGCGTCGCGCGCGAAGGCGGCCAACCCACCATCGCCGAACTGCGCCGCGCGGCCAAGGCGGCGGAGATCGAAAGCGTGATGGCCGAACCCATGGTGCGCGCGGTGCTCGACCGCTTTCCGGGCGCCGAAGTGGTCGCCGTGCGCGACACCGCCGCCGACGTGCCCACCGATTCACCGAGCGACGAGGATTCGTGATGGACCTCGCCGATCTCATGAAGCAGGCCAAGGCGGTGCAGGAGAAAGCGGGCGCGCTGCAAGCCCAGATCGCCGCGCTGGAAGTCGAGGGTCAGGCCGGAGGCGGGCTCGTGAAGCTGACCTTGAGCGGCAAATCCGAATTGAAGGCGCTGTCGATCGACGCCACGCTGCTCAAGCCCGAGGACCGCGAGATCGTGGAAGATCTCGTGCGCGCCGCCCACGCCGACGCCAAGGCCAAGCTCGAACGCCGCACCGCGGAGGAAATGCAAAAGCTCGCGGCCCAAATGGGCCTGCCGCCCGGAATGCTGCCGGGTCTCTAAAGAAAATTCGTCGGCCAGATCATGGTGCGCCACATATGCGCCACCGGCGAATTGTCGAATCCCAAGCCTTCTTCCGGCTGCTTGAAATTGCGGCCGATCACGTCCTCGAACTCGCGCGCGTCGATCTCGACATTCGCCTCGAAGGCATAGACGTCGTTGACGGTGATGATGCGCGAGGTCATGTACCATTTGTGATCGCGCGCGGCCCGGTATTCGCGCTGCAGATAGTCCGGCACCACGTAGTCCGGCCCGTAGAACTTCACATAGGCTTCGGGATAGCCGTAACCCACCGACTCGTCCGGATAGAAGCGCAGCGCCTGATGTTTCTGGATCGCCCAGGCCACTTCTTCGTCCACATACGGCGCCACGATCTGCGCGCTCCAATAGGCGTGATCGGTGCGGATCAGACAGCCGTTGGAGATGTCATGCAGCAGGCACGCCATGATGACTTTTTCGCTTTCGCCCGCCTTGTGGGCGCGCCGCGCGCTCTGCAGAAGATGGTTGTAGGTGATCCGCCCGAAGCGGAGCCGGAAGAAATCGAGCAGCGTGGGCGCCTTCGGCATCCGGGGCAGGGCGGGATTGTCGCCCGACATCATCGTCGTGCCGGGCTTGAGGTCCGCCAGGATCGCGCGCTCGGCGTCGCAATCGCGGTCCAGCACGTTCGCTATCGGCTGCGGCAGCACCAGCCGCCGCGAGATTTCCTCCGCCATCGCGGGCTTCCTTTCGATCCTCACGGGACCATGGCAAGGAATTCCGCCCCCTGCTAGATAAATCGCCATGCCGTCCCATCCCGCCGGTCCGGAAATCGAGCGTCTCATCCAGCTTCTGGCGAAGCTGCCGGGGCTTGGGCCCCGTTCGGCGCGCCGCGCCGCGCTGGTGCTGCTCAAGAAGCGCGAGACGCTGCTCGATCCGCTGACCTCGGCGCTCGGCGACGCGGCGGCGGCGATCCGCACCTGTTCGGTGTGCGGCAATCTCGACACCGGCAATCCATGCGCCGTCTGCCGCGACCCGCGCCGCGACGCGCATGTGCTGTGCGTGGTCGAAGACGTGGCCGATCTCTGGGCGCTGGAGCGCGCGGGCGTGTTCAAAGGCCGCTATCACGTCCTGGGCGGCGCGCTGTCCGCGCTCGACGGCGTGACGCCGGACAAGCTCAATCTCTCGAGCCTGCTCGCGCGCGCACGGGACGGCGTGGAGGAAGTCGTCCTCGCGATGAACGCCACCGTCGAGGGCCAATCGACCGCGCACTACCTGATGGACGCGCTGCAGCCGCTGGGCGTGAAGCTGACGCGCCTTGCCCATGGCGTGCCGGTGGGCGGCGAGCTCGACTATCTCGACGAAGGCACGCTGTCGGCCGCATTCCGGGCGCGAAGGGAATTTTAGTCCCCCGGCAGGGCTTTGGCGTCGTCGGACCCCGATAGCTCCACCTTCTCGATCCTTTCGCCGCGCGTCACGATGCGTCCCGAGCGTGTCAGAATGTCTTTGATGTCGCCATCAGCTTGGCCCATATGGCGCTGAAGCTTTTCCGTCGCATCCGCCAGAAGCTTCACGTCCTTGGATAGCTGACCGACCTCTTTCTTAATCAAGTCCGCTTGTTCCCGCATGCGAGCGTCGCGCATGAGGCTTTGAATGGTGGCGATTACCAGCGTGAAAACGTGCGGGCTGACGACCATCACTTGAGACTGACGTGCCCGTCTCAGCAACTCCGCGAAGTTTGCGTGCAATTCAGCATAGATGGTTTCGGACGGCACGAACATGATGATGGGGGGCTGCACCTCTTCAGGGATCAGGTATTTTTCTTTGATGTCCTTCACATGCTGTTGGACGTCGCGGCGAATTTGCGCGATTGCGGCCTTGCGGGATTCATCGGTTTCGGCCACCCGCATGGCTTCGAAGCCTTCCAACGGAAATTTCGAGTCAACAATGATTCGGGCTTTGATATTGGGAATACGAATAGCGCAGTCGGGCCGCTTGTTGTTCGACAGCGTGGCTTGAAACTCGTACTGGTCCGGCGAGAAGTGCTCGGCGACAATCGCTTCCATTTGGTCTTGAGCAATGGCGCCGCGGGCCTGCTTGTCCGAGAAGATCGCCTTAAGAGACACAACGTGGCCGGAAAGGTCGGTGATGTTCTTCTGTGCTTCGTCGATCACGCTAAGCCTTGTCTGGATGCCGCCCAACGTCTCCGCCGTCTTGGCCGCGCTCTCGGACAGCGATTGGCCGAGCCGCGCGTTCAGCGCGTCGATGCGCTCCGACAGCGTGCGCTCGAACTGTGCCTGCGCCTCCAGGCTTTGGCGGAACTGGCCGACGATTTCGCCTTGTTGCGCAATGACGCCGTCGAGCCGCGAATCGGCCGGTGTGGCTGGTGCGCGCCGAAATAAGGCAAGCGCCACCAAACCCGCCGCCGCCACCAACGCCACCGCCAGAATCACGAAGGCCCAATCCATGCCCGCCTCATCGTTCTCTTGACCACGGTGCGCCCTCAGCCTATCTCCGCCCCATGGCCGTTCGCCCCATCCTTACCGCGCCCGACCCACGGCTGAAAGCGGTGTCGCTGCCCGTCGCCCATGTCGATGGGGACATCCGCGCGCTGGTCGCCGACATGCTGGAAAGCATGTATGCGGCCGAGGGCATCGGGCTTGCCGCCATCCAGATCGGCGTGCCCAGGCGCGTGCTGGTGATGGACCTGGCCCAGAAGGACGGCAAGCGCGAACCCCGCGCCTTCATCAACCCCAAGATCCTCTGGGCGTCGGAGGAACTCGCGACCTTCGAGGAAGGCTGCCTCTCCGTCCCCGACATCTGGGACGCGGTCGACCGGCCCGCGCGCATCAAGGCCG
>Ga0335083_10004464_pt1 | contig 17817 bp, 20 predicted proteins | sample Lox_Sample_42_FD_206716 | JGI IMG/M metagenome (GOLD analysis project Ga0335083, IMG submission 206716) | Soil microbial communities from Loxahatchee National Wildlife Refuge, Florida, United States - Lox_Sample_4.2 | ecosystem: Environmental > Terrestrial > Soil > Wetlands | place: USA...
CGTACTGCGCTGATGAATTGGTCGAGGTCGACCGGCTTGGTGACGTAGGCGTTGGCGTGCAGTTCGTAGCTGCGCAGGATGTCCTCCTCGGCCGAGGAGGTGGTGAGCACGACGACCGGAATGCGGGACAGGTCCGGGTCGGACTTGATCTTCTCGAGCAGTTGCCGGCCATCGTATTTCGGCAGGTTCAGATCGAGCAGGATGAGGTCGGGCCGCGGCGCATCCTGGTATTGACCGCGCCGGTAAAGGTAGTTCAGGCCCTCCTCCCCGTCGTGCGCGACATGCAGCCTGTTCTTGAGTTTGTTGTGCTCGAACGCTTCCCGGGTAATGAGCTCGTCGCCCGGGTCGTCTTCGACGAGCAGGATGTCGATCGCTCGGCCGGCCGGTGTCATTCGCGTGCTCCTTCAGTGATCGCGCCCACCGGCTCAGCATTGAGCCCTTCGATGGGGAGGGTGAATTCGAATCGGGTTCCGCCGGTGTAGGACGTGTCGATCCAGATAGTGCCGCCGTGGTGCTCGACGATTTTCTTGCACAGCGCGAGACCCATACCGGTTCCCCCGTACGCGTCGCGGCCGTGCAGGCGCTGAAAGATGACGAACACCTTTTCGGTGAACTCCGGTGCGATGCCGATCCCGTTGTCCGACATACTGACCAGCCAGTCGCCGGCACGTCGCCGGCACTCGATGACGGCGCGGGGCGGGCGATCTTCATTCCGGAACTTCACCGCGTTGCCGATCAGGTTCTGCCACAACATCGTCAGCAAGGTGGGGTCGCCCATGATGCGCGGCAGCGGCTCGGCCGGGCGGACTATTTCAGCGCCGGACTCCTCGATCGCGACGGCAAGATTGGCCAACGCGGCATCCAGCGGGGCGTCGAGGTCGACCTCGGTGCGCATGGTGCCCAGCCGGCCGGCCCGGGAGAAGCTGAGCAGGTCGTTGATCAGCACCTGCATGCGTTTGGCGCCGTCGACCGCGTATCCGATGTATTCGGAAGCGCGCTCGTCGAGCTGGTCGCCGTAGCGCTTCTCGAGCAGCTGGCAGAACGAGGTGACCTTGCGCAGCGGTTCCTGCAGATCGTGCGACGCGACATAGGCGAACTGCTCGAGTTCGGCGTTGGAACGTCGCAATTCGGCCGCCTGTTCGTCCAATTGCGCACGCGCCAACCGCGACACCTCGAGCTCGCTGACGATGCGCTGGCGCATGTTCTCGACGTCAATGGCCATGGCTCGAATGTCTTTCGGCCGCCGCGGGGGTGTGATGCTCTCACCGAAGTTTCCCTCGGTGATCCGCCGGCACGCCGAAGCCAGGGCGAGCAGGGGAAGGGTGACCGCGCGCCGGGTCAGCAGACCCAGCAGGGTCGCGGTGATACAGAAAACCAGCACCATCGCCAGCAGCACCCGGTCCCGCCAGTCATCGATGTGTTCGACCTCGGCGATGGCATGCGCGCGGACCGCGACCAGGTGCGTGTTCTGTAAGTCGAAAAGCTGTCGCAGATGGTCGAATTCGGCCTTGCCGCGTTCTGCCGTCTCGCTGCCCACGACATTGGGGGCCTTCGGCTGCACGCTCGAGATGACCGGATCGGCATAGTTTTTCCGCCAGTCGGCGGCGGCCGTCTCGATCGCATCCAGATCAGCGATGGCTTCGGGGCGCTGTGCCAGGTGCTGCCGGATCACTTGGGCCGCCGCGTGTTCGGCTTCCTGCCCTTCGTAATACGGCGTCAGGAACTGGCGATCGGCGGAGATCAGGTAACCACGGACGCCGGTTTCCTGGTCGCGCAGCGCCGCCTGCAACTGGACCGCGGCGATGCGCGCCGGCGAGATATCGTCGTTCAGCTCGCGCGAGACCTCGTCGGTGCGATGCAGCAACACCGTGCCGACCCCCGCACCGATCAGCACCAGCACCCCCATGCTGAACAGCACCACGAATTGCCATCCCCGCACGGTCAGCTGTAGATCCCGCAGCGGTGTGAACTTGGGGCTCACCTCGCGGTCCGCTGCACGCGCAGCACCGCTATGTCGTCGGTGAGCCCGCCCAGTGCCTGGGCCCGTTCCTGCGCCCCGTCGATCAGCGCGTCGACGAACGCCGGACCGGGCAAGCCGGCGTGCGAGCGGGCCAGCGCGAGCAGACCGTCCTCGCCGAGTCGCTGCGTGCCGTGTCCCGAATACCCCTCGAACAGCCCGTCGGTGAGCAGCAACAGCCCGTGACCGGACGGCAAATCGATCTCGTACTGCGGCCAGTCCCCGGCATGCAGGCCCAGCGCCGGCCCCCCCGGCGGCTCGATCCAATCCACCGTGCCCAGGGCGCCGGGGCCGTGCAGCAACATCCCCGGGTGGCCGGCGCGGATCGCGGTGATGGGTCGGCCCGGGCCGACCGGACCAGGCGGGATGGCCAGCGTGAGCACCGTCGCGAAGATCCCCTTGCCCGCGCGTTCGGCGTCCAGTACCCGCTCCAGCTGCCCCATCAGGTCGGCTCCGTGAACACCGGCAAGCGTGAGCGCGCGCCAGGCTATCCGCAGCGCGGCGCCCAGGGCCGCCTCGTCGGGCCCGTGGCCGGCGACGTCGCCGATCAGGACGTGGACGGTCCGGTCGGGCGTCTGCACTACGTCGTAGAAGTCCCCGCACAGCAGGGCGTCCTCGCGGCTCGGGCGATATCGGGCGACGATCTCGACGCCCGGGTTCTCCAGCAGCAGCGGGGACGGCAGCAGGCCGCGCTCGAGCAGCGCATTCTCCCGGGCCCGCAGCTGGCTTGCGTGCAGGTCGGCGGCAATCAGCTCGGCGCGCTTGCGCTCGATCGCGTACAGCAGCGCACGCCGCAGCATGTCGGGTTCGACACGCCCCTTGACCAGGTAGTCCTGCGCACCGGCCGCGACGGCGGACACCCCGAAGTACTCGTCGTTCAGCCCGGTCAGCACGACGATCGGAACGGTGGCGTCGTACTTGGCGATGCGGTCCAGGGCGTCGATGCCGTTGGCGTCGGGCAGATGCAGGTCCAGCAGCACGCAATCAGGCCGGGCCGAGGCGAGCTCGCGCTCGGCGTGGGCCATCGACTGCGCCCAAACCACGCGGATATCGGCGACGGCGTCGGCGATCAGGTCTTCGACGAGCAGAGCGTCGGCCCGGTCGTCCTCGACCAGAAGCAACGACAGTGACTGCCGACTCGCAGCCTGGGCAACTGGACCTCGCACAGGCATCAATTCCCGGTCACCCGTGGGGTGCACGCGCGCGACCACGTCCTTCACGTCATACCCCCCTCGGCCGCAGGTAGAACCCTTGCAAACGCCTGACGACCACAGCGGGTGTACCGATGCGGGCCGTGCGCGTGCCCCAAAACACGTGGTCTGGCCAGCCCGACTGGTTGCCAATTGCGCGGCCTTGGTCCTAAAGCCTTAAGCGTGGATCGTAGGCGGTCTGGCTGTGCTTTTCGCCTCGTTGGTGAAACTACTCGCGGGTATCAGCGGCAAATCAGCGCAGCAATGCCCGCGACATGACCACCCGCTGGATCTGGTTGGTGCCCTCGTAGATCTGGGTGATCTTGGCGTCGCGCATCATCCGCTCGACCGGGAAGTCAACGGTGTAGCCGGCGCCGCCGAACAGTTGCACGGCGTCGGTGGTGACCTCCATCGCGACGTCGGAGGCGAAGCACTTCGACGCGGCCGAGATGAAGCCCAGATTCGACTCACCGCGTTCGGCCCGCGCGGCGGCGGTGTAGACCATCAGCCGCGCCGCCTCCACTTTCATCGCCATGTCGGCCAGCATGAATTGCACGGCCTGGAAGGTGCTGATCGACTCGCCGAACTGCTTGCGGTCCTTGGTGTAAGCAATGGCGGCGTCGAGCGCTCCCTGGGCGATACCGACGGCCTGAGCGCCGATGGTGGGACGGGTGTGGTCCAGCGTGGCCAGCGCGGTCTTGAAGCCGGTGCCCGGCTCGCCGATGATCCGGTCGCCCGGGACGCGGCAGTTCTCGAAGTAGAGCTCGGTGGTCGGTGAGCCCTTGATGCCGAGTTTCTTTTCTTTCGGGCCGACACTGAATCCCTCGTCGTCCTTGTGCACCATGAACGCCGAGATGCCGTTGGCGCCGCGGTCCGGCTCGGTCACCGCCATCACGGTGTACCAGGTCGACTTGCCGCCGTTGGTGATCCAGCACTTGGCGCCGTTGAGAATCCAGTCGTCGCCGTCGGCCTTGGCCCGGGTCCGCATCGAGCCCGCGTCACTGCCGGCTTCGCGCTCGCTCAGTGCGTAGGACGCCATCGCCCCGTCGTTGGCGAGCGTCGGCAGCACCTGCTTCTTCAGCTCTTCGGAGCCGCGCAGGATCAGGCCCATCGTGCCGAGCTTGTTCACCGCCGGGATCAACGACGCGGAGGCGTCGACGCGCGCCACTTCTTCGATCACGATGCAGGCGGCAACCGAGTCCGCGCCCTGGCCGTCGTATTCCTCCGGGACATGTACGGCGTTGAAACCCGACGCATTCAACGCCGCGAGCGCCTCGTCGGGGAACCGGGGTGTCTCGTCCACCTCGGCGGCGTACGGAGCGATCTCTTTTTCCGCCAGCGCGCGGATCGCGGCCCGCAGTTCGTCGTGCTCCTCGGGCAGCTTGAACACGTCGAACTCGGGGTGCCCGGCCCATCCAGCCATCTTGGTCTCCTTGCACTCTGCCGGCTTATTACTGACCGGTGACTTTATCCTGAAGCTGCTGCAGCGCCGCATCCTTGGCCCGCACGGTCTCGGCCAGCTGATCCTGGAATGCGACGACCCGGGCCCGCAGTTGCGGGTCGGAGGATCCGAGGATCCGCACCGCCAACAGGCCGGCGTTGCGGGCGCCGCCGATGGACACCGTGGCCACCGGAACACCGGCCGGCATCTGCACGATCGACAGCAGGGAATCCAGGCCGTCCAGCCGGGCCAGCGGCACCGGCACCCCGATCACCGGCAGCGGCGTCGCGGCGGCGACCATCCCGGGCAGGTGCGCGGCACCGCCCGCACCGGCGATGATCACCTCGATGCCGCGGTCGGCGGCGCCGCGGGCGTAGTCGAACATCACCGCGGGGGTGCGATGCGCCGAGACGACCCGAACCTCGGCAGGGACGTCGAACTCGGCGAGTGCCTTCGCGGCGTCGGCCATCACCGACCAGTCGCTGTCGCTGCCCATGATCACCCCGACCCGGGGCGGTTCAACCGGCATTCGAGTCATGTGGATCCCATCCGTCCGTCCACTGCGCGTCTGACAACCAGTGTGCCGCCCGTTCGGCACGTTCACGCAGCTTGTCGGCATCCTGACCGAGAAAGTTGACGTGCCCGATCTTGCGGCCGGGGCGCTCGGCCTTGCCGTAGAGGTGAACCCGGGCGTCGGGCATCCGCGCGAACAGGTGGTGCAGCCGCTCGTCCATCGACATCGAAGGCATGGCCGGAGCGTGGGCCGCACCCAGCACGTTGCCCATCACCGTCACCGGGACGACGGCCTCGGTCTCGCCGAGCGGGTAATCCAGCACCGCGCGCAGATGTTGCTCGAACTGGCTGGTGCGCGCGCCGTCCATGGTCCAGTGTCCGGAGTTGTGCGGCCGCATCGCGAGCTCGTTGACCAGCAGCGCGCCGTCGGTGGTCTCGAACAGCTCGACGGCCAGCACGCCGACGACGCCCAGTTCGGCCGCCAACCGCAGCGCCAGCTGGGATGCGGAGGCCGCCGCGTCGTCGGACAGCGCCGGAGCCGGCGCGATCACCAGTACACAGACCCCGTCGCGCTGCACCGTCTCCACGACCGGCCACGCCGCGCCCTGACCGAACGACGACCGCGCCACCAGCGCCGACAATTCGCGGCGCAGCTGCACCCGCTCCTCGACCAGTACCGGCACCCCGGCGGCCAGGTATTCGCCGGCCACCTCGCGGGCGTGCGCCAAGTCGCGGGCCATTCGCACGCCCCGCCCGTCGTAACCCCCACGGACCGCCTTGACCACCAGCGGACCGTCCACATGCTGTGCGAATGCGTCCAGGTCGGCGAGGCGCTCGACACCGGCGTAGCGCGGCACCGGCGCGCCGAGGGCTTCCAAACGCTGCCGCATGACCAGCTTGTCCTGGGCGTGCACCAGCGCTTGCGGCGGCGGCGCCACCGTGACGCCTTCGGCGACCAGCTTGTCCAGCAGTTCGGTCGGCACGTGCTCGTGGTCGAAGGTCAGGACGTCGGCGCCGGCGGCTACCCGGCGCAGGTCCTCCAGATCGGTGTGCGACCCGATCACCACCTCGGGGGTGACCTGCGCGGCGGGTTCGTCGGCGGCGGTTGCCAGCACCCGCAGGGTCTGCCCCAGCGCTATCGCCGCCTGATGGGTCATCCGGGCAAGTTGGCCGCCGCCGACCATCGCCACCAGCGGCGTTCGTGTACTCGGCACGGCCATCATGGTGTCATGGGGTTTGACCGGCGTGTTTAGCGGCTCTGGGACCAAATCGTTATGTACGATTTTGCGTCGTTTTTGTGTCAATCCGTAGACTGGCGTGCTGTGTCCTTTGCCGATGCCACAATTGCGCGCCTTCCCGGGGTAATCCAACCGTTTGCCCTGCGCCACCATGAGCTGATCAAATTCGCCATCGTCGGCGGCACCACATTCATCATCGACTCGGCGATTTTCTACACGCTGAAGCTGACGATTCTCGAGCCCAAGCCGGTAACCGCCAAAGTAATTTCCGGCATCGTCGCGGTCATCGCCTCCTACATCCTGAACCGGGAGTGGAGCTTCCGTGACCGCGGCGGGCGCGAGCGCCATCACGAGGCGCTGCTGTTCTTCGCGTTCAGCGGGGTGGGGGTGCTGCTGAGCATGGCGCCGCTGTGGGTCTCCAGCTACATCCTGCAGCTGCGGGAACCGATGGTGTCGCTGACCGTGGAGAACATCGCCGACTTCATCTCGGCCTACATCATCGGCAACCTGCTGCAGATGGCGTTCCGCTTCTGGGCGTTCCGCCGCTGGGTGTTCCCCGACAAGTTCGCCCGCAACCCGGAGAAGGCACTGGAATCCGCCCTCACCGCCGGCGGCATCGCGGAGGTCTTCGAGGACGCGATCGACGGCTACGAAGACGGCAATGTGACCCTGTTGCGCGCCTGGCGCAACCGGCGGGCGAACCGGCTGGCTCAGCTGGGCGACTCGGGCGACCCGGTGTCGAAGACTTCGTGATAAAGCAGCGAATGCACCTCACGTAATCGCGGAATGTCGTAGAACTCCAACGGATCCTGTGACGCCGACTCGATAATCAGCGTCCCGGTGCGAAACATCCGTTCCGACACCTTGTCCCGGAATTCCACGCTGTTGATCCGCCCCAGCGGGATGTCGATCCCGGTGCGGGTCAGCACCCCGTGCCGGTACATCACCCGCCGGTTGGTGACGACGAAATTCGTGGTCAGCCAGCTCAGGAACGGCCACAGCGTCAGCCAGCCGACCATCACCAGCCAGACCAGCCCGATCACTCCGCAGACCACGTTGGTGGCGAGGTTAGGCCAATGCTGCGCCTTGACGACGGCAACCGCGAACACGGCCAGTCCGGTCCCGAAGATCACCACCAGGACCGGCCAGATCAGCCGTTTCCAGTGCGGATGGTTGTGCAGGACCACCTGCTCGCCTTTGGCCAGGACATTCTCCGGATAGCCCACCTGGGAAGGCTAACGCAAATGCACGACGTCGCCGGCCGAGACGGTGACGGTTCGGGTGTCGGTTTGGATACACAGCCGGCCCCGGTCGTCGATATCGCTCGCGGTGCCGACGACCTGGCCGCCACCGGGCAGTTCCGCACGCACCCTGGTGCCCAGGGTGAGGCTGCGCGACCGGTAATCGGCCGCCAGTTGCGGATCGGCCCCGCGGGCGGCCCGCCACCCGGCGATCCGCGCCGCGAGCCCGGCCAACAGCGTGGCGGCCAGGCCGCCGCGGTCCGGCGCCGTCACGCCCAGGTTGTGCAGCGAGGTGGCTCCCTCGATCCCGTCCGGGGCCTGGCTGACATTGAGACCCAGCCCGATCACCACATACGGACGCGATACCTCGGCCAGAATGCCCGCCAGCTTGCCGCCACCGGCCAGCACGTCGTTGGGCCACTTCAGGCCGGCGCGGACCCCGCCGGCTTCGAGCAGGGGGGCCACCGTGTCCACTACCGCCACCCCGGTCGCCAGCGTCAGCCAGCCCCACGCGGCGACCGGGACATCCGCGACGGCGACACCGACCGACATGGTGATCTGGGCGCGCGGCGAGGCCGACCAGCCGCGGCCCTGACGCCCCCGCCCGGCGGTCTGGTGCTCGGCGAGCAGCACCGCGCCGCCGATGTCGGCGCCGGAAGTGGCACGTGCCAGCAGATCGGCGTTGGTGGAGCCGGTCTGTGCGACGACGTCGAGGTGCCGCCAACCGGCATCGATCGCAGAGGCGCGCAATGCTTCCACGTCCAAGGCGTACAGCGCTGGTCTGAGCTGATCGCGGTCGGTCACCCGGCCAGCCTACAAAGCGCCGCGGGCACTGCCGATAACATCGACTCCCATGACTAGCGTTACCGACCACTCTCACTCGGCAGAGCGCTCCACCGAGCACGTCATCGACATCCACACCACCGCGGGCAAGCTGGCCGAACTCCACAAGCGCCGGGAAGAGTCGCTGCATCCGGTCGGCGAGGCCGCAGTCGAGAAGGTGCACGCCAAGGGCAAGCTGACCGCCCGCGAGCGCATCTACGCCCTGCTGGACGAGGACTCGTTCGTCGAACTCGACGCGCTCGCCAAACACCGCAGCACCAACTTCGGCCTGGAGGCCAACCGCCCGGTGGGTGACGGCGTGGTCACCGGCTACGGCACTATCGACGGCCGCGACGTGTGCATCTTCAGCCAGGACGCCACTGTGTTCGGTGGCAGCCTCGGCGAGGTGTACGGCGAGAAGATCGTCAAGGTGCAGGAGCTGGCGATCAAGACCGGCCGTCCGCTCATCGGCATCAACGACGGCGCGGGCGCGCGCATCCAGGAGGGCGTCGTCTCGCTGGGTCTGTACAGCCGGATCTTCCGCAACAACATCCTGGCCTCCGGCGTCGTGCCGCAGATTTCGCTGATCATGGGCGCCGCCGCCGGCGGCCACGTGTACTCCCCGGCCCTGACCGACTTCGTGATCATGGTCGACCAGACCAGCCAGATGTTCATCACCGGGCCCGACGTCATCAAGACCGTGACCGGTGAGGACGTCACGATGGAGGAGCTCGGCGGCGCGCACACCCACATGGAGAAGTCGGGCACGCTGCACTACGTCGCCTCCGGCGAGCAGGATGCCTTCGACTGGGTCCGCGACCTGCTCAGCTACCTGCCGCCCAACAACTTCACCGATCCGCCGCGCTACGCCGAGCCGGTCCCCGAGGGCGCCATCGAGGACAACCTCACCGACGAAGACCTCGAGCTGGACACGCTGATCCCGGACTCGCCCAACCAGCCCTACGACATGCACGAGGTGATCACCCGCATCCTCGACGAGGACGAGTTCCTCGAGGTCCAATCGGGTTACGCCCGCAACATCGTCGTCGGGTTCGGCCGCATCGACGGCCGGCCAGTGGGGATCGTGGCCAACCAGCCCACCCACTTCGCCGGCTGCCTGGACATCAACGCCTCGGAGAAGGCGGCCCGGTTCGTGCGGACCTGCGACTGCTACAACATCCCGATCCTCATGTTCGTGGATGTCCCGGGCTTCCTGCCGGGCACCGGCCAGGAATACAACGGCATCATCCGGCGCGGGGCCAAGCTGCTGTTCGCCTACGGCGAGGCGACCGTCCCCAAGATCACGGTGATCACGCGCAAGGCCTACGGCGGCGCGTACTGCGTCATGGGGTCCAAGGACATGGGCTGCGACGTCAACCTGGCGTGGCCGACCGCGCAGATCGCGGTGATGGGCGCCTCGGGTGCGGTCGGCTTCGTCTACCGCCAGCAGCTCAAGGATGCGGCCAAGGAGGGCAAGGACGTGGATGCGCTGCGGCTGCAGCTGCAGCAGGAGTACGAGGACACGCTGGTCAACCCGTACGTGGCCGCCGAACGCGGATACGTCGACGCGGTGATCCCGCCGTCGTACACCCGCGGCTACATCGGCACGGCACTGCGCCTGCTGGAACGCAAGATCTCCCACCTGCCGCCCAAGAAGCACGGGAACATTCCGCTATGAGTAACGAGACACTCCACCCGCACGAGCCGCACCTGCAGGTCCACAAGGGTCGTCCCACCGACCAGGAGCTGGCCGCGCTGATCGCTGTACTGGGTTGCATCAGCGGTACGGCGGCCGAGCCGGAGCAGCCGCCGCCCACCCGCTGGGGCCTGCCGGTCGACAAGCTGCGGTTCGCGGTCAGCAACCACCAACGAGTCACCCTGCAGGAACGCGTACACATGGCGCGATGACCCGGCTGGTGCTGGGGTCCGCCTCGCCCGGGCGGCTCAAAGTGCTGCGCCAGGCCGGCGTCGAGCCGCTGGTCGTGGTCTCCGGCGTCGACGAGGACCGCCTCACCGCGGGGCTGGGGCCGTCAGCGTCGCCCAACGAGGTGGTGTGTGCGTTGGCCCGCGCCAAAGCCGAGCAGGTCGCCGCCGGACTGGATGACGCCGTCGCGGCGGATTGCGTTGTCATCGGCTGTGATTCGATGCTCTACCTGGACGGCCGGCTGTGCGGCAAGCCGCAATCGGTGGCCGAAGCACGCGAGCAATGGCGGTCGATGGCCGGCCGCGCCGGCCAGCTGTATACCGGGCATTGCCTGCTGCGGCTGCGCGACCACGACACCGTCCAGCAGGAATCTGCAACATCGGTCACCACGGTGCGGTTCGGAACACCCTCGGCCGACGACCTGGAGGCCTACCTGGCCAGCGGCGAGTCGCTGCGGGTGGCCGGGGGTTTCACGCTCGACGGCCTGGGCGGCTGGTTCATCGACGGTGTCGACGGTGATCCGTCGAACGTGGTGGGCCTCAGCCTGCCGCTGCTTCGCTGGCTGCTGCAGCGGGTCGGGGTGTCGGTCGCCGCGCTCTGGGCGGCCCACCCACTTTGACGCCGGCCCGTCCTGCGGCGCACTCGAGCACTGACAAATGCCGGCCGGCAAGCCCCAGCGGTAGGCTCGATTACGTGCCGCTACCCCCCGATCCCAGCCCCACTCTGTCGGCCTACGCCCACCCCGAACGACTGGTCACCGGCGACTGGCTGTCGGCCAACATGGGCGCACCTGGTCTGGTAATCGTCGAATCCGACGAAGACGTCTTGCTCTACGACGTCGGACATATCCCCGGCGCGGTGAAGGTCGACTGGCACACCGACCTCAACGACCCGAGGGTCCGCGATTACATCACCGGCGAGCAGTTCGCCGAGTTGATGGACCGCAAGGGCATCTCGCGCGACGACACCGTGGTGATCTACGGCGACAAGAGCAACTGGTGGGCCGCCTATGCGCTCTGGGTCTTCACGTTGTTCGGCCATCCCGACGTGCGACTGCTCAACGGCGGTCGCGACCTTTGGCTCGCCGAGCGCCGGGACACCACGCTGGACGTCCCGACCAAGACGTCGACCGGCTATCCCGTGGTGGAGCGCAACGACGCGCCGATCCGGGCGTTCAAAGACGATGTGCTGGCGATCCTCGGCACCCAGCCGCTGGTCGACGTGCGCTCGCCCGAGGAGTACACCGGCAAGCGCACCCACATGCCCGACTACCCCGAGGAAGGCGCGCTGCGGGCCGGCCACATCCCCACCGCCCGGTCCATCCCCTGGGGCAAGGCCGTCGACGAGAGCAGCCGATTCCGCGGCCGCGAAGAACTGGAAGAGCTCTACAGCTTCATCAACCCGGACGACAAGACCGTCGTCTACTGCCGTATCGGCGAGCGGTCCAGCCACACCTGGTTCGTGCTCACGCATCTGCTGGGCAAGCCCGGAGTGCGCAACTACGACGGCTCGTGGACCGAGTGGGGAAACACCGTGCGCGTGCCGATCGTCGCCGGCGAAAACCCCGGAGCCTTATCAGCCCGATGACTCTGCCCGCCCCGCTCGCAGAGGTGATGTCCGACTTCGCCGAAGTCCAGGGCCAGGACAAGCTGATGCTGCTGCTGGAATTCGCCAATGAACTCCCAGCGTTGCCGTCCGACTTGCAAGAGGCGGCGATGGAACCGGTGCCCGAATGCCAGTCCCCGCTGTTTCTGCATGTCGACGCGCATGACCCGGGCCGGGTCCGGCTGTATTTCAGCGCGCCGGCCGAGGCGCCGACGACCCGCGGGTTCGCCTCCATCCTGGCCGCCGGCCTGGACGAGCAACCCGCGGCCGACATCTTGGCGGTACCCGAAGACTTCTACGCCGACCTCGGTCTGGCCACTCTGATCAGCCCGCTTCGGTTACGTGGGATGTCAGCGATGCTGGCGCGGATCAAACGGCGGCTGCGGGAGACCGCCGAAGAATCCTGATTTTCTCGACACCGCCTGGTCGGCCCCCCGGCGCGGCGCTTAGACTTCCCCCGAGTTGTAAGAAACTCTCTTAGACAACGAACGTCTGCAGATATGCCAACAGGAGGGCGCAGTGGCAAGTCACGCCAGCTCGAGGATCGCCAAGGTACTCGTGGCCAATCGCGGCGAGATCGCGGTCCGGGTGATCCGGGCGGCCCGGGACGCGGGCTACCCCAGCGTGGCGGTGTACGCCGAGCCCGACGCCGAGGCGCCGCACGTGAGCCTCGCCGACGAGGCGTTCGCGCTGGGTGGCCAAACCTCGGCAGAGTCCTACCTGGACTTCGCCAAGATCCTCGACGCGGCGGCCAAGTCCGGCGCCAATGCGATCCATCCCGGCTACGGCTTCCTGTCGGAGAACGCGGACTTCGCCCAGGCGGTCATCGATGCCGGCCTGATCTGGATCGGGCCCAGCCCGCAGTCGATCCGCGACCTCGGTGACAAGGTCACCGCCCGCCACATCGCGGCGCGCGCCCAGGCTCCGCTGGTGCCCGGCACCCCGGACCCGGTCAAGAACGCCGACGAGGTGGTGGCGTTCGCCAAGGAGTACGGCGTGCCGATCGCGATCAAGGCCGCGTTCGGCGGCGGCGGGCGCGGCATGAAGGTGGCCCGCACGCTCGAGGAGATCCCCGAGCTGTTCGAGTCGGCCACCCGTGAGGCGGTCGCCGCGTTCGGCCGCGGCGAGTGCTTCGTCGAGCGCTACCTGGACAAGCCGCGCCACGTCGAGGCGCAGGTGATCGCCGACCAGCACGGCAACGTCGTCGTCGCCGGCACCCGGGACTGCTCGCTGCAGCGCCGCTTCCAGAAACTGGTCGAGGAGGCGCCGGCGCCCTTCCTGACGGACGCGCAGCGCAAGGAAATCCACGAGTCGGCCAAGCGGATCTGCAAGGAAGCCCACTACTACGGCGCCGGAACCGTCGAATACCTGGTCGGCCAGGACGGCCTGATCTCGTTCCTCGAGGTCAACACCCGCCTCCAGGTCGAGCATCCGGTCACCGAGGAAACCGCTGGGATCGACCTGGTGTTGCAGCAGTTCAAGATCGCCAACGGCGAGAAGCTGGCCCTCACCGAAGACCCCACGCCGCGCGGGCACGCCATCGAGTTCCGGATCAATGGCGAGGACGCCGGGCGCGGCTTCCTGCCCGCTCCCGGCCCGGTGACCAAGTTCCACCCGCCGAGTGGCCCGGGCGTGCGGATGGACTCCGGCGTCGAGACCGGCTCGGTGATCGGCGGCCAGTTCGACTCGATGCTGGCCAAGCTGATCGTCTACGGCGCCGACCGCAACGAGGCGCTGGCCCGGTCCCGGCGCGCGCTGGACGAATTCCACGTCGAGGGCCTGGCCACGGTCATCCCGTTCCACCGCGCGGTGGTCTCCGACCCGGCCTTCATCGGCGACGAGAGCGGCTTCACCGTGCACACCCGCTGGATCGAGACCGAGTGGGACAACACCATCGAGCCCTTCACCGGCGGCGAACCCCTGGACGAGGAGGAGACCCGCCCGCGGCAGACGGTGGTCGTCGAGGTCGACGGACGCCGGCTCGAGGTATCGCTGCCCGGGGATCTGGCGCTGACCGGCGGCGGCTCCGACCCGGCCGGTGTCATCCGCAAGAAGCCCAAGCCACGCAAGCGGGGCTCGCACACCGGTGCGGCAGCTTCGGGTGACGCGGTGACGGCTCCGATGCAGGGCACCGTGGTGAAGGTCGCGGTCACCGAGGGTCAGGAGGTCTCGGTCGGCGACCTGGTGGTGGTCCTCGAGGCGATGAAGATGGAGAACCCGGTCACCGCGCACAAGGACGGCGTGATCACCGGACTGGCGGTCGAGGCCGGCGCGGCCATCACGCAGGGCACGGTGCTCGCCGAGATCAAGTAGGCCTCTCCTGCGGTGTTTCTGTGAATGGCATCGCACGGCGTTGTCGACCCGGCCGACCTTCGGTAGGGTGCGGAACAGGTTGAGTTCACAGCCGCCCGGAGACAGTGCCGTCAGTCAGTGACGCGCGGGAGGCGAAACCCCTGTCGTGAACGCTGTTGGTACTGGCGCGATCCACAGCACGAGTCCTCATCGACCTGATGGGAGTCAGCAATGTCTGTGATCCAATCGTGGCAAAAGAGCCGCACCGCTGAATTCACTGCTCGCCCAGGCCAATCCGCCACAGTGATCACCGTGCACGGCGAGATTGACGCCGCGAACGCCAATCAGTTCACCGAATACGTGCAGCGCGCTCTGCGCCAGTGCGACCGAGTGGTCCTGGACCTGCGTGGTCTGGATTTCATTGGTACTGCTGGGTTTTCAGCGCTGCACCGGATCAACGTGATGTGTTCGGGGGCGGGCGCCCACTGGGTCCTGATACCGGGCCGGGCGGTGCACCACTTGTTGCGGATCTGCGACCCCGACGGAACCCTGCCGACGACGATCTCGCTGGCCGAGTTGGTGACCGGCGACGCAACCGCGAGAAGGGGCCTACTCCAACTGGTCCCGCAGCCGCGCTAGCGACTTGGCCAGCAACCGGGACACGTGCATCTGCGAGATACCGACCCGTTCGGCGATCTGCGTTTGGGTCATCGATTCGAAAAACCTCAGTACCAACACCATTCGTTCCCGCTCGGGCAGTGCCTCAAGCAGCGGACGCAGCGCCTCCTGGTCTTCGATCCGATCGAGACTGGTGTCGACATCGCCCAGCGTGTCGGCGATGGCGCGGGCGTCGTCCTCGTCGCTGCCGCCCGCACTGTCGATCGACAAGGTGTTGTACGAACTTCCCGCCACCAGGCCCTCGACGACCTCTTCGCGGTCCATCCCGAGTTCCGCGGCGAGTTCCGTCGCGGTGGGCGCCCGGCCGAGCCGCTGCGACAGGTCAGCGGTGGCGGTGCCCAGCCGCAGGTGCAGCTCCTTCAGCCGCCGGGGGACCTTGACAGACCAGCTGTTGTCGCGGAAGTGACGTCGGACCTCACCCATGATGGTGGGCACCGCGAACGAGACGAAATCGGACCCGGTCTCCACGTCGAAGCGGACCACGGCATTGACCAGCCCGACCCGGGCAACCTGAACCAAGTCGTCACGCGGTTCGCCCCGGCCCTCGAATCGCCGGGCGATGTGGTCAGCCAGCGGTAGGCAACGCTCCACGATCTCTTCGCGCTGACGCTGGAACTCCGACGAGTCCTGGGTCAGTGTCGCCAACTCCCGAAACATGTCCGGGACGTCGGCGTATTCGTTAGGGCGCGACACGGAACCGCCGGCAGCTCGCGCTGTCACCTGGCTCTCACCTGCTAGGGGCCGCCCGTGGCGCCGTCAGCGTGATGCCGAAAACACTGCCGGATTCATCGGGCTCGCGTCCGTCATGGAAGGTCTGGACGTCGTCGGCCAGCGAGGTCAGCACATGCCAGCTGAAGCTGCCGGGCGCCACCACATCGTGGGTGTCGCACGCCGCGGAAGCCTCAACCACCAGCTCGTCGTCGCGAGGGTCGACGACGACCGTGAGTATGGCGTCCGGAGTGGCCGAGCGGATCAACCGGGTGCACACTTCGTCCACCGCGAGCCGCAGGTCTGCCACGGCATCGAAATCCAGATCCTCGAAGGTGCCGATCGCACCGACCAGGGTGCGCAGCATCGCCAGGTTCTCCAGGCGTGCAGCAACGTGCAATTCCACGGCCCGTTGGCCGTGTTGGCGCTTGTTAGCGCGCACTTCTGCATCGGTCATATGGTCTCCCGGCAATATCTGATCGACACTACGCCTGCCTTGGACGCCTTCGAGTTGGTTAGTCATGGTCGCCCCCAAGGTATCCGACCCGAGAAAGGGTGAAACTGACGTAACCGATACACGGTGGTGTCGTGATTCGGTGCCCCATGATGGGGTGACCACGCTGACGCAACACTGCCGGTACTCATCATGGTCTAGACGTGATACCCGCTCGACGCGGCCGTCAACCGCTGGTTTTCCCGGTGGCGGGAAAGCACGATCAACCCGTGCGCACGCAGGGCAATTCGCAGGGTCAGGCCGGGATCAGAACCGGACCATGTCTTGGCGCTAGGCAGCGCGCTGGCGCGGCCGGCTATCGGGATGTGCGGCGTACCACTTCTCCTCGATGCGGGTCACACGGCGATGCTCCACGACGAACCACAGCGCTCCGGCGAGCATTCCGAGCACAGCGATCAGTACCGTCGTGGGGAGCCACTCGTAATGCCGGTAGCTTGCGGCTACCGCCGTGCTGATCATCCCGGACACTGCCACCACCAGCAGAATCAACCCGGGCCAGAAAAAGTTGTCCTTCATGACGATGCCAGCGTGCGGTTGCGTGGTCCGGGAGTAATCCGTCGGCTCGTGATGCGTGTCTCCCATCACGTCTCCCTCCCTCATTGGACGAGACAACAAAATGCTACCCACTCGGCGGACCCGGCGAAATGCCGAATTTGGCCGGTGTTACCGAGCGCACGGCTCTGCGTGTGTCGCCCCGATTTGGTCAGGCCGAGCGAGCGTCCTCGCGGGCGAACAAGTCGGGCAGTGAAATTGCCCCAACCGTTGTCACGAGCCACACCACAACCGTTGTGGCCACCCAGGATGCAAATCCGCCAATGGTGAGCCCGTGAGTCCATTCCGAGGCAAGAATCAACGCGACGATGGTCAATGCCAGGCCGGTGCCGCCAAGGAGCAGCGACGCATAACCGTGGGGCAACTTCAAGATCGACAACGACAGAACCGCCTGCGCTACCGAGAACACCAGGACGGCGACGATGAACCCTGACACCGACAACGAAACTCGGGGGACAACCGATGCCGCCACCAGTAGTCCGGTCGCCCACGATGCCAGAAGCACAACTGCGCGCAACACGATTTGGCTCATGCCAATAAGCGTAGGTCCCGGGATTGTGGCTGTGAAGAACCGCGTTTAACCATCAAATTCTGGCTTCACGGCCGACGACTCAAAAGGCCATTACCGGTCCGACGATCGGTGGAACAACCATCGACAACGTCAGAACCATCAGCGTCAACAAGAACCACCCGGCGCCGTGCCAGCCCCACCAGGTGCCCTCGTTGCGCCACACGCGGTAGGTACGCACGAACGCCCACAGTCCGGCGACGAGCAAGATCAGCGGCCCGCCCAACCCCAGCAACGTCCGCTGAGGCGGGCCACACGCGACGGTGTCGACACTGCCGCCCCCGCAGGTACTGACCCACAATGCAGCCACGATGACGAAGCCGATTCCGCCGACGGCAGCCAGGACCGCGAACCGGATCGCGGCGCGAACCTCGCCATCCTCTTGGCCCAGGCGATCACCAGGTGATCGCTCATGCGCCTGCTGCATCTTGGACCTCATGTTCCGGTATTCGGCTGCTCTGGGACTCATCGGTGTTTTCGTTCGCTGCGTCGTATTCGTTTCAGGCCTAGTCAA